>Ga0307296_10001095_pt1 | contig 13427 bp, 11 predicted proteins | sample ER_DNA_153_FD_194467 | JGI IMG/M metagenome (GOLD analysis project Ga0307296, IMG submission 194467) | Bulk soil microbial communities from the East River watershed near Crested Butte, Colorado, United States - ER_DNA_153 | ecosystem: Environmental > Terrestrial > Soil > Floodplain | place... | reverse complement strand
TCATCCGCGAAGTGGATTTCAGCCTCATCAGCGTCGAGCGTGACGGAAGGCCGGAAGAATATTCCACAACAGCGAGCGCGGCATCATCCGCATCTATACCGGCAGCAAAAGCACGATCGTTCCAGGCGGCGAGCACACGTACGTCTTCCGCTATCGGACGGGACGGCAGGTGCGCTGGTTCGACGGCAAACCGGAGCTGAACTGGAACGTGACCGGGAATTTCTGGCGTTTCCCGATCATGACGGCGAGCTATCACCTGCAATTTGTCGCCGGCGGTGAGCCGCCGCGCTGGACGGCATATACCGGCTGGCTGGGCGAGCGCGGCAGGGACTGGAGAGGCAGCCTCGGCGCTCTCGGAACGCTCTCAGTCGAGACCACGCGGCGTCTGGCGCCGGGCGAAGGTCTGACGGTTGTCGCCGAAATCCCTGCAGACGCGATTGATGCGGCCGTGCGGCGCGCGCATCCCGGCGACAGCGATCCGATGAGCAGCTATCAGCCAAGGTGGAGCACGGGTGGTCCGGCAGCAATTTCAGCAGTGCGGTGTCGTCGTCGGTGGCGAGCATGAGCGAGGCTTTTGCCAGCGCCGAGCCGGCTTCGTCTGGTTCTTCGGGCTTTTCCGGTGGTGGCGGCTCCGGTGGTGGCGGGGGAGGCGGAGGCGGCGGGGGCTGGTAAACCCAGGACGGCATAGGTGACAGCCGCAGGCTCCCTTGCTAGGCAGACGCGCGACATAACTCTCACATTCCGCCCCAATGCCCGACCTCCTGCTCGAATTTCTGTCCGAGGAAATCCCTGCGCGCATGCAGGCGCGCGCGGCCGAGGACTTGCGCAAGATTGTGACCGATCGGCTCGTGGCGGCCGGCCTCGCATACGAGGGCGCAAAAGCTTTCGCCACGCCCCGCCGGCTCGCGCTGTCGGTGCATGGCGTGCCCGCGCGCCAACCCGACATCAAAGAAGAAAAGAAAGGGCCACGCGTCGGGGCGCCGGAAAATGCCATCGCCGGGTTCCTCAAGGCGGCCGGTCTGAAATCGATCGATCAGGCGAAAATTCAACCGGACAAGAAGGGCGACTTTTACCTCGCCGTGATCGATAGACCGGGAAGACCTGCGATTGATGTGGTCGCCGAAATGATCCCCGAAGTGGTGCGAGGCTTTCCGTGGCCAAAGTCGATGCGCTGGGGCTCGGGCCGTCTCAGTTGGGTACGTCCCCTTCATTCGATTGTCGCGACCTTCGGGCCGGAAACCGAAGAGCCGACGATCGTTCCGTTCGATATCGAGGGCATAAAGGGCGGCGACGAGACGCGCGGTCATCGCTTTATGGCGCCGGGCGCAATCAAGGTGCGCCGTTTCGATGACTACGTAACAAAGCTCGAAAAGGCCAAGGTGGTTCTCGATCCGACGCGCCGCGCCGACATGGTTCTTGCCGACGCCAAGAACCTGGCATTTGCCCAGGGCTTTGAGCTGGTGGAGGACGAGCGATTGCTGGCGGAGGTCGCCGGACTCGTCGAATGGCCGGTGATATTGATGGGCTCTTTCGACAAGAGTTTCCTGTCGATCCCCGACGAAGTCGTCCGCGCCACCATCCGCAACAACCAGAAGTGCTTCGTGTTACGCGATCCGCAGACGGCCAAACTCGCGAACAAATTCATTCTGGTTGCCAATGAAGAGGCGGCGGATGGCGGCAAGGCGATCGTCGCCGGCAATGAGCGGGTCATCCGCGCGCGGCTTTCCGACGCCAAATTCTTCTACGAGACCGACCTGAAGAGGCATCTCGAAGAACGATTGCCGAAGTTCGAGCAGATCGTTTTTCACGAGAAGCTTGGCACGCAGGCGGCGCGCATTGCGCGCATTGCCGCTCTCGCCGGTCAGCTTGCGCCAATCGTAGGTGCCGACGCCGCCAAGGCCGAGCGCGCCGCGCAGCTCTGCAAGACCGATCTCTTGACCGACGTGGTCGGAGAATTTCCCGAGTTGCAGGGCCTGATGGGCCGCTATTATGCCGAAGCACAAAATGAAGACGAGGCTGTTGCGCACGCTTGCGAGGACCACTACAGGCCGAAGGGTCCGGACGATCTGGTGCCAGCTGAGCCGGTCTCAATCGCGGTCGCGCTCGCAGACAAGATCGACACGCTGACCGGATTTTGGGCAATCGATGAGAAACCGACGGGATCGAAAGATCCCTATGCGTTGCGGCGCGCCGCTTTGGGCGTGATCAGAATCGTCTTGGACAATCAATTGCCAATTAGCTTGCGTTCGACCGTTGAAAAACACGCAGAACGACATTTTCCGAAGCTGGCAAACGGCGAGGGTCGATTCAAAATAGACGATTTAATGTCGTTTTTTGAAGATCGTCTGGTGGTGCAGCTTCGCGATCAGAAAGCGCGACACGGTCTGGTTAGCGCAGTCTTGGAAAACAGCTCATTGGTATCCGGCCAGTTTCTGTTTCTGATCGTCCGGCGTGTTGACGCGCTCGAGAAATTCCTCGACGGCGATGACGGCAAGAATCTGCTGGCTGGTTACAAGCGCGCGACCAATATCATTCGGATCGAAGAGAAAAAAGATAAGCGCGAGTACACTGGCGCACCTGATGTAAAGAACTACCGGTTGCCGGAAGAAAAGGCTCTGGCTGAAGCAATCAACGTCGCAAAGAAAGAAGCTTCGGCGGGTGTCGCCAAGGAGGATTTCGCAGCAGCGATGCTGGCGATGGCCAAACTGCGGCCGCGCGTGGACGCGTTTTTCGACAAGGTCACCGTTAATGTCGACGATAAATCCCTGCGCGAGAATCGGCTGAAGCTTCTCAACGAGATTCGTGAGGCCACCCGATCGGTAGCGGATTTCTCAAAGATCGAGGGATAACCGAGACGCACGCGCGCATAGAACTTCGCAGCGCTTTTGCGATGTCATAAAGTGGAACCGTCCGGCTTTCTCGCCGTTTTCAATCGCATTGCCAGCCAAAAAGGGGAGTAGATCATGACCGTCAGCATTGCGCATTTGCAGCCGATCGTCGCACTCATTGCCGGTGTTCTGATTCTCATCATTCCGCGCCTTCTGAACATCATCGTCGCGGTCTATCTGATCCTGATCGGCCTGCTCGGTCTGGGGCTTTTCCGCTGATCGGATTCGGGACTTGCGCAAGCCTATCCGGCGGTGCTTTTAGATGCCGTCGTCCCACCAAGGTTGCTTGGACCTATGGCTAAAAGAAATCGTGCGCGTACCGGCGTAAAGCGTAAGAAACGAGCGGTGCGGAAAGCTACCCGGCCCAAGGCTAAGGCGGCTGCCCCGCAATCCAGAGGCAAATGGGTTTACGGCTTTGGCAACGGCCGCGCCGAAGGCACGGCCGCCATGCGCGATCTACTCGGCGGCAAGGGCGCAGGCCTGGCCGAGATGGCCAATCTGAAGCTGCCGGTCCCGCCGGGCTTCACCATTACGACCGACGTCTGTACCTACTATTACGGGAACGACAAGAAGTATCCGAAGGATTTACGCGGCCAGGTCGAAAAAGCGCTGGCGCGAGTCGGCTGCATCACCGGAAGGAAGTTCGGAGACGAGACAAATCCGCTGCTTGTCTCGGTGCGCTCCGGTGCCCGCGCCTCGATGCCGGGCATGATGGACACGGTCCTCAATCTTGGTCTCAACGACGAAACCGTTGAAACGCTTGCGAAGAAATCCGGCGACCGGCGCTTCGCCTATGATAGCTACCGACGCTTCATCACCATGTATTCGGATGTGGTGCTTGGCGTAGGCCACGAGCATTTCGAGGAATTGCTCGACCGCCACAAGGAACAGCAGGGATACACGCTCGACACGGACTTATCCGCAGATGATTGGGCCGATCTCGTCGCGCGCTACAAGAAGCGCGTCAAGGATGAACTCGGCCAGGACTTTCCCCAGGATCCCCACAAGCAGCTTTGGGGCGCAATCGGAGCGGTGTTCGGCTCGTGGATGAACCAGCGCGCGATCACCTATCGCAAGCTGCACAATTTTCCAGAAAATTGGGGCACCGCAGTGAACGTGCAGGCCATGGTTTTCGGCAATATGGGAGACACCTCGGCGACCGGAGTTGCCTTTACCCGCAATCCGTCGACCGGCGAGAAAAAACTCTACGGCGAATTTCTGATCAATGCCCAGGGTGAAGACGTCGTCGCCGGAATTCGCACCCCGCAGGAGATCAGCGAGACTGCCCGTAAGGAAGCCGGCTCTGACAAGCCGTCGATGGAATACACGCTGCCGAAGGCCTACGCAGAGCTCAAGCGCATCTACAACGTGCTCGAGCGCCACTATCGCGACATGCAGGATCTCGAATTCACGGTCGAACAGGGCAAGCTGTGGATGTTGCAGACGCGATCGGGCAAGCGCACCGCCAAAGCGGCGCTGCGCATCGCGGTCGAACTTGCCAACGAAGGGCTAATATCGAAGAGCGATGCAGTGCTGCGCGTTGATCCACTCTCGCTCGACCAGTTGTTGCACCCGACCATCGATCCGCGCGCGCACCGGCGCGTCATCGCTACGGGTCTGCCGGCCTCTCCCGGTGCCGCCAGTGGTGAGATTGTTTTTTCGCCCGATGAAGCAGCGCAGCTGAAATCGGATGGCAAAAAAGTCGTCCTGGTCCGCGTGGAGACATCACCGGAGGACATCCATGGGATGCATGCGGCGGAAGGAATCCTGACGACGCGCGGGGGCATGACCTCCCATGCCGCGGTTGTTGCGCGCGGAATGGGGAAGCCCTGCGTGTCCGGAGCCGGATCACTGCGCGTCGACTATGCTGCGGGGACCATGACTGCTGGCGGCCAAAGCTTCAAAAAGGGTGACCACATCACCGTCGACGGCTCGACCGGACAGGTGCTGGCCGGCAAGGTCGAAATGGTCGAACCGCAATTGTCCGGCGAATTCGCAACTCTGATCGGCTGGGCCGACAAGGTGCGCCGTCTTGGCGTGCGCGCGAACGCCGATACGCCGACGGACGCCAAGACTGCGGTCCGTTTCGGCGCCGAGGGAATTGGACTCTGCCGCACCGAGCACATGTTTTTTGAGTCTGACCGTATCCAGGCCGTTCGCGAAATGATTCTCGCCGATGACGAGAGGTTACGTCGTGCGGCGATCGCCAAGTTACTGCCGATGCAGCGCGCCGATTTCGTCGAATTGTTCGAGATCATGGCAGGTCGGCCGGTGACTATCCGGCTGTTGGACCCGCCGTTGCACGAATTTCTCCCGCATGGCGAGGAGGAGATCGCCGAAGTTGCCGCCGTCATGGGCGAAGACCCGAAGAAACTCGCTGCCCGTGCGAACGAGCTTTCCGAGTTCAATCCGATGCTTGGATTTCGCGGCTGCCGCATCGCGATCGTTTACCCGGAAATTGCCGAAATGCAGGCTCGCGCCATTTTCGAGGCGGCGATCGAGGCGGCTAAACGCGCAGGTAAACTCGTGGTGCCCGAGGTTATGGTGCCGTTGATTGCGACGAAAACTGAATTTGATCTGGTCAAGGCACGCATCGACGCAATGGCGCACGCGGTTGCAAAAGAGAAAAACGCCAAGGTCAACTATCAGGTGGGCACGATGATCGAACTGCCCCGCGCCTCCCTGGTCGCCGACGAAATTGCACAGAGTGCCGAATTCTTCTCATTCGGCACCAACGACCTTACACAAACGACGTTTGGTATCTCGCGCGATGACGCGGCAAGTTTTCTCGGCATCTACACCGCGCGCGGCATACTTCCGGTTGATCCATTCGTGTCAATCGACCAACGTGGCGTCGGCGAACTGGTCAGAATCGGCGTAGAGCGCGGCCGCGGGGTGCGGCCCAAACTGAAGGTGGGTATTTGCGGGGAACACGGGGGCGACCCGGCATCCATCGCCTTTTGTCACGAAGCCAAGCTCGATTACGTGTCTTGTTCGCCGTTCCGCGTGCCGATCGCACGGCTGGCTGCCGCGCAGGCCGCATTGGGCAGAACGGCGGCCAGCCAAGCCTAAGGCCTCAAAGCCGGACGATCAGACAGCAACCTTGCCGAGGAAATCTTCAACCTCGAGCCGCAAGTCTGCGACGGCGTGGTCGACACTTCCGAAGCGTCGCGAACGACTTCCGCCGAGGCCGTGTTTGCGTTGCCGCTCCCGCGACGTCGCCCAGCACCGACACGACGTGCCCGGTGCCCTCGGCGGCGCTGGCGACGTTGCGAGAAATCTCGCTCGTCGCCGAATTCTGCTGTTCAACCGAAGCCGCGACCGCCGAGGTATTTTCGTTGATTTTATGCATGCGCGCGGCGATCTGTCGGATGGCTTCCACCGCAGCCGAAGTTGAATCCTGTACGGCGAGAATATGATTGGCGATGTCTTCGGTCGCCTTGGCGGTTTGTACCGCCAGAGATTTGACCTCCGACGCGACCACGGCAAAACCTTTTCCGGCCTCGCCCGCTCGCGCAGCCTCGATCGTTGCGTTGAGTGCTCCAGCAATATTGCGGATCAGTTTCACCACGTCACCGATCTTCTGCGCGCCATCGGCCAATCCGCCAATCTCGCCATCAGTGTCACGCGCCTCGCGCGTGGCAAGTCCGACAATGTTCGTCGTGTGGGTGAGTTGACGGCTGATCTCGGCGATGGAGCGCGACAACTGATCTTTTCGATATTCGCCCGCCGTTCCTCTTGTCCGCGAATTGCGGCGCGCTCCTCTTCGGCGCGCCGCTGCTCCGTGACATCTTCGTGCGTTGACACCCAGCCGCCGCCCGGCAACGGCTCGTTTTTGGCGAGCACGATCCGGCCATCGCTCGCTTTCACGTCGTGCTCCTGGCTCTTTCCAGTCGCCATCGCCTCGAGAGTTTTGCTGACGTAGGTGTCGACGTCGCCGGCGAAACAATCCGGTTTCCTTGCGATACTCGACAAGACGCTTGAGCGTGCAGCCCGGTTTAACGACCTCGAGTGAGAGCTTGTACATCTGCAGGTAGCGCTTATTGAGAATCCGACCTTGCGCGTCAAACATGTTCAGGCCCTGTGACATGTTGTTAAGCGCAGTCGAGAGACGACGATTTTGCTCCTGCAGACGACGATGGAAGATGCAGATGACTGCGAGCAATACAATGCATGCACCCGCAATCAGCGTGATCTGACCCACAGCGGTCGATGGCAGAAAGGAAGCGAACATGCCGGTCCGTAAAAATACCACCGGCAATATTGTGCAGGAGCAATTGCGATATAGTTAATTTTTGTTTCCCATCTGTTACTGCGAAAACCGGCGGATCTTGCCGAGTCGCAGCGGCTGTTCGCGGACAGGGCGGGCATGCCGCCTGGCCGGGTTAACGCCTTCGCAAGGTTAATCGGACCATAAAAATTAGCCGTATCGCCGGTTGTTGGCGAGGCGGTGGGGGGGACGTTGTGGCGGGGCGTTGTGGCGTGGCGTTGAGCGTACAACACGTAGTGTCGCCTGGGCGTCGACGGCTGAAGCAGGCCGTGTCGGTAGCCATTGGCGCGACCGCACTGACGCTCATTCCCGGCAAGATTGCGTTTCAGGATCTCGGCGCTCTGCTTGCCCGGCAACCGGCCGTCGCCAAACGTTGGCAAAAACATCTCATCGCGTCTCCCTTCGGCACAATCCATGCCGCGACTTTCAGCTTGCCAAGGCCAGTGGGGACCGCGATTCCGCATCCGCCCATTTATGCACTTGCTAATTTCGATCCGTTGGACCTCACCGGATCGATCGGCAGGCAGCCGCTTGGCGACTCGAGTGCGCCTTTGCAGTTTCCCAAGGCCAACCGCAAATCCAAAACTGATGCGCTCATCGTGCGCCATCGCGAACCAGTTCCGCCGCTTCCGTCCATCTCCGCGGTGGGACAGGCGCCGCAAGCCGAGCGCGAGACAACGCAGAAGGATGAAGCTGATGGCCGCTTTGAGCTCTATGCGAAATATGAATTTTTGGCACCGGGTGACCGAAGTTCAACGCCAGATGTCGAATTGCCGTATGTGGATATGCCACCCACCGATCTGACTCCTGTTGCGCCTCCCAATGTCAAAAAAAATTCAACGCAGCTTTATTTCGGAATCGATTCGATGGCAGGCGGCCGAGAAGGGATTGCCCCTTGGGCACCGGGCGAAGCGCCTGTCGTGCTCGCCTCGCGTGGTGATCCGGACATCAAACAGTCGGCGCTGACGCCTTCGTCGCCAGAGACTGGAAACAAAGCCGGGGAGAGCGTTGCCAGCAAGGGTGAAGTGACGGGTGTCGATCAGCGGCCCCACACGCCCGCCGAGCGGCTGGCGCTGACGGGGGTCGCGCGCGCAAAGGCTGAAAAGTGTCTCGCCAATGCCGTGTATTTTGAATCGCGCGGCGAGTCTGTGCGCGGCCAGATCGCGGTGGCCCAAGTCGTGATGAACCGCGTCTTCTCGCCGTTCTATCCGAACGATGTCTGTGGGGTCGTTTATCAGAACGCCCACCGACACAACGCCTGTCAGTTCACCTTCGCCTGTGACGGCATCCCCGACATCGTCACCGAGCCCGACGCGTGGGAACGCGCCAAGCGCATCTCCCGCGACATGCTCGACGGCAAGTTGTGGATGCCGGAGGTGTCGAAGTCGACGCACTACCATGCGTACTGGGTGCGTCCTGACTGGGTCAACGAAATGAAGAAGATCTACAAGCTGGGCGTGCATACCTTCTATCGTCCCCGCGCATGGGGAGAGGGCGACGATGAGCCCACCTGGGGCGACGCGGCAACAACCGAAAAAGAGGCCGCGGCGGAGGAAGCAAAAGGTCCGGTAAGCCACAGTGCTGAATGGCTTAAGTCCGAAGAAGGGCAAGCGTCGACTCGGCAGAAAAACGCGCGCAAATAGTTCCGGGCGTGCAAGTATGCTTGGCGCAAATGCGCTGGATCACGAATATTCGTTTGGGGCGTATTGCCTTGCTCTTATATGGTTCGGCGCCTGCTCGCGCCGGAGTTTCTGAACGTCGATGCCTGCGACTGTTGAAAAACCAAAATCCGTCGATTGGCGGACGCCCGCTGTCGTCGTCGCCTGCGGCTGCCTGATCGCGATGATCAGTTTCGGGCCGCGCTCGTCGCTAGGCTTTTTCCTGACGCCGCTGTCGCAGACAAATCACTGGGGTCGGGATGTCTTCGCTTTCGCCGTTGCCATCCAGAATCTTCTGTGGGGCATCGGTCAACCGTTTGCCGGCGCGATCGCCGACCGGTTCGGAACAAATCGCGTGCTCTGCGTCGGTGCCGTTTTGTATGCGCTCGGTCTCGCGATTATGGCTCGCTCGACCACGCCCGGGGAACTCAGTCTGTCAGCAGGCGTGCTCATCGGCCTCGGTCTGTCCGGTTGTTCGTTCAATATCGTGCTCGGCGCATTCGGCAAACTTTTGCCGGAGAAATGGCGCACGCTAGCGTTCGGCGCCGGCACTGCCGCCGGCTCGTTCGGGCAGTTCCTCTATTCGCCGGTCGCTGTTGCGCTGATGGATAAATTCGGCTGGCAGCAGGCGTTGCTGATTTTCGCCGGCGTCACGCTGTTGATTTTGCCGCTTGCACTGGCGCTTGCGACGCCGGCCGGGCAATCGCCGCCGCCGGCGACTCGAGCGACGCAATCGGCACGGCAGGCCTTCGCCGAAGCATTCGGTCACCGTAGTTACGTTTTGTTGGTTCTCGGCTTCTTTACCTGTGGCTTCCAACTCGCGTTCATCACAGTGCATCTGCCTTCTTATCTTGTCGACCGCGGATTGTCGGCGGAAATAGGCGGCTGGACGCTCGCTGTTATCGGCATGTTCAACATAGTTGGTTCGTTGGGCTCGGGCTGGCTAAGCAATCGCATGCCCAAGCGTTTTCTGCTTTCAAGCATCTATTTTATTCGGGCTGTGGCGATTGTTGCCTTCATCACGCTGCCGGCAAGCCCGATAGCGACGTTGGCCTTCGGCGCCGTCACAGGGCTCATGTGGCTGTCAACTGTGCCGCCTACGTCGGCGCTCGTCGCGGTCATGTTCGGTACGCGTTGGCTGGCAATGCTTTTTGGTTTTGCCTTTTTCAGCCATCAGGTCGGCGGCTTTCTCGGCGTCCTGATCGGAGGCATCGCATTCGAGCGAACCGGCTCATATGATCTCGTGTGGTGGCTATCGGTGCTGTTCGGCGTACTGTCGGCGGTGATCAATCTACCTATCGTGGAAAAACCCGTCACTCGGCCCGTAATGGCTCCGGCCTGAAGCAGGTATCGGATTAAAAAATCTTTACGTTCGGGCTTGTCCCGCCTGCCCACGTCCTTACAACTATACACTCAACTCAAGCCGTGGAACGATGTGGCGTGGCAACGTTAAAAGCAATTGTAGTCGAGAAGGTCGATGGCGGCACCAAAGCCGCGCTTACCGACTTCGATGAAGGAAGCTTGATGGACGGCGACGTAACCGTCCATGTTGAATACTCAACCGTGAACTACAAGGACTGCCTAGCGATAACGGGGAAAGCACCGGTTGTGCGTAGGTTTCCGATGATTGCTGGCGTTGACTTCGCCGGAACGGTGGAATCATCGAACCACTTGGCGTGGAAGGCGGGCGACAAAGTCATTCTCAATGGCTGGGGTTGCGGGGAGACGCATCTGGGTGCCTACGCCGAGAGGGCGCGAATTAAGGGCGATTGGCTTGTGTCGCTGCCAAATAAAATAAGCACGCGTGATGCCATGGCGATCGGCACGGCCGGCTACACCGCGATGCTAGCCGTGATGGCTCTCGAACGACACGGCCTTGCGCCCGCAAACGGGGGGGTGGCGGTGACGGGGGCTGTCGGCGGCGTCGGTTCGGTCGCCGTCGGCGTGCTCGCCGACCTTGGATACACCGTGCACGCGATCACCGGCCGCCCGCAGGAGGCCGACTATCTGAAATCGCTCGGCGCCGCGGAGATCATCGACCGCAAAGAACTCACAGGACCCGTCAAACCACTGGCGAAAGAGCGCTGGGCCGGCGCCATCGACGCCGTGGGCTCGACCGTGCTCGCCAACCTCCTGTCGATGACCCGCTACGGCGGAGCGGTAGCCGCGTGTGGCCTCGCCGGCGGAATGGACCTGCCGACCACCGTCGCCCCATTCATTCTGCGCGGCGTTAGCCTCTACGGCATCGACTCGGTGATATGTCCCATCGAGCGTCGGCGGGAAGCCTGGAACCGGCTGGAAACCGACCTAAACCGCGAGAAACTGGCCGCCATGACCCGGGAAATCGGTCTTTCGGACGTTCTAACGGTCGCTCCGGAGCTCCTCGCCGGAAAGGTTCGGGGACGAATCGTGGTCAAAATCGGGTAAATGCGTTCAGGATTTATCGACGAAACCCGTGCATAATCTATTAGGCCTAAAAATCGGCCCGAATGTGCTGTAGTATTTGTTGCGTCAGTCGGAGTGAGGGGATGTTGCGTAGCATTGCTTTGACCGCCGGCCTTTTGGCCGCGCTGCCGGCGATGGCCGGTGAGATGGGTGCCGACGAGGCCCGACGGTTCGTCATCGGCAAGATGTTCACCTACACCTGCTTTGAAGGCACGCGCGGGCAGGGCCGCGTCAATCCCGATGGCTCTGTCGCCGGCTCCATCCAATCCCAGGGCTCGGGCGCCGTTCGCTATGCGCACTTGCCGCCCAACACGCTGCAAGTGCGCGGCGAGTCCGTTTGCGCCACCTTGCGCGGAATGTTGTTCCAACCCTGCTTCAATCTTGAGCGCACGAGCGACAACACCTTCCGCGGCTCGATTTCAGGATTTAGCTTTGCCTATTGCGAGTTCACGCGCCATGGACGCACGACGGTGGCGCACAGCGTAAACCGCAACTCGCAGACCGGACAGCCGCTCGGGCTGCGCCCTTCGATCGCCGCCGACAATAACTGATCCTCATCCCTTCGCCGGGAAGATCATGCACGTCGTGGTGGCGTGCGCGTAAAGCTTTCCCGCGCGATCCTTCAGGTCGCCTTCCGAAGTCGCAACCGTGCGCCCGCGATGTACGACGCGACCTTCCGCGCGCACCGGTCCGGTATCCTTTGTGACCGGACGCACCAGATTGAATTTCAGCTCCAGCGTCGTCCACGCATCGCCTTTGGCGACCGTGGAAAAAATCGCGCAGCCGAGCGCCGAATCGAGCAGTGTCGCGGCGAATCCGCCGTGAACGGTGCCGATCGGATTGTAGTGGTGGAATCCCGGCAGGCCCTCGAACACGGCGCGGCCTTGCTCGGCCTCGGTCAGATGAAATCCCATCAACTCGCTGATCGGCGGGTTCGGCACCGTGCCATCGATGATCGCCTTGAGAAACCCGAGGCCATCGTAGGATTTGAGGACCTCGGGCGCCACCACGCCGTAGCTCACCACACGCTTGTCCATGTCGCTCTCGTTACTCCCTCGACGGTTACGCCGATGATATCGCGTTCCGCCGCCCCGCGAACAGCATGTGGGTTCAGCCGATATTTAGGCGGAAAGGATGGCCTTCGGTGGCTGCATCACCGACGCCGATCGCATCGATCGCCCGTACCATGCGGCCGTCCCGTTCGAGAAGACGGTCGGCAATCGAAACGATTCGCGCATTCGGTTGCGCCGTGCGCGATGCACGCCGTATGTCCCACGCGATTTGCATTTCATCGCCATTGGGATTGAGCGCGCAGGCGGCCACGTAGGCTCCCGCCGTCGAGCGGCTGATTCCGGCGAAGCAATGCACCACCATCGGCGCTTTGCGATCCCAGGCCGTGACGAAATCGATGAGCCGCTGCACGTGCTCGTGCGCCGGTGCCGTATAGCCATCCATCGGTGCCGTGATGTCGTCGACCGCGAGCACCAGATGATTCTCCGGCGCAATATGCGCCGGGCGCTGCACCCGGTCGACCAGGCGCAGCAGTGTCACGATATGGCGCGCTCCGGTCTCATCGACGGTGGCGTGCAGGCGTGAGAGTGAGCAGACGTGAATCATGAGTGCAATAGTCTCGATTCGTACAACATATTTATGACTTCGAGGCCGGCATGGAAAGCCTCAGCCGCGCAGAAGTTTCTCGAAACGCTCCCGAAAGCGCGCCTGCGCGGTTCGTGCCGGCCATGGACTGAGGTAGTCGCGCTCGAGTGCCGCGGAGAATTTCGGGGGTGGTCCGAAGAACTTCCGCGCCTCGTCCTCGGCGAAGCCGGCGAGCCGTGTCGCCTCCAGGTAGGCGGCGCTGCGGTCGGCGGCCTTGATCAGATCTTGCAGGCGCTCGGGCAATTTCGGCGGCAGGCCGAAGCGTAAATGAGTAGCGGCGAGCAGACGCTTCTCCACGGCCTTGTAGCTGTCGCCGATCACCCCCTTGAACGGCGAGATCATGTCGCCGATGACATATTCCGGTGCGTCGTGCAGCAACAAAGCAAGCCGGCCGATACGGTCGAGCCGCGGAACCTTGGCGCGCGCCAGCGCTTCCACCAGCAAGGCGTGCTGCGCGACGGAGAAGATGTGCGCCCCTTGGGTTTGCCCGTTCCAGCGGGCAACCCGCGC
>Ga0307296_10001092_pt1 | contig 13440 bp, 10 predicted proteins | sample ER_DNA_153_FD_194467 | JGI IMG/M metagenome (GOLD analysis project Ga0307296, IMG submission 194467) | Bulk soil microbial communities from the East River watershed near Crested Butte, Colorado, United States - ER_DNA_153 | ecosystem: Environmental > Terrestrial > Soil > Floodplain | place... | reverse complement strand
TGCGCGGCCGCCTGAGCTGACGTCACGACATCGGCGGCGGTCGCCGGAATGCCGAGTTCAACCAGGTGATCAGCGACCGCGACAGGCGGCCGGGCCGCGTTGTTGGTGACAAAACCGATCTTGGTACCACGCGCATGAAGCGCTGCGATGCCTTCCGCCGCGCCCGGCACGGCAACCGGACCGAGGTAAACGACACCGTCAAGATCGAACAAGACCGCATCGTAGGAGTCAATGATCAGCTCACTCGCCATCACTGGCTGTCCTGATGCGGGCCATCGCCCTCATCGTCGTCGTCGTCGTAGTCGATCACGATCCCGTCGAGTTCGTCGACTCGCTGTTGCGCGTCGGTCTCATGATCATGGTCGAGCTTGGCCGCCGCGGCAAACCAGTGTCGAGCCTCGGAATCCTTGCCACCCTGCACTAACGCATCGGCGTAGGCGTATCGCAGCCGAGCCACGGCGAGCGGAGGCGCGACCTCGGGGCGTACGGCGGCAACGGCCCGCTCCAGCAGCCGTAGCGCCTCGTGATCTTGGCCCAAGTCGCGGCGCGCTCCAGCCTCGACAATGATCATCTCGATCCGCAGCGATGGCTCCAGACCGACCCGCTCCGCCTCGCGCGCCAGCTTCACAGCATTATGCGGACGACCGAGCGCGCGCTCGCAATCAGCCATCACCGGCAGATAATCCTGCGTCCCCGTCATGCGCCGCAGCGCACGAAACTCACTCAGCGCAACGTCATAACGACCAGCCGCGTACGCGGTCTCCGCGGCCGCCTCGCGGACGATGGGCAGCCGAGCAGCTCGGCGCCGCGCGGCCTCGGCGTGGGCATACGCCAGCTCAGGATCGGAATCCACGAGCTGACCAGCTACCACTAGATGGGCGGCAACGATCTCTGCGAGATCCTTCGGCAGCCCTCGTAGTTCGGCGCGGACCGAGGCGTGCAAAGACCTGGTGTCCACACCTTCCGGGACGGGCGGCTCGTTCGGTCGACGGGCCAGGCCAGGTCGAGCAGCAGTCGATGGCGACCGACGTTGGTCGGCCGTCCCGCGGCGCTGCGAGTCACCGCGATCCTGCGACCGCTGCCGTTCTGCGGGACGTCCCGGAGTCTTCCGGCGCTCACCCGACCCCTTGTGTCGCGAGCGATCGGAACGCCCTTGCTCTGCCACGCGATCAGTATTGCCTACGAACTGGCGGCCGGTCGTGCTCCATTGATTTGGGGCTGAGCCACCTGGTGCGATGTCGCGATCACGACCTCGGGACCTGCGGCGGCGAGCTCAGCGACGATCTCGGGGTTCGCTGCCGCATCGGTGATCACCAGGTCGACTTCATTGATCGCCGCGAAGGAACAGAACGAGTTTCGGCCGATTCTCCCCGAGATCACCGGCACGATTCGCCGCCGTGCGGAAAGCAGCATGGCTCGTTTGGTCGCCGCCTCCTCCGGGTTGGTTGTTGTCAGGCCATGCGTCGGTGTCATGCCATTGACACCAATAATTGCAAGATCAACAGTCAACGTATTCAGCCGCCTACCGGTCCATACGTCGACCGCAGCAGACGTCAGCCCCCTGATCGTTCCGGGAAGGGTAAAGATGCGCAGGTTGTCGTAGTCAGCGAGATATTGAGCCGCTGGCAGGTTGTTCGTCACGACGGCAAGCGCTCTGTCCTTGGGCATCGCCTGAGCGCAGACCAATGTCAGAGAACCGGAATCCAGCACTACCACGCCGTCCTCAGGAAGCTCGTCGACGACTCTGCGCGCGATCACGAGCTTGTCCTCGAACTGCTCCGCGTGCCGCGCCGCCAGGGCCTGCTCAAACGGCGTGGAATCCAGCAGCTCGGCGCCACCTCGAATTCTGCGGAGTACGCCGCGTCGCTCGAGCACGTCAAGATCACGGCGCACTGTCTCGGTGGTGACTCTCAGCTGCTCACTGATTTGCAGCACACTGGCACGCCGGCCATCGCGCTGGATCAACAGATCTGTGATCGCCCGCTGTCGCTCGGGCGGATACATCGTCATAGCTGCCTTCCCGGCCACCATTTTCACACGGATGACCGAATCGTCACGCTCGCGCCCATATCGTGCAAACGGGCAGGCGAACCGGCAGGCGCCAGGACATCGGACGCTAGATCTCCTCTGATGGCTGCGCTAACCTGCCGGATAGGAAGAGATTCAAAGATCTTTTGCAGACATTCGGTCAAAGCCGACGAGGTGAGCAGTGGAGATGTTCGCCGCCAGCGCGCTGCTGTTGAGGAAATCGTGACCGTCCAGCATGCGCAAGCCGCCGTTCGCTATCAAGCGATCGCCGATCTGCTGGCCGCCGACGGCCGCGTCGACGTCGTCGACATTGCGAATCGACTAGGCGTCGCGCAAGAGACCATCCGGCGCGACCTTCGCGCGATGGAAACCGCGGGAAAACTGCAACGAGTGCACGGCGGCGCAGTTCGGCTCGCTACCGGTCCGCTCATCTTGCTCAACAACCAGCCCGCCGCTGCCCAGGATGATCTTGTGATAGCCGCTCGAGTCTGGGATGAGCTGCCGAGGCGAGGCACGATCCTGCTTGGCACAGGAAGCCTGACGCTCGCCCTGGCACATGTCATGGTGGGCTCTCAGCCCAAGGCCCACGGGCTGACAATTGCCACCAACTCACTGGATGCTGCCATCGTACTGTCTCGAGCCAGTCGCCTTGAGGTCTACAACATCGGCGGCACCGTTTCGCCGGTTACGCGGGCTCAGGAGGGAGACTGGGCGGTCCATGAGATGGAGCGATTGCACGTCGACGTCAGCGTCGTGTGTCCAGCCGGGATCAGCGTCGACCGCGGGCTCACCGAGGGGACTCCGGCGGCTGCCGCAGTGTCTCAGGCAGAGGTCGCGTCCGGAGATCGGGTTATTGCGCTGGCAGGGCCCCGCACTCTCGGCGTTTCTGCGTTTCTCCAGTTCGCCTCTCTTGATCAAGTCGATTCTGTTGCCGTCGCCGGCTCCCCCAGTCAGGCCGCATTGCACCCATTCCTCGAACGCGGCATCACCATCATCGTCGGAGGGACGTCATGACACTCGTCGCAGGAATTGATTCCTCGACCCAGTCCGTCAAGATCGTGGTCTGTGATCTTGAAACGGGAAGGGTCGTTCGCAGCGCTCGTGCCTCGCACCCAGACGCTACTGAGGTGTCAGCATCCGCGTGGCTAACTGCATATCAGGAAGCCACAGCCGATCCCGCACTTCTTGACGGGGTTGCCGCCCTGGCCGTCGGCGGCCAGCAACATGGCATGGTCACTCTTGACGAGGGCGGAGATCTGGTCCGCGATGCCTTGCTCTGGAACGACAACCGGTCGGCCCAGGACGCACGAGACTTGATCGCCGAGCTCGGTGGCCCCGCCGTCTGGGCCGATGCTGTCGGCTCCGTTCCCGTCGCCTCCATGACCGTCTCGAAGATCAGATGGCTGGCTCGGGCAGAGCCGGAGAATGCCGCACGAACGACCATGGTCGTCCTGCCCCACGACTGGTTGAGCTGGCAGATCGGGCGTCGACGCTTTGCTCCGACCACCGACCGAGGGGACGCATCTGGCACCTGCTATTACGACCCGACCGCCGACCGCTATAGAAATGATCTTGTTCAGCTTGCCTTTGGTCATGATCTGGAGTTGCCTCGAGTTGCCGCTCCGAGTGAGGTGATCGGCTACACACCAAGCGGCATCGCCGTCGCGCCCGGCACTGGTGACAACATGGCCGGCGGCCTGGGCCTCGGCATCGCCAGTGGCGCAGCCGTCGTCTCAGTGGGGACGAGCGGAACGGCCTTTACGAAGACCAGTCAGCAGACCCACGAGCCGACCGGGACCGTGGCTGGATTTGCTGATGCAACAGGCGAATTCCTCCCCTTGGTATGTACGCTCAACGGAGCTCGGAATCTCGTGGCGACCGCACATCTCCTCGGCGTTACGCTCGACGAGCTCAGCAAGCTCGCCTTGAGCGCCGAGCCCGGCAGCCAGGGCGTCACGTTCATCCCTTATCTCGAAGGTGAACGGACACCGCCTCTGCCAGATGCACGTGGCCAACTGGTCGGGCTGACGCTGTCGAATATGGCGCCTGCCAATATCGCGCGCGCCACCGTCGAAGGGGTGCTGTGGAGCCTTGCGTACGGTGTCGAAGTGCTGCGCGAGCAGACCGGCGAGATCTCCTCGATCACACTGACCGGAGGTGCGTCTCAGTCTGAAGCTGTACGCCAGATTGCCACGGCAGTCTTCGGCGTGCCCATTGTTGTCACCGACACCTTCGAGAGTGTTGCGGTTGGCGCCGCGCGGCAGGCAGCGTGGGTTTTGACCGGCGCGCTTCCCGACTGGCCGGTGCCGGTGCTCAGTCAGCATGAGCCGACGGCAGCAGACCAGCGCGCGGCCAGTGAGATCATGGAACGCTACAACTCGGTGCTCGCCGCTCATTTTGGCGCATGAGCCGTGTGGGCCATCCGCGGTCGTATCGTGCCGCTGACGACCGATCCCGGCGTTGCCTCGAACGAGGCAGCGGTTTTCACCGGACGCGTCTGGATCGGCGACGACGGTGCGATCATCGCGGTCACCAAGGGCTCGAAGGCCGGCCCGCCGGGCTCCGCAGGTGCCCAGGTCGTTGATGTCGGCAGCTCACTCGTGCTGCCTGGACTGATCGACCTGCACAATCATCTCGCCTACAACACGCTGCCGCTGTGGACCGAGCCGGCGCAGACAGCACCATTTCTGCATCACAACTCGTGGACAAGAGCCCCAAGCTACGCGGCGAGCACCACCTGGCCCGCGTACGCATTGATCACTGCGTGCCCGCAGGAGCTGTTGGCCTATGTCGAGGCCAAGGCGATCGTCGGTGGCACGACATCGATCCAGGGATCTCCGCCAAAGAATCGACCGCGCGATGGATGGCTGGTCCGTAACATCGAGGACGAGACCTTCGGTTCGCACGACGCCAATCTGATTTACGCGTCGGTGCTCACCGCAAAGCCGGCCGCGCTCGCCGAGCGTGCCAACAAGATGCGAGCCGGCTCTGCTTTCATCTACCACTGCTCAGAGGGCCAGCGTGGCACCATCGTCGCGCGCGAGTTCACAGACGCCGAGGCAGCTGGTTGCCTCCAGCCGCGATTCATTGCAGTGCACGCCAATGCCGTTGATCCTGCGGCCTTCGCACACTGGCAGACACCCGGCGCCATCGCCTGGTCGCCGTTCTCCAACATGTGGCTCTACGGTCAGACCACCGATGTGCCCGCGGCGCGGACCCAACAGATCAGCGTCTGCCTCGGATCCGATTGGGCACCGTCGGGGACCAAGAACGTGCTCGGCGAACTGAAGTCGGCACGGCTCACGGCAGATCATCTGGGCTGGACGCTGAGTGATCAGGACTTGGTGATGATGGCTACCTGCTTACCCGGCGACATCCTTGCCCGCGCCTGGAACCGACAGATCGGCCGGCTGCAAACTGGAGCACAAGCCGATCTCGTGGTGATCAACGCCAAACGAGGCGCCAGTCCCTTCTCCACGATCGTGCAAGCCACAGAGGAGGATGTCGATCTTGTCGTGATTAGTGGGCAATGCCGCTACGGCACTCCGGACCTCATGTCGACGGCAACTACTGTCACCACGCTCACTGTTGCCGGCCGTACGATGCGGCTCTCCTTGAGCCAGCCGAGCGATTCCACCCAAGCCTGGGAATGGTCAGAGGTGATCGACAGGATGGAGGAGGTACGCGCTCACCCGAAGCGCGAAGTCGAGGCCGCCACTGCGATGTACGCGCGGTGGGCGGGCCGGCTTGACGATCGTGATGCCCCGTTACGCCTCGCGCTGGATATGCCGACTGGCCTGGCACCGATCGGCGGTTTGCCCAAGGATCTCAACGAGCTGGTCATTCCGCCGCTGCAGTCCTTGACCCATGACGACGAGTGGCTTGACTCCGTGATCGGGCGTGGCTTCCATTCCGGCGTACTTGATGGCCTGGCCACGTTCTACCGGCAGTAGCAAGGGATGATCATGAATACTGCAGGACGGTCTCCTGAGGCGGTGCAGCGGGCGCGCCGCGGTGTCTTGATGTCCCAAGCCCTCGCCGAATCCGGCCCCGGCGGACCAGTCGAACTCGATGGTGGGGAGCGGCTCCAGATCCTGGATGCCTTGATCACATCGATTGCGGGTGCGTACGCCCACCTACCGGCGAAGCGGGCGGCATACGCGAGTGATCCTGTGCAAGCGTTGACACTGCTTCGACGGCGGGCCGCCGACTTGTCCGACACGGAGTTCAATCGCGCGGTAAGCGCGATCGTCACCGGCCTCCGGGACGCGCACACCCGCTATATCGGGCCGTCGACATTGCGTGATCGGGTTGCCATGCTGCCATTCCTGGTCGAGCAGTACGGCTCGGAATCCAGGCCGAGGTATCTGGTAAGCAAGATCAACACTGATGCCGTGGACGACCCGGACTTCCAGCCCGGAGTCGAGTTGGAAGCCTGGAACGGTACGCCGTTCACCCGCGCTGTCGAGAACCATGCCGACCTCGAGACTGGTGGCCGGCCTGACTCCCGCCGCTCCCGCGCGCTGGAATCGCTCACCTTCCGCGCCCTGGACTATGGTCCGCCGCCCGACGAGCATTGGGTCATCGTCGGCTACCGGACCAAGCGTGGCCGGAAGTCCGAGATCCGGTTGCCGTGGCGGTTGCTGACGCCCGGCAAGGCCGCCACCGCTGGAGAGCCCGGGTCGCGTGCCGCGCTGAAGCAAGCCGGCGACCCCTCGGCCGAGGCCGTACGCCGCGCCAAGAAGCTGGTGTTCGCCACGGATCTGTGGGCTAGTGATCATGAACGGCGTACGTCGTCCGAGGTCTCCGCACACGCGAAGGTCGGCGAATGGCTGGACACGCCGATGCAGGATGTGCTTGCCGCGAGGCCACTCAGTCGCAAGGTTGGATATCTGCGTATCTGGTCTTTCGACCTCGATGACGACGACGCGTTCATTACCGAGCTCATCCGGCTCCTCGGCTTGCTTCCGCCAACCGGCTTGATCGTCGATCTCCGCGCAAATCCTGGTGGCCTGATTTGGGCTGCAGAGCGGGCGCTGCAGCTGTTCACCGACATGACGATCCAGCCCACCCGGTTCTCCATCATCGCCACCCCGCTTGCCCGCCAGATGGCCGACAGTCCGTTCAATCGACTCGAACTGGAGGCATGGAGCCAGTCGCTGCAGGATGCAGTGTCCACAGGTGAGCTCTACGCTCAGCCGCTGCCCCTGACAGATCCAGCCTGGTGCAACGATCAAGGACGCAAGTATCCAGGCCCGTCGGTCGCGGTTGTCGACGCCAATACCTACTCCTCCGGTGATCTTTTCGCCGCGGGATGGGTGGACCACAGCGTCGGCCCATTGGTGAGCGTCGGTCAGGCCACGGGTGCCGGCGGTGCGAACGTCTGGACCTCGGCGCAGCTCCGTGACGCGCTGTCGGGCACAGACCATCAGCTTGGCCGGATGCCCGCTGGGACCGGTTTCACCATTGCGTTCCGGCGGGCAATTCGATCTGCCGCCGGCGATGGCATCCCGATCGAGGACCTCGGCATACCGGGTATCCCGTACGAGATGACCAAGGACGACCTGATGAAGAGCAACAAGGACCTGCTCGCCTTCTGCGCACGCCTGCTCGGCGGCAGCAACCAGTGAGGAGATGATCATGGTCGAATACGACCCAGGGCCGCCGCCGGAGGTAGCTGATCATCTGGACAAGGTGCCGAGCTATGCGGCTCACCAGGACCTCTTCTGGTACGACTGGGGGCCGATCTTCTACCGCGGACGACTTGATCGATCGGCGAAGCTGCTCTGCATTGCCTCGGATCCCGGGCCAACAGAGCGAATCGCGGGCCGTACGTTGGTCGGGGACGCAGGCCAGCGTGTCCAGGGTTTCCTCAGCAAGTTAGGCCTGACTCGTAGCTACGTATGCGTTAATGCCTATGCGTACGCACTGCTGCCGTCGCGCTCGATGAGCGCAATTCCGATCTTGTCCGAGCCCGAGCAGCAATCCTGGCGGAACGAGCTCCTCTCCATGATCGTTGGTCCGGCACTGCAGGCCGTCGTCACATTCGGACTGCAGGCCCACATCGCGGTGGAACTGTGGAGCAGCGCACCGCCTGTCATGATCAAGAACGTGCCGCACCCATCAAGCCGAGACGCGACGAAACTCATCACCGAGTGGCATTCAGCAGTGACTGATCTGCGGACGGTAGTCACTCCGGATCCGGACGGGGACAATTCTGGGCCCAACTACGGCGCCAGGTTCTCCGAGATTGACTATGCGCCGATTCCGCGCGGTGATCTGCCGTACGGAGTTCCGAGCTGGCTGGGCGACGATTCCCGGGGTCGTCAATCCCGTCCGAAACGCCGCAACACCGTCGAACGCGACCCGGCTGACCTCATGCACACCCTGATCTGGCGGGCGCCCACGGGATGAACAACAGCGGCGGCCGCCCTCCGGCTCGTTTCCTGCTGGCCGTCGTCGATGCCGGGGGCACCGTGCCTCCTGCCCTTGGTCTCGCCGCCGAGCTGGTTCGTCGGGGCCACCAGGTTCGGGTGCTGGCCGATCCGACGATCGAGGCGTCTGCCCGCAGGTGCGGATGTACTTTCTCGCCGTGGCGGGAAGCACCGCACTTCACCTCGGTCTCGGAGCAGACGGCCATGATCGCGGCTTTTGAGAGCGGCAACCCGCTCCGCGCATTTCAGGCTGCCCGGCGATTCGCAGGGAAAGCCATGACCGGCCGGTACGCGCGAGACGTCATCTCGACAGTCCGACAGTCGCCGATCGATGCCATCCTGGCCGACGGATTGCCGGGAATACTGATCGGCGCCCAAGCAACGAGTCGACCCACTGCCGCGCTGGTCGCACAGACGTATGTGCGGCCCACCCCTGGGCTGCCATTGCTCGGCACCGGCTGGTCGCCGGGAACCGGCATTCTCCGGAAAACGAGGGACAGAGTTGCGCCTCGGCTGGCCGCCATGCTGCTGGCACCGACTCTGCCACGTCTGAATGCCGTCGTTGAGGACTATGAACTGCTGCCGCTGGACAACGTGTTCGAGCTCTATGACCGGTGTGTCCGGGTGCTGGTGATGACCAGCCCATCTTTTGACTTCAAGGCACCTCAGCTTCCCGACAATGTTCGATATGTCGGGCCGCAACTCGACGATCCGGACTGGGCAGTTGAGACCCCGTGGCAGCGCCGAGGCAGTGAGCCGCTGGTCTTGGTCGCCATGAGCTCGATCTACCAAGATCAGACTGACCTGCTCCAGCGAATTGCCTACGCGTTGGACCGGCTGCCCGTGAGGGCCATACTGACGACCGGCCGAGCCGTCGATCCCGCCCAGATCCAAGCCGGCGCCAACGTCGATGTCTTACCAGCTGCCCCACACGGACAGATCCTTCGCGAAGCCTCCGTTGTCGTAACCCACGCTGGTCACGGCACCGTGCTGAAGTCGCTCGCAGCCGGTGTGCCGCTGGTGTGCCTACCGATGGGCCGTGATCAGCGAGACAACACCGTCCGGGTGCTGAGGCTTGGAGCGGGCGTTCGGCTTAGCAAGAAAGCAACGCCGTCACAGATTGCCGGTGCCATTTCGGAGATTCTCCAACGCCCACGATACAAAGCGGCAGCAGAGGAGTTTGCGAATGTGCTCGCCTGGGAAGCGAAGCATCGACCGCGCGCTGCAGATGAGGCCGAAGCCCTGGTGCAATAATTGGCTCCCGCTCAATCCGTTTCCCCGCATAAAGCGGCTCTTCAAACTTGAGCGGGGTGCTTTGAGGCTCGTGTCGTAGCGAGTGAAGGGGCTCGTGGCCCCGACATGCTGTTGGTCTCCTACAACGTCCAGCAGCGAGGCCACGAGCATGTCGGATGCTACGTCAGTGTTGTTCGGTCTTGAGCACGAGTTCAGCGTTCTCGAGGTGCAACGGGTCGATACCGCGACCGTGAAGGCGATCGTCGAGCAGACGGCACGGGAGGGCCCGTGTCCACAGTGTGGGGTGGTCAGCGGCGCAGTGAAGGATCGGCCATGGATGCGGTTGAAGGACTTGCCGGTCTCGGGGCAGACCGTGGAGCTGTGGTGGCGGAAACGCCGCCTGGTCTGTGGCGAGGCGCTGTGTCCGCGCAGGACCTTCACCCTGACATCGACTGCGGTGCTGCCGCGTGCCCGAGTTACCGAGCGGCTGCGGCATCGGGTGGCGATGGCGATCGCGTCGAGCAACCGGGCGGTCTCCGATGTGGCCCGCGAGTACGGCGTGTCCTGGCCAACCGCGCACAAGGCGCTGGTCGTCGCGGCCACGATGTGGCTGCCGGAGCCGGTGCCGACGAGCCGGCTGGGGATCGATGAAACCCGATTCCGATCAGTTCGCTGGATCTTGGACGGGATCACCTGGAGGCGGTCCGATCCGTGGCTGACCAGCTTCGTGGACTGTTCCCGGGATGGGCCGGGATCGCTGCTGGGGTTGGCTCCTGGCCGCACCGGAGCATGCGTGCGGGAGTGGCTAGGTGAGCAATCCGAGGCCTTCCGAAAGATGATCAAGATCGTGGTGATCGACCCGTCGGCGCCGTATGCCTCCGGGATCCGGGCCGCCCTACCGGATGCCAAGATCGCGGTCGACAAGTGGCACCTGGTTGCACTGGCCAACCAGATGGTCACCGAGGTCCGGCAACGCGTCACCCGCGACCTGATGGGCCGCCGCGGCACGGTTGCCGACCCGGTATGGGTGAACCGGCGGCTGCTGCTCACCGCCGCCGAACACCTCTCGCCGAGACAATGGGCCCGGCTCCGGCGGATGCTCGATGATCATGATCCGACCAACGAGATTGGTGCCGCCTGGGGTGTGAAAGAACGGCTCCGGATGCTGCTCGCCGAGTCCGAGCCGTCCAAGATCCGGTGGCGGCTGGCGGACTTCTACGACGCCGCCATCGACGCCCAACTGCCCGAAGCCACCCGACTCGCCGAAACCATCCAGACGTGGTGGCCAGCAATCTTGGTCGCGCTCACCGAGGACGCCTCCAACGCCCGCACCGAGGGCTTCAACCGGATCATCAAACAAACCAAGCGGGTCGGCTGCGGCTACCGCAACATGATCAACTACCAACGCCGTATCCTGAGCCACATTGCGGTCACCCGACCACAGAAATCAGCAGCATGAACGGGACCAACCCCGCTCAAATTCGTAGAGCCGTTAAACCGAAGTGGCGATTACGAGACGAGAATTGGCATGCCGTCTTGGCTCATGCCGGAGTGCCGAGCCAGCGCGGACGTCTGTAGTTTTCGCCCGGAGTTCAGCCCAGCAAAGTTTGAAAATGCCAGATCTTCATTGGCATGAATTGACCTGTGAGACCTTGAGCGTCACGCCTATAGCTGAATAAGGTAACTGTTAGCTCAATCTCAGCGTCTTCTTTGCATAAAGAGATCCCGATTTGGCCGTCGCTACCGCCCTTAGCGTTCCCGCCCAGGCCGGCCTTATATGTAGTGAGACCGTGAAGTGTCCTGTTGGATCGATCTTGGTCACGAACGAGCGTGAAGCATGTTTATGGGACAGCACTACTTTGGCGCCTTTGCCAGCCGGAAAACCGACTCCCTGCACCCGGACGGTCCTACGATCCGGCCGTTTCAGCGTTATCGAGGGATGCGAGATACCTGTCATTGTTGAGTGATCCACGGAACCGTGATGGTGGTGCGGCGGCATAGCCATCACGTTCGATGTCGACGAGGGCATTGGCGTGGTTGTTCCCGTAGTCGCTGGACCCGTTACTGACTGAGTATGAGTGATCATTCCGCCACCTGGTGTTGTGGTCGTCATTCCCGGGGGCATTCGATTGTCAGAAACGGTCTCGCAGAAGACGTGACCATAGATGCAGTACTTCATCAAGGCCGTGAGCGAACGAGGGTCCCAGGCGTTGAAGAAATCTGCATGCAACGTAAGCGGACTATTCATCGAAGATAAGGTAATGGTTCCCCGAGTCGTACCTGGTCTGAAGCGCTCCGCTAGTGTCAACTGGGGAATTTGGACTGGGTGCTCCGCGTCGCACTTGTATCCCGAGGCATACGACACATGTGAGCGGTGATCCGTGGAATCAAGATTTTTCCCGTCCCAGCAGTTCGGGAAGATCACAGACATCTCTAAAAGTGCGGTCGATCCGCATTGTGGCGGAAGCGATTGCTTCGAGACGGTCGCACCTTTGCCCTCAATGCGGCACTGAAACCCGGCTATCCCTGCGCTTTGAGGAGAAGTCGCCATGGCATCGCCAGCGAGCATCTTCAGTCCGAACGGGATTGTCTGCAGCCGCGTCGTTTCGCGCGTTCCGGCTCTGTAGTATGCGCGGACTTGGTACGGCAACTCTGGCTTCCCGTTGACGAGCAGTGTGGGCATCCAATATGAAGACTTGTCGCCAGAGTTCTTGCAGTTTGTTGGGGCGCGCAGCAGCTCTTCAGCGGTCGAGCTTGGATTAATCGCAAGGCTGCCACTGAATGTGTGGTCGTGTGATTTGCCGGGCTGACCGGGGAAGACAATGGGATCGTCCGGAGCCCGCTTCGTGACGAAGCAGACCGTTACCCAGTCCACATGCTGAGGAAAATCGCTCGCTGTCGGCGACAAGACGCGGAAGCCCGATGCCGAGGCAGGCTGACTACTAATCGCCATACAAAATACTGCGACGATCGAGGGCACGACTATTGCCGCAAGAGGTCTCCGAGAACGTCCCAGCTCATGGCTCCTACGAGCAGCTTGAGGGTGAAGCAACGGGGCGTCATCGTGGTGCCGCGAATCCCGATCAACAGCCTTGGACCTTCTAAATTCTACTGCCGATCGGACTATCGACCGAGGGGCTCCAGCCCCACCAAAAAGCCGAATCCATGCTCTCATGTATGTCCTGTTAGATCGTCGAATTTGTGACAAGCCATTTACTCTTAGGGCGCATAGAAAGAAGCTAGGCGCCCAAAAAAACATCTAATGGGTTACGTGGTGGGCCCTATGGCCTGAAGGGCTGACGTGCAGAACTCCATAACCCGCCGCCACCACAACGGTCGCCGCTGCAGGACTTCTCAGTCGCAGGTTGGAGAGGTAGTGATGATTTCACCCACCGACCCTTGCCGTCGTAGATGTCTACCAGAATTCGTTGGTGACGGGTTTATGACAGCAAGCTTCGCACCAGCCCAGACGACGGCCACAGCCGCAGAAGTTTTCTGGGTGGATCCCCGACCGTCTGGTGGCGGTTGCCTGACGGCGCCGCAATGTGAACACGCGCTCTCACTCCCCGAAATGAGACCAAACCGTTATGTGGAGCACGAGTCTAGACGGGTCGGACGCTTGATGCCTACCCCTAGGAGAAATTTTTTTCGGCCGGTGCTCAGATTGACCGGCACCTCGTTACCTGATCGTGTCTTAGGTGATCATGCTGAACGTGGGAACATTGGCCGACGTGCGCAACATCAA
>Ga0307296_10001091_pt1 | contig 13452 bp, 11 predicted proteins | sample ER_DNA_153_FD_194467 | JGI IMG/M metagenome (GOLD analysis project Ga0307296, IMG submission 194467) | Bulk soil microbial communities from the East River watershed near Crested Butte, Colorado, United States - ER_DNA_153 | ecosystem: Environmental > Terrestrial > Soil > Floodplain | place... | reverse complement strand
GGCCGCGAGGTCGTGCAGCTCTACCTACAGATCCGGCAACCCTTCCAGATCGTCTGCACCGACGCCTTGGCCTCGGGCCAGTTGACATAGCCGTCGGTGAAACCGACGCAGTTCTCCCGGTACCGGATCGGGTCAATACATACCTCGGCCTCGGTCAGATCCTGCCGGTTCAGCGCGTCCAGGAAACGTCGATACACCGCCGCATTATCGGAAGTGCCGGCATCGCTTGTTGGCTCGTCGTTGCCCACGCGCACGGTCTCCGCCGCAACCTGCTCGAGGCGCCAGCTTGCCCGTGAGTTGGTCGTCACTCAGTTACGACTGCGTGCAGCACATCGAGCTTCGCTGCTCGCCGACTTGGGGGTACCGCAGCCAGGGCACCGGCTAGCGCTGCAAGTAGCACCACGACGACGATGCTGAGCACGGGTACCCGGAACAGGGTGACGCCCTGGTCATGCAACGCGCTAACCAGCGCCCAGCCGAAGAACACGCCTATAACCAGGCCAAGCAGGGTGCCCTGGAGAGCGATGATGACCGCTTCCCATCGAATTGTGGAACGCAATTGCGGACGGGTCATCCCTACGGCACGAAGCAGACCCACCTCGCGGTGGCGCTCGGCGATCGACAGCGCCAACGTGTTCGCGATGCCCATAAGCGCGATGATGATCGCCAAGCCAAGCAGCGCGTAGACGAGCTCAAGCAACTGGTTAAAGAACTTGGTCTGGTCCGCCTTGTACTGCCCGCGATCCAGAACCTTGACTCCTGGGTAGGCCTGCGCCGACTGCTTGATGGCGGCGAGCGCAGTTGCCTGCGATACGCCAGCGCGCGTCTTGACGAACACCTTGTTGTCGAAGTTGCTCGGGAAGTTGGCGTTGTACGCCTTCGTGCCAATGAAGTAGTTGCCAGCCTGAGCGTTTTCCCCGTAGATGACCGCAACGTGGAAGGTCTGGGGGCTGGTCTTCGCGAAGTTGACTGGAACCGCGCTGCCGATCGTCCAGTGTTTGTCGTTGGCGACGTTCTTGTAAACCCCGATGTCGGCCGCGCCGAGGTCAGCCGTCGAGCCGTGCTGCGCGTCGATCTTCATAATGTCGAAGATGCTGTTCGGATCGCCGGCCTGCACGATGACCGCCTTGCCGTCGACCTGGGCCAGGCCCTGCCGCAGTCCACTGGCTGCGGCCACCTCCGGAAGGGCCGCGATGCGCTGGGCCAGGCCCGGGTCTACGCCGCCCATCAGGCCGCCACCGGAGTCGAGCACGATGTCGCCGGTGAAGCCCTTGTCGATGGCATCGTTGATCGATGCTTTCGTCGACGCCACGAAGATCGTGATGAAGACCACGAGGCCCACACCGATCATGAGGGCGGATGCGCTAGCGGCGGTTCGCTTCGGGTTGCGCATTGCGTTTTCTCGTGCCAGCTCGCCGGTGATGCCCTTCATCCGCGGTAGCGGTGTGCCGATCACCCGGCTCAGCGGGAGGGAGACGGTACGACCGAGGATCGACACTCCGAAGAAGACCAGCAGTGCGCCGGCGCCCACGAAGAGAATCGGCTGGTCGACACCGGCGAACAATCCGATGAACAGCGCCGCAATGCCAAGCGCGAGTACCCCAAGCCCGACGAAGATGCGTTGTTTCGAACCGTATCCGGTGCTGCCCACGACGCCGAGCTGCATGGCAGCGATAGGTGAGACCTTTGCGGCCTTACGCGCCGGTGACAGCGCCGACAGGACCGTGATACCGATCCCCACCACAAGGCAGATGACAACCGTGGTCGACGTGAGCACCAGCCCCTGCGAGGGGATGTCGACGCCGACCGCGGCGAGCAGGTTCTTTAGCCCGATCGCGATGGCCAAACCGGCAAAGATGCCGATGATCGACGCGATTATGCCTACGGCGAGGGCCTCGACGAGCACGGAAGCCAGGATCTGACGACGGCTGGCACCGAGCGCCCGGAGCAGCCCGTTCTCCCGGGTGCGTTGCGCGACCGTGATGGAGAAGGTGTTGAACATCATGAACCCGCCGACCAGCACGGCCACCACGGCGAAGATCAGCAGGAAGGTGTTAAAGAACGACAACGCTTTTCGTAGGGCATTTTGTGTCTCAGCGGTAATCGCCTTACCGGTAACCGCCTCAGTCGCCGGAGGCACTGCTGCAGACAACCTCTTGGCCAACTCGGTCTGGGAGACGCCGGGCGCGGCGACGAAGTTGATCTCGTCGTACTTTCCTAGTTCGCCGACGAGTCGCTGCGCCGCTGGGGTGCGAAAGGCCACGATGGTCGCCCCGCCGGGCGAGTCGGCGTTGCCGAACCGGGCGATGCCAGAGATGCGCACGTGCTGTGGCCCTCCCTGCACGAGGACCGTTGCGGTGTCGCCGACGGCGAGGTGGCCGTCGCGGGCGCTCTTGCGGTCGATGACGACCTCGTTGTCGGCGCTCGGCGGCGATCCTGACACCAGGTGGAATTGGTTCAGCGCGCTGTTCTCGGACCAGTTGCTGCCGATGGTTGGAGCGCCGGTCGCGGGGTTGCCGAGTGCCTTGCCGTCCTTGCCGATCAGCCGGGCGTAGCCGAAAACCGCACCCTCGGCTGCCCGGACTCCGTTGACTGACTGCAGCTTGGATACGAGCACGGCGTCGACGCGTCCGCGTTGGGTGCCGGTGCCCTGGGGCCCCTCGAACGCCGCTTTCGCCCGTACCACCGCATCGGTACCGCGGTAGACGTCGGCGAACAGATTGTCGAACGTCTTGCGCATCGTGGCCGTGAGCACCAAGGTGCCCGCCATGAAGGCAACGCCCAGCATGATCGAGAGCGCGGTCGCCATGAGCCGCAGCTTGTGCGCCCACAAGTTCCGCAACGCAGTGGAGAACATGCCGTCACTCTCCGAAGCGCTTCATCCGCTCGAGGACGAGATCGGCCGTCGGTTCCAGCATCTCGTCCACGACGCGCCCATCAGCGAGAAACAGCGTTCGGTCGGCGTAGCTTGCCGCGCGTGGATCGTGGGTGACGATCACGATTGTCTGGCTCATCTCGTCGACAGCACGCCGCATGAAGGTCATTACCTCGGCGCTCGATTGTGAGTCCAGGTTCCCAGTCGGCTCGTCGCCGAAGATGATCTGTGGTCGGGTCGCGAGCGCCCGCGCCACAGCGACCCGTTGCTGCTGCCCACCGGACAGTTCGGACGGATGGTGTTCCAGCCGGTCGGTCAAGCCCATCGTCTCGACGACGGTGCGGATCCAGCCCTTGTCTCCCTTGCGGCCAGCCAGCCGCAGCGGCAACGTGATGTTCTCGATCGCGGTCAGCGTCGGGACAAGGTTGTAGGCCTGGAAAACAAATCCCACCTGATCCCGCCGGAGCACGGTGAGGTGCCGATCATCGAGCGTGCTCAAGTCGTCGTCACCGATGAACGCCTGGCCGGAGGTCAAGGTGTCCAGACCGGCGACGCAGTGCAACAACGTGGACTTGCCCGATCCCGACGGTCCCATGATCGCGGTGAACCGGTGCGCCTCGAATTCGACGGTGATGCCGTCGAGCGCGCGTACTTCGGTCTGACCGCGACCATAGATCTTTACCGCGTCGATGGTGTGCGCGGCGATGGCAGGCAGTGCCCGTGTGCCGGGCTGGACGACAACAGTGGGCATGACTCACTCCTCCGTTCGGCCGCGGCGTGCCGGGCTGTGCGGTCATTCCGTCCAGATTCGAAGCTGCCTCGGCCCGCGACAAGTGACGTTGGGCCCTTTCTCTAAGGCCGTTGGTGAGCGAACCTGGGCATATTCGTTCCGCGGCGAGAGGGTGACGACGATGCTCGGCCGGGTGCGCGGTTGGTGCGTGCTCACCGCACTGGTGGGTGTCGGGCTGAGCGCAACGCTCGTGTCGTGCACCACGGAGCAGTCAGGTAACGGCTTTGCCAGACTGCAAGGGGCCCGCCTCGTGGTGTTAGGAGCCTGGTCGGGCTCGGAACAGAGACAGTTCGAGGCCGTCCTGCATGGATTTACCGAGCGTACGGGGGCCTCGGTGACCTACGTTTCCGCGGAGCACAGCGTCCCGGCCGCGCTCGACGCGCGGTTCGCGGGCGGTGCCCCCCCAGATGTTGCGCTCCTCCCACAGCCAGGACTGCTCAGGCACTATGCCGCCGCACAGCGACTTGTGCCGCTGGACAGCGCGACAAGCGCCGTCGTTCGGCGGGACTACTCCCCGGTCTGGCAGTCCCTCGCGTCGGCGAACGGCACGCTGTACGGCGTCTGGTTCAAGGCGGCCAACAAGTCGCTGCTGTGGTACGACGTGGGCGCCTTCGAGCGGGCGGGCATCGCGCCGCCTGGCGAACTCAGCGGGCTGCTCGGCGCCGCCCAGGCACTAAGGGCGATCGGCGTGGCTCCGTTCTCGGTCGGCGGAGGGGACCAGTGGACGCTCACCGACTGGTTCGAGAATCTCTACCTGCAGCTGGCTGGGTCGCATGACTACGACCTGCTCGCGGGCCACGATCTAGCGTGGACCGACACCTCGGTGCAAACGACGTTGCAGTTCATGGCCCAACTGCTCGCACCCCAGTTTCTGCGCAGCGGCCTTGCCGGCGCCCTGGGGACGGGGTTCGAAGACTCGGTCGCGCGCGCGTTCAGCAGGCCGCCGGGCGCCGCGATGGTGGCGGAAGGCGACTTCGTCGCGGGTGTCATAACGGCGCAGACCAAGGCACGTATTGGCGTCGATGTCGACGTCGCGCCGTTTCCTGCTGCGCGCAGCGCGGTCCCAGCCGTCGTCGGAGGCGGTGACGTCGCGGTGCAGCTGCGCACCTCACCGGCGGCCGCAGAGCTGATGCGCTACCTTGCGACGCCGGCCGCTGCGGCGATCTGGGCCGGGGCCGGCGGATTCATCTCCGCGAACCTCGAGCTGGACCTGTCGGTGTACCCGGATGATGTGACTCGCTCGATCGCCCGCAGCCTGCTCGAAGCCGGAGATGGGTTCCGCTTCGACCTCTCCGACCTGCAGCCGGCCGCGTTCGGCTCGACGCCCGACGTGGGCATGCAGGGTGCCCTGCGAGGATTGCTCATTAGCCACGACGTCTCCGGCACCGCAAAGCGCTTGGAGGCTGCCGCCGCTGCTGCCTACGCCGCGAGCCCGCGATGAGCGCGTTCCCGTCAGCCGGCCGCGACTACTGCATGCCGATCGAGCCACCCTCGAGCCTCGGACCGAATGTTCTCGCCGGCCACGCCAACGCGCCAGTTGAGGAATATGAGACCGCGAGTGTCGAGTGCAGCCGACACCGCATTCAGCGCATTACGCAGCGGTGCGCCGTACTGCGACAACACACGCGAGGACACCATCGGGGTCACCAGGTCGGTCGGCTGCAGGTGCCGGTCGTCTTGCAGCAGCACCAGCTGCCCGGTGGCCAGGTGCCCGTCGGTGGTGAAAGTGACTGCGACGTCGATGACCCCCTCGGTGAGTGCGGTCGCGCGCTGCGCCTGGTCATCGAACGGCAGAAACCGCTTTACGTGCACGCCGTACACCCGCTCCAGACCGGCGAGGCAATACGGGCGCTGCGGGCATTCGGTCGGGCCGCCCAAGGTCAGGCGCGGAGCCACCCGGGCAAGATCGCTGAGGGTGCGCAAGTGCAGTCGATCCGCGGTGGACTGGGTCACCGCGAATCCGTCCTGATCCGAGGCCGCGGACGGCTCAAGCACGTGAAAGCTCCACGGTGCCACGGTCTGGCGCAATACCATGAGCACGGCTTGCGGATCGGTCCAGTCGATAGCCCGATTCGGAGTGATGCTGGCCAGGGCCGCGCCGAGGTACTCCGGTATCACGTCGACGAGCCCTTGCCGCTGCGCCGGCTGTACCAGCTCACGCGGGCCAAGATCGAACTCGCGTCGCACGGGCACGCCGATACGCTCGATCGCCTGCGCGTAGATCTCAGCGAGCAGCTCGCTCTCCGGAAAGTTGAACGACGCAACGACAACCGCATCTGGAGTAGCCGCCCGGCCATCACTAGTTCCGCGCGGGCTGTGCTCACAGGCACCAAGCACCGCTACCAGGGCAACGACAGCTGCGGCCAGTCGTGCCCATCGGATACCCAGTGTTACGGCCCGCATCGCGTCCCCTCGACCCAGCCTGCGACAGGAGCCGAGCGATGCGCAAGATAGCTCCCGCCTCGTCCGCATCGCAGCCGATTTCCCCGGTCGTCGCCGCTGCGCCACTCGGCAAGCGACGCCGGCCGTCCGGCGAACCACCCCCGCTGCCACGGCACGTTGCGCCGAGCACGCGCTGGCTTCTGGTAGTCATCGTCGTCACTGCCTTGCTCGAGATCGCCTTGGCGATACAACGAGCTCGGGCGGCACTGACCCAGGCCGACGACGCCGTGCTCCGAGTGCTGGCCCGGCTGCGCAGCCAACCAGTCACGGCCGTGATGCACGTCTTCGAGCACCTGGGATCGTCGAACACGATCCGGATCGTCGGCTGGACGACGATTGCCGTACTAGTCATCACGCGCCGGATACGTCACCTGCTGGGCTACCTGGCCTTGGTTCTCATCGTGGTTCTCACCAGCGATGCGCTCGCCTTGTTGCAAGGCCGAATGCGACCCGCGGGGCTCGAGATTATCGGCTCATGGAGCGGCTACGCCAACCCGTCCACTCCGGTCGCCGTCCTCGCGGTAGTCGCGGTCGGCGCGCTGTACACGACGGTGCCAAGTGGCCGATGGCGCAACTGGGGCGCGTGGGTAGTTGGAGCCGCCGTGGTCGGACTGTGCGCCGCTAGGCTCATCCTCGGTGTCGACCATCCCACTGATGTGCTGGCTGCGCTCGGGATTGGTTGCGCAATACCGATCATCGTCTTCCGCCTCTTGACGCCAGATGAGGTGTTCCCCATCCACTACCGGCGCGCGCCCCGCGCGCATTTGGACGTCGGCGGGGAGCGCGGCGCGGCGATCATTCGGGCGCTCGATCAGCAGCTTGACATCCAAGCCATCTCGATCGAGCCATTCGGCCTCGGCGGCTCGTCCGGCTCGACCCCGTTGCGGATACGCATCAGGGAGGAATCGGGCCGCGAGTCGAGCCTGTTCGCCAAGCTTTACGCAGTCAACCACCTACGCTCGGACCGCTCCTACAAGATGTCGCGGATGATCCTCTACGGCCGCCTCGAGGACGAAAAGCCCTTCTCGACGGTGCGCCGGCTCATCGAGTACGAGGACCACATGTTGCGGCTGCTCCGCGATGCGGGCCTGCCTACGCCCCGCCCCTACGGCTTGGTCGAGATCACTCCAGAGCGTGAGTACGTCATCGTGATGGAGTTCATCGAGGACGCGCACGAGGTGGGCCCCGAGCCCGTTGGCGAGCGCGAGATCGACGACGGCCTGGCCATCGTCCGCAGGCTGTGGCAGACCGGTGTGGCTCACCGCGACATCAAGCCATCGAACCTGCTCGTGCACGACGACGGGGGGGTGCTGCTCATCGACGTCGCCTTCGCCACCGTCCGACCGACGCCGTGGCGGCAGGCCGCGGACCTAGCGAACATGATGCTGACGCTGGCCCTGGCCAGTGATGCTGATCTGGTCTACGAACGAGCGATACACGTCTTCGCGCCGGAGGACGTGTCCGAGGCGTTCGCCGCCTGCCGCAGCGTCACGATTCCGACTCAGCTTCGCGCGCGGCTTCGCGCTGACGGCCGCGATCTGATCGGACGGTTCCGGGCCCTCGCCCCGGAGCGGCCGGCTGTGCCCATCCAGCTGTGGACACTTCGCCGGATCGGGGTAACCACCTGCGTGGTGCTTGCCGTTCTGCTCGCGGGCGTCGCCATCTACGCGTATGCAAGCCTGGCCGGGTTGTTATGAGTCGCGTTGGGGTGCTGGCCAGGCACCATGCGATCGTGGCGATGCTGGGCTTTCTCGTCGTGGTGCCAGTTGTGAGCTCGTGTAGCGGGCCGGTAGGCGGTGCGGTCCCCGAATGCGGTGTCGTCGAGCGAGTCGCGCTGATCGGCCAATCCGTTCCAACGACGTCCTACGTGCCGTGCATCAGCACGCTACAACCGGGCTGGAGCAGCACCGGTCTGCACACGCAAGACAGCGGCACCCGCTTCACGCTCAGCTCCGATCGTAGCCCTGACCATCCGGTCCACGTGGAGCTGTCCCGGTCGTGCCCGATCGGTACAGCGACACCGATCGCTCCGCGCACCCCCGGTGGACGGTCCTACCTGAGCCTGAGCAGCATCGACCCGCGGTACGCCGGCATGATGTATGACGTCTTTCCGGGAGGTTGTGTGAGCTATCGGTTCGACTTCGAGCGCGGAGCGCACATACCACTGATGGCGCAGCTGCAATCCATCGTCGGCTTTGTCTCCAGGCAACAGCTGCGATTGGACGTGCAACGGCAACTCGGCGTACGGCTCGACCCATGACCGCACGCCTGTGGCGCAGTGCGCTCGCCACGCTCGCCGACCCCGACCTACGGATCGGCATCGGGCTTGCCGGCCTGGCCCTCTCCGGGCTGGCAGTGCGTGAGCGGAGCATTGGTCGACGCGAGGCCGCCGTCTTCCGAGCGGTGAATGGGCTTCCTGACGAGTTATTCCTACCGGCCTGGGTGGTCATGCAAGCCGGCACCTTGGCTGCCGGTCCCGTCGCGGGAGCCGTGGCGTGGGCCTGCGGACGGCCCCGATTGGCCGGTCAGCTAGCCCTGAGCGGTGTGGGCAGCTGGGCGCTGTCCAAAGCGATCAAGCGGGTCTATCGCCGGCCCCGGCCGAGCTCGCTCATCGAGAGCGTGCGCACCCGCGGGCAGGAAGCGACCGGATTGGGGTACGTCTCCGGGCACGCGGGTGTCGCGGTCGCCCTCGGTATCGCAGCGTTCGGCGAGCTCAGCCGAGCTGGCCGAATCGCCACATTGGTAGCCGTTCCGACGGTCGGTCTATGCCGCATCTACGTCGGCGCGCACCTGCCGCTCGACGTCGTCGGCGGAGCGGCGATGGGCCTGGCCATAGAGGCCTTCGTGACCCGCATACTCCGCTGATCAGCCGTGCGTGTCCGCCGCGGCTGCGGGAGTCGGTCCCGCGGGCGAGGTCAAGCAAGTTGGCGTTGCATCCCATCACGCCGTCCGTGTCTACGCCGACGGGACCTTCTGCCCTGTCCAGGCACTCGTCCACTACCCGATCGTGACTTCCAACGCGCTGCATTGCACTCGAGGAATCCCCGATAGGATGCGCCGACTTACCAGGGAGCCTGCATCGATGACCGAGAATATTGGCAATCGCTTGATCGAGTTGACCGTTGACGAGTGCCACGCGCTGCTCGAGTCCAGCCGCATCGGCCGCCTGGGTCTACTGGACGCGGATGGTCCGTTGATCCTTCCCGTCAACTACTGCATGGACGGTCGGTCCGTCGTGTTCCGGACGGATACAGGTACGAAACTGGACTCAGCGTCTAACGGAGCACCAGTGGCATTCGAGGTGGACGGGATCGATTCAGCCGAGCGGACCGGTTGGAGCATTCTCATTCGGGGATCTGCCGCGACGGTCACCGAGCCCGGGGACTTGAGCCGACTCGAGCAGCTGCCGTTGATTCCCTGGGCGCCCGGCAAGAAGCCGCACTACGTTCGCGTTTCCGGCATTCCGTCGGGTCGTCGCATCGCCCTGGCGGACCTTCCCTCGCAGTGGTGGGGCTAGCAGAATCGATCTCCCTTGCGCGCATTACGACCAAAGAACCAGGTAGCTATGGCCGTCGGTGCGGGGTGATCCTCGTTCAGATCACTCCCGGGGCGGCCACGGCCTCGTGCCGATACGTCTGTCAGGGACCTTAGCCTCTTGCCTCCTGATCAACTGTCCGGTCGGGTGGTGTGTGGCGCCCGCAAGCGGCGGGTCAGGTAGGAGGAGTGCAGCATGAGGGCCCATACCGGCGACTTGATCATCGTGAAAGGCCGCACGGATAGCAGCGCGACCCGGCGGGCCATGGTTCTCGAAGCGCATGGACCCGATGGGTCGGCGCCGTTTCTGGTCCGCTGGATCGAGGGCGGCCACCAGGCCTTGGTTTTCCCGGGACCGGATGCGGTAGTCGTCACCGAAGCCGAACAGGCAGAGCAAGATCGCGCGACTGGCCGCGGCATCGATCTCGTTCAATCCGCACTGGAAAAGGACCGGGACGCTTCCGCGCCACGCGGGATCCAGTAGGCAACACTGTGCACGTGCCACCTTGACTGACCGAATGCTGCATCGTCATTCTCATAGCGCCGATTCATGAATCTGGACGACTTGCATGACCGATGAAACCGTGGAAATCTCGCCGAGTAGTGAGTATGACGCCGTCCGCGCCGACGGCGGGCTGGTTCACATTCGACCAGCCGTTCCGGCCGACAAGGCAGCGCTGATAGCTCTAGACCACCGGGCATCGGATCGATCCATCTACTACAGGTTCTTCACCGTCAGCCGGCATGCAGCCGACACCTACGTCGACCGGCTGCTGCGGCCATCAAGCTCTGATCACCGCGCGTTGGTTGCCCTGATCGGCGGTGACATCGTTGGCGTGGCCAGCTTTGAGCGGCTGGCGGACACTTCCGCCGAGATCGCTGTGCTCATCGATGATCAGGCCCAGCACAAGGGCATTGGCACATTGCTCATAGAGCACCTGGCCGATGTGGCCCGTCAGTGCGGGGTCACTCAATTCGTTGCCGACGTGCTCGCGGCCAACACCGCGATGATGGACGTCATACGCCAGCTTGGTTTTGCCCGCGCATCACGCACCGAGGATGCAACGGTTCACGTGAGCTTGGACTTGGATCAGAGTCCGACCCTGCTGGAGGCCATCGACAGTCGGGATCGCGCGGCGGATACCGCCAGCATGCATCCGCTGCTCTACCCGCGTTCCGTCGCCGTCATCGGTGCCGGTATCCGGCCTCGGTCTGTAGGCCACGAGGTGCTTCGAAACATTCTCGACGGCGGCTTCACTGGCACCATCTATGTGGTAAATCCCCACCGCGATTCGGTACTCGGCGTTCCGTCGGTCCCCTCGGCGCGGGACCTGCCGACCGCTCCTGACCTCGCGATCGTGGCCGTTCCTGCTGCCCAGGTCCCAGACGTGGTGGAGGCCTGCGGAGAGCGAGGCGCCCGGGGCATTCTGCTGTTGACTGCAGGCTTCGGTGAGTTAGGCGAAGCTGGCGAGAGTCAGCAGCGCGCGGTCCTGAGCGCCGCTCGGCGGTATGGCATGCGCCTCATTGGTCCGAACTGCCTTGGGCTGCTCAATCCCGATCCGACCGTTCGCCTCAATGCGACCTTCGCACCCGTTCCGCTCCGTCCGGGCGGACTTGGATTGATTTCCCAGTCTGGTGCACTGGGCATTGCGGTACTGGCGGCGGCCGAGCGGCGCGGGCTCGGTTTCTCGCAGTTCGTTTCGGTGGGCAACAAAGCTGACGTGAGCGGCAACGATCTGCTCCTGGCGTGGGAAGGTGACGACCGCACAAACGTAATCGCGCTGTACCTCGAGTCCTTCGGCAATCCACGCAAGTTCGCCCGGATCGCCCGCCGCGTGTCCGGCACCAAACCCATCATCGCGATCAAGTCCGGCCGGTCTGCAGCCGGCCAGCGCGCTGGCCGCTCGCACACCGCCGCCGCCGCTTCGGCGGACACCGTGGTCGACGCGCTCTTCCGGCACGCCGGCGTACTGCGGGTCGACACGATGGAACAAATGCTCGACGTGGCCCAGCTGTTGACAGATCAACCGCTCCCCGAGGGACCACGAGTCGCGATCATCGGCAACTCCGGCGGACCGGAAATCCTCGCCGCAGATGCCGCAGACGCCGCCGGACTCGCGATCCTCGAGCTCCCCGAGTCAACCACCGAGCGACTGAGACAGGCGGTACCGACCGCAGCGTCCAACCAGAACCCCGTCGATCTCGGGGCGGCGGCACAGCCAGCCGATGTGGCAGCAGCCCTGCGAATTCTGCTGGATACCGCGGAGGTCGATGCCGTGATCACCGTGATCACCGAGACCTCCGTCGCCGATCTCAACCAGATCCTCGACGCCATATCCGAAGCAGCGGAGGGCAAACCCGTCGTTGCGGTGCACGTCGGCGGCGCGACGCGATCGCTTCGAAGACTTCCCATCTATGCGTTCCCGGAACCGGCGGCCAAGGCACTGGGGTTGGCCTGGCATTACGCCACGATCCGCAAGCACGAAACGCCTGTACTAAGGCCAGATCCAGCCTTAGATGTCGACGGTGCTCGGGCCCTGATCAGCGACCGACTGGGCGCTCGAGCCAGCTGGCTTGGACCGTCGGATACCGCTCGACTACTCGTTCGGTACGGGATCCCGATGTGCCCGCAACGAATCGTGTCCGACGTGGACGGCGCCATCGCCGCCGCCGCCGAACTGGGCTACCCACTCGCCGTCAAGCTTGCGCGCGGCCCGGTGCACAAGACCGAAGCGCACGCCGTCATGCTCAATATCGAAGATGCAACCGCATTGCGATCTGCAGTCACCGCGGTGCAATCCGTCGCATTGCGGGAACGAGACGTCCTTATCCAACCTATGGTCCAGCCGGGCACCGAACTGATCGTCGGCGCCATGCAGGATCCACAGTTCGGCCCTGTGGTGATGGTCGGCGCCGGTGGTGTCCTCGCCGACATGATCGCCGATAGACAACTACGTCTTGCGCCGCTCACCGCAGAGGATGCTGACGAGATGATCAGCTGCCTGCGAACCGCGCCGCTGCTCGACGGTTACCGCGGTCGACCGGTGATCTTCCGCTCGGCGATCCGCGAGCTTCTCGTCCGAGTGGCGAGGCTGATCGACGATATGCCGCAGGTTGCCGAAGTCGACCTCAATCCGGTGATCTGCAGCGGAGGCGACGACATGATCGTCGTCGACGCTAAGATCCGCGTGGCGACCTCGCCACCGAGGCCGAATGCGGTTGCGCGTCAGTTGCGAACCTGACATCAGGTGACCCAATCACCCACTGGATCGGGACTTTCGACGCTATGGCCACGGACCTGCCGACAAGAATGATGGCGCCGTGATGTCCATCCCACCCAGGCCGGGCCCCGTCCTCGTTGGGGTGAATGACGAGCGAAGCACAGAACTCGCGCTGCGTTGGGCGATCGCGGACGCCCGGACCCTCGGCGTTGCGGTCAAGCTGGTCCATGCGTTTTCTGGGATTCTCAGGAGGCAGGAACCGATGTACCGCGACATTCCAGACGCGGACCTGCAGCAGCCGCGCCACGTCGCGGAACAACTGGTCGCCACGCTCGTCGACCAGGCCCGCGAGATTGATCCTGACGTCGTCGTATGTGGCGACGCGATCGAGGGAAGCTCGAGCCGCGTCCTCGTTCAGGAAGCGTCATCCGCGACCGAGTTGGTCGTTGGCTCGCGTCACCTCGCCGCGCTGCGGTCGGCCGTGCTCGGCTCGGTGGCCGTTGCTGCGACCGGACGCACCGCATGCCCGATGATCGTCGTTCGAGGACCGGCCGGACTGCCGGAAGAAGGCGCAGGGGTCGTCGTCGGCG
>Ga0307296_10001090_pt1 | contig 13468 bp, 10 predicted proteins | sample ER_DNA_153_FD_194467 | JGI IMG/M metagenome (GOLD analysis project Ga0307296, IMG submission 194467) | Bulk soil microbial communities from the East River watershed near Crested Butte, Colorado, United States - ER_DNA_153 | ecosystem: Environmental > Terrestrial > Soil > Floodplain | place... | reverse complement strand
ATTGAAGGCCTCCATCATCGGATCCTCGGGAAACTCTCTCGCCACGCGGACGCGGGCAGCCTTCCCCATTGCCTCACGCGTCTCCTCGCTCGTCAGCATCCCGGCGACCGTCGCAGCCGTCGATGCCGAATCATCGGGAGGGTAAAGCGCTCCACTGATCCCATGAGCGATGTATCGCTGCGCCACGCCGCCTTCGCTGGCAACGGTGGGAATGGCGAGCGCCATCAGGTCCAGGATGCCGTACGCTCCTGTGTCTCCCTCGGCAACCACCCAGCCGAGATGCGCATCGCGCATGAGGTTGATCTGGTCGTCGCGCTCGCCCAGAAAGCTGACGAGATGCAGCACCCGGAGTGCCGCGGCCTGCATGCGCAGATCTTCGTCGTCGGAGCCTGGCCCGACGATGATCAATCTCAGATTCGGATGCCGCGGCGACAACATCGACATCGTACGGATCGCCGTCGCCGCCCGACCGCGCGCGGTTGGATCGTAAACGCAGACAATGTACTTTCGCAGATCGTCTTCTTTCTGCACCTCGGGCGAATCAGCCTCGGCGGCTGGAGGTTTGGCGCCGTTCGACGGATAGTTCGCGACGTCGATGCCGATCTCGGCAACCGCGGAGCCCATCGCGCGCTTCGGGATGATTGCCGCGCGGCGGTCCGTCTCAGTGGCGAAGAGAAACGCGGTTCTGGCGAGACGCGTTCCCCAGCGGCCTCCCGCCCCCATATCGAGCTTCTCCCCCGAAGGAGTCCAGCGCACCACCGAGCCATTCGTTGTCAACAGGCAGGCGGTGGCGGCGATCAGGTGCTCGTGGTCCGTCGTAACGAAGATGACGTCTGCATCCCAGCGTCGAAAGATCTTTTTGAGCCGTCGAGCCGCCGAGTAGAACCATCCCTGCGTAGAGAACGGAATGATCTCGAACGGCTCCGGGATCGGAGTGTGTCGCGGTTGGTTGGGATCCCGGCGGGGGGACACGGCGAGATGTACGTTGCTGTCGGGAGTCACCAGCAGCGTAACCTTGGCGCCGCGCTCGGAGATTCCGCGCGCGGCCCTCGCAAAGAGGCGCGCCGTTCCGGACCACTCCCGAGCTGTGTGAAGAAACAAGACGTGCAATCCGTTACCCTGCTGAAGGAACCATCGATGCCTCGTCGGCATCTCCGAACTGCAACGAATACAGACGGTAGTACGCTCCACGCCGCGCCAACAGCTCGGCGTGGCTGCCTTGCTCGACTATCTCGCCACGATCGAGCACCAGAATCTGATCGGCGTGCGCGATCGTCGAGAGCCGGTGGGCGATTACGAACACCGTCCTTCCGCGAAGCAGCCTGTCGATCGCTTCCTGCACCAACCGCTCCGACTCCGTATCGAGCGCCGACGTAGCCTCATCGAGAATGAGGATTGGGGGGTCACTCAGCAAGGCCCGCGCGATCGCCAGACGCTGCCGTTGACCTCCGGATAACCGCGTGCCCCTCTCGCCCAGCAGGGTGTCGTAGCCACTTGGCAGCTCGGCGATGAACTCGTGCGCGTTTGCCGCGCGGGCTGCGGCCTCGATCTGCGCCTGGCTGTATTTCTCCGCGGCGCCGTAAGCGATGTTGTTGCGCACCGTGTCGTGGAAGAGAACCGTCTCCTGACTCACGATGCCGGTGAGCGCCCGCAACGCCGGCAACTTTATCTCCCGGGTGTCGATGCCGTCCACGAGAATGCGGCCCTGCGCCGGCTCGTAGAATCGCGGGATCAGATCCACGAGAGTGCTCTTGCCCGAGCCGCTGGGACCAACCAGAGCGACGACTTCCCCTTTCCGCGCGGTGAGGTCGATCCCGGTCAGGACCGGCGCATCACCATACGAAAAGGTGACGTTCTCGAACCTGAGTTCGCGCTCGAATACCGCCTTGTCTCTGGTTCCGCGATCGCGCTGGAACTCGGCGGGCGAATCCAGGATTTCGAACAGTCGTTCGGCCGATGCGAGCGACGACTGCGCTGTAGTCCGCATCTGCGACAGCTGCTTCAACGGCTGGAGCAGTCGAAGCACGAGGGTGAGAAACGCGAGCAGCGTCGCGCCGGTCATCGTGCCGCCGCGCAGCACCTGCCAGGCGCCGATCCACAGAATCACTACGGCGATGAGAGTTCCTATGATTTCGGTTATCGGCGGAGCCAGCAGAGCCAGGCGGGTCAGCTTGAGACTGCTGCGCGCGTATTTGTTGCTCCCCTCAGCGAACCTGGCTTCCTCGTAGCTCTCCGCACTGGATGCTTTGACGAGCCTGATACCGCTGATCGTCTCCTGCAGCACACTCGTCATCTCTCCATGGACGTTCCCGCGCCGGAGGTTCCCGCGCCGAAGCTTTCTTAGCATCGGCTGCAGCGAGAATCCGAGCAGCGGCAGGATCACGAGCGCGATGAGCGAAAGCTTCCACGAAATGCTGAACAGGATCGCGATGTAGACGAGGACCAGTGATGCGCTTTGCAGCGACTGGGTCACGATCTGCGTCAGAATGAGTCGCGTCTCGAACGTATCGTTGATCACCCGCGACAGGATCTGGCCGGCCTTCATCTGGGTGAAGTAGCCGAGCGGGAGGTGCGCGAGGTGGCGATAGACGGAGTTCCGGAGATCGCGCGTGACGTACTCCTGAAGCGTCGCGCCGAACTGTCCCGCGATCCAGACCAGCAGATTCTTCAGGATCACCGCGATCATCACCAGGATGATGACGTTCCGGAGCGAGCGCATCTCGTCGCCCGGAATGATCTGACCTCCCACGAACGTGTGGAGCAGGTTCCCGACGAAACCCTTCGGCATCGTCGAGGCTGGCTGGTGGAACAGGATGTTGAGGAACGGGATCAGCAGCGCGATCGCGAAGCCATCGAGGAGCGCGGCAATGAGATTCGCCACGATCGTGATCGCCATGCGCCAACCGTGTGGGCGCAGGTACGGCAGCAGCCGTCTGTAGACCGGCACTACCGCCTTGGAGTGAGCAGCGCCAGCGGAAGAATTACTTCCTCGGGCGTCACGCCGCCGTGGAGGAAAGATCCGCGATAGCGGCTCTGGTACTCGCGCAGCTTCGTCGGATAGACGAAGAAACAATCGTTGGTCGCGAGCAGAGTATTTCCGCCAGCTCCCCGCCGCGGCAGGCGCAGCATGTCTTCATTGGAGAACAACAGCGCCTGCTCGGGTCGCTCGGCGCGCAGGTCTTCGCCGAACTTGTAGCGAAGGTTGGCGCTCGCATCGCGCTTGGCGTAGACGGTCGCGGGTGTGTTGCAGTGGATCGAGCCATGATCGGTGGTGAGGAGCACCGAGATCTTTCGCCGCGAGGCTTCCTTCAACACGCTGAACAACGCCGAGCGCTGGAACCACTGGCGGGTGATCTGTCGGAGCGCGATCTCATCGCGCGCAACTTCGTACAGGATCTGCGATTCGCTGCGTCCGTGGGTGAGGAGATCGACGAAGTTGAATACAAACGCGCTCACGCCCTCGGGACCGATCGCGGTGCCAAGATGTCGCTCCAGCTCATCGGAGTTCGCAGCCGTGGAGATCTTCTGATAGCGGACCGGGGTCTTGCCGCAAAGCTCCTCGAGGTGTGACTCGAGCAGCTCGCGCTCGTGCGCATTGAGCGATTCGTCCTCGCGGTCCGCGTTTCCCCACCAATCGGGAAGTCGCGCCGCGATCTCTCCCGGAAACAATCCGCTGAAGAGCGAGTTGCGCGAGTACGGAGTCGCCGTCGGCAGCACGGCGAAGTAATGCGTGGTCTCGACGTCGAAGAACGGAGCGAGCAGCGGCTCCAGCACCCGCCACTGATCGAGGCGCAGGCAATCGACGACGATGAACACCGCGGCCTTGTCTCGCTCGAGAATCGGCAGCAGGAACTCGGAGACGATGTCGATCGAGAGTGGAGGTCTATTGCCGTTCAGATCCTTCAGCCAGGCGGGGTAAAACTCCTTCATGTACGCCGCAAACTCGCGGTGCATATCGGGATAGAGTCCCTGGAGCGATTCGTAGAGTCCCATCTCGCCGGCCGCGGCGAGATCTACATCCCAGCGCATCAGCTCGTCGTAGCGATCGATCCAGCCGCGCCAATCGAGGTTGTGGTCGCGCTCCAGCTCGATCGCGCGGAATCTCTCGACGAAGCTGCGCGCGATCGCCTGCTGCCGGATGCGCGGCCCCTCGAGAATCCTGGTGACGACTGTCAACACCTGTCGCGGGTTGATGGGCTTGACCAGGTAGTCCCGAACGTTGACGCCGATGGCTTCCTTGAGTGTCGAATCCTCTTCGCTCTTGGTCACCATCACGACGGGCAGGGTCGGAGCGATCTCGCGCAAGTCCCGATAGACCTCGAGCCCGCGCTTGCCTGGCATCTGCTCATCGAGGAGCAGGATGTCGAACGGCCGACGTCTCAACAGCTCGACCGCGTCGTCGGCGTTGGACGCCCACTCTACGGTATAGCCCTTGGAGCGCAGGAAGATGCGGTGAGGCTCAAGGAGCTCACCTTCATCGTCCACCCAGAGTATCGATTTTGGGGGGTTCAGGACCGGTACGGCCATCATCGGAATGTAGCCGAGGGGTGAGTCCGTGCCTAGATTCGGAGCGTGATCGACCTGACGCCACGGTACGCTCTCGCCACCCCTGTTTTTCGTTTCCGAGCGCTTACCGCGCTCTCGGGTCGAGCATCGCTGGGCGGAGACCGTGAGACCCTCGTAGCGTGCCTCCAGTTGGGACGCCTTTGCGCCGGCATCCTCGCACCCTACGAGCTCTCCCGCGAGCTGACCGCAGAACGGACGGAGAACACCAAGCAATGGCTGTCGTCACTCGCCGTTCCGAGCGGAGTGAGGTCGACTGCATTTGGCATCTTCGGCGCTCTCAGCGGATTGGACAGGGCGCGCTGCGCGATCGCTTTTACCGACCTTGTCAAAGCCGCCTCCGCGCAGTTAGATGAGGCAGCACGCGCGGAGTTGAACGCGCTGCTCATGGAGCTGTCGGCGTCGCCGACGTCGGCGCACCCGCGTCACACAGTGACTCAATTTCAACCGAGCGAGCATGGCCGGCCATAGCAAGTGGAAGCAGATCAAGCACTACAAGGCAGCGACCGACGCCAAGCGCGGGGCGCAGTTCACGAAATTGATTCGCGAGATCACGATGGCGGCGAAGCTGAGTGGCGGCGATCCAGCCCACAACCCGCGACTTAGAACCGCGATCGATGCCGCCAAAGCCAGGTCGATGCCAAAGGAGAACATCGAGCGCGCCATCAAGAAGGGGACAGGAGAGCTCGAGGGAGTTCACTACACCGAGGTCACTTACGAGGGTTACGGGCCCGGGGGCGTGGCGATCCTCATCTCCGCCTTGAGCGACAATCCCACTCGCACCGTCGCGGAGATCCGGCACAAGCTCACGAGGCTCGGCGGCAACCTCGGCACGCCGAACTCGGTTTCGTACCTATTCGACCTGAAGGGCCAGATCTACCTCGATGGCAGCAAGTACGACGAAGACAAGGTTCTGGAGGCGGCGCTCGAGGGCGGTGCCGAGGACTTCAGCGCCGAGGGTGAGCAGCTGATCGTCACCACGGATCCTCACGCGCTGCACATCGTGCAGTCGGCGATCGAGGCGGCGGGGTTCGCGATAGAGGAGGCCGAAGTCGCATTCATCCCGAAGAGCACCGTCCACGTGGCCGGAAAGAATGCGGAATCGCTGGTGAAGCTGCTCGAGGAGCTCGAGGACCTGGACGACGTGCAGAAGGTCTCGGCGAATTTCGACATGGACGTCGAGCAGATGTCCGGTGCGTGAGTCCGGACCCGTAGTCGTCCTCGGGATCGATCCCGGGACCGCGGTCACAGGCTACGGAGTAGTTCGCAAGGAAGGCCGCAACCCTCTCGCGCTGGTCGAGTGCGGAGTGATACGCACCAAGCCCCGCGACGCGCTCCCGCAGCGGCTGGCAGAGATCCACGAAGGGGTGATAGAGCTGATTCGCCGGCACAAGCCGACGGTGCTCTCGATCGAAGACATCTTCTACGCCCGCAACGTGCGCACGACCGTGGTGCTCGGCCACGCACGCGGGGTGATATTGCTGGCGGCGGCGCAAGCGGGGATCGAGATCCACGAATATCCGCCGGCCGAGATCAAGAAAGCCGTCGCGGGAACGGGGGCGGCGACCAAGCTCCAGGTGCAGTTCATGGTGATGCGGCTGTTGAGACTCAAATCGCCGCCGCAGCCGACGGACGCTGCTGACGGCGTCGCGGCCGCGCTCTGTTTTGCCCTGGCGCCCGACCTGCCGAAGATCGAGCCGATGCGGCAACGCGACTACACCGTTCCAGCGGGTTGAAGAATTGATTGCATTGATTCACGGAAAGCTCGTCGCGAAGGACCTCGATTCGCTCGAGATGATGACGAGCGGGGGCGTCGGCTACGAGCTGACGATTCCGCTTGGCGTGTACGAGACGCTGCCGCGGGTCGGCGACGATCTGACACTGCACACGTCCCTGGTGGTGAAGGAGGATTCGTGGCAGCTCTTTGGGTTCGTGAGCGTCTTCGAGAAGAGACTGTTCGAAAAGCTGCTCACGGCGAACGGCGTCGGGCCTTCGCTTGCCATCGGGATGCTCTCGGCGCTCTCGGCCACGCGGCTCATCAGGGCGATCAGGGAGAAGGACATTCCGACACTTCAGAGTGTTCCGCGCGTAGGGAGGAAGAAGGCGGAACGGCTCATCCTCGACCTTGCGGACAAGCTGGATGGACTGGGCGAGAGCACGGGGACGGCGGCAGCACCGGCTAGTGCGGCGGCGGACGACGCGCTGCGCGCGCTAGTTTCGCTGGGCTATTCGAGCGCCGACGCTGATCGCGGGGTTCGGGCCGCGCTGGATGCTGGCGGAGGCGGGAAATCGGCGGCAGAATTGATCAGAGCAGCTTTGTCAAAACTGGGAGGGCGATAATTTCGGTGAGACATGTCTACTTGCTCGCAACCGCTGCCGTGCTCGGCTGTGCCAGTGCCGCCAGCTCGGGAGCTCCTCGTAATCGCAATATCGTAACGGTGGAAGAGATCGCCGGCGCGCGCGTCACCAACGCGTACGACGCGGTGGAGCGGCTGCGCCCGTTGTGGTTGCGCTCGCATGGTCCGACATCCATAAACACTCCGGGTACTCAATACGCGACCGTCTACGTCGACGGGCAACGATATGGCGAATTGAGCACGCTGCGCGGTCTCAACTCAGACATGATCGCAGAGATCCGTTACTACAGCGGCGCTGAAGGCTCAACGAGATTCGGACTGTCTAACGTCGGCGGAGTGATCGAAGTGAAGATGAGATAACGAGGAGGACGGTATGTTGGTCAGACATTTGTATCTAATTGGGATCTCGGCCATTCTTGGCTGCGCCTCCGGCGGTACATCCGGTATCTCCGACACGGTCAGGGTCCCTCGAACGGCGAACTATCTGACCGGGGAGGAGATCGTTGCCTCCAACGCCAGCGAAATGACTGTGTACGACGCGGTAGCCCGACTGCGTCCGAATTGGCTGGTGTCGCACGGCAAGGCGACGCAAGGCAGCGAGTATCCGATGGTATACGTCGACGGGCAACGGTATGGCTCTTCCGAATCGCTTCGTAACATCCAGGCCTATTATGTAGCTGATATTCGTTATTACGACATCACCCAGGCCGGCGCCAGATTCGGAGTTCAGGGTGGTACCGGTGGAGTGATCGAGGTGAGGATCAGGACCAGGTAAGGCGTTAAGCCGCGCATCAGCCGCTTAAGGACGATTCCCCGCTGAGGTGAATTGCTATTCACCTATAGGTGAACCATAATTCACCTGTGCCCTCTACGAGCGGTCCTATTTGGGAAAGGCAGCCGGCTGAGCTTGCATTGCCAGTGGTTCACGAGCGTGGAAGGCAGACGCTCGAGCGATTGCTCGATGCGGCAGAGCAGATGTTGGACTTCGTGGGACTGGAGGGTGCGACTGTTCCCGCGATCGCGGCCGGTGCCGGAGTCTCGGTCGGCAACGTCTACAAGCGGTTTCCGGACAAGGACGCGCTTCTGCGCGCCGTCTACGAGCGGTTCTTCAACGATTTGTTGGCCGCAAACCAGTTCGCGCTGGATCCCGCCAAGTGGGTGGACACTCCCACGATCGAGCTGGTGACGACTCTGATCGCTGGAATGGTGGAGGACTATCGGAGTCGGAGATCGCTCATTCGCGCGCTGCTGCTTTATGGGCAGACCCACACAGATTCCGAGTACCGTGCGCACGCCGAGAGGCTGAGTCTGGAGAGCTTCCAGTTGTTCGAGGGGGTGTTACGCGATCGACGCGGGGACATTGGGCATCCGCATCCCGAGCGGGCGATCCGATTCCTGGTGGGGCTGATTGGCCATGCGCTCCAGAGCTCGGTCGTTTCCGAGCCGGCGACGAGAGACCTGCTCTCGAGCGGATCAGAGAGCGCGGCGGAGCTGGCGAAGATGGTCGTCGGATATCTGCGGGTCAAAGGAACGGAGCGGCCGCGGGCGATGAGTCACGCGCGCAAACCATCGGCGTAGACTGCAAGCTATTTGTCAAATCGTTGGCCTGGTAGCAATTTGAACGGAAGTCGCTTACCTGGAAACGTGATGACCGGCCAACACCTCTATCTGGTAGCAATCGCGGCCGTCTTCGGATGTGCCGCTGGCACACCCGGTACTTCGAGCACGTCCGCGCCTCGTAGTGGTGGCAATATCCTGGCTGCCGAGCAGATCTCGACGTTCAACCCGGAGGGCCGGACTGCGTATGACATGGTCGCACGTCTGCGTCCAACGTGGCTGCGTGCACGCGGGGTGCAATCGCGCGTCGGGCCCAGCGACAGCACCGAGTACGCGCTAGTGGTCGTCGATGGCCATCCGGCTGGTCGAATCGGCTCACTTCGAGATATCCAGGCTTATCAGGTAAGCGACATGCGCTATTACGACATCGGCGAGGCCCCGGGGAAATTCGGAGAGCGGGGTGCCAGCGGTGTTATCGAAGTCACGTTGAAGAGCGCTTCCCGCCAATAACCGCTATGACAAGTACCCAGAAGGTTTCGACGCGAGCGGCCAGCGCGAAGCGCGCGAGCACGTTCACCGAGTCAGTGATCCGCGAGATGACGCGCATCGCCAACCAGTACGGGGCGATCAATCTGGCGCAGGGTTTCCCGGATTTCCCGATGCCCGACCCGATGAAGGACGCTGCGTGCGCCGCCATTCGCGGCGACATCAACCAGTACGCCATCACGTGGGGCAGTCCCGCGCTCAGGCTGGCGATCGCCGACAAGTACCGCAAATGGTACGGGATGACGGTGGATCCCGAGCGGGAGATCACGGTCTGCTGTGGCGCGACCGAAGCGATGGCTGCGACGTTCCTGGCGCTGGTCGATCCGGGCGATGAAGTGATCGTGTTCGAGCCCTACTACGAGAACTATGGTCCGGACGCGATTCTCGCGGGAGCGAAGCCGGTGTTCGTGCCGTTGGAGGCGCCGGATTGGAAGCTGGATCCGGACAAGCTGCGGGCGGCTTTCTCGAATAAGACTCGTGCGATCGTGGTGAATACCCCGCACAATCCAACCGGGCGAGTATTCACTCGCGAAGAGATCTCACTCATCGCGGAGCTGTGTCAGAAGTACGACGTGATCGCGATCACGGACGAAATCTACGAGCACATTCGATATGCCGGCGGACATCACGTGCTGGCGACCTGGCCGGGGATGCGGGAGCGAACTGTCACTATCTCCGGTTTGTCGAAGACGTTCTCGTGCACAGGGTGGAGGCTCGGCTACGCGATCGCGCCGTTCGAGTTTACGTCGCCAATTCGCAAAGTTCATGATTTCCTGACAGTGGGAGCTCCGGCACCGTTGCAGGCTGCTGGGGCGATCGGGATGGCGTTTGACTCGGACTACTACAACCATCTCGCCTTGGAATACCGAGCCAGGCGCGACATCATGTGCTCGGCGCTCGATGAGGCGGGGTTCAAATACGCGGCGCCCGAGGGGGCCTACTATATACTGGCAGATTTCTCGGAGATCTCGGATCTCGAGTCGCGCGAGTTTGCTATCTGGTTGGCTAAGGAAGTCGGCGTCGCGACCGTTCCCGGGATGAGCTTCTACTCGCGTCCGGAGTTGGGCAGGTCGGTCACGCGGTTCGCGTTCTGTAAGAAGGTGGAAACGTTGGAGAAGGCGGCGGAGAGGCTGGTGGGTGTGCAGGCAAAAGTGTGAAGCGGTTTGGGCCTATTGACGCACGTAAACCCCGGAACCCCCCGCAGGCACGGTAAACGTCACTGTGAGCGTGTCCCCTGCTACCGTTCCCGTCCAAGTTGCGCCGGAAAGAGATGTGAACGTCGCGGCCGTACCGTCAATCGCATAACTCCCAGAGTCGAGAGACATTCCATCGTCGACTTGCCCATTTATCGTCACGCGATTGGACGTAAACTGGGAAAACGAGCCGTTACTCGCGATAATCACATCGCCAAGAAGCTCGTCCTTCTGTGTCGCACTTTGGAAGGTAGTATAAGGGAGTCCCGCGCCATTGACGGTTTTCAGCTCATATGTGCCATCTAGTGTGGCTATGGGTCCGGTCGAATCTGTGCACGCCGAAACGGCCAGAGCGCCCACCAGGAAAATCAATCGCCGCAAAACGCCTCCTCTGATCTGATCCAGCTAGTGCCATTCCCCGCCCTATAAGAGCAAAGACAGAATTTTTCATGCCATATCACCTGAGGTAATGTCCTCGCCGGTGGGTCCGCAGGCCGCCGCCGTTTGGCAACCCATAACTGGACGGAGTTTGACGGTGAGCGCACTTTACGCACCAGTCGCTTCCCACCCGAGTTGACCAGATGATCTCCAAAAGAATTCCCTCCTCCCTCGCTGTCTTGGCGTGCGTCCTGTTCGCGCCGTGCCTTTCAGCCCAGCAGCTAATCGATTCTGCCTATTCCGCGCAGGTCCGAGAGCTAACCCCTACCGACGCGCACTGGAAGTTCACCACCGAGCTAGTCTCGAGTCTTCCAGCGTCTTCCACGGTTCCGACGCCGCTCAAGGTCCTCGGCTACGTCCCGGGAACTCTCGGTCGACTCTCCTACGTCGCGGAGCTGAATCGCTACTTCGACGCGCTCGCCGCCGCAGCGCCGAACCGCGTCAAGAAGTTCTCACTCGGCAAAAGCGAGGAAGGGCGCGAGTCGATCGTCGTCGCGATTTCCGACGAGGCGAACATCGCCAACCTCGAGCAGAATCGCGTCGCACTGGGGAGGCTCGCAGATCCGCGCGGGCTCTCGCCAGCCGATCGTGCGCGCCTTGTCAAGGAGGCAAAGCCGACCTATTGGCTGAGCGGATCGATCCATTCGCCCGAGACCGGTAGCCCCGAGATGCTGATGGAGCTTGCCTATCGTCTCGCGGCCGACGAGTCCGATTTCGTAAAGGACATTCGCGCCAACGTCATCACGCTCATTACTCCCGTCACGGAGGTCGATGGCCGGGACCGTGAGGTCGACGTCATCAAGGAATCGCGGGCGCTCAAGCTCGGCAACAATGCCATCCCCTTGATCTACTGGGGCAAATACACCGCGCACGACAACAACCGCGACGGAATGGTGATGTCGCAGAATCTCACCAAGAACTTCCTGCGGGGATTCCTGTACTGGCATCCGACCGTCGTGCACGACCTGCACGAGTCGGTGCCGTTCCTCTACACGAGCACCGGGACGGGTCCATACAACGATGAATACGATCCAATCGTCGTCGACGAATGGCACACCCTCGCCTACCATGAAATTACGGAGCTGACACGACGCGGCTTGCCCGGCGTGTGGACGCACGGGTTCTACGATGGGTGGGCGCCGAACTACACGCTTCTCGCCGTGGCGAATCTCCACAATTCGATTGGCCGGTTCTACGAGACGTACACCTCTAGCGGCGCGGGCTGCACAACCGTACGACTTCAGGCCGCCGATACGGCGCGGCGATGGGACCGCCCGAATCCGCCGGTCAACGGACTCAGGTGGTGCATCCGCAGCAACATCAACTATCAGCAGTCGGGTGCGCTCCTCGCGCTCAAGTACACAGCAGATCACCGCGAAACATTCCTCGAGAATTTCGTCGCGAAAGGCGAGCGGATGATCGAGCGTGGCCGCACAAGTGCGCCCTACGCGTTCGTGGTTCCGCGAAATCAACGTCACGCCGCCGAGGCGGCGGATCTCGTCAACCTGTTCCGGGCGCAAGGAACGGAAGTGAACGTCGCCACAAGCGACTTCACACTGAAACGCACCGGGAGTGGGGCTAAGCGTGGCGCCGCCGATTCCGCGACTACGGCAACACCCACAAAGGACTCTACGGTGCAAGTCCACGCCGGCGACTGGATCGTCCGGCTAGACCAACCCTACTCTGCCACCGTCCGCACTCTGCTCGCCATTCAGCGTTTCAAGGCCGATGATCCTCCGCCGTACGATGACACCGGGTGGACGCTCGACGAGCTGCGTCACGTGCAGACTCTCAAAATCTCCGATTCGACGATCCTGTCCAAGCCGATGCAGATGCTGGCGACCGACGCGCAGGTCGAAGGGGACGTCAGCGGCGGATCCGGAACTCTCCTCGTCCCGCACCTCGGCGACTGGCGCTCGGCGGTCCTTCCCTGGAAGGTCGGGTCCGCTAATGTGAGTGTTGCCGAAGAGGCATTCACCACTGGCGGTGCGAAGTACGCAGCTGGGACGTACATCATCAAGAATCCCTCGCCTGCCACGCGCAACGCAGTGAAAGCGCTCGGGATGAAAGGCGTCGCTGTCGATGGCTCGGTGAGCGCGCGACAGCACTCGATCCGCGTCCCGCGCATCGCACTGATGCATTCGTGGCTCGAGACCCAGAACGAAGGTTGGGTGCGGTACGCGTTCGACCAGATGGGCGTGCCTTACACCTACATCAGTGATCAATCGCTTCGTACGCCGAGCAGGCTCGGCAAATTCGACGTTGTCGTCTTTCCGCATGTCAGTGGAAGTGCGAATGCGCTCGTGAACGGCCGGCCGATGGTCGGTCCGCCGATTCCGTGGAAGAAATCTTCACTCACTCCAAATCTCGATCTGTGGGATCAGACAGATGATATCCGTCCAGGCATGGGACTCGAAGGAGCGGCCACGCTGAGGCGCTTCGTCGAGCGGGGCGGACTGCTGCTGACGTCGGGAAACTCGAGCCTCCTGCCACTGACACTGGGCTTCAACCCAACCGTGAGTCAGGCCATCACCACTCGCCTCAACGCCCGTGGATCGGTGATTCGTGCGCAGCCCGCGCCCGGGGCCAGCCTCAGCCCAATACTGTATGGCTACGAGAGCGCCAGCTTCCCCGTTTATTTCAACCAGGCGCCTGTGTTCAATGTGCAGCCGAAGGATACGATTCTCGCTGAAGGCCGCGATCCGGCGTTCGCGCAGCAACAGGAGCGGATGCGGGCGCACGTCGTACTGAGATTTCACGAGAAGGCCGATTCGCTGCTCGTATCTGGACTGCTTGCGAACGGAGACGAGCTCG
>Ga0307296_10001088_pt1 | contig 13470 bp, 11 predicted proteins | sample ER_DNA_153_FD_194467 | JGI IMG/M metagenome (GOLD analysis project Ga0307296, IMG submission 194467) | Bulk soil microbial communities from the East River watershed near Crested Butte, Colorado, United States - ER_DNA_153 | ecosystem: Environmental > Terrestrial > Soil > Floodplain | place... | reverse complement strand
GAGTGAGGCCGACAGCTCGGCTACCGACGGTGGCTCCGCGGCGGCGGTCGCCAAGGCGCTGATGACCCGGTCCGCGAGCACCCGGTCACGGTCGTCGAGTCTCGGAGACCACCCAGCGACCAGTGCGACGGCACCTTCCACCGCGATCACACCGTCTGCGACGAGCGTTGCCAGGGCGGCGTCGACCACCGCATGCGAGGCAGACGGCGTGGCGGCTCGGACCGCCTGCAGCGGCGCACCTGGCTCGAGCGGGTAATGGTCGTGGAACTCGCCGACGATGGCCTTCATCTTCGACGCGACACCCTCTAGCGCCTCCGTCGCGACGAGAGTTCCGCCGACCACCCTGGCTGTCTCGCCGAGCTCCGCGATCGAGCGCGCTAGCTCGTTCGATGCGATGCCCGCGCGGATCGGCAGGGTCGCAATCTCGATCCCAACGGCCCCGGCTTCGTCGAGCAGGGCGCGCAGACGGCTCCGCACGGTCGGCAGGAGACCGGTCCAGGGGCGTGCCCGCCGACCGGGGGGCGCCGGGTCGGTGACGATTCCGCCGCCGATGGTGACTGCCGGCGACGCCGAGCGCAAGACGAAGCGATCACCTCCCCGCGCCATGACAGGCGAGTCGCAAACGATACGCACCGCGCGAGCAGCGCCCGGAGCCAGCGCGCCGCCACGCGCGACGACGCGGGCCCCGACGTCCTGCGTACCGAGATGGAAGCGCACGCGTGTCCGCGGACTGAGCGATGGCGCATCGTCGAGCAACGCAACGTCGGCGCGAAGGACGGCGGAAGTCGTCCAGCGCGGATCGCTCACGATCCATCCGCCGCGTTCCACGTCGTCGCGCTCGACGCCGGCGAGCGACAGCGCGACACGATGCCCCGGCTCCGCTGCCACGACGACGGATCCATGAGTCTGAATGCCACGCACTCGCGCGCTCAGCGCCGAGGGGAAGATCCGCACCGCCGCATCGGTGGGGAGCGTTCCGCTCCAGACCGTACCTGTCACCACCGTGCCGGTTCCCTTCACCGTGAACGCGCGATCGATCGGCATCCGGAAGACGTCCGTCGCATTGCGGGCCGGAACGCGCGCCGCCGCGTCGCGGAGCGCCGCGCGAAGCTCGCTCAGCCCCTGCCCCGTCGTCGACGAGACGGCGACGATTTGCGCGTCGCCTAACGGCGATCCGGCAATCGCTTCGCGCACATCATCGGCGACGAGCGCGAGCCACTCCTCGTCCACAAGGTCACGCTTTGTGAGCGCGACGACGCCCGCCTGAACGCCGAGCAGAGAGAGTATCGCGAGGTGCTCACGCGTCTGAGGCATGACGCCTTCGTCGGCGGCGACGACGAGGAGCGCGATGTCCACCCCCGTCGCGCCGGCGAGCATCGTCCTGACGAAGGCCTCGTGGCCCGGCACGTCCACGACACCGAGTGTGCCGATGCCCTCGAGCTCGAGCGGTGCGAAGCCCAGCTCGATCGTGATGCCGCGCCGCTTCTCTTCTGGTAGCCGATCGGTGTCGACGCCGGTAAGGGCGCGAACGAGCGTCGTCTTGCCATGATCGATGTGGCCGGCCGTGCCGAGTATCATCGTGCCCGGTGAAGATCGGCGTCGGCAGCGAGCCGCGCTTCAGCGGGTTCCACACGCTCGTCCGCTGCGCGCTCGTCAGGCGTGCGCTCGATTCCCCGCTCCCACGCTTCGAACGCGCGCAATGGGCGACCATCGCCGAGATGCTCGCGCAAGAACTCGCGGAGCAGCCGCTGGTGAGCTCGCGCATCTCGCCGTGGCAAGGAAGACGGCCCAGCGCCGTCGAGCCAGGCCCGTAAGGTGTCGAGCGCGGCAAGAGGAATTGGTCGTCCTCCTGGATGCGTTCCCGCGCAACGCGAACAGAGCACCCCTCCCGCGCGATGATGAAAGCGCACGACCTCTTCGCGCGCGACCGCGCCATGACAGATGCTGCATACGCTGAGCGATGGGGCGAAGCCCATCACGCCGATGAGTCGCCACGCCGCGGCGAGCGCGACCTCACGCGACTGAGTCGCGGGAGCGGTGGCCAGATCGTCGAGTGCAGCGACCAGCGAGTCGAACAATTCCGGATGCGTATCCTCGTGGCCGAAGCGCAGCATCAGTTCGGCGATGGCCGACGCGCCCATGAAGCGGCCGAGCTCCTCGGCCAACGCCGACCTCGAACGCGCAACGTCGAAGCCAGCCAGCGTCTGGAGATCGCGTCCCGGCTTGACGAGAATCTGGGCCGTGCCCTGCGCGAAGAGATCGAGCGCCGCGCCGAATCGGCTCTTCGGACGCCGAGCACCTTTGGCGAGAACGGACTGGACTCCCGCTTCGCGCGTAGCCACGCGAAGGATGCGGGACGACTCGAGGTAGTCCATGGCGTGGAGTACGACAACCTCGGTGACGAGAAGGGGCATGCACGAAAGTTAGTGGACGGCGCGAAAGCCGAGAAAGAGAATACGACCCGGCGTCCGGTATCCGGCGACGTTCTCGTAATGCGCGTTCGTTGCGTTGTCGACGCGGATAGTCATCGACAGCCGGGACGCTCGCGCACTGTCGCGCGCCGCGCCTAGCACGTCCCACGCTCCGGCGAGATCGACACGCGTGTAGGGCTCGAGTCGCACCCGCGCCGGTGTGGTGAGCGCGTAGTTGAAGTCGTCGCGTGAGCCGATGCGCGACACGATCGCGTTGGCCGTGTATCTGTCGCGGTGCCATCCGGCGTCGAGCGTAGCCGACCGGCGAGGGCGGCGGAGGAGCGGTTTGCCAGGCTCCAACGTGCCGAAGCCGCCGTCGCCCGGCTCTGTGATTTCAGTCCGGAGAAAGGTGTAGCTCGCGTGCATCGTCACGCTCCGCAGCTCGGCGAGTCGCGCCTCGAGCTCCAGGCCGCGCGCGCGCGCAGCTACGATGTTGTAGAAGTCTGCGACGAGGGGACCATGATACTGGTACTGCACGAGGTTCTCGAACCGTTGACCAAACGCTGTCGCGCCGAGCGTGAGCCAGCCGCCGGCCAGACGCGTCTCGGCCCCGATCTCCCGCGATCGGTTCCGCTCGGGAAGCAGCTCGGGATTCCCCTCCGAGAACGACGTCTTGAACAACTCGTCGAGGGCTGGCTCCTTGAAGCCAGTGCCGAGACTCGCTCGGATGATGCTGCCGGGAACGAGCTCGGTCGCGAGTCCGAGCCGACCGGTCGTCACACCATCGCCGGAGCCGAAGCGCTCACGCCTCGCGCCGGCGTCGACTGACAGGAATCTCCGCCCACCGCTCAACTGCACGTACAGCGCGCGATTCGTTCGCGACTTGTCGAAGCGGCTCTGCGACGGAGGGGACGTGCCGAAGGTGGATGTGCCAACCGAGTTGACTCGCTGCGTCTCGCCGGAAGCACCAGCCGTTAGGCGGGCGGCACGCGCAACGGATGCGAACAGTTGCACGTCTGACGCCTGGCGCGTCGCATCGCTGGTCGAGTGCGAATAGAAGCTCTGGTTATCGGCGGCGTTGTCTGGCTGGTTGTCGGAGAGCGACCGCGTCGCCGATCTGCCGAGCTGCACCCGTGCGCCGCTCGACGGCGAGAAGCGCCAGTCTGCGCCGACGGATACGGTGCTCCGCAGCGCTCCCGTGTAGGCGTTCGAATCGGTCGGCTCGCCGCTCCCCGTGGTCGGATAGTGAAAGCGCGAATCACCATATGTCGCGGCCACTGTCGCCTGACCGTGGGACCCTTCGGCGCCCACAAGCGCACTCGCGTTCAACGCGTGATACGCGTTGTTGAACGGCAGAAAGCCGTTGGTCCGGTGGTAGCCGACGCCGAGACTGCCGTGCGCGCGAACGCGCGACGACGAGACGGCTCCGTTCCGGCCCAGCTCGAGCGTCGCATCGCCGGCGCGATGCTTCGTTCCCGCGCGAATGTCGAGCGACGAGCGTCCACCCTGCCGTGTGAAGATCTGCACGACGCCGGTCATGGCGTCGGATCCATACAGCACGCTCGCCGGACCGCGGACAACCTCGATGCGGTCGACGTTGTCGACGGACAGCGTGGAGAGGTCGAGTGCGCCACCAGGCGTGTTCACCGGTACGCCGTCGACGAGGACCTTGGTAAAGTTGCTGTTGCCGCCGCGCAGGAATAGCGACGTCTGCGACCCGAGTCCACTCGTCTGGTTCACCCCCACGCCCGGAACGTTGCGCAGCGCGTCGGCGACGGTAGTGATTCCTCTCGCCCGCAGCTCGTCGGCGCGGATCACCGTTGTCGCCGCCGTGGACGCGCCGGCCGGAACAGGTCCTTTTGTCGCCGTTACGACGACCGGCGACAATGCGGTCGTGTCCGGACGCTGCTGCGCTCGCAGAGCAGAGGGCGCGGCCAGTCCGAGCAGAACGACGACCAGAGACGAGCGTTCGACGGCAGAGCGCATGGCTGACGAATCTCCAGAATGGGTGATCAGTGGGAAGGAGTGTCTCGAGCGCCGCGATGACCACGCAGCGGCACGAGGGAAGGCGCTCCGACGGCCGGATCTCGCGTCACAACGAGCGGCCACTCGTAGACTTGTTCCAGCACGTCGCCGCGCATCACGTCGAGCGGCGAGCCGGCTGCGGCGACGGCGCCGCGATGCAACAACACGATCTCGTCGGCGAATCGCGCGACGAGGTTGAGCTGGTGACTCACGAGCAGAACAGCGGTGCCCTTTCGTGCGAGACGATGCAGCAGCTCGAAGACGGCCATCTCGTGCGCGATGTCGAGAAACGTCGTCGGCTCGTCGAGCACCAGGGCGGGTGCCTCCTGCGCGAGCGCGCGCGCGATTCGAACCCGCTGCCACTCGCCGCCGGAGAGCTCGTCGGAGCTACGCTCCACCAGGTCCCCGACACCCGCTTCGACGATCGCGCGCTCGACGGCCGCCTCGTCTCCCTCAGTCCAGCGCGCAAGTCCGTGTGCGTGCGGGTGCCGGCCCAACGCGACGAGATCGCGCACCGGCGCCGGAAAAGCGGGAGTCTCGCGCTGCGGAACGACGGCGACGCGGCGCGCGAGCTCGCGTGGGGCGAGCGTTCGCGCATCGGCGCCGCTGACGCTGATCGTCCCCGATTCGATCGTCACACGCCCGAGCAGCGCGCGAACGAGAGTGCTCTTGCCGCTGCCGTTGGGACCGACGACCGCCGTCACGCGTCCCGCCAGCGCGGCGAGTGACACGCCCCGGACCGCCGGCGTCTTCGCGCGCGGGTAGCGCACGACGAGCGACTCGAAGACGATCATGCGAGCGTGCGCAGGCGCGCGAGAAAGAACGGCACGCCGAGCAGCGCCGTCACGGCGCCTAACGGCAGCTCGGCGGGCGGCAGCAGTGTGCGGGCGAGAAGATCGGCGCCGATGACCAGCCCGGCGCCGGCGATCGCCGAGCCGGCAAGCAGCGAGCGATGGCTGCGCACACCCGCGGCGCGCACGAGGTGCGGGACCATCAAGCCGACGAACCCGACGAGACCAGCCGCGCTCACCGTCGCCGCGGCGACGAGCGCCGCGATCAGGTACACGGCACGGGTCGATTGCTCGACGCGCACGCCGAGCGCCGCCGCCGAGTCCTCACCCAGCGAGAGGACGTCGACGTCGCGCGCGCGTGCGACGAGGAGCAGGCCGCCGGCGGCGATGTAGAGTGCGAGCCATCGCACGCCGCTCCATTCCGCTCCGGCGACGGAGCCCATCATCCACCAGGTGGCGTTGCGCAGCGTATCCGCCGGCGCATTGGCGAGCACGATCATGATCGCCGCATTGGCAAACGCACCGACGACGACACCGGCCATAAGCAGCAGACGTGGATCGGCGCGCCCACCGACCGCACGCGCCACGACCATCGCGACGGAGACCGCCAATACGGCGCCGGCGAACGCGGCGAGCGGTACCAGGCCGGCGGACGTCGCGCCGGCAACGACCGCGAGAACGGCGCCGACCGCCGCTCCGCCCGACACGCCAAGCAGATACGGCTCGGCGAGCGGGTTGCGCAGGATCCCTTGAAGCGCGGCGCCGGACATCGCGAGCCCCGCGCCGACCAGCGCGGCCAGCGCGACGCGTGGCGCACGAAGATCTCGGACGACGGTGATCGTCGTGGCGTCGCCACGGCCGAGCAACGCGGCCCACACCGCGCCGGGCGATAGCGCGATCGTACCGATCGCAATGCCCGCGACGGCCAGTGCGACGAGCGCAACCGACAGGCCGAGCCAGAGAAGCGGTCTCCCGCCGCGTCGCAGCGTCATCGGATGCTCGCTTCGGGATGGAGCAGGCGCGCGAGCGTCACCGCGGCCATGCCCAGCTTCACCGACGCGCGGCTCGACGTCTCGTCGTCGACGGCGAGTACGTGTCCCTCGCGAACCGCGCGCACGCCACGCCAACGCGAGCTGCGCCGGATCGCCGACGCCCGCGACGAATCCGTGAGGATGACGTCCGGATCGCGGCGAATGAGATCTTCGAGCGACGTCTGCGTGTTCGGTTTCGTGTCGTCGGCGTATACGTTCTCCGCACCAGCGATCTCGATCAGCTCGTGCTGATAGCTGCCTGAGCCCAGGACGAGCAGCGGCGTATCCCAGAGCTGCCAGGCGACGCGTGGATGGTGGAGGTCCGCCGTGGCAGCGTGGACGCGGTCGAGCGTACGCTGCACGCTGTCGACGACGGCCTGCGCTCCGGCAGAGTCGCCAGCCACGGCGCCAAGCAGCGCTGTTGCTCGCTTGAAGTCCGCGATCCGGTCGACCTTGAGGCCAATCGTCCGCAAACCGGCGGCCCGCAATGCGCGCGCCGCGTCGCGGTTGTCGTTGGCGGCGTAGAGGACGACCAGGTCGGGTTTGGCGGCAAGGATCGCCTCGACGTTAGGTCTGATACCCGGGCCGAGGTCCGGAACGCGCCTCGCTTCCGCGGGCCATTCGTCGTAGCTCGTTCGGCCGACGACGCGCGCGCCGGCGCCGATCGCGAAGAGCAGCTCCGTCGTGGTCGGGCTCAACGAGGCGATGCGCGCGGCGGGCGCGATTTCAACGCTGTCGCCGAAATCGTCCACGACGCGCACCGTGGAGGACTTCCTGACGGGTGTCCGCTCGCTCGCGCACGCAACGAGCGTGAGAGATGATGCGATGACGAGCGTGAAAGCGAGCCGTGAAAAGAACATGGGCACCCGTTCCATGAGGAGGGTGCCCGCAACGACGCACGACGGCGCGATGAGATCGCGCATGCCCGAGTCGCCACCGGTCCTCCCCCGAGGATCAGCCGTGGCGCGGACGAAAGTCGTCTCCTGGCTCCGGGCCGCGGCGCTCACCTTCCCGACCGTGCAACCGTGGTCAGTGGCGAACCGAGCGCGCGTTGTGCCCGTTACAGTGGCGGGGCCGCACCGGCATCACACCGGTTTCCGTGGCTCCCGTCCGCGATCGAATTGTGCCGAGAATCTAGTGCGCGCGTTCCCGGCCGGCAACCCGCTTCGTCAGCGCCTCGGCCAGCCGCGCCTTCAATTCAGCTCGCTTGATGTCGTACGTCTCGCGCGCTTCGGCAGTCGGCTGTTCGACCTTCTCGAACTCGGCATCGAGCGCGGCGATACGCCGCGCGAGGCGTTCCGGATCGTTCGCCCACTCGGGAATCGCCTGTACCTCGCGCCTTGGTCCGCCACGCCGCATGACGGCACGCGCGAGGACGACCAGCATCGCCGCGCCGAGCGCGAGCGCGACGATCGTGATGTACCGGCCGCGGGCGAGCGGCGAGCCGCGCGGTACGTCGACGCGCACTACGCCGTTCGCTGGAACGTCGTGAGCGAGAAATCGTCGGAACGTTCGGCCTTCGACGCTTACCGGATCTACCTCAGCGATGCCTCCGCCGGACGCCGTTCCTCGCGGATCTTCGACGAGAACTTCGAGCACCGACGTCTCGCGCTCGGCGGGAATGCTCATCGGGAACGCCTTCGCTTCCAGATCGTACGAGAACGACAGCTGCTTTATTCCGGGTGCGAGTGGCGCCACCACGCGCACGCGCCCAGCGCCGGCGATGATGGCGTCGGCGGAGACGTCTCCCTCACCGACCCGGAATGCGGACGCGCCGGTCGGAATGGCCGCCTCCCACACCGCATCACTGTCCCTCGCGATTCGCGTCACCGAGCTGTCGTTCGAGAGCTCGTAGACCTCGATCACGCCGCGGCGTCCGTTTGGATCGAGTGCCGAGACGACGATGTGGCGCCCGCGCTGATGGATGGGCACCGGCGCGCTCGTCGTGTCAAAGACCGTTAGGTCGGCGTCGTCGCCGCGCACGACTGGATCGCGCAGGGGCGGCGAGAAATACGCGATGTCGGCATAGTTCGCCGATACGAAGTAGATCGACGTCGTGTCCGCAGAGGCGCGGTAACGAAATGCGTAGTGGCCCGCGCGATCCGTGCGCACCGAGTCGAGCGGCTCGCCGCCTATCCGGTTCACGCGATGAATCGTCACCATGACGCCGGCGACAGGCGCCACGTCCGCACCCGCAGGACGAAGCACTCGGCCCTCGACACGACGCATTGGCGCGGGTGAGGTCGCGCCGGCTTGTTTATTCTGCGCTGGCGCACTCACCGCGCCGGGGGTGCTCTGCGCTGCTCGAGCGGTCGGCGCCTGAGCCAGCACGGCGCACAGACTCAGCGCCGCGGCGGCTGCAACTCGCGCCTGACGACTCACGGATTGAACTTGCCGAAGTCCTCGGGGCGCAGCGTCTCGAGATAGCGCTTCAGCTGTTCGGCGCTGAGCTCGTCCTCGTCGCCCGTGCCGCCAGGCACCGCACTCTCTTCGTCCTCGTCGTCGCCTTCCTCGGCCCGGCTGAGCAACGTCTCGCTCGCGTAAATCGGCGCATTCAGACGGAGCGCGATGGCGATGCTGTCGGATGGCCGCGCGTCGACGCGCACGAGATCATCACCGTGATGAAGGTGGAGCTCGGCGTAGTACGTGTTCTTGTCGACGCGAGTGATCTGCACGCGGCGCAGCGTTCCACCAAGCCCGACGATCAGGCTCTTGCAGAGATCATGGGTGAGCGGACGCACTCGTTTGATGTTGTGCATCTGCATGACGATCGATTCCGCCTCCGGCTGGCCGATCCAGATCGGCAGCAGACGCTTGCCGTCCTTCTCCTTCAGAATGACGACATAGGACTGCGTGCTGCTGTCGAGCCCGAGCCGGGCGACAACGACTTCGACCATCATTCCCTAACGAACCGCCTTCTTCAAAGCCGATGCGCGATCAGTGCGCTCCCAGGTAAACGTCGTCGCCGACACGCCGTTCTGTTTTAGCTTCTCCGGCGTCCGCCCGAAGTGACCGTACGCGGCCGTCGGCGAGTATATCGGCTTGCGCAGATCGAGCGCCTTCATGATGCCGCGCGGTGTGAGATCGAATACGTCGCGAATCGAACGCGTGATTTCGCTCTCCGGCAAGTGGCCGGTACCAAACGTGTCGACGGACACGGACACCGGCTCAGCGACGCCGATTGCGTAGGCGAGCTGCACCTCACAGCGACTCGCGAGTCCCGCGGCGACGACGTTCTTCGCCACCCAGCGGGCCGCATAGCACGCCGAGCGATCCACCTTGCTCGGATCCTTTCCACTGAACGCGCCGCCACCATGGCGGCCCATGCCACCATACGTGTCGACGATGATCTTGCGACCGGTGAGTCCGGCGTCGCCTTGCGGGCCGCCGATGACGAAGCGCCCGGTCGGATTGATGTGATACTTCACGCGCCGTCCGTGCAACTCGTCGGGAATGCACGGGTCGATTACTTCTGCCGCAATCTCCTTGCGTAGCTTGGCCGTGGAGATCTGTGGGCCATGCTGCGTCGAGACGACGACGGTGTCGACATAGACCGGAATGCCGTCCTCGTACATCACCGTGACCTGTGACTTGCCGTCGGGGCGGAGCCAGTCAAGGTCACCGTTCTTTCGCACTTCGGCGAGGCGCTTGGTGATCCGGTGCGCGAGTACGATCGCGACAGGCATCAACTCCTCGGTCTCGTCGCTCGCGTAGCCGAACATCATGCCCTGGTCGCCGGCGCCGCCCGTGTCGACGCCCATCGCGATGTCCGGGGACTGCGTTCCGATGCTGTTGATCACCGCGCAGGTGTGGGCGTCGAAACCATACGCCGCGTCCGTGTAGCCGATTTTTTCGATCGTCGCTCGGACGATGCGAGGGATGTCCACGTAGGTCGTCGTCGTGATCTCGCCCGCCACGCACGCGAGGCCCGTCGTGACCAACGTCTCGCACGCGACGCGTGCCGCCGGATCATCGGCGATGATTGCGTCGAGGATGGCGTCGGAGATCTGGTCCGCGACCTTGTCGGGATGGCCCTCGGTGACGGATTCGGACGTGAAGAGACGGCTGGCGGACACCACTACCCTCGAGCGTTGAAGGCGTACGAAGCGACGAGCGTGCGCCGGGCGGGCGCACGCGACAATCCGCTGAATGTAGGCGGTTTACAGTCCGGTGAGCAACCCGTCGCGGACGAGCGGCTCGTCACCGAGCGCGGCGACGAGACCGCGACGCAGCTCCATCTCGGCGCGCGCCGCGGTACCGGACGCCAGCGCGGCGGTCGCGGAGCGCGCCGCGTCCTCGATCCGGACCGCGCGGATGATCCGCTTCATCAGCGGGACGCCCAGCGGTGAGACGCTCAGGCTGCGGATGCCCAGACCGAGCAACGCGAAGGCCATCAGCGGTTGCGACGCCATCTCGCCGCACACCGCGACGTCGAGACCGTGGTCGGTCCCCACTTCGAGTGTGCGCTTGATCAGGCGCAGGACGGCCGGATGAAGCGCGGTGAAGCGCGAGTTCAGATTCGCGTTTCCCCGGTCCACGGCGAGGGTGTACTGCACGAGGTCGTTCGTGCCGATGCTGAAGAAGCTCACATCGGGCGCCAGGCTGTCGGCGGCGATCGCCGCCGCGGGTGTCTCGATCATGATGCCGAGCGGCACGTCGCTTCGGAACTCTTCACCGCGTGCGGCCAATTCCTGGACGCACTCGAGCAGCAGCGTGCGTGCCTGGCGCACTTCGTCGAGCGTGATGATGAGCGGTAGCATGATGCGCACGTCGCCATGCACCGCGGCGCGCAGAAGCGCCCGAAGCTGTGTCTTGAAGAACGCCGGCTGGTCGAGGCACATGCGGATCGCCCGCCAACCGAGGAACGGGTTCGGCTCGGAAGGGAATCCGCCGAACGGGAGCTTGTCTCCACCGATGTCGAACGTGCGGATGACAACCGGTCGTCCCGCGCACGCCTCGACGACGCGGCGATAGGCGCGGTACTGTTCGTCCTCGTCCGGCATCGTTGGCCGGCCGACGACGAGAAACTCCGTGCGCATGAGCCCAACGCCGTCGGCACCGCTGTGCGCGGCGGCTTCCGCCTCCTCCGGAAGATCGACGTTTGCGCGGAGTGTGATGCGGACGCCGTCAAGCGTCACCGCGTCCTCGTGCGCAAGCGCCTGCAACGACTTCTGCTCCTGAAGCTCGCGCAGCGCCCGGGCGCGGTACGTCTCGATGTCCTCCTCGCTCGGGTTGACGACGATCACGCCCGCGGACCCGTCGAGGATCAACCGTTCGGCGCCGGCGAGCCGCGTCGTCGCGTCGCGCAGACCGACGACCGCCGGGAGGCCGAGCGAGCGCGCGAGAATGGCGACGTGCGACGTGCGCGTCCCGGCGTCGGTCGCGATCGCGGCAATCGCCTCCCGATCGAGCTGTACCGTTAGGCTGGGCGTGAGATCGTGGGTGACGAGGATCGCGCCGGCGCCCTTCGGGACGTCGACCGGATCGTGATCGGGAAGCCCGAGGAGCAGCGACAGGACGCGGATGTGGACATCCGTGAGGTCGCCCACACGCTCGCGCAGCATCGGCGCGCTGGCGAGCGCGAAGTGACGGCGCCAGTCGAGCATGACGAGATCGAAGGCTTTCTCGGCGCCCATGTTCTGGCGGACGTACGTTTCGGCGGCCTTCGTGAGGTCGGCGTCCTCGAGGATCGACGCCTGCACGTCGAAGATCGCCGCTTCGTCGTCGCCCGCGTGATGCTGGGCGCGCTCCCGCACCTGGCGAAGACGGTCCTTCGCTCTGGCAAAGGCGTCGTGGAGCCGCTCGATCTCACGGGGAATCGCCTCGTCGGGGATGATGCGGTACCGCACTTCCGGTACCTCCCAGCGCAGGAGGTACACAGGTCCGACCGCGATACCAGGGGCTGCCGGGATCCCGACGAGGGTTCGCTCCACTACCTCTCCCCGAACTTGTTCGCGATGCAGGTGGCGATCGCGTCGACCGCGGCCTCGGCGTCGTCGCCAGCGGCACGGAGCGTCACCGTGGATCCGAATTCGGCGGCGAGCATCATCACTCCCATGATGCTCTTGCCGTTCACCTCGAGCTCGTCGCGCACGATCGTGACGTCGCTCTTGAATTTCGCGGCCGTTTTCACGATCTCGGCCGCTGGCCGGGCGTGGAGGCCGTTCTTGTTCGCGATCTGGACAGCGCGTTCAGCCGTGCTCATCGGGCCACCGTATGTTGTGCAATCGAGTAGATAATCCAGATCGCGAGCACGCCGACCGACAGGCGCCATCCCTGCAGCCAGGCCGGCAAGCGCGTCGCCAACGCTCCCATCAGGGCGACGATGACGACGACGACACCGAGCAGCCGCTGGCCCGGGCCGATGATCCTGCCTAACGCGAGAGGAAGCGCGATACCGGCGACGAGCGCCGCCGCGCGCGCAAGATGTGCCGGTCCCTGGCGCAGGATCGGCGTCGCCAGCGCAGGCGCGACGCGCATCCCGTGCCGCCAACCGACGGACAATCCCCAGGCGCGAAGGCCGAGGTGCCCCACGTTGTAGAGACCGAGAAAGAGCAGCAAGACCGTCGCCGGTCCGGCACCGAGGCCGTACACCGCGAGCGCGAGCAGCGAACAGAAAGGTAGCCACCCGGCCCAGACCAGCCGATCGCCGACGCTGCCGAGCGGGCCACAGAGCGCGGTACGGAAGCGCTCGATCTTCGCCGGCGGGATCATCTCGAGCTCCGCGCGCGCGAGCGAGCCAACGGCGACCGCCGCCAGGTACGGATGCGCGTTGAAGTACTGGCATTCGCGCGCCAACGCCTGACGGTAGGCGGTGCCGCCAGGACCGCCGGGCAGCAGCCGCAGCGCCGGCTCGATGCAGAATCCGAGGCCGTTGCCGAGCAACAGCTCGTAGTTCCAGGCACTCTGGATCATCAGCAGCCGGAAGGCCATCTCCAGCTGCAGGTGCACGGGGAGGGAGATCGAGCGGGCCTCCAGCGCGGCCGACGAGGCGCCGGTCGTCATCGTAGGGCCATCGCCGCAAGGCCTAACGCAAGCCCGCCGACGAGAAACCAACGGGCGTGCTCGGTGACGCGAAACAGCTTCCAGACCGCGGCCGCGCCGACGGAGGCGGCGACCGTGACGGCTACCGCCCGCGAGACGCGCGCGTCGGCGCCCCAGACGCCGAGCACTGCCCGACCGAGGGGCCGGAACGCCAGGAGAGCGACCCAG
>Ga0307296_10001087_pt1 | contig 13472 bp, 13 predicted proteins | sample ER_DNA_153_FD_194467 | JGI IMG/M metagenome (GOLD analysis project Ga0307296, IMG submission 194467) | Bulk soil microbial communities from the East River watershed near Crested Butte, Colorado, United States - ER_DNA_153 | ecosystem: Environmental > Terrestrial > Soil > Floodplain | place... | reverse complement strand
TGTGAAGCCTAGCGCAAGTATCAAACTTGTTAGCTAGACAAGGCATTGAAATAAGGTAAGAAAAATCAAGCTTGGGAAAATCCCCTCTCCCCTTGTGGGAGAGGGTGGACGCGATGCGAAGCATCGCGGACGGGTGACGGGTCTGTGTCCGCGGATACAGACCCCTCATCCGGCGCTTCGCGCCACCTTCTCCCACAGGGGGAGAAGGGAAGAAAGAGGCCGGGCGATGACAAGCTAGTATGCTGCGCCAGAAGAACTACTCTCCCGCCTGCAGCTTGCGCGGCAGGGGGAACAGTTCCGGGGCGGCCGGCTTGACGAGGCGCGGGGTCTCGACGAGCGGTTCCTTGCTGAAATCCAGTTCCTCGATCCGCCCAGCGCGCTTTTCGATCTTGTCGGCGGAAATCAGGATCTGCCGAACATCCTCGTTGGCGTCGCTGAAATGCTTCTGCAGCTTCAGCACGCGCTCGCGCAACCGCCCCAGGTCGTCGCCGAGGTTGAGCACTTCGGTGCGAATCTGGTCGGCGGCGTCGCGCATCCGCGCGTCCTTGAGGATCTGCTGCATCACCTGGATCGCCAGCATCAACAGCGACGGCGACACCAGCACCACGCGGGCGCGATAGGCCTTCTGGATCAAATCATCAAAGCCGTCGTGGATTTCCGCGTAGACCGATTCCGACGGCACGAACATCAGCGCGGTATCCTGCGTCTCGCCGGCGATCAGATATTTCTCGGCGATATCGCTGACATGCCTCATCACGTCGGCGCGCAGCCGTTGAGTGGCGAGTTTCTTGTCCTCGTCGGTTCGCGCGTCGTGCAGCGCGGTCATCGCCTCCAGCGGAAATTTCGCGTCGATGCAGAGCGGCCGCTGGTCGGGCAGGAACACCACGCAATCCGGCCGTTTGTTGTTGGAGAGCGTGAACTGGAATTCGTAAGAACCCTTCGCCATGCCGTCCTGGACGATGGCTTCCATCCGCGCTTGCCCGAACGCGCCGCGCGATTGCTTGTTGGCAAGCACGTCGCGCAGCGTGGTCACCTGCGAGGTGAGGTCGGTGAGGTTCTTGTGGGCATCGTCGATGATGCCGAGCCGCTCGTGCAGCACGCGCAGGGAATCCATGGTGTTGCGCGTAGTCTGTTCCATCGATTGACCGACGCGATGGGTTACCGAATCCAGCCGCTCGCTGACCGCCCGCGCCATCTCCGCCTGGCGGCCGGCCAATGCCTGCCCCATCGCATCGACGCGGCCGGTGGCCTCGCTCTGTGCGCGCAGCATTTCGCTCAGGCGGTCTTCCAGTTCGTCGGCGCGAATGGCCTGCGCCATCGCCAGTTCGGCGCCGCGCCGACTGGATCGTGCGAGCACGATGGCAATGATCGTGAGCAGCATGAGCACCAGCGCACTGATGCCAATCAGCGCAACACCGGTGCGGACCGGCAGGTCGCCGATCATCAAAAGAATCTCGTTCATTCAGCCCTTGTAGCCGATTCGCCTGCAAACGCGAACGAAGAGGGAACATTTACGGTTAATCAAAGGCTAATTTTCGTGGTTAATGCCGCCTTAATTTTCATGGCTAGCGGCGGGTTAACGGGTTCCGGCGCGCATTGACCCCGGCAAATCAGCAGCTTAAATCGCGCGCCATGGCATTAAGAGAAATCATCATCCTGCCCGACAAACAGTTGCGGCTCGTTTCCAAACCGATCGAAAAAGTCACGGCGGAGGTGCGCAAGCTCGCCGACGACATGTTCGAGACCATGTACGCCGCGCCGGGAATCGGGCTCGCGGCGATCCAGGTTGCGCAGCCGCTCCGGCTGATCACCATGGATCTCGCCAAGCGGGACGAGGACGGCGAGAGCAAGCCGCGGCCCCGCGTCTTCATCAATCCGGAAATTCTGTCGTCGTCGGAAGAAACCTCGGTCTACGAGGAAGGCTGCCTGTCGATACCGGAATATTACGAGGAAGTGGAACGGCCGGCCAAGGTGAGGGTGCGCTTCACCGATCTCGACGGCAAGGTGCATGAGGAAGACGCCGAAGGCCTGTTCGCCACCTGCATCCAGCACGAGATCGACCATCTCAACGGCGTGCTGTTCGTGGATTATCTGTCGAAGCTGAAGCGCGACCGCGTCTTGAAGAAGTTTGCAAAAGCCGCCAAGCGCGCGGCGGAGTAGCGTTTGGCACTCAATCCTATCCTCGTCATGGCCGGGCTTGACCCGGCCATCCACGTCTTGGTGCAGCAAAGAAAGACGTGGATGCCCGCGACAAGCGCGGGCATGACGGCTAAAAATGCACGTCCTCCCACAAAGGCACAGATTTAGAGATGCCGCTTCGCTTGATCTTCATGGGCACGCCGGAATTTGCGGTGCCGACGCTGCTGGAGCTTGTGGCTCATGGCCACGAGATCGCAGCCGTGTACACCCGTGCGGCAAAGCCCGCCGGGCGCGGCATGAAGCTGCAGCTGAGCCCGGTTGAGCAGGAGGCGCGGCGGCTCGGCATTCCCGTGCTCACGCCCACGACGTTGAAGTCGCCGGAAGCTCTCGAGGGATTCCGCGCGCACAATGCCGATGCAGCCGTCGTCGTCGCCTATGGCATGATCCTGCCTAAAACCATCCTCGATACCCCTAGGCTCGGCTGCTTCAACCTGCACGCCTCTCTGCTACCGCGCTGGCGCGGCGCCGCGCCGATCAATCGCGCCATCATGGCGGGCGATACCGAGACCGGCGTGATGGTGATGAGGATGGATGCCGGCCTCGATACCGGCGACGTGGCGATGGCCGAACGCATGGCGATTACCGATGCGATGACCGTGGCCGATGTGCACGATGCGCTGGCGCGGCTCGGCGGCGACCTGATGGCGCGCACGATGGGCGCGCTGGAACGCGGCAAATTGCAGCTCACAAAGCAGAGCGAGCAAGGCGTGACCTATGCCACAAAAATCGAAAAGGCCGAGGCGCGGATCGACTGGAACAAGCCGGCGCGGGAAGTGTTGCGCCATATTCACGGACTGTCGCCATTTCCCGGCGCGTGGTGCGAAATGCCGCTCGAGGGCGAGCAAGTGCGCGTGAAAATCCTGCGCTGCGCCATGACCGATGGCTCGGGTGCCCCCGGAGAAGTGCTCGACGAGCATCTCGCGGTCGCCTGCAAGGAAGGCGCGATCCGGATTCTCGAATTGCAACGCGCCGGCAAGCAGCCGATGAAGGCGGAAGAATTTTTGCGCGGCTCGCCGATCAAGACTGGCGCGCGCTTTTCATGATTGTCACACCCTCGCATAATCCTGTCATACCCCGCGAAGGCGGGATATCCAGTACGCCGCGGCTTTTGAGGTTGAACCGAGACGCCGCGGAATACTGGATCATCCGCTGGAGCCTGTCATCGGGCTCGCCAAAGCGAGACCCGGTGACGGATGACGACGACCTTACTGGATCGAGATGCCCCGCTACAAACTGATCATCGAATATGACGGCGCGCCGTTCTGCGGCTGGCAGATCCAGGACAATGGCGCTTCGGTGCAGGGCGCGCTGCAGGATGCGGTCAAGGCGATTTGCGGCGAGCAGGTTCGCGTTTATGGCGCCGGCCGTACCGACGCCGGCGTGCATGCGCTGGCGCAGGTCGCGCATTGCGATATTGCCAGGCATTTCGTGCCGGGCCGGTTGCGCGACGGCCTGAATGCGCATTTGCGGCCGCATCCGATCGGCGTGCTCAGCGCGGAAATCGTGCCGGATAGTTTCGATGCGCGGTTCTCCGCAACACGGCGGCATTATCGCTATCGCATCAGCAATCGCCGCGCCAATCTCGCGCTCGATATCGGCCGCGCCTGGCGGCTGCCGAGACCGCTCGATACTGACGCCATGCACACTGCCGCGCAAAAATTGATCGGCAAGCACGACTTCACCACGTTTCGCGACAGCGAATGCCAGGCCAAATCGCCGGAGAAAACCTTGGACCAGCTCGACGTCGTGAGAGACGGCGACGCCGTCAACATCATGACCTCGGCGCGCTCATTCCTGCACAGCCAGGTGCGCTCGATGGTCGGCTCGCTGGTCTGGGTCGGCGAGGGCCGCTGGAGCGCCGACGATCTCGCCGCCGCCCTGGCCGCACGTGACCGCACCGCCTGCGGCCCGGTCGCGCCCCCCGACGGGCTCTATCTGGTGCGGGTGGAGTATTGAAGCTCAACCATCACCGTCATGGCCGGGCTCGTCCCGGCCATCCACGTCTTTCTTGAGATGCAGCTAAGACGTGGATGCCCGGCACAAGGCCTGGCATGATGAGCTTCAGTAGAACGCCTCATTCCACTGGCTGCGTTTTGAGTCAGACTCTAAGAACGTGGATGGCCGGGACAAGCCCGGCCATGACGACGGGGTTAAACCTCACCCGAAATAGCGGTCCAGGATGCCGCGATAGATTCTTGTCAGCTTCTCCAGATCGGACACCGGCGTGCGCTCGTCGACCTGGTGCATGGTCTGGCCGACCAGGCCGAACTCGATCACCGGGCAATAGCTCGAGATGAAGCGCGCATCCGAGGTGCCGCCGGAGGTGCTCAACTCCGGCCGGCGGCCGGTGACTTCCTCGATCGCCGCCACCGCCAGATCGGTGAAGGCGCCCGGTTTGGTCACGAAGACGTTGGAGTTGGACCGCTCCCACACGATCCGCGCGCGAATCCGGTTTCCCGCCGCGTTCGCCAGCCGCTGCTCGACCAGTGTCCGCAGCGATTCCTGGCTGTGCAGATCGTTAAAGCGGATGTTGAATTTCGCCCGCGCCTGTCCCGGGATCACATTACGAGCGGTGTTGCCGACATCCACCGAGGTGAATTCGAGGTTCGAGGCCTGGAATTGCGCGCTGCCATGGTCGAGCGGCTGGTTGCTCAGCGCCACGATCAGGGCCGATATATCCGGCACCGGATTGGAGGCGCGATGCGGATAGGCGACGTGGCCCTGCACGCCGTCGACGTAGAGCGTGCCCGACAGCGAGCCGCGGCGGCCGACCTTGATGCAATCGCCGAGCTCCTCGAGATTAGAGGGCTCGCCGAGCACGCAATGATCGAATTTCTCGCCGCGCGCGGCGGCCCATTGCAATAGCTTGATGGTGCCGTTGACGGAGATGTCTTCCTCGTCGCCGGTGATCAGGAACGAGATCGAGCCTTCGCCGTCCTCGCGCGGCTTGCCGCCATGGGCGGCGAGATAATCGAGCACCGCCGCGACGCTGCAGGCAATGCCGCCCTTCATGTCGACGGCGCCGCGGCCGTAGAGAAACCCGTCCTTGACCTCGCCCGCGAACGCGCCATGGCTCCATGCGCTCTCATCGCCCGGCGGCACCACATCGGTATGGCCGGCAAAGGTGATGTGCGGGGCAGCGTTGCCGATGCGGGCATAGAGGTTTTCGATATCGGCAGTGCCGGGTTCTCCGAAGGTGACGCGATGCACCTCGAAGCCGGCGCCTTTAAGGATATTTTCGAGCACGCCAAGCGCGCCGGCATCGGCCGGGGTTACCGAGGGGCAACGGACGAGATCGCGGGCAATCGAGAGGGCATCAGTCATCCCCCCGCTTAACATGCGCAGCTGCCGATGGGCCAGCAGCGTGCGCAACAAATTCCAGCTCGGCTTGCTGCGCCCAGCCCGGCCGCGTATCGATTGGCGCGAGGGGATCAGGCCCGAACCGATTGGGCCGTCTCGTCCCTCTCAAGCAGAGCAGCTCGACAAAGCCCCAGAGGCAAAGAACGAATGCGACGAGTTCGAGGACGCCCACCGCATAGGTATCGGGAAGCCGGCCCGCAAGCCGATTGAATATTCCCGGAGCGAGCAACGGCACAATCCACCAGCCGCGTTTATCGCGGTCGTGAAGCCGCTTGACCGTGGTGGCCGCCAGGAACCACATGCCGAACACGACGATTGGAGTTCCACCCGCGTAGAACAACAGGGAAATCAGATTCTCGGTCAAGCCGGGACCGGCATCGCTGAAGGTGACGCTGAAAGGGGCGATGTCGAGGAAGTTGAGGTGAACTGACTTGATGCTGGCGCCGAAGATGCGGCCCAGAACGAAAGCCCATACCCCCAGTAGAACGCCGCAGAACGCCGAACTGGCAAACACGGCATACCAGTACTTGGCGCGGTTGATGCGGCCCTCAAAACTGAAAAGAAATTCATTGCTGGAATAACTATTGTCCATTCGCAGCCTCCGGACGGCGGAGTTCCCGCGGTCCGGCTATTGGTCGTACGAGGTCGATTTCGGTTCGATCCGGGCATGATCCCGAAAAGTGGGAACCGGTTTTCGGATTAGATCATGCCCGAAAAAAGAAGCTCTAGTCCCGCAAAAGCTCGTTGATGCTGGTCTTGGCGCGGGTGCGCTCGTCGACGCGCTTGACGATGACCGCGCAGGCGGTGGCGGGGCCCGGCTGGCCGTTCTTCAGCGGTTTTGCCGGCAAGGTGCCGGGCACCACCACGGCATATTCCGGGACCTCGCCGACAAAAGTTTCGCCGGTATCGCGATCGACGATTTTTGTGGACGCGCCGAGGAACACCCCCATCGCCAGCACCGCGCCCTTGCGCACGATGACGCCCTCGGCGACTTCCGAGCGCGCGCCGATGAAGCAATCGTCTTCGATGATGACGGGCTCGGCCTGCAGCGGCTCCAGCACGCCGCCGATGCCGACGCCGCCGGAAATATGCACGCGCTTGCCGATCTGCGCGCATGAGCCGACGGTCGACCAGGTGTCGATCATGGTCGATTCATCGACATAGGCGCCGAGATTGACGAAGGAGGGCATCAGCACCACGTTCCTCGCGATGAAGGCGGAGCGGCGGACGATCGCGCCCGGCACCGCGCGAAAGCCGGCATCGCGAAAGCGGTTCTCGCCCCAGCCGTCGAACTTCGAGGGCACCTTGTCCCACCATGACGCTCTTCCCGGTCCGCCGGGGATCGAGCTCATGTCGTTGAGGCGAAACGACAGCAACACCGCCTTCTTCAGCCACTGGTTGACTTTCCACTTGCCGCTGGCCTCGCGCATCGCGACGCGGGCCTCGCCCTTGTCGAGCAGATCGAGCGCGTGATCCACGGCGTCGCGGACCTCGCCCCTGGTCGCGGTCGAGATGCCGTCGCGAGCATCGAACGCGCTGTTGATGGTGGATTCGAGGGCGGACAGAGACATCGGGATTTCCTTGGGAGATTTGGTCGAGGTGTGCGGGAGGCTTTGTCGGGATTCGGAGAGGGAGAGTCAAGACTCCCTCGTCCGTCGTCCCTGCGAAAGCAGGGACCCATAACCACAGCAGGTAGTCGGTGACAAAGCCGTCTGCCAACGTGCTCAAAGGCGCGGCCGCGGCGTATGGGTCCCTGCTTTCGCAGGGACGACGCGAGCATAGAGCCGACTACGACGCCGCGCTCAGCCCCTGCAAAAATCCCGTCAGATCATCGGTGACATGATCGACATGGGCGGCGTCGCGGCCTTCCAGCTCCCAGTCCTCGCGCACGACTTCCCTGGTGCCATCGGGCACCACCAGCACCGTGGTCATGCCGAGCTGGTGCGGCACGACGAGGTTGCGCGCCAGATCCTCGAACATCGCCGATCTCCCGGGATCGACGCCATGCGCCTTCAAGAATTTCTGATAGGTCTGCGGCGCCGGCTTCGGCTCAAGCTCGGCGGCGATGATGTCGAATACCGCCTCGAAGTGCGAGCCGATACCGAGGCGCTGCAAAACCTTGTCGGCATGGTCGGTCGAGCCGTTGGTCAGGATCAGCTTGCGCCCGGGGAGTTTGGCGATGGCTTCGCCCATCGCCGGGTTCGGCTCCAGTGGCGAATGATCGATCCGGTGCACATAGGCGAGATAATCGTCGGCGCGCACGCCGTGCTCGGTCATCATGCCGCGCATGGTGGTGCCATAGCGGCGGTAGTAATCCTTCTGGATCCGGCGTGCTTCCTGTGGCGAAACCTTGAGCCAGGCGCCGACGAACTCGCCGATCCGCACATCGACCTGCTGCCACAGATTGACGTGATGCGGATAAAGCGTGTTGTCGAGATCGAACACCCAGGTGTCGATATCGGTGAAGGCGCGGGGGGTTTTTTTCCATCGTCTCACCAATCCTCAGCCGTCGTCCCTGCGAAAGCAGGGACCCATACTCCGCGGCGGTCATGAGGAGCGCGGTGCGAGTTACCTTCGATTGTGGCTGGCATTAGCGTCTCAAATGCAGGACTGTGGTTATGGGTCCCTGCTTTCGCAGGGACGACGTTTCATCACGGCATCGCGAAGCGCAGCGTCTTGCCGCCGCTCGACATGTCGACGGGGGCAAAGCCGGTTACCGCGAGGCCGCGGGTGCCGCAGTCGCCCTGTTCGTTGATCTCGAATTTGCTCTCGCGGGTGCAAAGTTCTTTGGCGCCGCCCCAGTTCAACGGCCGGTCCTTGAACTTCAGCGTGCGGTTTTCGGCGTCCACCGCTTCGGCAAAACTGAAAATCTGCCGGGGCTGGCCGACCACGTCGGGATGCAGGCATTTGCCGGGATCGATGCGATACCAGCCGCGGCTGCTCACGGTCTTGCCGTCGTCGGTGGCAACCGCGGCCATGATCTTGTGCGGCGTATCGTTGCACCAGGTCAGCCCAGCACCGGACGGCGATTGCACCGCCGCGATCATGGTGGTGAAGAAATTCGGCGACTGCACGGCATCGGCGCCGAGCCCCCGGCTTTTCAGGAACGCCGCCAATGCCGCTTGCGTCTTCGGTCCGTCGACGCCGTCGATCGGCGCGGCATCATAGCCCGCGATCACGAGCAGCCGCTGAATGCCGGCAAGCCTTGCCTGTTCGTCATCATACTCGCTATCCTCGGCGAGGTAGGCCACCAGGTTGCCGTCATCGGTCTGCGTCGGGTTCACTTGCGTAAAGGGCGCGGGCGTTTGCCCGCTGCGGCACTGACGGGCGGCTGCGATCACGAAATTGTCGGGCGCGATGCAAAGCGTGTCGCCGCCGCTTTGCGGAATCGGCGATGCGCCATAGACGCCGAGCGCGCGCGCGTTGAGCAGGATGCGGTCGGCGGTCAGCGTGCCCTGCGCCACGACGCGGCAGGCCGCGGGATCGATGCGGAACCAGCCGCGGGTCGCGGTAGCCGCCTTGTCGTCGATGCCGATCGCGACCTCGACCACATAGCTCATTCGGTTGCAGAGTTTTAAGTCGGCAAGAGCCGGAACGGCTGAGATTAGGAGCGAGATCAGCGCGGCGGGTAGCGCGAGGAGAATTGAGGAAAACGACCGGATAACAGCCGGACCGTCATGCCCGGGCAAAAGGCGCGAAGCGCCGTCTTCACTTCTTATGTCCCGGGCATCCACGTCTTTGTTACGAGCTTGTTGCACGCAAGACGTGGATGGCCGGGCGCGCAGACAAGTGTACGTAGTCTGCGCCAGGCAGACTACTATGCCCGGCCATGACGGTGATAGGTCGTATCTCATCACTTGTGGATCAGCGTGCCGGTGCCTTGGTTGGTGAACAATTCGAGCAGCACCGCGTGCTGCATCTTGCCGTCGATGATGACGACGCCCTCGACGCCCTGCTCGAGCGCGTAGATGCAGGTTTCGACCTTCGGGATCATGCCGCCGGCAATGGTGCCGTCGGCGATCAGCTTGCGCGCGTCCTTCACCGACAGTTCCGGAATGAGCTTCTTCGACTTGTCGAGCACGCCGGAAACGTCGGTCAACAGCAACAGCCGCTTGGCCTTGAGCGCGCCGGCGACCGCGCCGGCAAAGGTGTCGGCGTTGACGTTGAAGGTTTGCCCCGTGCGCGAGGTCGCAAGCGGCGCCAGTACCGGAATCAGTTCATAGCCGATCAGCTGGTTCAGTAGCGTCAGATCGACTTTTTCAGGTTCTCCGACGAAGCCGAGATCGACCACCTTTTCGATCTGCGAATCCGGATCGACCATGGTGCGCGTCGCCTTCGACGCCATCACCATGTTGCCGTCCTTCCCGCACAGGCCGACCGCCTTGCCGCCGGCCTCGTTGATGTAGCCGACCAGCTGCTTGTTGATCGAACCCGCCAGCACCATTTCGACGATCTCGATGGTCGCGGCGTCGGTGATGCGCAGGCCGGCGGCGAATTCCGACTGAATGCCGAGCCGCTGCAGCATGGTCGCGATCTGCGGTCCGCCGCCATGCACCACCACCGGATTGATGGCGGTCTGCTCCAACAGAACGATGTCGCGGGCGAAGGCTTTCGCAACGTCTTCGGCGCCCATGGCATGGCCGCCATATTTGATGACGATGGTTTCCTCGTCATACCGCTGCATGTGCGGCAGCGCCTCGGACAGGATGCGGGCCTGATCGAGCGGACTGATATATGGCGCGTCGGTCATGAAGCGGGTCTCGTGCTCTCTCTCGGTGGGGCGGTTTCTATCTGATTGGCGGCCACGGCGCAAAGTGCTGCGTCTTCCCTCTCCCCTTGTGGGAGAGGGTTGGGGTGAGGGGTTCAGGTCTATCGTTAGGCCGTGACCCCTCACCCGAATCGCATCTCCGATGCGACATAGCCCAAGCTTCGCTTCGGCGTCCTTTTTAAGAACGGCCGCCGAAGGCGGCCTATGCCTTCTCCCACAAGGGGAGAGGTGGCGCCGAGCGTGCGGCTCGACGATTCCAAATCCAGTTCTCAAGCACCCACGCTTTCGCCGAGCCAGTCGGTCGCGGCCTCGAGGCCGCCCTTGCCGTGCGGAATAGCAAGCGCGTTGAGGCCGACTTCGATGACGCCCAGGGTGCCCAGAATCATCGGCGCGTTGACATGCCCCATATGGGCGATGCGGAACGCCTGGCCCGACAGTTCGCCGATCCCGACCCCGAGCACCACGCCGCATTTCTCCTTGCAATAGCGTTGCAGCACAAGCGGATCGTGACCGTTCGACATCACCACGGTGGTGACCGTGTCGGACCGCTCGCTGGCTTCCGCGATGTTGAAGCCGAGCACCTGGCCTTCGGCCCAGACCGCGACCGCGCGGCGCACCGCCTCGGCCAGGAGACGGTGGCGCAGGAACACGTTCTCGAGCTTTTCCTCGAACAGCATGTCGATCGATTGACGCAGCGCGAACAACAGATGCACGGGCGCTGTGCCGGCATACTTCCGGTAGTGCTCGCTGCCCTCGCGCTCGGTCCAGTCCCAATAGGCGTGCGCAGTCCGGCGGTCTTGTGGACTTCGCGGGCGCGGTCGTTGGCGGCGACGAAGCCGAGGCCCGGCGGCGCCATCAGCCCCTTTTGCGAGCCGGACATCGCGACGTCGACGCCCCACGCATCCATCTCGAACGGCATGCAGCCCAGCGAAGCGACGGCATCGACCATGAACAGCGCCGGGTGACCGGCAGCCTTGATCGCCTTGCCGATCGCCTCGATGTCGTTATACGCGCCCGAGGCGGTATCGACCTGCACCGCAAGGATCGCCTTGATCCTGTGGTCCTTGTCCTGCCGCAAGCGGGCCTCGACTTCGGCCGGCCGCACCGCGCGGCGCCAATCGCCCTTCAGCACTTCGACGTCAGCGCCCATCGCAGCCGCGGCATTGCCCCAGCCGATCGCGAACCGGCCGCTTTCCAGCACCAGCACCTTGTCGCCGCGCGACAGCACGTTGGTGAGAACCGCTTCCCAGGCGCCGTGGCCGTTGGCGATGTAGATGTAGGAGCGGCCCTTGGTGGCGAACAACCCCGACGGATCGCGCAACAGGCTCTCGGTCATCTCGACCATCTGGTCGGAATAGATGTCGAGCGCCGGACGATGCATCGCCCGCAGCACTTCGTCGGGCATGGTGGTGGGCCCGGGGATTGCCAGAAATTCCCGGCCCGCGCGAACGACCATTTTTCTTATTCCTTGTGGGGATGCCTGAGAAAGGAATGCAGGTGAATGATGGGAAATTCAAGCTGGAACATAATGATATTCGGTTAAGGCGGCGCACTCAGACCATCCCCGTCATCCTGAGGAGCCGCGAAGCGGCGTCTCGAAGGACGACGGCCCCGGCCGCTCATCCTTCGAGGCTCGCTGCGCTCGCACCTCAGGATGACGGGTTTGAGATGAGCGCGCTGCTACCGCCTGGTCTCGCGGCAGCCCGCGGCTTCGGCGTCATCGACCGAGCAGAACCAGCGCGTGCCCTTGGATACATGCATCTTGATCTGCGCGTACCAGCGGCTGGTCGGCTTGTGATAGATGCACTCGCCGGACCGGTTGACATTGCCCTTGATGGTGCAGTCGGGCGAGGGAGCGACCGGTCCCGACGCCGACGCCAACAGGATCGCGCTGGCGCTGGGGGGTGGCTTGGTGGCCCCGAGAATGGTGGTCTTCTTGTTGCGGACGCGCCAGTCCCACGGCGCGATGAACGCGCCCTGCCACATGCCGGCCTTGGCCTCGCGCGCCTCCTTTTCGTCGCCATCGTAGTCATGGGAAAACCGCGCATAGGACAAGGCCCAGCCGTTTCGCACCAGCCATTTCTGAATGTCCTCGCCATTGACTTCGCACCTCGCCACGGTGCGGCCGCGGCGGTCGATGGTCTGGCGGGTGTGACAGGTCCAGCTCTTGTTGTCGGCATACTTGATGAGCTCGTCGCGCGCCGCGACCCCGCAGGTCCAGCGCTCGCCCTGGGTGTTGAGGCAAAGCTGATCCACCGACGGCGCGTCGATCCCGCCCAGGCGGATCCGGGTGTTGCCGATCTGGATGTGGTCGCCCTCGCGGATCTTCGGCACGCCGGTGATGTCGGCGGCTTCCGCCATCGCCGGCAGCAGCAACACCGCGATCGCAAGCAGGAATTTCATGACCATGTGAAGGAGGCCGTCTTCAATACAGAGCCCTGTTCAATGTCGAATCGCATCACCTAATGGTGCGATTGTGGTGCGGATTTGACCGCCGCGCCAGCGCCCCACGGCGCGGCGCGCCTTCAACTTTGCGCTACCGTCATTGTGCGATTGCCTTACTCGTCGTCGTCCCGGCGAACGCCGGGACCCATACCGCGTGATCTATCAATGAGGCAGTGTGGCTGACACCTTACGCAAAACCAGCGCTGGTGGGTATGGGTCCCGGCTCGCGCTTCGCTTGGCCGGGACGACGCAATTTCTTAGACCGCCGATGCGGTTAGCCCGTCCCCCGCAGCATCGCGCGGCGCGCCAGCGCGAGGCCCATCAGCACGAAGGCGGAGGTGACCTCGGGGCCGCCGACCAGGATGCGCGTCGGTGTCTTCATCTTGTTCCACTCATAGGCCTTGAACGGGCCGCGCCGGCCGCCTTCGCCGACATGGCCGACGATGCAGGATAGCGCCGGCGCAAAGCTCGCAGGCTCCGCGCCGAGATGGCCGAGCGCGACCAGCGCCAGCGCCGCATCGAACACGTTCATCTCGCCCGCGACCAGCTCGGTCTGCACATAGGCCAGCACCTTGACGCGGATGAAATCGAACGCGCCGCCGGGGTCGATCGCCTCGCGCGCGGCAATCGGCAGCGCGATGAAGGCGGCATAGCAGCGGCCGAAATAGGCACAATAAAGCTCCGGCAGGTAATAGATATG
>Ga0307296_10001086_pt1 | contig 13473 bp, 14 predicted proteins | sample ER_DNA_153_FD_194467 | JGI IMG/M metagenome (GOLD analysis project Ga0307296, IMG submission 194467) | Bulk soil microbial communities from the East River watershed near Crested Butte, Colorado, United States - ER_DNA_153 | ecosystem: Environmental > Terrestrial > Soil > Floodplain | place... | reverse complement strand
CCGGAAATATCTGCGAGCATCACCGGCTCGTTGCCATACCAGCGTCCATCTGCGGGCCAATTGTTGGCGCGCACAGGCTCACCCCAGCCTCGCGTAGGCGACGGCCCGAGCAAAGATCGGCGCGACGAAAAGACACAGGATCGTGAGCATGATGATGGCTTTGGCACCGAATTGACGGGATCGGATCATGGCGCTGTCACTATAGTGAGTTTCCGGCCCAAAAGTGGCGGCTCAAGGCCGCGCTGTCGCCATAGCGAGCAAAAAACAAGCGGCGGATCGCGAAAGGTCGTCAACGGTCAGACGACGCTTTTTACCTTTTCGTGAGACTTTGCGCGCAACAGGCGGGAAATGGACGAAAGCCGCAAGACGCGGACCATTTTCCATGGCCGCTTCAGCCGCCCGCCAACAAAGATAGTTGCATAGATAGCGTCCCGCATCGCGTGAAAGTGCGACGGGAGTCCGTACGTTGCGTACGGCAGCAAGCAAGTGGCGCCCGTGGGCGGGCAGCGCCAAATCAGGAGGTCCAGCAATTCGGATTTTCCGGCCAGGCAACGAGCGACCAGAAACGTCGGGAAACGACCCCAATGCGTTACGCGCACGCGTTTCGATACGCAGAGTCTTTGATCTCGATGCAAGTCCGAACATAAGAAGCGCGTCCGGCTTGTGCCTCGCGATCAACTTGGGCAGGTCATGGTCTACGGCCGCGTAGCTCGTCTGAAACACATGAGGAACGATCGTTACGTCGTTGAGCGCTGGCCGGCGCAACCGCGCGAGCCTTTCAACCAATTGCCCGGTTGGATTGAAAGGCGCACCTGGAAACGGCCCAAAGCCGGTCACAAGAATAACTTTTGTAGCCATCTACACGCCGAGTAGTCGCGCGATTTCCTCAACCGCGAGTGTTGGAGCCAGTTTGCCAGCCGCGACTTGATTTTCTGCCTGCCGCAATTTTGTGCGAACGGATGCGTCGTTACGCAGACGTGCAGTCAGCCGCTCCTCGAGCATCGTCCACATCCATTTTACCTGCTGGTGGCGGCGCCGCGCTGCCAATTCGCCCGAGGCGGTCGTCTTTTCCTTGTGTGCGAGAATCTGGGCCCACAATCTGTCAATGCCATTGTCGGTAAGAGCGGAATAGGTAATGACCGGTGGGATCCAAGTTGATGATTGCGGTGTGAGGATATTGAGCGCAGCGCGGTATTCGGCCGCTGCCTGTTTTGCGGCTTCTATATTGCCGCCATCAGCCTTATTCACTGCGATCATATCGGCGAGTTCGACAATACCTTTTTTCAGACCTTGCAACTCGTCGCCCGCGCCTGGAATCATCAAAACAAGAAAAAAGTCTGTCATGTCTGCAACCGCAGTTTCCGACTGGCCAATGCCGACTGTTTCGACCATGACGACATCATAGCCGGCGGCCTCGCAGACCAACATGGTCTCGCGTGTCTTGGCCGCAACGCCTCCAAGCGTTCCAGAGGAAGGGGAGGGTCGCACAAATGCGTTTGCGTCCGCTGCAAGCTGGCCCATGCGTGTCTTGTCGCCGAGGATCGACCCGCCGGTGCGACTCGACGATGGATCGACAGCCAATACTGCTACCTTGTGGCCTTTGCTTGTGAGGTAGGTGCCGAGAATGTCAATGGTGGTCGATTTTCCGGAACCAGGCGCGCCAGTAATGCCGAGGCGCACGGCCCTCCCTGTATGTGGCAACAATTCCTGTACGAGAAGGTGTGCGGTTTTGCGATGGTCGACACGCTTGCTCTCGATCAGGGTAATCGCACGAGCCAAGGTCGCACGGCTACCAGTACGCACACCGCGAGCAAGGTCGGCCGGGGGAACAGTGCGCGAGGCCATCGATCTTCCTAGCGTGACGACTCTGAACTGTCGTTTGGCAAGCGGAGCACCAGGGCGCCGTCGCCCTTTTGTCGTGCGTCGGTAGCGCGTGCAAACGCAAATAATTGCTTCTGGGTCGTAACCCGGCAATAGCTATCTTCTACCCGCTGACAGTATCGCGCGCGCGTGGACGGGTCGGCGTCATCTTCGTCAATCGCTGTGACCTGGTAGACGCCTTCGGTCAGTTTGTAGGCAACAGCGTTTTCGAACACGTTTGGGCGCCGGGCCGCGGCGCTCTGTATGACGTAGGCGCGACCTTCAAACCGATGCACGGTAAAGGAAACTATGTCGCTCATACCGCCACCGATACGGGTGTATCGCGTACCGTCCCATTTGAATGATGCTTGCTCAGGTTCGTCGGCAAAGCCTTTGCGCAGCGTGTAGAACTGCAGCCGCAGGTTTTCCCCAAACAGAGGTCGTGCGTCCTGTAAGATTGGACCCGACGAATCGACGCCGGCTGACAGCGATAAGGTGCAGAGCACGATTGTCAGTACGCGCGATCGGCTCACTCGGCGGCCTCTTGGCCGTGTCCAAGTCGTTTGTTGAGTGTCTTGAGAAGGTTTTCAGCCGCGTCCGCGATCACCGTGCCTGGGGGAAAAATTGCTTCGGCTCCCGCCCGCATCAATGCCTCATAGTCCTGAGGTGGCACCACACCGCCGACGACTATCATAATGTCGTCGCGTCCCTGCTTAGCCAGTTCGGCTTTTAATTCTGGAACAAGGGTCAGGTGAGCTGCGGCGAGTGAAGACACGCCAAGAATGTGGACATCATTTTCGACCGCTTGGCGGGCGGCTTCAGCTGGCGTCGCGAACAATGGCCCAATATCGACATCGAAACCAAGATCCGCAAAAGCGGAGGCAATTACTTTCTGTCCACGGTCGTGTCCGTCTTGTCCAATCTTCGCGACCAACAAGCGAGGTCGCCGACCCTCGGCAACTTCGAATGCCTCAACTGCGGTGCGCACTCGTTCGACGGCGCCGGTCATGCCGACCTCCCGCTTGTAAACCCCCGTAATCGCTTTGATTTCGGCACGATGTCGGCCGAAAACCTTTTCCACCGCCGACGAGATTTCTCCCACCGTCGCTTTGACCCGCGCTGCGTCAACGGCAAGTGCGAGGAGATTGCCGTTCCCGCGATCCGCGGCTCGAGTGAGCGCATCGAGCGCTTCCTGCAAGGCGCCCGGATCGCGTTCTGCTTTAAGTCGCTGAAGCTTCTCGATCTGACGTGAGCGAACGGCAGAATTGTCTATTCTGAGAACCTCAATCGGTCTCTCATCAGTTGTTGCGTACTTGTTTACACCGATTACCGACTGTGCGCCGGCGTCGATGCGGGCTTGCGTTTTCGCCGCGGCTTCCTCGATGCGCAGTTTAGGAATGCTCGCCTCGATTGCCTTGGCCATCCCTCCGAGGGCTTCGACTTCTTCGATGTGGCCCCAGGCCTTTCGTGCGAGTTCGTAGGTCAGCCGCTCCACATAATAGGAGCCGCCCCAAGGATCCACGATGCGAGTAGCGCTGGCTTCTTGCTGTAAGACAATTTGAGTATTGCGCGCGATTCGAGCCGAAAAATCTGTCGGCAACGCCAGGGCTTCGTCGAGTGCATTGGTATGTAACGATTGAGTTTGGCCTTGAGTCGCGGCCATCGCCTCGATCATGGTGCGGGCGACATTGTTGAAGACATCCTGAGCGGCGAGAGACCAGCCAGACGTCTGGCAGTGCGTTCGCAGCGACAGAGAACGCGCGTCTTCCGGATTGAACGCTTTGACCAGTTTAGCCCACAACATGCGCGCCGCGCGCAACTTGGCAATTTCCATGAAATAGTTCATGCCAATCGCCCAGAAAAATGAGATGCGCGGCGCGAACTGATCGATTGTGAGGCCCGCTTTTATCCCAGCGCGGACGTATTCAGCGCCGTCGGCGAGGGTGTAGGCGAGTTCAAGGTCTTGCGTCGCACCCGCCTCCTGCATGTGATAGCCGGATACCGAAATTGAGTTGAACTTTGGCATTTCGGCCGACGTATATCCGAAAATATCCGAAATGATCCGCAAACTAGGTCCCGGCGGGTATATATAGGTATTGCGGACCATAAATTCTTTGAGAATATCGTTCTGGATTGTGCCTGACAGTTTGTCGTGTGGCACACCTTGTTCTTCGGCTGCGACGATATAAAGCGCCAGAATGGGGAGCACGGCGCCATTCATAGTCATTGATACGCTCATCTGGTCGAGTGGGATTCCCGAGAAAAGCGTACGCATGTCATAGATCGAGTCGATTGCAACGCCCGCCATTCCCACATCGCCCGACACGCGTGGATGGTCACTGTCGTAACCACGGTGGGTTGCAAGGTCGAACGCGACGGAAAGGCCCTTTTGTCCGGCGGCGAGATTGCGCCGATAGAAAGCGTTTGAGTCTTCCGCGGTTGAGAAACCCGCATATTGTCGGATGGTCCAGGGTTGCGCCGGGTACATTGCAGGATAGGGGCCGCGAAGAAACGGCGGCTTACCCGGAAAGGTGTTCAGGAAATCGAGATCGGCCAAATCTCGCTCGCTGTAGATCGGCTTGATTGCGATGCCTTCCGGCGTTGTCCAGGGTGCAGATGCACCTTTGCCAACTAACGTCGGCGTATCGGCGAAGTCGACTTTTGCGAAGTCTGGTATCTGATTCATTTGACGCTCAGAATATCATGTGCGGCCTGTAGGGTCGCAAGCGTGTCGCAACCTGCATAAATGAAGGCCTTAATGCCTGCCTGGCGCCACTTGGCCTCGTTCTCGCCGGGCCGACCAGCAAGTTGAACTATGGCACCCACACCCGAGAGTGCTTTGGCGGCATCCGCTGCTTCGCTTGCATAGACCTTATCTGATGAGCACAGACAAGCGAGCCTTGCGCCAGACATCTTGAAAGCGGCGACAATATCGGCTCGATCTTTGAAGCCTTCATTGTTTATGGCCTCGAAACCGCCGGCTTCATAAAAATTCTTGGCGTAGGTCGTGCGCGCACTGAAATCAGATACTTTTCCAAGGTTGGCCAAAAAGACCTTCGGTCGTGTCCCTGTCTTTTCCAAAATGCGATCCGAAGCATCTCGCAAACGTTCGAAAGGTTCGGCCAGGCGTATGCGAGGCAAAGCCTGAACGGTAATTGCCGGCGTAGGTTCTTTGCCCGGGGTTGCTTTTGCGATATTTAGGGTCGCAGCCGGCGTTTCACTTAAATTCGGATAGTCACTCGTACCCGTGATCGCATCCTTTCGGCGGGCAGCCGCTTGCTGGCGTTCAGAACGCACGGCGGCGACGTTCGACTGCACAAGCCCTTTCTCTACCGCCGCCCAGGCGCCGCCGTGAGACTCGACTTCTTGAAACTGATTCCATGCTGCCTTGCAGAGTTTGCTTGTAATTTCCTCGATAGCACCAGATCCGGCGGCGGGATCGGCTACCTTCGCCAGATGCGATTCTTCGAGCAGAATTAGTTGTGTGTTGCGAACAAGTCGACGCGCGAATGCATCTGGCAAGCCAATCGCTGTAGTGTGAGGTAGCGCCGCAATACTATCGGCGCCGCCAAATATTGCAGCGGTAACTGCGATCGTTGCGCGCAACATATTCACATTGGGATCCCGTTTGGTCATCATTCGCCATGCAGTCTCCGCGGAGAGGTAGGCGGATTTCGGCGTGAGTCCGCTTGCTTCTTCCACGCGCGTCCAAAGCTTTCGCAAGGCGCGAAACTTGGCGATCGTGAGAAACTCGTCGGCGTCGGCGGATATCCGAAAATAAATCATGTCACGAGCAGTCTCGGGCGCGATACCGTTACTCTCGAAAGCACGAAGATATTCGACAGCACTTGCAATAGTAAAAGAAAGCTCCTGCGCTTCAGATCCGCCAGCATTGTGAATCGTTCTTCCGTCGGCGGCTGCAAGCGATCCGCGAAAACCGCGATCATGAAGTTCGCGCACCGCCGCAACAAAGTCCTTCGACAACTCGTTCCATGACGATTTGGTGGAGCCGGAGACGGCGAAGGCGCCGATCGGGTCGACGCCGGCGGCGATGTCGACGGTGTCGGCCCGCACGTTCTGCCGCCGCATGAGGTCGGCAAATTGCCGCAGCACGAGCAGGCTCCCTGGGCCCAGATCGAATTCGATCCTGATGCCGGCATCGAGTTTCACGCCCTTGAGAACGCGCGCAAGCGTCTGTGGCGACGCATCGAGGCCGTAGCCGTTGGCGTTGACCGAACCGGCCATGACCAGGCACAGACCGGTCGCGCCATTTTCCAAATCCTCAAGCGCCTGGGCATTCGCCGCCGCCGGATCGGGGTGGTCGACCCGCTGCATCACAGACCAGGCAGTGCCCAGCCCCCGCCCGATGACCGGCGTTACCCCAGCCGCGCGCGGATAAAGCGGCTCGATCCGCAACCCGTCATAGGTGCGGCTGACCAGCCGCTTGTCGAAATCGGCGCCCTTGAGCGCGGCCTCGACCAGCGAGCGCCACTCTGCCTCGGTCACGGGTGGGAATTCGGCGGCCAGAGAAAGTTCGTCCGTCATGGATGCAAAATGGCACAGTCGGCGCAATCGGGCCATCGCGTTGACGCAAGGTCGATGACCGCGCCACGCAGGTCTCTAGGGCAGCCGCTGGATTGTCCCGCCATCCACCACCCGCGCAGCCTCGTCGACGCGCCGCCCAGCGATCACGCGGTCGCCCGCGATTTCAGCCAGCGGAATCAGAACGAAAGCACGTTCGAACAGGCGCGGATGGGGCAACGTGAGATTGGGTTCATCGACCGTCACATCGTCATAGGCGATGATGTCGATATCGGCGGTGCGCGGCCCGTTTTTCTTTTCATGGGCACGATCCCGGCCAAGCCGCAATTCAATCTGCTGCGCGCGCTCCAGAAGCTCGCGTGGGCTGAGTGTCGTCTCAATCGCAATGGCCAGGTTGACGAAATGTGGCTGGTACTTGAAGCCCCACGGCGGCGTACGGTAGTCGGATGAGCGGGCGGTCAGCCGCACGTTTTTCCCATCGCACAGCATCGCGATGGCACGGTCGAGAATGACCCGGCTGTTTCCGACATTTCCGCCGAGTGCGAGGAGCGCTTCAACCATGGCGGCTCCGCACCAACGTAACGCCGACATCCTCGAATGTCGCGGCGATCGGCGCGTGCGGCTTGTGGATCGTGACGCGCACCGAGCGTACGCGCGGGAAGGCGGCGAGCATGGCATCGGCGACGCAGCCGGCCGCCGCTTCGATCAAGCGATGGCGCTCGCTGCAAAACGCCTCGGCTGTGCACTCGACGACCTTGTCGTAGGACACAGTATCGATGACCTTGTCCGAGCGGGCGGCAGCGGACAGGTCGATCTCAAGATCAAGGTCGAGCATGAAGGTCTGCCCCACCTTGGCCTCGTGCGGCATCACGCCGTGATAGGCATGCAAGGCCAATCCTCTCACGAATATCCGGTCGCTCATCGGGCAGCCTCGATTGCAGCGCTCACGCGCAACGCTTGGACCGTTTCGGCAACATCATGCGCGCGCACGATCGCCGCACCCGTCTGGACAGCCAGCAGATGGGCGGCAATCGAGCCGCCGATGCGCTCGTCGGGCGGCGAGGGGGTCACCGAATTGATGAAGCGCTTGCGCGAGGCGCCGACCAGGAGCGGCAAGCCGAAGCGTCTGAACTCCGCGAGCCGTGCCAGGCAAATGATGCTCTGTTCCGGCGTCTTGCCGAAGCCGATGCCCGGGTCGAGCACGATGTTCTCGCGTACAACGCCGGCGCGCGCCGCGACCTCGAGAGAACGGGTAAAGAAAGCGATCACGTCGGCGACGATGTCGATTGCAGGGTCCGCCGCGTCGCGATTGTGCATAACGATCACCGGCAGCCGGTGTTTGGCCACCAGTGGTGCCATGTCGGGATCTCCCTGAAGACCCCAGACATCGTTGACGATCGCCGCCCCTTGGTCGATTGCCCAGGCCGCAATCGAGGCTTTGATGGTATCGATCGATACCGGCAGGCCGAGCTTGACCACAGCAGGCACGACCGGGGCCAGGCGGGCCTTTTCGTCTACCTCCGATACCGGAACAGGATCGCCATAAGGGCGCGTTGACTCGGCTCCGATATCGAGGATGTCGGCACCTTGCTTGGCCATTTCGGCGGCATGGGCGACAGCCACGGTTGGATCGAGGAAACGGCCGCCATCGGAAAAGGAATCCGGTGTCACGTTGAGCACGCCCATGACCAGCGGGCGGCCCAAAGAGAGCAGCGCCGAAAGGGCAGACGCTCCTTGTTTTGGCTTAGTTTCGGCCGCCTTATCGAGGGTACGGACACTTTCCATGCCGGTCGCTTTGCGCGGTCGGCGGGGGGCTGTCAAGCAGGGCACAGGTCGCTAATACGTGATCTTCAGCGGTAATATCTTGGCGCTTTCGATCCACCGCTTCACGACTTTTTCCGACGGCAGAAGCCGGACGAGCTTCCGCTTCTTGTTGGCATCGGCCATCGCCTTGGCAAGGTTGCAGGGATTTCGATATTTGAGTTCTTTTACGGTATCGACGCCGGCGGCTTGCAGCAGTTCGGCATATTCCTTGCGCACGCCTTTTATGCGCATGCGGTCGGCGATGTTGGCCCAGTACAAGAGCCGCTTCTCGTCGTAACCGGTTTTCTCGGCCAGTACCTTCCGGCCTTTGACCGTGCGCGCCGCTTCCAGCAGGCGGTCAGTCGACCTAATTCCCGCCGACTTGAGAACGGCGGCGACTTCGCCGTCGATCCCGTCGATATCGGTGATGGGATAGGACATCCGTTGCCTCCGCCTATTCTTATCTTTGGTCGCTCATAATCGATCAAACAAACTGACTAAGCCCGGGAATGGCGCCGACGATTTCCCCGACGGCGTCGTCGCCGATTTTTTCGCGGGCATATGCAATGGTCTCGCGTGTGAGTGCTTGCACCTGACCCATGTTCAGCCCCGCTGACATCATCTTGGTACCGGCACCCATGATACCGCCCATCGAGAACCCGCCGGCGCTTTCCGATTGTTTTTCGAGCAAGGCTTCTGCACCGGGAAGCTTGTCGATGAGAGCCTGCACCTTTTCGGCTGGGCCCTCTTTGAGCAGGAAGTCGAGGATAATGCCCACCGATTTTTCCGCGGCACTTCGGTCGACGCCAACGTTGGCGACGAGACGCCCGATCAAGTCTTCCATGATCCCCTCACGCCCCCCGCGTTTGTGACGGAATTGCGAACATATTGAACGCCGTTTCCGTCGATGACAAGCACGATACGGTCTCAAGCACGCACAGCGACGTCACGCCTCGACGACGCGAAAGTCACAGTCAAGTGAAATGAGGAGGCCGCTTTACGAATTCAAGTCCACTGATGCGGACTTGCACGATGCTGCAATTGCGTACCGCGACACGCGCGACCACAACAGACAACGAGCACATCGACGCCCGTGCACAAATACAACATCCGCGTTCGTAGTTTCACCATCGGGTGATTTGCCCGTTGTAGGCGGCGCAGCCGGTGTAGTCTCAAATAATACTGAAAGAAGAAGGATGTACCGGTCCCGCCGGCCGCCGATCGACGTGTGAGTTTTGCTGCAGGGACACGGGTTGGGTGGATCGCAAAGGGTCGCGTCATGAAGTCGATGAGAGGTTTGCGTGTTGTCGTCGTGATTGACAGTGAGCACGGCCACATGTTGGCCGCCCGTCTGCGACGCATGGAGGTGGCACAGGTCACGGCGGTGAGGGGCCTCGAGGAGGCGCGGCTTTTGTGTCAGTCCGGAAACGCTGATGCCTGTCTCGTTGCGGTCGACGCCCCGGTCCCCGATGGCGTACCGATGCAGGAAAGCGATGCTCCCGGACGACATTGCGGAATTCCGGCATTGATGATTGCTCCCATTGTTACGCCCCACCTGCGCCGAGCCGCTCGTCGTGGTGGTTATCTTGCAGCGATTTCTGCGACAATCCCGCCGCGGATGCTCTATCGCCGCCTCGGCGCGGCCCTTCAAGGCCGCCATGCGGTGCGCAGGGAGCCACGCTGGCTGGCAAGGGGAATGCCCCTGGCTGGCTATTCAAATTCAGCCGTTTTCGGCAAGCCGACCCTGCATTGACGCTTCCTTTCAGCTTGCTAGTTTCGGACTCCAGCCCTGAAGGAGCCCGTCATGAAAAGCCTCGACGCGGTGCTGAGCCGCATCGACCAGGATATTGACCGCAGCGTGGAGCGCCTGTTCGCGCTGTTACGGATCGCCTCGGTTTCGACCGATCCGGCCTACAAGGATCAATGCCGCGCAGCCGCCGAGCATGTCGCCGCAGATCTCAAGTCAATCGGTTTTGAAGCCTCGGTGCGCCCGACGGCGGGTCACCCGGTCGTGGTCGGCAAGTCGAACGGAGTGGCGGGGCCGCGTGTTCTTTTTTACGGCCACTACGACGTCCAGCCGGTCGATCCTCTCAATCTATGGAAGACGCCGCCGTTCGAGCCGCGCATCGAAACCTTGGCGGATGGGCGCAAGATTATCGTCGCGCGCGGTGCCTGCGATGACAAAGGTCAGGCAATGACGTTCATCGAGGCCTGCCGTGCCTTCAAGGCTGTCACGGGAAAGCTGCCATTGCCGATCACTATGATGATCGAAGGCGAGGAAGAATGCGGGTCAAAGAACCTGTTCGGCTTCGTTCGCGACAATGCCGCTGAATTCAAACTTGACCTGGCGCTCGTTTGCGATACGGCGATGTGGGACCAGAAAACGCCCGCGGTGACGACTTCGCTTCGCGGGCTGGTCTACGAAGACGTGAAGATCATCTGCGCCGACCGCGATCTGCACTCTGGGGTGTTCGGAGGCGCTGCGCAAAATCCGTTGCGGCTTTTATCCGAGATCCTCGGTTCGATGTGGGATCAGAGCGGACGCGTCACCATCCCCGGCTTCTACGAAGGGGTCAAAGAGCTCCCCGCCGATATCAAGGCCGATCTGAAAGGCCTTGGCCTGACGGCGGAGAAATTCCTTGGCCCGATCGGACTGAAGCAGCCCTCTGGTGAGAAGGACCGTATGTTGATCGAAATGATCACCACGCGTCCGACCGCCGAGGTCAATGGCATCATCGGCGGCTATACGGGGGAGGGCGCGAAAACTGTCATTCCGGGCGAGGCCAGCGCAAAGGTTTCCTTCCGTCTCGTTGGCGACCAAAACCCGGAGAAAATCCGCGATGCCTTCCGCGCTTTCGTACGCGCGCGGTTGCCGGCCGACTGCAAGGTCGAATTCGGTAATTTTGGTCTCGCGCCGCCGATCCAGCTTTCGTTCGACAATCCAGCTCTTACGAAGGCGCGTGCCGTGCTTGCCGAGGAATGGGGGCACAAGGCGGTCGCCGTGGGCGCGGGCGGCTCCATCCCGATCGTCGCCGACTTCAAGGAAGTCCTAGGTATGGATTCATTGCTCGTCGGCTTCGCTCTCGATGATGACCGCGTGCATTCCCCGAACGAGAAGTTCGATCTGAACTGCTATCACAAAGGCATTAGGAGCTGGGCGCGCATCCTCGATGCTTTGTCGACGAGCTAACGATTTATTTCAGCTGATCGGCAACTTTATCGATGCCGGCTTGCGAGCCGACGTCATCCTTGCCGCGCGAACCGGAGACACCGACCGCGCCAACGACTTCACTGCCTCCCTTGATCGGCAGTCCGCCGGCCAGCGCCAGCACGCGCGTATATTGGCGCGAGCCGACCGTCTCCGGCCTCTCGGTCAATCGCTTTGACGAAGTCGGCGGAGGGCTGGCTGAACGTGCGCGCGGTATGGGCCTTGCGTTCGGCGCCTTCAGGGGTGTGCAGGCCAGCACCATCCCCACGCAACATCACGATCGGAAGGCCGGCAGGGTCGACGACCGTTACCGAAACCTTGAACCCCCATGCTTTCGCACTGGGCGACGGCGGCCTGGGCGATCGTCGGCGCCATCGCGAGTGAAATGTTTTTTTGCGTGACCAGCCCTTGCGCGGCAACCGCTGTCGAAAGCGTGGTTGTCAGAGCCAGGCCGCGAGAGTTCTTGCTATCGGCGACATGCACAACTCCCTCAAATTTCCGGATACGAGAACTTACCCCGTGCGCTACGGCTTATTTCAGGATGGTGGTTATCATTTTTTCAGTTTGTAGCCGGTCTTGAACATCCACCAGACCGTGATCAGGCAGACAACAAGGAACAGTAAAGTCATGCCGACGCTAACCGTGTGGCTGACATCTGAAATTTCGAAGAAGCTCCAGCGGAAGCCGCTGATCAGATAAACTACTGGATTGAACAGGGAGATGGTTTGCCAGACAGGCGGTAAAACGCTGGTTGAATAGAAGGTGCCGCCAAGGAAGGTCAGCGGTGTGACAATCAGAAGCGGCACGATCTGCAGTTTTTCGAAACCGTCGGCCCAGATCCCGATAATAAAGCCGAGGAGGCTGAAGGTCGCCGCCGTCAGCACGAGGAACGTGACCATCCAGAACGGATGCTCAATGCGCAACGGCACGAACAGCCACGAGGTCGCCAGGATGATCAGGCCAAGGATGATCGACTTGGTGGCTGCCGCGCCGACGTAACCCAGCACGATTTCGAACGGCGACACCGGCGCCGAGAGGATTTCATATATCGTCCCCGTGAAGCGTGGAAAATATATTCCGAAAGATGCGTTCATCGTGCTCTGGGTGAGCAGGGTGAGCATGATCAGCCCCGGCACTATGAATGACCCGTACGGCACGCCCTCGATTTCGGTGATGCGGGAACCGATGGCAGCGCCGAACACGACAAAATAGAGCGAGGTGGAGAGCACTGGCGAAACGATGCTTTGCCAGATGGTGCGTCGGGTGCGCGCCATCTCGAAGTTATAGATTGCCTGGACAGCTTTCAGATTCATTGTCTGTCGCTTACCAGTCCGACGAAGATGTCTTCCAGCGAGCTCTGCGTCGTCTGCAGGTCACGGATTCGCAGTCCTGCGCGCGACAATTCACCGAGAAGCGTCGCCACGCCCGTGCGCTCGGCCTTGGTATCGTAATCGTAGATGAGAGTGCTACCGTCCTCGCCAATCGTTAGCTTGAACGCGGACAGTTCGGCCGGAAGCGCGTGTAGCTGCTGCTGAAGCTGCAGAGTCAGCTGCTTCTTGCCAAGCTTGCGCATCAGCTCGGCCTTTTCTTCGACCAGGATGATTCCGCCCTTGTTGATCACTCCGATGCGGTCGGCCATGTCTTCCGCTTCTTCGATGTAATGTGTGGTCAGGATGATGGTGACGCCGGAATCCCGCAGGTCGCGCACGACCTGCCACATGTCTTTGCGCAGTTCGACATCGACGCCGGCGGTCGGCTCATCCAGGAAGAGAACTTGCGGTTCGTGCGAGAGCGCCTTTGCGATCAGCACGCGACGTTTCATGCCGCCTGAGAGCGTCATGATCTTGTCGTCCTTTTTGTCCCAAAGCGACAGCGCGCGCAGCACTTTCTCGATGTAGGCGGGGTTCTTTGGCTTATTGAATAGGCCGCGGCTAAAGGAAACGGTCGCCCAAACACTTTCAAATGCGTCGGTGTGCAGTTCCTGCGGCACCAACCCGATCAGAGAGCGAGCCGCGCGGTAATCAGTGATGATATCGTGGCTGTCTACGGTCACTTTGCCC
>Ga0307296_10001082_pt1 | contig 13502 bp, 10 predicted proteins | sample ER_DNA_153_FD_194467 | JGI IMG/M metagenome (GOLD analysis project Ga0307296, IMG submission 194467) | Bulk soil microbial communities from the East River watershed near Crested Butte, Colorado, United States - ER_DNA_153 | ecosystem: Environmental > Terrestrial > Soil > Floodplain | place... | reverse complement strand
GTGACCGGAGCCAGGTTGACGAACGTGCCGTTGGTTGACCCCTCGTCCCGCACGTACCAGCCGCCGTCACGTTCATACACCACCGCGTGGCAGCGGCTCACGCTCGGCTGCTCGATGACGAGCTCGCACGACGGCAGGCGACCGATCCGGAACAGCTGTCCGGCCCGCAGGCGCATCGGCGCTCCAGCCGGGCGTACCAAGCGCAGGTAGGCTCGTTGCGGCGTCACGGCGTCCTGGGTCCATGACGCTACGCCGGCGGCGTCGCCCGGCGAGACGAGCTGTTCGGTCGACTCGCCGAAGGCGAGTCGGAGGGTCGGCCTTCCCGATCGGCAGGACGGATCGTCGACAAGCGAGACCACCAGTCGCGCGTGGAACCGGCAAGGACCGGCGGTCGCCAGCGCGTCGAGCCGCCGAAGGATCCGCCGACGCACCTTTGCGACGGCCGGAGCGAGGATGCGGAGGTCCGCCGGCGCCACCAGCGCCTCGACGCTGTCGGGGAGCCACAGCATGCGCCGGTTCAGGTCAACGACACCGGCCGCGACGACGTCCCAGACGATCCGCCGCACGAGCAGCCGTGCCATGCGACGCCGTGCGAACGGCGCACGCAGCAGCCGCGTACGAGCCACGATGAGGTCGAGCCGGCCGCCGTTGGCAAGCTGATGGAGCAACAGACCGGCGTATGCCAGGCAGACAGCGAAGTACACCGCCAGCACCGACCACAGCAGCAGCGACATCACCAATCCCTCGTTTCTGGTGCGTCATGCCGACCGGATTCCGGTGGGACCATCCCAGCCTCGCAAGGTGGTGAACGGGATGGGGAGGTCCTGGACCCCTTGCCCGGCCTGCCGCAGCCAGCTCAGGACCTCGCTGGCCGGGCCTGGCCTGTCATCCGGACGCGGGGCAAGGCAACCGTCGATCAGCTCGACGAGGTCGGGGGGCAGGGCTGGATTACATGCGCCGGCACTTGCCGGCCGCTCGCTGTCGCGGAGGAGCGCGGCGAAGCTCTTGCCCAGCCGCGCGCTCTCCCGTCGTAGCGGCGGCCACCCGGTGACGAGCTCGTACAGCACCGAGGCCATCCCGTAGATGTCGGCCTCGAGCCCCCAGGAGGAGGACTGGAGGATCTCCGGCGCGGCGTACCACGGCGAGTAGGCCAGGCTGGTCGTGAACAGCTCGTCGTTGGCGGCCTTCGATACCCGGCGGGCTGTCCCGAAGTCGCAGATCACGACCGCCGGGCGCCCACGCCCGAAGCGATCTTCGCAGAGCAGGAGGTTCCGTGGGTTCAGGTCCCCGTGTGCGATCGGCTGGGGACGGTGGTCATGTAGCTCGACCAGTCCACGCAGCACGCACTCCCCCACCGCCAGCGCCGAACCGAGCGGGAACTCGGACGTCGTGTCGATGAGGCGTGCCAGCGACCCCCGCGCATGGCGGGCCAGGATGACGAACGAGGTGCCGCTGGCCACGTCGAACCCGCTGTCGAGCAGCTGTACGACATAGCGGCTGCCGCGGCACTCGAGGAGCAGCTCGGCCTCCATTGCCAGGGAGACCGATCCGCCCCGCGAGTCGTTGCGGCTGGGCAGCTTGGCGACCACCTCGCGTCCAGCATGCCAGGTGTCAAGGGCGAGATGGACTCGGCTCTGCCCGCCACGATCAGCATCAGGAAGTTGCTGACCGCCGAGCACCGCCCAGCGGCCACCGAGCAGGCCCATCACCTGGGTCGGTCGGCTGCTCGCCGGCGGCGGGAGGATTCGGGTCGGCTCCGGTGGACGCTCGGGTCGGCGCGGGCCACCCGACCGCGGCAGCCAGGCCATCATGGCCAGCACCGTGATTGGGACGAGCAGCACGGGAAGTCCCGACCAGGTGCCATGCTCGACCCGGACACGGATCGCGGCGTGGCAGCCGAGGACCAGCAGCAAGGTCGTCGCCGCCAAAACCCGCCGGCTCAGCGCATACATGAGCATCCGGCCGGCGACGGCGGCAACGCCGGCGACGCCCACGAGCAGCAGCGGATCGAGGCGGAAGCCCTGACTGGGCAGGAGCAGCCAGGCGGTCGAGGCCACCGAGCAACCAAAGCCGATGGCACTCAGGTTCGGATGGGCGGGCTCTGCATCGCTCAACATCGTCGGGCCCCCTTGCGGGCTAGTTGCTTGGCCAGCCCGGCGCTCCTCGCCGCCGCGACGGCAGCCTTACGGAGCCGACGCTCGGGCGCGCACAGGCTGGCTTCGATCGCGGCCCGCAGCAGCGGCAGCTCGCGCCGGTCGCGCTCGGTCAGCTCGGCGGCGTAGTGCAGGCGCTCATGAAGGGTCCCCTTGGTCGCGAACCACCGTGCCGCCTGCCGGCCGAGCCCGATACGGAACTCGGGGTCCAGGCGCACGGCGCGCTCCGCGCCCTGGCGCGGCCACAGTTCCAGGTTGAGGTCGGCCCAGGCGATCAGCCAGTTCAGGGGGTTGGCGAGCAGCCGCCGAGGCCCGAGGTCATTGCCCGCCGAGAGGTTGGCCAAGAGCAGGGATGTCAGGATGAGCGCGATGGCAAGCAGGACAGTGAGGCCACGGAAGGGCGGTGGGCGGGAGAGGCCAGCCCCCGCCGGCCACAGCGTCGGATGGCGGCGGCGGTCCCTTCCCATCTCGATCCCCCTCACGGCGGGGTTCTTATGTTTCAGTAGAATACGCTGAGATCTGCTAGAGAGGAAGATGCTCAGCGGATTTAACTGAACTGTGATCAACAACCACTGCTCTCAGTGGAACTTGCTGGTATGGTGCACGAGCTCCTGACATGGCCCTTTCAAGGTCATGAACAGCTACACTTGCCAAGCTGCAGCAGAACCTACTGAGATCTACCGAAGGTGGACTGGTGGCCCGTAAGCAGCAGCTCCCCGAACGACAGACCAGCGAAGATCGGCGGAAGGCTGCACACGAGTCCCGTGCCAGCTGGGCCCGTGATGTCAGTCAAGCCCTGGCCGAGCGTGGCCTCTCGGTCCACGCCGCCGCGCGGCAGGCCGGCATCTCTCCTGGAGCATTGCAGGCCTGGATCCACCAGGACGTCGAACCCTCGCCACGCGCCATGGAAGCGCTCGCCCGGGTGATCGGCCGTCGGCACCTGCATCTCGTCTCGCTCCTCGGCTGGCTTCCCAAGGAGCTCGGCGACACCCCGATCCAGCTCGAAGCAACCTACAAGCTTCGCGAGGCGTTGGCCGAGGCCGAGCGGTGGGTCGAGGCGGCAAGCGCCGGCCTCAGCTTCGGCGGAGGCAGCCTGATCGCCAGCGGGTTGCTCGATGCCAGCAGCGACTGGGAGGTCATCCTCCGGCACAGCATCCGCGGTCGTCGGCACCAGGTGCGCTACCTCACCGATGTTGCGTTCTCCCGGGTGGGGAGCGCCAACCGGCATGAGCCTTCGACCAGCGCGACCGACATGACCGTGGACCGGGAGGAGATCGAAGGGTTGATCGCGGCCGCATTCCGCCAGACGGGCTCGTTCTGGAGCCATCCCGACCGGGCGAGGACCTGGCCCTGGGTGAAGCACCCCGAGCTCGTGATCTCCGCCCCGGTGCTGCTGGCCACCAAACCCACGGGGCTCCGGCCGAACCTTGTCGTCCCGCCCAGTCTGGTGGTCGTCGGCGCGCCGTACTCCGGTGCCCCTGAGGTGGGTGCGCTCCTGGCAACAAGCCTCGACTGGGCGTACACGGACCTGTCGATCAGCGCACGGCAACGGTTCGGCGCGGCACCGGGTTCACCCGACGAGCATGCCGGTCAGGCCGAGATCGCCCGCGGGCTCCTCGAAGACCCGGTCGGCACCGGCCGGCGCCTCGTCTGGTCCTATGACGACCTTGAACCACTGCTGGAGACGTTCCAGGCGACCCTCGTCGGGTCCGAACTGCCGCTGGTGGTGTTCCTGAGGATCCCCGAGCGCCTGATCGAGTACGCTGCGACGCAGCTTCCCCGGCGCCCCGAACCGGAGACCATCGAGGCGGCGCAGCTCAGGGTCCGGCGCCTCATCGAGAAACGGCCGCCCGAACGGTCACTGATCCTGGACGTCCCGGACCTGCCGATCGCCGAAGGCTCGCTACACGACGTCGACGTGTTCTTCGACACCTATGTGGACCTCGCCTTCAAGGCCGCGCACTGGCTCCAGGAGGTGCACAACGGCCCGTCCCTCGAGGGCGCGCCGGGAGTCATCGGCGAACTCTGGCGCGACGGCAGCCCAGGAGCCGCGGCGGGGTCGACGTCCTAGCGCGGGCCTTCTCCTACGGCCGAAAGCCCCCGGTGTCCAGCGCCATCGAGGCGGCCCCTTGCGCCTCCAGCTCGTCGGTCCGGACCTCGATCAGCAGATCGCAGTCCTCTGCCGTGGTCGAGAACGCATGTGCCGCCAGCGACCGGCGAGCCGCACCGACGTACGAGTCGTAGGCGAGCAGCGAGGCGTCGCCACAGAGGATCACCGCCTCGAGGTTGACGATGTTGAGCAGGGTGGCAAGTCCGATCCCGAGCGCCTCCCCAGCCCGCTCGAACGACCTTGCCGCCAGCTCGTTGCCGCTCTTGGCCTCCTGGATCGCGGCGTCGATCGTGGGTGGCACCTGGCCTCCCCATTCCGATATGAACCTGAGGATCGCGTCACTGCTGGCGACGGTCTGCAGGCAGCCTCGCTTGCCGCAGACACAGTGCCGGCCGTCCCGTTCGTAGGGGATATGCCCGAGCTCGCCGGCGGCCCCGGTCGCCCCCCGTTCCAGCCCCCGGTGGAGTGACAGCCCGCACCCGATGCCGTGCCCGATCTTCACGATGGCGAACCGGCCATAGCGGTCCGCGGCGCCCGACCACTGCTCAGCATCGACGAGGACGTTGACGTCGTTCTCGACGATGGCATCGAATCCCGTCTCCTGCTTCAGTAGGTCGGCCAGTCGAACGTCCTCGGTCCAGCCGAGCCCCGGTGAGAAGCGCACCAGCCCGGCCTCCCGATCGACATGGCCACCGATCGACACCCCGACCCCCAGGATCTGGTCTCTGAGGTCAGGCCGGGCGGCAGCCAACTCCCCGACCAGGGCGGCGATCTCCCCGACGACGAGCGGGACGTCGGCCCCGGACAGCCCGCGCCGCAGGCTGGACCGGCCGCCGACCTCCCACGGCTGCCCGGCCGGGTCGAGGTCCACCAGGACGCCGTCGAGATTGAGCAGCAGGCCAACCAGGCGGTCCGAGGTGACGCCGACCCCGATGGCGTACTGTGCATCCAGCTCGCTCGACGGCGGCTGCATTGAACGCTGGGAGATCTGCGAGTAGTCCAAGATCACTGCCCACTTGGCGAAGTCCTGCCGATTTGGCACGGTAGGATCGAGCGGCGGGCACTGTCAACAGTTCACCAGCGATCACCCAGGTGGTCGGTCAGGCGCCGCGCACAAGGCCTCGGGCGGCGATGGCGATGTGTTCAGCGTCGATGCCCGCCCAGCTCCGCAGCTGCTCAGGGGTTCCAGACCCGGGCATGCCGGAGACGGCCAGCTTCACGACACGACACCGCTGCTCGACGTCGGCGAGCGCCTCCAGCACCGCGTCGCCCAGCCCGCCCTCGGGTCGGTGGTCCTCGATGGTCACCAACCCACCGGCTTCCCGTGCTGCCTGGCGCAGGCGTTCCCGGTCGATCGGCTTGATCGAATAGCAGTCGACGACCCGAGCACGGATGCCCTCCTCGGCAAGGACGTTCGCGGCCCGCAGTGCCTCGTGCAGGGTGATGCCGGCTGCGACAAGGGTGACCTGGTCTTCGGTCGACCATCGGACCACACGGCTCCCCCCGATCTCGAACTGCTCGTCGGGCTGGTACAGGACCGGGGTCGGCGTCCGGGTTGTGCGCAGGTAGGAGATGCCACGGTGAACGGCCATGGCGGCGACGAGCCTGGCCGCCTGGTTCGCGTCGCTCGGATAGAGCACGACGCTGTCGTGGACCGCCCTGAACATCGCCAGATCCTCGAGCGCCATCTGCGATACGCCGTCCTCCCCGATGGACACACCGGCGTGGGACCCGACCAGCTTCAGGTCGGCCCGGCTGGCCGCCGCCATGCGCAGGAAGTCATGCGCTCGGCAGAGGAAGGCCGCGAACGTCGAGGCGAACACCGTCCAGCCTCGCGTCTGCAGGCCGACCCCGGTCGCCAGCATCAGCTGCTCGGCCACGTGCATCTGGAAATAGCGTTCCGGAAACGCCTCGGCGAAGAAGCTCGTGTAGGTGGAGCTGGCCACGTCAGCGTCAAGGGCGATCACGTCGTCGCGGGTACGCCCCAGCACCACCAGCGCCTCCCCGTAGCCCCGCCGGACCGGGACTGGCCTGCCGACGGGATACGACGGGAGCTCGGCCGAGCCCGCCTCAAACCTGAACGGCTTGCCCTCGGGGGGCTTGGCCACCTTGATGGTGCGCTGGCGTGGGCCGCCGAGCTCCTCGATGGCCGCCTCCGGATCGGGCAGCGCCTTGCCGTGCAGGCCAGGTTGGTTCTCGACCGCCGCCACACCGCTTCCCTTGACGGTCAGGGCGACGACCGCAACCGGTCGCCCATCGGGTTCGGTCGCCATCGCGTAGGCGTCGTGGATGGCGGCCACGTCGTGGCCGTCCACCTTGATCGCCCGCCATCCGAACGCCTCCAGGCGCCGGGCGTAGGCGTCCAGGTCCCGGCCGAGCATCGTCGCACCGAGCTGCTCCAGCCCGTTGACGTCGATGACCGCGACCAGGTTGTCGAGCCCCATGAAGGCCGCGTACTGTGCCGCCTCCCACACTGAGCCTTCGGCCATCTCGCCATCGCCGCACAGCACCCAGACGCGCGAGCCGAGCCGATCCAGCCGCTTGGCGGCCAGCGCGATACCGACCGCGATCGGCAGGCCCTGTCCCAGGGAACCGGTTGCCACGTTGACCCACGGCAGCACCGGGGTCGGATGGCCCTCCAGGCGGCTTTCCAGCTGGCGCAGCGTCAGGAGCTCATCGTCCTCGAGCACCCCGGCCGCCTTGAACAGGGCGTACAGCAGCGGCGCGGCATGTCCTTTCGAGAACACGAGATGGTCGTTCGCGCGATCCCAGGGGGCGTCGAAGTCATAGCGGAGGTGGCCCGCCAACAGGACCGCCATGAGGTCAGCCGGCGACATCGACGACGTCGGATGGCCGGATCCGGCCGCAGCCGTCGCCCGGATGACGTCAACGCGCAGCTGCCGGCCGAGTTCCCGCCATTGCTCGGCATCGTCCACGACGGCTCCTCTTCATCTCGTGTGAGGGATGGGTGGGCTAGCTCAATCTCAACTGCCGCAGGCAAGGGAACGCGTCCATGCACAGGTCGGCCCCTACGCCCAGCAACTCCTGCGTCGTTGCCGTGCCGGTGGCCACGCCGATGGTGAACATGCCTGCGCTGCGTCCGGCCATCATGTCGGTCGGGCTGTCCCCGACGAAGCAGGCATGGTGGGGTGTGCTGCCGCTCGCGGCGAGGGCGGCGTCGAGCAGCACGGTGCTCGGCTTCAGGTCGGCCATCCTGAAGTGGTCGGCGCGACCCCAGATTCCGGCGACGGCGCCGGCCACACCGGTGACCTGGAGGGCACGAGCGATCGCCCTGGTGGAGTTGCTCGAGACGATGACGACCGGGATCGCGCTCGCCGACAGCCAACCCAGCGCGTCCTCGACGCCTTCGAGGAGTCGAACCGATCCCGCGGCCTCAAGCTCGTGGGCGGTCAGTCGTGCGGCCGCCCGCCGATTGAGCTCCTCGCTTCGGGTCGGCCCGAGGTACTCACGCATCCAGCCGTAGGCCCGTGCCCACAATGTGTACGGGTCGGTTTCACCCGAGAACAGCTCAATTGGAACACCAACGTCGCCGTAGTATTCGAGCAGGTCCGCGCAGACGATGCGCTCCAACTCGGGCCAGGGAAACAGTCGAGCAAGGGTCCGATCGAAATCGGTCAATACCGTGCTGATCGGGCCGAGCTCGGTCCGCTGCACGCCTGCTCCTCCAGCCTGGATCGCACAGGTGAGGGTGCCGTCTGAGCGCCGGCACGGGTCGCAACGGCTTATCTTAACCCCGCCCGCACGCCGGAGGCGCAAGATCTGCACCAACTTCAGGAGCCTCTCCGGCCGAATTCCGCTAAAACCAATCGATTCGGACGATGAGGATCGACCTCGGGCGCGTCACTGCTCCTCGGCCAGCGGCGGGAACATGTCCGCCAGCTGATGGAACGCCATCGATGCCGCGCCACGGCCTTCCAGCTCATCGGTTCGCCGTCTCCAGAGGATCTTGCAACTGGCGGCCGCGGTCGAGAAGGCACGGGCTTGGAGAGTCCGAAGCGCGGCAGTCCGATAAGGGCCGTTCACCTCGAGGACGGCCGGCTCGGTGTGGATGATCAACAGCCCGAGATTCAGGACGTTGACGATCGATGCAAGGCCGCGCCCCAGCGCCTCACCGGCACGCTCGAAGGCGTTCCAGGCAATCTGATCGCCTTGGCGGGCGAGCGCCGCCGCCTCGTCGAGGTTGGACACCCCTGGCCGGCCGGCCTCACGCACGCGCTTCACGATCACGTCACCGCCCGCCTGCGTCTCCAGACACCCGTGGTTCTGGCAGCGACACAGCTCGTCACCTCGGTCAGGAATGTGCCCGAGCTCACCGGCCAGGCCACCCACTCCGCGGTAGAGCTCGTGATTGAGGATCAGCCCCGCACCGACCCCGTCCAGGTCAACCGTGATCACGGCGAAGTGCTCGGAATGGAGGCCGGCACCGAACGCCTCCTCGGCGACCGCGAGGGCGTTGACATCGTTCTCGACCTCGACGACCTCGATGCCGACCGCCTGCCGCAAGAGGTGCGCGAGGGGCACCACGTCGTTCCAATGCAGATTCGGCGAGTGCAGGACGGTGCCAGAGCGCCCGTCGACATGGCCGCCCACTGTCACCCCGATCCCCACCACCCGCTCCCCGACGCCTGGCCGTATCCTCCACAGCTCGTCCACGAGCGCGGCAATGTCGGTCACGACCGTGGCCACGTCGGTGTCCTTCAGCGGGCGCGACAGGATGTGGCGACGAAGGCCGGTCGACGCGCCTCGACCACTCCCCAGATCCACCAGCTCACCGTCGAGATCGACCAGCACGCCCACGAGCTGTTGCGCGGTGACCCGGATCCCAATCGCGTTGTAACGGTCGGCACCGGTCCGCCGTCGCGTTCCTCCAGACGTGCGCGACTGTTCCATGCCCTCCCTCGTCGGTCAGGCTGTGAGTATGCCAGGCACGAGACCTTGGTTGGGAGTGCCGGGCTTGTGGGGGTTCACCCGGGTCACCGCGGTGCCGTCGCACCTGCCGGTAACAGGTGACGTCCCCCCCACCGAAGAAGATCCTGGACGTGCTTTTCCTGGAGGACGACGGCAAGGAAAAGCAGCGGAAGAACGACGAATCCCAGCGCGTACCGGATGTCAACGGTATCGGCAATTCGACCAAGCAGCAGTGGAAAGACAATCAGGCCGATGCCGACAGCGGCGGTGCAGCGCGCGCTGACCTGGTCCTCATTTGCCGAGCCCAGCTGAATACCGAGCGACAATGCCAAGGGAAAAAGATTAGCGATGCCGACTCCGGTAATCGCCAGGCCGACGAGGCGCGCGGTCAGGTGGAGGCCGGGCAGCCAGAGTAGGAGGAAACCTCCCAAGGTAAGGAGCAGCGTCCTGAGGAACAACCTGTCCGGAGAATATCGGCGTGTCCAGTGGCTACCTAGAACCCGCCCGGCAACGATGGCGGCGAACAGCCCCCCGGCCGCCAATGTAGCCACGGCTTTCGGCAGCCCCAGGCCGTCGACGAAATAGGGCACGATCCAGAAGGCGACCGACCACTCGATTCCGACGGCCACGATCAGGATGAGCCAGAAGATCCAGAACGTGCGAGGGATCGGCGACCGGCCCGCAGCCATCGGGTGTGTGCGAGCCTCCTCCAGCGGCACACGATGCCAGACGAGGGCGAGTACCCCAACGACGATCAACGGCACGACCAGTGCGGCTCGCCAACCGAACGGGGTCGTCGCCAGCGCTCCAAGCAGTGCGGCACCACAGGTGGACCCGATGCTGCCAGCGAGATTGGCCTCGGTGAGGGCGGTGGCCTTCGCTCTCCGATCGCCGTACCGCTCGGCCAGGACGGCCTGGATGGAGACCACGGTCAGGCACCACAAGCTCCCGGTTGCCATCACAGCCGCCAGGGAGAACACCGGGCTCCGGCTCATGAGTAGCGCGAACGCCCCGGCGGCAAGACCCCAGGCGCCGGTCCAGAACAGCCGGCTGCGCCTGACGGCGGGAGCGATGCGGGGAGCGACCGATCCGGCCAGCACCATCCCGACCGCGAACACACTCAGGTGCAGGCTCACCATCGTGTAATTCAGCCGCAGCTCATCGCGCAGAAACGAAGCGGCCGGTCCCAATGATCCCTGGACATAGCAGCAGCTCGCCAGCATCAGATAGGACAGCCAGGTGATCGGACCTCTCTCGAAGGAGATCGCGCCCGAACGGCCCGACTGCACCGGCTGCGCGATCGGGCGACCAACCGCCCGACGAGACTGTCTCAATCCCACCTCGCTTGTCGGTCCGTCCGTTGTCCCAGCCACGGCCTGCAAGCACGGCCCGCCGGAGCATAGACCAAACTGCAGCGTCACGGGGCGGTTGCGGATCACTCCGGCGGACGTGGGGTTTAGTCGGTGTCAGGGGGCGAAGGACGCAGAGCTGATGGTAGGCGCCCAGCACGCCCGGACTGCATGGCGTCAACCAGGTGCTGCCGGTCCCGGCGGTGCTCGTCGCGAACGATGCCGAGGGTGGTCAGGGCGCCGGTGACCGCGCCCTTGACTATCGCGGCTTCGGGATCCCTGCTGTCGAGCAGGCCCTGGACAAGGTTGACGGTGTCGCCGACGTTGCCGAAGGTCAGGACGAAGTTCCTAGCCGCTCGGGCGGCTGGCACGGGCAGCAGACGGGCAGCGGATGACAAGAGTGAACGTCGGGAAGGCTCGCCATAGACCATGAAGGATAGTCGGTTGGAGCGTCCTGATAGACGCCCCCTCAGCAGGGCGTCTATCACGATCCGCCACCTTCTGTTGAGGGTAGCTCTGCCTTCCGGCCGCAGCGGTACAGACAGGGGAAGGCAGAGCGCGAACCCGCGAATCACCGGGGGTCTCGTGAGTCCTGACCAGGGGAAACGGTCGATACCGACAGGCTCCAGAAACGGTGAAGCGGCCCGCGTCCCGTCTACTGTCCCGTCAGTCCCGTGGACTCGACCGCCTCGACCACCAGGGCAAGCCGGCTTTCGAGCGCCTTGAGGACGCGCGCCTCCATCTCGGTGGTGGTGTGCCGGTAGACGGCACCCATCGCGCTCATCCCCTCGGCCGCCCAGCCCGACCGGCGGGTGGCCGCGTGGCCCATCAGCTCGTCGATCACCCGGGTCGGGATGCCGTCGTCCTCCAGCCAGGTCGCGAAGGTGTGGCGGAGGTCATGGGGGCCGCGCAGGTCCAGGCCGAGCAGGTGGCCCTGCGCCCTGGCCTGGCGGAGCGCCCGCAGGTAGGCGTGCCGTAGGCGGTAGCGCGACGCGTCAGGGAACAGCAGCGCGGACCGTTCCGCCGGTCGGCGCCGTCGCAGCTCCTCAACGACCAAGCCGGCGAGGGGGATGCTGCGGATGCCGGCGGTGCTCTTGGGGCGTGGCTTGTAGCCGCGACCGAACCGACCGGCGTCGTAACGGACGGTCGCTACCTCCAGGCGTCGGCGCCCGAGATCGACCCGTGCACCTCGCAGCCCACACAACTCCCCCGCTCGCAGTCCGGTCCCGGCCAGGACCAGGAGGACGGCGCGATCATCGGGCCGGGCGGAGGCGAGGAGCTGGCCGAGCTGCTTGGGCGTGTAGATGCGAGGTTGGATCCGGCCGAAGATGATCTCGAGATCAACCGGACGCTTGGGCGGCGGGACCTTGCCGACCGGGTTCGCCGGGATCAGCCGCTCGTCCTCTGCCGCTTGCAGGATGCGGTTCAGGAGGGAGCGGCAGGCCATGACGGTGGCGTGCTCCAGCTCCTTGCCGCGCAGCTCGTACTGCCACTGGCGGATCGAGGACACCGTGATCTCGCTGAGCCTGCGCCGGCCGAAGCTGGGGCGCAGGTGGCAGCGGAGCCGGCTGTCAGCGGCGGCGAGGGTGGTCGGGCTCCGGTCGGGATCAGCCGCCCAGACCTGCCACCACTGGTCGGCCCACTGGTTGAAGGTGAGCCGGCCGGCGGCCGGGTCGAGGTAGTTGCCGTTGAGCTTGGCCGCCTCGATCTGGATGAGGAACCGTTCGGCCTCCCGCTCGGTGCGGAAGCTCCGCGAGTGCTCCTTGCCCTCCGGATCCTGATAGCGGGCGACGTAGGCCGGCTTCCCGTTGCGAGCACGCTTCTGGATGTGGGTCATGTCACCCCTTCCGAGGACAGTCAGGCAGGGAGGCGGATCGGGTCAGGCGCGGCCATCGAGGTCAGCTCCTCGCGGGCGATGCGCCGTCGCTCACGGGCTCGGGCGGCGGCGGAGGCGGCCAGCCAGGCGTCTCCGACGGTGCGGTAGCCGGTCCCGGCGTAGCCCCATTCCTTGACCACGGCGACGGCGTGGTCGGTCATGGGGCGCTGCCAGGCGTCGAGGGGGATCAGGCCGTTGCGGCGTTGGGCCTCGGCGTGGGCGGCTCGGGCGCGGCGGAGTGCGCCGAAGGTGGTGGAGTAGCGGCGGCTCTTGGTCGACCAGTGGCCCCGGAAGCCGAGCATGTGCGCCCACTGGCGCAGCCGCAGCCCGGTCAGGGCTGGTTCGCCGCCGAAGGTCCAGCAGGCTCGGGCCAGCCGGGCGATGTGGGCCGGCACCCGCAGGTGGTCCAGCTCGTGCTCGTGGTGGATGCGGCGGTCCAGGGCGGCGCCGTAGCTCTCGGTGGCCTTGGTGGCGTACTTGGCGATGTAGCCGGCGACCGCCTCAGCGGACAGCTCGCCGGGGCCGACCTGGCGGATCTCGCGCAGGTCGAGCTGAGCGCCCCAGCGGGCCAGCCTGGGCGGGGTGTTGCCCACGGCCGGGCAGGGCGCGGTGGCCTGGGCGGCGGCGGCGGTGACGGCCTGGGCGAGCAGGTCGGCGGTGAACGGCGCCGGCGGGGGTGCGACCTGCTCGGGGTCGTCTTTGGGCGGGGCGGCGTCCAGGCGGATGACGGCGTGGAAGTGGATCGCGCCGCGCGCCTGGTACTCGGCGACCTTGACGAAGGCGACCCGGACAGTCCGGTGCAGCGCCGCCGGGGTGATCCCGGCCGCGGCCGCCAGCGCCCGGCGGAGGTAGATGGTGGTCCGGCGCCAGAGCTCGGGGGCGAACGCGTTCCAGAGGACCAGGCCCTCGGCGTCGAAGCAGTCAAGGCAGATTGGCGAGCCCAGCACGAGATCGTCGGGCCGATGCCGGACCCAGCAGCCGACCGGGCGGCCGTGAGGGCAGCGCTTGTCCCGATCGCGGGGCCGACAGGGGCGCCGCTTGCCGCGCCGTTCCCGGCAGGTGTGGACCGGGCCGAAGCCGGGGGC
>Ga0307296_10001081_pt1 | contig 13511 bp, 13 predicted proteins | sample ER_DNA_153_FD_194467 | JGI IMG/M metagenome (GOLD analysis project Ga0307296, IMG submission 194467) | Bulk soil microbial communities from the East River watershed near Crested Butte, Colorado, United States - ER_DNA_153 | ecosystem: Environmental > Terrestrial > Soil > Floodplain | place... | reverse complement strand
GAGCTTGCGGTCTATGTTGCCGCCGCCGGCCTGCACCCGCGCCGGGTGATCCCGGTCGTACTCGACATGGGTACCGATAATCTGCGGCTGCTCAATGACCAGATGTACATCGGCAACCGGCAGGCCCGAGTCCGAGACCAGCGCTACGACGATCTGATCGATGCCTATGTCACAGCGGCGGCCAAGCTGTTCCCGCACGCCATGTCGCATGGGAGGACTTCGGCGCCGGCAACGCCCGCCGCATCCTGAACAAAGACGCGTCGGACGTGTGCACGTTCAACGACGACATGCCAGGGACCGCGGCCGTGGTGCTGGCCGCCGCGTTCGCCGCGGCCAAGGCGACCGGCAGCCGGATGCGCGACCAGCAGGTGGTCATCCATGGTGCTGGGACCGCCGGAATCGGCGTCGCCGACATGATGCGCGAGGTGATGATCTCCGATGGGCTCTCCGAGCAGGAAGCTACCGGCAAGTTCTGGACCGTAGATAGCCGCGGGCTCGTCACCGACGACTCCACGGCGTTGCGGGACTTCCAAGAGCTGTACGCCCGACCAGCGGCTAAGGTTGCGAGCTGGTCACGACAACAGGACGGACCGGTCGGCCTTGCCGATGTGGTAGCGAATGCGAAACCGACGATGCTGATGGGCACCTCCACCCAGTCCGGCGCATTTACCGAGGCATCGTGCGACAGATGGCATCGACGGTGGATCGGCCCGTCATCATGCCGCTGTCCAACCTGACGGGCACTCGTGGCTACCGGCAGCCCATTCCTGCCTGTGAGCGACGGCAGGCGGACCTACACCATTGCCCAAGCTAACAATGCGCTCGTCTTCCCGGGCTCGGCCTCGGAGTAGCGGTGGTTCGGGCACGGCGAGTCGATGACACCATGATCGCTGCGGCAGCGGACGCCGTTGCCGCGCTCGCCGACACGACTGGTCCGGCCGGGGCGTTGCTGCCACCAGTGACGGACCTGCGGACAGTTTCGGCCGCGGTCGCTATCGCGGTGGCCCAGGCGGCCGATGAGCACGGCTTGGCCGAACAGCCGCTGACCAACCCCGTGAAGCAAATTCACCAGGCGATGTGGCGCCCTGAGTATCCGCCGTTCGAACTGATCTGATCAGGAGATGTCTGGAGTCTTTGGGCGACGCAACCGCCAGCTCGCGACAGCTAGTCCTCATGAGTTGGTCCCCACGTCCCGGTCACGCCGACCGATACCCTCGCTTCATGAAATTTCCACAGGTGCAGCCGTTTCCCGATGACGCGTTCACCCGAGTGCTCTGTGTCGTGGCTCACCCAGACGACGTGGAGTACGGCACGTCGTCCGCGGTCGCCGCCTGGACGGCGAAAGGGATCGAGGTCGCCTATCTGCTGCTGACCAGGGGCGAAGCTGGCATTGACACCATGGACCCGAAGGCAACAGCGGAGTTGCGGGTACGTGAGCAGATCAAGGGATCACACGAGGTCGGCGTCACGCATCTTGACTTCCTCGAATATCCCGACGGAGTGCTTGAGTACAGCATCGCTATGCGCCGTGATATCGCCCGGGCGATCCGGTCGTTTCGTCCCGACGCACTAGTGGTGAGTGCTTGGGACGTCGAATTCACGATCGGCTTGAACCAGGCGGATCACCGAGTCGCCGGGTTGGCGGCGGTCGACGCGATGCGCGATGCGGCGAACCGGTGGGTGTTCCCCGAGCTGCTCGAGGAGGGACTTGAGCCGCATTCGACTCGGTGGCTCATCACGAACGGATTCGAGAATGCGACGCACGGCGTGGACATCAGCGGTGAACCCCTCGAGCGCGGGATTGCCTCGCTGGAGGCACATGCGGAGTACCTGGCCGCGATCCCAGGTCATCCCGTGCCTCGGGAGATGATCTCAGGCTTCAGTGGCTTACAGGGCAAGGCGATGGGTGTCGCAAATGCGGTGCTGTTTCGAGCGTGGGATTCCCAAGCCCGTCCGGCCCTCCTGGAGGAACTACAGGCAGCTCAAGAACAAAAAGCAGCCGCGGAGGGTTAGCTTCCGTCTGATCATCATTTGCCAAAATCGACTCTGAGGCACGATCTACGACCCGGCGCGGCGAGGTCGCGCACGCGGTCAGGCGAGCAGCTGTGGTCAGTCGATGAATTCAATGGCGGACCCACGGTGCGCGTTGGCTGGTGGGAGGCAAACCTCACCTCTACCGGCGGCAGATGGGTCGTCTCCCAGCTGACCCTGCACCCGACCTGGCAAACCGGCGACATCGCCGTGATCACCGCCGCCAACCCTAGGCACAGCAGCCGGTTGGACACTCTCCTCGCGATCGCCTAGTTCATCGATCCGAGTGCGGACCCCGGTGCCTGGCCGTTGATCCTGGCGGGAGGCGGCAAGTGACGTTCTGCGGCGCGACCTGCATTGCGGCGAAGGACCCGAGCCGCGGGAGGTTCTGGTCAGGAGAAGCGAAGGGCGGACACTTGGGCGAGCGTAAAGGACACCGACCCGTCCGAGACGGGCGGCAAGTTGTCGAGGCGCTGCTGCGCCTCGTCCAGGTCAGAGGCGCTGAGCACCATCCATAGGCGGCCTCCGCGCTCATCGATCCAACCCCCGTGGAAAACTCCTGCGTCGGTCATGGGCCCGAGCCAGGCGGCCGCGGCGCGACGCGACTGGTCGCCCACCGGCTGGTGGATTGTTCCCTGGGCGAGAATCAGCATGATGGCTGTCCTTACTGTGAGTGGTCGAGTTGGGGCTTGGGCGGGCGGCCTCATCCGTCACGCTCTGGTGCGCGCGGCCCTTGATCGTTGGCGGCCCGCGAAGGCGCAGCCGGCCGGCCCGTAAACCGACTCAGACCCCGCCCGCGGAACGTCACTGAGAACATGCCACTGATCAATGCGACACAGCCAACCATCGGCAACATCGGCGCAAGAACCAGCGCGATGATCATCGTGTTTTCATGATCAGTATAGCTTCGTCATTATCGCGGTCACCGCAACTAACACGACAAGACAAGCCTCGATCAGTTGGATTCGGGCGCTCCGCCTGTCTGGTGGCGGGGGGCAATGGTGACGAATCGTTCATGACCATGCTGCCTTAATGGAATCGTAACGCCCCCAGCGTGCTAGTCCGGCAATGCGCTGATCATTAACAGCGGAACTGCCGCGGCGCTGCTGCAGTGCAGAAGCTCAACAATGAACGTGCGGCCGTAGCTGGCGAGCCTCGTCCGCAAGATCAAGTACATAGTTGAAGCCAGAAGCCCAGCGCTCCACAACCGTTGTTGTGCTAATTCCCTGCTTTGCCGCAACCCTGGTCGGCCATGCAGCGGCGTCGGATCCAAATCGTTCCGCCATGTCGGGACAAAGCCAACTCACTTCCATGGCAAGCCACGTTCCCGCGTTGAGTGCAGCCGCGGTAGCGCGGGCGAATTTGACTGAATCAACGTCACCATTCCAGCCGTAGTCCTCTAGACCACTGATATAGGCAACGGTCGATGCCTGGTCGTGCTCGGCGGCCCGGCGCTGATCAATGCCCCAACTCATGATGTTCTGCCCGATATGCAAACCAAGGTCAGAGCCAATGGGGGCGAGCCCGAAGAACCCCCAGTCGATCGCCACCGTTCGCGCCGGCGACTCGTCTGGAGCCGCAGCGAAAAGATTGCCCCACTGAGGGTCGTGATGCGCAAGCGTGACAGGGAGTGAATCGAAACCCGCCAGAAGATCATCCGCATCCGAGATCAACTCGGCCATGCGACGCCGTGTGCTCCCGTCGAGGAACGGCTCGACCGCGGAGCCTTTCCCGCAGCCATCATGCCCAAGAAAGTGATCAACTGCATAAGTCCGAACTAGGGCGACCCAGCCGCGCAGCCACCGCTGCGCTAGCCACGGATACTGCCTGACATCGGGCAGCTTGGACCGCCACTGCGCTGCTAGCGCGCCGAAGTCGTAGGCCGCTGAAGCAAGCTGTTCAATCGTCCATAAGGTATGCGGGCCCGCGCCTTCCCGAGCCTCCAACCAGATCCATGCCTGACTCTTTGATACCTCCTCGACTCCGTAACAGTGCACCGGTACCAGCGGGCCGGGCCAGTCGATGAGCAGCCCAGAATTGAAGGCCAGTGCTTCTCGCTTCCAATAGTTAATGCCCTCAGGTTCGTGGGTATATCGATCGATTAACGGGTCACCGGTCAAATCGACGTCCGCCACAACTTTGAGAACCATAATCCACGGCACTTCCCCGCCGCCGCTTGTTCGAGCGATGCCGGCGAGCCGGAATAGACCGACGGTGGCAGGGTTTCCGGTCCAGTCCAGCGCGTCGAATTCCCAGGTGAGCGGCCAAGCGTGATCATCCCGCAAAGCTTTCTTAACGACTGGCGCCAACTCCACTGCCGTCAACTGGTGCAGACGGCCAGCAAGCTCCATGGCCAAACCATAGTGTGCTGATGGGAGTCGTGGTGTTACCGGAGAATTCACGCTCGTGGATCGAGCGTCGATACCCCCGGGCGGTCTCTACCGACTACCGGCCGACTCGCCCCGCCGCCCGAGTCAAATGTTCGATCATTAGACCGCACAAGCGCGACGGATCGGCGCTCGCGACGAGTCAGCCACGGCGTCACCCCAGGACCAGGCCACACTCCAGAACTTCCTTGATCATCCCGGCAACGCTTGGGCAAGAAACATAGCCGGTATGGAAAGCAGCTGCTTATCGGTGGATAAGCGGGAGCTCGTCGTAGACGCGTGGCGCATGATCAATGCCAACGCAAAGTTGCCGCCGAGTATCTGGGTGATCATCTGTGAGCACCACGCAGACGCGGTTGGCGTCGGTGTTTGCGTAGGCAATTACCGACGGCGCCCGAGCGATGAGGTGCGACTGACGCGCCCTACGATTCGTGCTCGTACTTGAACGACAGCTGGATCTTCGTGCGGTAGATGAGCTCTCCGCCGTCGCCGATGTGAATGTCCTGCTTGATGACCTCGCCGACCCGAAGGTCCCGGACCGACTGGCCCGCCGTTTTGATCGCGTCAGCGGCAGCCTCCTCCCAGGAGGTCGTGCTCGTGCCGACGACGTCGATCACCCGATAGACGCTCACATTTGCCTCCTCACTGGATGTGCCGGATCGACTCGATTCGGCACGGTGATGATCTCGCACTCACGGGCCGAGGGCAACCAGCGAGAGGGGACCGCGACCCAAAGAGTCGTCATGGAATCTATCAGCGATGTCTTGGCCACTCGTGTTTAGCCACGGGAAGCGGGCCGGCTGGTCTCGACGGAGCGGGACAGAATGGATCATGACAGAGATCACCGTGCGGGTGCTGGACGAGTCCGAGTGGTCCGTATACCGCGACGTCCGGTTGAGCGCCTTGGCAGAGTCCCCCGGTTCGTTTACCGCGACCTTGGCCGAGGAAGCCGATCGTGACGAACAGTTCTGGCGTGACCGGATGACCCAGTCGCAGCGGCTGCTCGCCGAACGAGGTCTGCTACCACAGGGAATCGTCAGCCTTGGACCTTACGAGCAGGAGCCCTCAGCGGCGGAGGTCTTCGGCTTGTACGTGGTCCCAGAGGCACGGGGTACCGGCGTTTCCTGGCGCCTCGTCGAGGCCGCGGCGGCTCTGGCGACCCAGCAGGCGTACCTGCAGCTCTACTACTGGGTAGGGACCGACAACGGGCGAGCGGTCGGCTTCGCCAAGAACTTCGGGTTCCACACCACCGACTACCGCCGGCCCTCACGCTTCTCAGACCCCGAACCGAGCGAGGAGATTGCCATGGTGCTGTCGCTGGAGCTCGACGCCGCCTTGGCGCCGAACCCGACCAGCGAGAAGCCAGCCACCCGCGAAGGTCCCCTCAGCTAGGACCCGGCCGAACAGCAGTCAGCATGTATCAAAGTGAGCATCGGGCAGTTCATCGTGCGGTGCGCGGCCGTCGAGGCCTCGTCGAGACGCCACCCGCGCGTTAGTTTGCGGGGATGGAGATCCGAGCGGGCAAGGTGGTGGTCCACTACGTGGAGCACGGGACCGGTCGACCGGTGCTGATACTCCACGGCGCCGGCGTCGATCACCGCGAGGCTGAGGCATGCTTCGAGCTGGCTTTCGATGACGTTGCGGGGCTGCGGCGGATCTACCCTGACCTCCCTGGAATGGGCCGGACAATCGCTCCCGAAACGATGCGCAGCGCCGACGACGTCCTCGACACGCTGCTCAACTTCGCCGCGGAGGTCATTGGCGGGACCCCGCACCTCCTCATCGGTCACTCGGCGGGCGCGTACTACGCGCAGGCGATGGCCGCGAGGCGCCCGGCGCAGGTCGCTGGTCTGGCGCTCGTCTGTCCGTTGTTGTCAGGACTGCGCGACGTCCCAGAGCACCGCGTCGTCGCCGGATCGGGTGAGATCGGTGACGAGGTCTTCCGGAGCTACTTCGTGATCCAGACCCCGGAAATGCTCGAACGGTACGAACGTTACGTCGCCCCAGCCGCAGCGCTCGTCGACGAGGCGGCGCTCGAGCGAATCGGCGAACGGTGGGCGCTTACGCCCGATCACGCGCCGGCTTATGCCGGTCCGACCGTGGTCGTGGCGGGGCGGCTGGACTCGACGGTCGGATATGCCGCCGCTATCGACCTCCTTGACCACTACCCGCACGCCTCGCTCGCTGTGGTCGACGACGCGGGACACGCCCTACCCCACGAGCAACCGGAACTCCTGCGCGCCCTCCTCGCTGAGTGGCTCGCGCGCGTCGAGCGCTCGAGCTGACCCGAGACAGGCTTGGCCCAGATCAGCATGCTCCCCAAACGGCTGCGGCCTCTCAGACGCCAGGCCTGGTCGATTACGTGGCTCCCGTTGGTCCATCACGGCTATCGGACAACCGCTGGGCCACCGGATCGGACTCGACAAGCTCCGCAACGGCCCGATCCAGGTCGATGGTGCGCGCCTTGGCGAGCGCCTGCTCGTACCGGTCGCCGAGAGCGGCCCGCAGCTCCCCGTCCAGTTGGCGGTGCTCCTCCGCGTCGGTGGGCCACACCCGGTCACTGACCAGCCGGGTGCCGCGCTCGGCTAGTGCGTAGAGCTGGCCGGCACGTTCGACCCTGCCGTCCCGGAGCTCTACCGTCGCCCAGAGCTCCAGTGCATAGCCCATCTGGGATGGGTTTCGGAGGCGACGAGCGACGAGCAGCGCCTCGACCGCAGAACTGCGGGCAGCCACCACGTCGCCCAGCCCGAGGGCGGCCCTAGCGAGCTGGGTCGATGCGTACACCCGTACGTACGAGTCGCCCATCCGGGTGGAAATGTCGTGCGCCTGCTGAGCGAGCCGCCGAGCCTCGTCCATCCGGCCATGGATCCGGGCGAGGACTGCACCCGCTACGAGGCCGAAGCTGACCGCGAGCGGCTCGCCCTCAGCCTCTAGCCGGCGGGACGCTTCCGTCACCGGATCGCGCCACTGCCCGTCGGCGGACCCAGTGCCCCGGGCAATCGCCTGCAGTAGCTGAGCTAGAGCCATGATGCGCCGGTCTTCGCCCTCCGCGGCGACCGGGAGAGCATCGTCCAGGCCGGTCTCGATCGGTTCGAAATCGCCCAGCAGGAAGGCTTCGATGGCGGCGATAGTCCAAGCCACAGTCCGTTCGTTCCGCGGCGCGCTCGGCAGCCCAGCGACCTGCTCCATCCAGTCGCGCCCCTCACGACCTGTCCCACCGATGTACCAATAGCTGGCGAGCGCTCGGCCCATCCGCAATGCGCTGGTTGCGTCCTCGCGCCGCAAGGCACGGCGCAGCACCGCCCGGAAATTATCGTTTTCGCGACCCAGCCGGTCCAGCCACTCGACCTGGCTAGCTGTGCCGAGCCCAACATTGCCGCGTTCGGCCAGCTCCAGGTAGTAGGTCTGATGCCTGGCGCGGTAGTCGTCCGCCGTACCGCTCGCCTTCAACTGTTCGCCAGCGAACTCACGGATCAACTCAAGCATCCCGAACCGCGGCTCGGCCGCCTCGCCCAAAGCCTGCACCAGGCTCTGGTCCACCAATTCGGCGATCAGTTCCAGAATGTCGAGGCGGCCTTCGGAGCTGGTCACCTGCTCGATCGCCCCGAGGTCGGCGCTGCCGGAGAAGACCGCCAACCGGGCGAAGAGCACCTTGCAGTCGGCCGACAGCAAAGAATGGCTCCAGGCGATGGTGTCACGAAGCGTCCGCTGCCGGGCCGGGAGATCCACCGCGCCCTCCCGCAGGAACTCCAGCGGCTGCTGTCCTACCTGTTGCAACAAGGCTTGCGGCGACAGTATCCGCAGCCATGCCGCAGCCAGCTCAATCGCCAGCGGCAGGCCGTCCAAACGTCGGGAGAGCTGAGCGAATGTGGCAAGGTCCTTAGCGCTCGGCTGGTAACTGGGACGGATGCTCCTAGCGCGATCCAAGAACAACTCCACCGCCGCCGTGACTGCCGTGTCGGCCGGAACGGCCAGCGGCTCGAGGCTGTAGACGCGCTCGGCCCGGATGCCGAGGATGCGGCGGCTAGTCACAAGCACCTGTACCGACTCTGTAGAGCCCAACAGGTTGGATAGGTCACCGGCGGCCGCAGCGAGCTGTTCCATGTTGTCTAACACGATCAGCATCCGGGCCTCTGCCAGCTGGTCGCGGAGCAGCGCGTCGGCGCTCGTACCGGGCTCCTCGATGCCGAGCGTTTTCGCGATGGTCGGCAGTACGAGTGAGGGCTCACGGAGTGAAGCCAGCTCGACGTACACAACCCCGTCTGGGTACCGCTGCTTCGCACCCTCGGCCACCGCCACCGCCAGCCGTGACTTGCCGATCCCGCCCGGACCGACGATCGTCACCATCCGCACGTCCGGGTCCACGAGCAGATCCAGCACCTGCGCGACGTCCGTGTCCCGACCGATGAGCCGTGTCGTCGGTCGTGGCAGTGGAGCGGTAGGCCTCGATCGCGGCTCGACCGCCACTTCCACCGAGGCCGCGAAGCGCTCGGTCAGCAATACCGCGAGGTCGTCGGCGACTAACGTACGCAGCTCGTCAGCACTGCCGAACGGTCGGTAAGAGACGTCGGCGCCTTGGATGCGCGCGATCAGCTCGGTCAGCCGGGGCTGACGATTAGGGGCGGGAGCCTTGATATAGATGAGCTTCGGCCGATCCCCGGACAGGCGGTATTCGTCCTCTAAGCCGGACACTTCCTCGGCCGGCGCTACCCACCCGTAGCTTTCCCAGTACAGGCCGACAAAGACATCGCTCTGCTCCAGGTAGGCGCGGTAGAGGGCACGCGGCGGATATGGCCGCGCCCCTAGCTCAAACATGACCGGCGTTAGGTGAAGGCTTTCGATCGCCTCCCGAACTGCGTGCCGCTCCGGCGCCAGCTCCTGCATAGTCGAGCTAACAAAGACACGGACACGCTGATCCGGTGTCTGGATCGCCACTCGATCAGCGTATCGGTGGCCCGACCGATGTCATGCCGGCCGCCGCGGGTCCGAGGTCACTCGCCGAGGGGTGGGGCTACGGGCGATCGACACGTCACGTGATCGGTCTGGATTTGGTTCGCAACTTGTCCGCGCCGGATGCCTTGTGAGCAACAGAGACCATGCGACCGGACCCCGCAGTCAGCGCTGCGCCTTCGTGGTCGAGCTGGTCCACGCTGTCAAAGCCGGCGGCGAGAAGCCAGTCTTTCAGCTCAACCCCTATGAACATACGCACCGAAAAGGTGAACCGTCGGACCTGTCCATCGCGGACACAAGTCCTCTCGGTCACAGCACGACCCGTCGCCGGCTCAAACGTGGACCGGTCGATCATGAAGTCTCCGTCCCTCTCGACCACGACAGCCGGTAGCCAGCGGGGGAGGAGCTCAGCAAGGTTGTTGTTCTCGACCAGGAGCAGGCCGTCTGGACGAAGCACCCGGTGCGCCTCAGACAGGACTTTCTGGTTGTCGGTGTCATCGAAGTAGCCGAAGGATGTAAACCAGCTGATGACGCGTTCAAAGCGGTGCTCCGGCCAGGGGAGGGACCGCATATCACCGGAGACGTAGTCCACCTCGATGCCTCGCATTGCGGCGTCCCGCCGTGCGTGCTCGAGGAAGAGAGGCGTGGCATCGAGACCCGTAACCCGCGCGCCGCGCTGCGCCAGGCGATTGGCGATTCGCCCGTGACCGCAGGCTAGGTCAAGGACGTCCATTCCAGGCTGTAAGTCGAGCAGGCGCCAGACCGTCTCGGCCTGGGCATCGCTGGCCCCCTCTAAGTCAGGGCCATAGAAATAGAGGTAGTCCTCGTTGAAGACCTCCGAGAACTCGAAGACAGGCCCGGTCACGACCGCAGCGTAGTGCGTCGTTGATCACGCTGCAGTGCTGTCAATGGTCTGGAGTGGCCCGGTGTTCGATTCGCACCAGCCGGCAAACGATTGCGCGTTACAGCGCCGAGTCGTCGCGCCGGGGCGCGATCCTTCGCTGGCTGCGATAAGAGTTTCGACAGCATCAACCAGCGAGGCGGGCTCGGCTCGACCGTCGAGCTCGACGCCGGCACCTTGACGCAGAAGCGGCTCAACCGTTTCGACGTAGTGCGCGATCTCCCTCTGTTCTTCCGGACGACTGCCGTACGGGTTTGAGGTCCGCGTCATCAACCTCGCGGTGAGCGTTTCGATTGGTGCCGACAGGAGCACGATGTGGTCGAAGCGATCGTAGAACTTCGCCTGATTCTCGACCGTCCCCGAGACGACGATGCTAGTCACACAGTCGAGCAAGTCGCTCATCCGGGCTTCGTCCCAGCGACCGTCTGCGAGGACCCAACCGTCGTAATCGGTGTCGAGAACGGTATAGCCCCTGCGCGCCAGTCCTTCCAGCAGAGTCGACTTGCCGACTCCCGACATCCCGGTGACAAGCACGCGCGACATCCGGTGATCGTACCGGGGCCCACTGGAGACCGCCGCTGTCCGCAAGACGTCCTCTTGCGGCGACGCGTTCTCGTATGGCTGACGGCGTACGGCAACACCCTTCCTCGTCTGGACGCCCTGTTATGAGCTGCTCGGGTGCGAACGCAGCGCGAAGATGAGCCAGTCGAAGATCGGGGACAGGGAGGCTGGGTCGGGAGGCCGTTGATGAGGTGGGGCAAGTTGAGACAGCGCTCCGTTCGGGGATCCGCAGCAATTCGTCGACCGGTGGCGGACATGTTCTGGGGCGACCGGCATGGCCAGCTCGACGACCCGTTTAGGCATCGCTGAATCCTCGCTCAGCACCTGCGGGACGTGCCACGCGATGAGGTCGTCCCGCCGCACGGGCTCTCACCTGATGCGGTCTCGCTCAGCCGTCCGCTGGCGGGATGTTGTGGTTGAGGCGGAAGAGGTTGTCCGGGTCGTAGCGCCGTTTCAGCTCGCGGAGCCGGTCCCAAGTCGGGCCAGGGTAGGCAGCGCGGACCGTCCCCTCGTCCTCCTCGCCGAGGAACCCGACGTAGCCGCCCGCTTCGTCCTTGCCGAGCGAATCGGCCATGCCGGCGACCCATGCATCATGGGTGTCCTTCTCGCCCGGATCCATAAACATCGCCGCGATGTTGACAAACAGCCCGCGGTCGCGGTGGGCGAAGGCGGTGGCGTCGTTGGGGATTCGCGACAGCGCCCCACCGAGCACCCGCAGCTGAACGGCCGTCATCATCGCCGTCGACCGGTGGAGCTGCTCGAGGATCGTCGCCACGTCGGGCGGCGCGAGGGCATCGACGAAAAAATTCGTCCCGGCCGCATACCGGACCTCCGGTCCCTCGCCTTCGTAGATCTCCGGGTAGCGGATCGGCCGCACCATGTCGGCGTACGGCTTGCCGAGCGCCCGGAACGGCGCCAGCACCTCCTCGGCCTGATCGGCCGGGCCGACGTCGGCCAGCATCCCCATCAGCACCGGTTTGCCATGCGCCTCCTCAGGAATGAATGGCATCGGCGGCGCCAGCATCACGTTGGCGATCGTCGAGAGCTCCTCCGGGGCCGCCTCGGCCGCCTCAAGGAAGCCGGTGATCACCTCCGGGGTGGCCGGCAGCATCACCATCCCGCCGACGATCTGGGAGATCTCGTGCAACCGCAGCTGGAGGCGGGTGGCGACGCCGAAGTTGCCCTCGCCTCCGCGGATCGCCCAGAAGAGGTCGGGCTCGCTCTCCTCGCTCGTCTGCACGATCTCACCGTCGGCAGTGACCACCTCGGCCGCGAGCAGGTCATCAATCGTCAGCCCGTACTTACGGACCAGGAAACCAATTCCGCCCGCGAGTGTGATCCCGCCGATCCCCACTGAGCCGGTGTCGCCCAGGCCCGTGGCACGCCCCTGCTCGCCGACGGCTGTGGTGTACTCGCCCGCCGTCATCCCGGTCTCGACCCAAGCGGTCTTCGCGTCGGGGGTGATGTCGAGGGCGCGCATGCCAGACAGGTCGATCACGATCCCGCCTTCGCTGGTCCCGTAGCCCGCGCGGCTGTGCCCGCCGCTGCGAACGGCCAGCTCGACACCGCTATCGCGGGCGAGCGTGACGACGCGAGCAACATCATCCGCGCCGGCGACCCTCGCCACGGCGGCCGGCCGGCGATCGATGCCTTTGAAGATGACCTGGCGCGCCTGGTCGTACGCGGCATCGTCTGGGCCGATCACCTCGCCATTTAGGTCGGAGCGGAGATCGGCGATCGAGATGTCCTGGGATTGCTGCGGCGTTGGCGACACGGCGACTCCTTTCGTCGTCTAGGGATGCAACTCTAGGAATGACAATTTTCGGCCCGCAAAATCATCGGTTGGTTGGGGCACGATGACCAGCCGATCGCTAGGACAGGATCTCGACGTACCCGTCCGTTCCATTCACGCGGATCTGCTGGCCATCCCGAATCAGCCGGGTGGCATGCTCCACGCCCACGACGGCCGGCAAGCCGTACTCCCGGGCGATCACTGCGCCATGGGTCATCAAACCTCCCACCTCGGTCACCAGTCCCGTGATCGTGACGAACAAGGGCGACCAGCTGGGATCCGTGTAGGCCGTGACCAGGATGTCGCCCGTTTCGAGATCGGCCTCCGCCATGTCCAGGATGACGCGGGCCCGCCCTTGGACGGTCCCGGCGGAGACCGGTAGGCCGACCAGCGAGCCGGCCGGCAAATCGTCGCGTCGGTACGCCCCGGCGATGACCTCACCATCCGAGGTGAGCACCCGGGGCGGCGTGAGCGCTTGATACGACCTGAACGCGTCCTTGCGCCGGCCGATGAGCTGATCGTCCACGCGGTTCGTGCGGACGACGTCGTGGAACTCCTGGAACGTGAGGTAGAAGATATCTTCCTTCTCGCGAAGTACGTGGGCCTGCACGAGGCGCTCGGCTTCTTCCAACAAGGCCTGCTTGTACACGAAGTAGCGGCTGACCATGCCGTACTTCGGATACTCCCGGTACCCGATAAAGGTCCGGACCCGGTCGATCATCCGCTTGGTTTCTTCGGCCTTGCGGACCCCGTCCGGCAGGGCACGCAAGCGCTCCAGCAGCTCCTGCTCCCTCTTCCAGGCTTCCTGGCGCCCTTGCTCGAAGCGCCGCTCGCCGGCTCCCGGCTCGAAGTTCTTGATGTTGCCGAGGATCAGGGGCACGAGCGTGGA
>Ga0307296_10001079_pt1 | contig 13512 bp, 11 predicted proteins | sample ER_DNA_153_FD_194467 | JGI IMG/M metagenome (GOLD analysis project Ga0307296, IMG submission 194467) | Bulk soil microbial communities from the East River watershed near Crested Butte, Colorado, United States - ER_DNA_153 | ecosystem: Environmental > Terrestrial > Soil > Floodplain | place... | reverse complement strand
CGACTGCACCTTCTGGTACACGCAGGAGTACCTCGGCCAGGACGTCGTGGTGATCGGAACCTGGCGGACGCGAATCGTGTCCTTCAAGTTCCCCGGCTGCAAGAAGTAGCTCTCTCCAGCCCCGCGCGCCCTTCACGGGCGCGCGGGGCGTCCGTACGCTGTGGGCATGAACGCATGCCCGAACTGTGGCCGGGAGAATGCGGCCGAGGCGAAATTCTGCAGCGATTGCGGCACCCGCCTGGCTGCGGAACGAACGGGTGCGCGGGAAGAACGGAAGATCGTTTCCGTCGTGTTCGCCGATCTGGTTGGCTTCACCGCCCGGTCGGAGAAGCTCGATCCCGAGGACGTGCGGGCGATCCAGACGCCGTACTTCCAGCGCGTCCGGGCGGAGATCGAGGGCTGCGGAGGAACGGTCGAGAAGTTCATCGGCGACGCGGTGATGGGCGTCTTCGGTGCGCCGGTGGCGCACGGGGACGACCCCGAGCGGGCGGTGCGCGCGGCGCTCGCGATCAGGGACGGCGTGGCCGAGTTGAGCGGAGGCGCGTCCGAGCTCGACCTGCAGGTGCGCGTCGCGGTCAACACTGGCGAGGCGATCGTGGCCCTCGACGCCGACATGGCGCAGGGTGAAGGGCTGATCGCCGGAGACGTGGTCAACACCGCCTCGCGACTCCAGGGGCTGGCCCCGGTGAACGGCGTGCTCGTCGGCGAAGAGACCTACCGGGCGACGAAATCGATCGTCGAGTACGAGGCCGTCGAGGCCGTCAGCCTGAAGGGTAAGAGCTCGCCCGTGCCCGCGTGGCTGGCCCTGTCGGCATCTGCCCCTCCCGGAGAACGTCGAGCGAAGAGACAGCCTTTCGTCGGGCGCAACCACGAGCTCGGCCTGCTGCAGCGGATCTGGGATCAGTCCGTCGCAGAGCAGCGGCCCCATGTCGTGACGGTTTTCGGACCTGCAGGCATCGGCAAGAGCCGGCTCGCCGCCGAGTTCTCCGAGACCGTCAACGAGTCCGGCGGAAAGGCAATCCGCGGGCGGTCGGTGCCGTACGGCGAGACGGCGACCTACGGGGCGTTCACGCAGCACGTCAAGCAGATCGCGCACATCTTCGACAGCGATCTGACGGCCGAGGCGTGGACGAAGCTGCGAGACGCCACGGCCGAGCTGGTCGGCGAGAGCGACTCCGCAGAGGTCGCGGAGCACATCGGCAGCCTGATCGGGCTCGAGACCGAAGCGAGCATTGCGGGTCGAGAGGAGCTGTTCTACTCGGCGCGGCGCCTGATCGAAGGGCTCGCCCGCCGGCAGCCGGCGCTGCTCGTGTTCGAGGACGTCCACTGGGCAGATGCGGGCACGCTCGATCTGCTCGAGGCGCTCGCGTCGCGGCTGCGCGACGTTCCCCTGGTCATCTTCGCCCTCGCGCGCCCGGAGCTGCTCGAGCGGAAGCCGTCGTGGGGTGGAGGGCTGCCCGGCTACACGGCGCTGCCGCTGGAGCCGCTCGGCGAGCCGCAGGCGAGAGAGCTGGCGGAGCGCCTGCTCGCCGATACGGGCTTGGAGCCGGAGGCCATCGTCGGGACGGCTGAAGGGAACCCCCTGTTCATCGAGGAGCTCGCCGCCGCGGTCTCGGAACAGGGAGGCGATGGCACGGGCAACCTGCCCACCAGCATTCGGGCGATCGTGGCCGCGCGGCTCGACTCGCTGCCATCGGACGAGCGCAGCGTCCTGCTCGACGCATCTGTCGTCGGGAAGATCTTCTGGAGAGCGGCGCTCGCGGAGATGGGCTCCGGCGGCGAGCGGCTAAGTCAGCTGCTCGATTCCCTCGAGGCCCGGGATTTCGTCAGGCGCGAAGCGGTGTCACGGCTGCGCGGGGAACAGCAGTTCAGCTTCAAGCACGAGCTGATCCGCGACATCGCCTACGCGACCTTGCCGCGCCCCGCACGGCGCGATCGCCATGCGACCGTGGCCAAGTTTCTAGAGGCGAGCACGCCCGAGCTTGCAGCCGCCTCCTCGGCACTCGCGCACCACTGGCGAGAGGCCGGCGAGCCCGTGCGCGCGGCCGACCAACTGGCTGTGGCGGGCGACCAGGCCGGGCGCGGCTGGGCGAAGGACGAGGCGGTCACCTTCTACCGCGAGGCACTGGCTTGCCTGCCCGAAGACGAGCGGGAGCGGCGGCGGGCGATCACCCGCCGAATCGCCGTCGCGCTCCAGGCCGTGATGCATGTCGCGGACGCGGAGCTCCTCGGCCGCCGGGCCGGGCCCGCGCCCGCTGCCGATCAGTCCTGAGCCAGCGGAAAGTCGTCGGGCGTCACGTCGCCGGCGACCTCGTAGATTGCGATCACGTCGTGCATGCCCAGCTTCTCCGCGTGACCGCGCACGATCTCCTCGCTCGGTGCGTCGTAGAGGCAGAAGGACTTCACCGTTCCCGAGTCGTCCACGACCACGTGGCTGTGCTCCCAGATGATCTCGGGGAAGTACTCGTTCCTGACTTCTCTTGAGCGTCGCCCGACCTCTGGCATCCGGTCCTGGGCGACGTGATAGGTCCGTTCGATCAGGTATCTCGTCATAGGCGACAGCCTACGGCAGGCGGTGATCTACCGCGGTCGTCTACTTGCATACGTCGAACTGGACAAGCTGTGCCCCACTTGTCTGGCGACCGATCTGACTCGCGCACCGAGGCGGTCTGACAAAGGCGTCCACTCAGCCAGCGCCTCTTGTTCCTCTTGGAGCTCGCGGGTGAGCGGTGCGGTGGCCCACGACTCATGTTCAACGAGGTCGGGCGCGCTACCACCGATCCGGCGGAGGGTTGCAGACAGCGCCACCGCGACCACAACCGACAGCACCAGATAGGCAGAAGCGCCGACGATCACCCATGACCAGACGCTCATGTCGGCGTGCCGTTCCGTACGAGACTCATTGGGCCCCCTTTGAAGAGGCGGGCCGCACGCCTCTGATCATCGCTTCTCCTCACATCATCGTCAGGCCGTCACCGATGTAAAGAGCAACGCCAGTCTCCGAAATGGACGTTGTCGCCAGTGAAAGCTTGCGCCCGACCACCGCGAATCCCTCGATCGAGGGACGGCCTGCGCTCCGGATTCCGCTCAATCAGGGCGGTAGATGCGCCTGGCAGGAATCGAACCTGCGCAACGTTCCCGCCAGAGGGGGCGCCGTTGGCGTCCTGATGCGGACAGGCTGCCCGCGTGGGCTCTCGTTGCCGCGGATTGGAACCGGCGCGGCTGTAGACGGTAGCTAGGCAGAGAGGACCTAGGGCCGGCGGGTAAGGAAACAGGGCAGCGTCATACGTCGAGACTAGGGCGCTCGCGTGATTCCCCCAAAGCCCGGGAACCGGCTTTACCCTGATGCGTTCTGGAACGAAAGGCTGGCAGTGACGGAAGGGTTGACGGTAGATGGCTTCGCCCGGACGCCTATCTCCACTGCTCACTCAGAGCCGGGGTAGACCTCTCGAAGCAGGCCCATGACGAGAAGGCGGGTCACCTCTCGCTGGTCGAGCCAGTTACCGAACAGTCACGCAGGCGGCGGAGTTGCTCCATCGCCAGCACGCGGTGCTCGTAGCAGTCGAGCGCGATTCGCCGGTCGCGGTCGGCCAGCCGCGAGGCGAGCGCGGCGAACGCCGCGCCGCCGCGCGGAGCGGGCGACTGGGAACGGATCATTGGCTTTCCCCGGGCTTGTCGCGAGCAAGTGCGCGACGACACAGCGCGTGTTCATTCGCGACTGCGGCCGCTGTGGGGGCGCCGGTCCGGACCGGAGCCCATGGCGGCGCCTAGCGCCCTCGAGCGATCGCGCCGCACGACAGCTGAGCCGATGACACCAGGCTTCTGCGATCAGGAGAACCACGGTTCTGCGTTGGCGGCGGGCGAGCCGCAATAGAGACACGAGAGGGAGTTGCCTCAGCGGCGGCTTGAGCCGATGGAGCCCGCCCGTGTCCGCGAAAATGGACGGACATTGACATCTGGAAGCCAAAGCGTATAGCTTGCCGTGACAGCGATCAGGGGCCGTGATGGAGAGAATACGTCCCTGCGGCAAAGACTCTCGTTTCCAGCCCGAGGCACGCGGGATCAGCAGCCTCTCCCGCGGTCGCCCCGCCGCTCACATGCAAGACTCGGCAACTAGCCCGTTGGCGAAAGCTCGGTGCCGGAGAGCTTTGCGCCATGGGAAATCAGCGCCGTCAACGTCGGAACGCGCGTTGACCAGCTCTTCGGGTCGCGGGAGATTTCGGCTAGAGGCGGCGACAGTCTGCCCTGAACGTCGGAGTCCGTCGCCTCGTCGGCGCTGGTCAGACCATGCGCGCCAACCTCGATGTGAAGCACAGAGGCGCAGCGTGACAACGCTCTATGCCGCTTGGGCGATCTCCGCGGGTGTGTTGCTTCTCTTAGCGATCGCGTTCGGCGTAGGAGTCAGAGCCAGCTCCGTTGGGATTTTGATCGATCAGCGCGGGAGATATAGCCTCACACAACTGCAGATCGTGCTTTGGACGATAGTTGTGATCTCCCTCATTTCGGGTGTGTTCTGGGCTCGTCTCTTCGATGACGCAACGACGGCGCTCGACGTCAGCATTCCAGGCGAGCTGCTCGGGGTACTCGGTATCAGTGTGGGTTCGACAGTGGCTGCCATGGTCGTCAAGGCGGAGGAAGGACGTGTCCCGCCCGGACTCGGTAGCTGCCAGTGACGCAAGCAAGCCGCCCTCGTTCAAGCAGGTCTTCGCTCTCGAAGAGGGGGAGTTTGCAGATGAGAGCCGCGAGGCATGTCAGGCTCATCTCGATCATCGCCCCGATGTTCAACGAGGCCGGTCACGTCGAGCGATTCGTCGCCGACATCGCGGCCCAGGACTTCGAGGGTGACGTCGAGGTGATCGTGGCCGACGGAGGCTCCATCGACGGCTCGGTCGAGCGGCTCAAAGCTGCCGCCGAGCGGCGAGGACTGGCCCTGATGGTGCTCGAGAACTCGAACAGCTGGGTTTCCCAGGAGCTGAATTCCTGCATCAAGCGGGCGCGGGGGGATCTGCTCGTGCGCCTCGACTGTCACGCCCGCTATCCAGGCGATTACCTGCGACGCTGCGTGCTCGCGGCCGAAGAAGAGTCTGACGCGCTCGTCGTGGGCGGCATCATCGTCGCCGAAGGCAGAACCCCGATGGAGCGAGCAGTCGCCTGCGCGATGGACAGTCCGTTCGGCGGCGTCGGCTACTACCGGGTCTACACGGACGACGGCGGCCTGCTCCAGCGCTTCGCGGGAATGTTCGGCCTTCCCTGGGCGCGCAGCGGTCAAGGATCAGGTCGTGTGGACTCGGACACCGCGACTTTCGGCGCGTTTCGGCCGGATGCCTTCTCCCGAGCAGGCCTCTTCGACGAGTCGCTGCGGAGGAATCAGGACGACGAATTCAACCTTCGCGTCCGTTTGGCCGGCGGCCGTGTCGTCCTCGACCCGGCGATTCGCGTCCACTACATCCCGCGTGGATCGCTGCAGGGAGTCTTTCGCCAGTATTACGAGTACGGGCTCTGGAAGGTGCCTGTGATGCTGAAGCACGGGCAGTTGTCCAGTCCGAGGAGCTTCGCTCCCCTCATCTTCGTGTCCACCCTCGTTGCGCTCGCGCCTGCGGCAATTTTCTCTCGCGTCGGACGCCGGGTGCTCGCCGTAGAGCTCGGTGCCTATGGCGCGATGGCTGTTGCCTCTGCGGGGACCAGCATTTGCGGAAGACGTGAGTCCTGGTCGCTCCTGCCTCGTGTGATCACCGTCTTCCCGGCCTTCCACTTGGGGTACGGCATCGGGATGCTCCGGGGTTGGGCCCGCGCTGCGGCACTAACCGCGACGCTGCGTTAGCGTCTTCCGGGATGAGAGCACACGCGCTCATGTACCACGACGTCGTCGACGGCGATCCCGATCAGAGCGGCTTTGCCGGCGCGGGGCCGGCGCGGTACAAGCTCTCGACGGGGCGGTTCCGAGCGCACCTCGACGCGATGGGGGAGGCCTTGAGCGACGAGCCCGGGGTCGTGGACGACCTCCTGGCAGGCGACTCCGGCAGAGCCGCCTGGGTGCTCACCTTCGACGACGGCGGCGCGAGCGCGCTTGCCGCCGGGGAGGAACTCGCGCGCCGGCAGTGGCGAGGGCACTTCTTCATCACGACCGACCGGACCGGTGAGCGGGGATTCCTCGACGCATCCGAGATCATCGAGCTCCGGAGGATGGGCCACGTCATCGGCTCGCACTCAGCCTCGCACCCGTCGCGGATGTCGTCCTTGCCGGAACGTGAGCTGCGCGAGGAATGGCGCGCGAGTGTCGAGTCTCTGGCGGATCTTCTGGGCGCGGAGATCCGATCCGCCTCGGTGCCGGGCGGCTACTACACGAAGCGTGTCGCTTGGGCTGCGACCGAGGCCGGGATCGCCGCCCTCTTCACCTCGGAGCCGGTGCGAACAACTCAACACGTCGGGGAGTGCCTCGTCGTCGGACGGCTCTCGGTGAAGACGAGCACGTCCGCGGTCGATGCCTCCCGGATCGCCGCCGGCGACTCGAAGCCGTGGCTCCGGGAGTGGGTCGGCTGGAACGTCCGCAAATCGGCCAAGGCCGTCTTCGGTAGTGGATATGAGCGCCTTCGCGGAGGGGTGCTGTCGCACCGATCTGAATTCGAGCTCCACTAGCTCCGGTGCGCAGAGTCAGTTTGACCGACGAGCAGCTCTCGCGGTTCGCGAAGTCGAGTGGAGACCGGAACCCTCTCCATATCGACGAGCGGTTTGCCCGCCGCACTCCGTATGGGCGCCGTATCGCCCACGGCGCGCTCGTCGCTATGGCGGCCCTCGGAAGCGCGAACGAGGAGGCGCTCCTCCACGCGACGGCGCTCGAGATGCAGTTCAAGAAGCCGGTCGTCCCCGGCGGGGAGTACACCGTCGACGTCGTCGAATCGAGCGAAGACAAGGTACGCATCGAGGTGGCTGGTGGCGGCCGCCTTGCGCTGGGCGTCGCAGTCACCATCGATCAGGCTGTTGCTGCGCTGCCTTCTCCGTCGAACTTCGAACGGCCCGCTCCTCCGCCTTTGCCGCGCGAGTACACGCTCGAGGACTTCACTGCAGCGGAGGTGACGATTACTGAGCCGTTCGCAGCCGACGTCGAGGCGCTCTCGGCTCTGGCTGCGGACCTCGGCGCGGGCCATGTTCCGGCTGCCCTCCTCGCGTGGCTCGCGGCAGCGAGCTTCACGGTGGGGATGCTCGTGCCCGGCCGCGACGCTCTCTTCGCGGGCGGACGCATCACCCGCACCTCCGCGCCTGCTTCGGGCGAGCTCACCGTTTCGGTCAGCGCGGCCGACGAGCGGACGGGATTCGTTAGCGTCGACGTTCTTCTCTCCGACGGCGGCGCTTCTGCCGAGATGGCGCTGCACACCTTCCTGCGGCCGCCGGTCCCCGAGCCGGATCGGGAACGCACGAGTCGCTTTCTCCCGCCGTCCGCGCAGCTTGCAGGTCGCAAGGCCTTCGTAGTGGGAGCCAGCCGTGGCCTCGGGGCCGCCCTCGCCGGGGCGCTCTCGACGCAGGGCGCGACTGTCTGGGCAGGGTTCGCGGAAAGCACCGAGCAGGCCGAGAGGCTCCGGGACGAGTTCGGACAGGAGCGAATTCGCCTCCTCCAGTTCGATGCCGCGAACGCAGAGCAGACGGCCGCCGCCTTCGAGGCGGTCCGTGCCGAAGGGGGCGAGCTCGACGGCGTCGTCGTCTCCGCCGCTCCGCCCCCCGGCGACACGATTCTTCACCCGGACGCCACCCAGGCCACGCTCGACTTCGTGAGCACGAGCATCGCAATGGCCCTCGTGCCGCTCGCCGAGGCACTGAAGCTGCTCTCGGCGGACGGATGGCTTGTCGTCATGTCATCCTCGGCACTCGACGATCCGCCGGCGGGCTGGCCCCACTACGTGGTGGCGAAGGCAGCTCTCGAGGGAGCAGCGGTCTACTGTGCGCGTCAGACCCCTGCCCGGGTGATCGTCGTTCGCGCCCCGAGGATGTGGACCGACAGCATGAACACGCCCATGGGCCGGAGCGGAGCGGCCGAGAAGGAGCAAGTCGCGGCCGCGATCGTCCGGCGGATACTGGCCGGTGATGCAACTGGCCGCCCGGAGATCCTCACTCCGGAGGAGCTCACCGAGGGAGCCGGAACCGCGGCCCCGTGGGCCTAAGCCAGCTTTGTCTGAATGAGGGTCACGAACTCGCCGACGTTCGCCGCATTCGCGATCTCCGAACTCTCGAACCGCAAGTCGAACTTCCGTTCACTCGCCAAAATTAGCATGACGTGGACGACGGAGTCCCAGCCCTCGACGTCCGCGGCAGTAGTCTCGTCGCGGAGCGCGACTTGTCGGCCGAGAACCTCCTCAAACACCTCCTTCATTCCCTGGAAGAGCTCCTCACGGGTCAAGCCGGTGGGACCTTTCTCTCGATCGGTGCCCCCGAAGGGACGTGCTCGGCGACGCTGTGCTCCCAGGTCGTGGTCCCATTCGGGCCTTCCTCGACGAGTCGGAAGCCGAGCACTTCGTAGTGCTTCGCCACGAGTCCGTTCTTCGTCGTCGGCACATAGGTGCCTCTCAGCTCCGCGATCCCGGCTTCGCGGGCCAGCTCGACCAATTGGTCGAGCACGAACTCTTCAAGCCGTCGTGAGATCACGCGGCAGCTCATCAGCCAGGTGACGACCTCCATTCGGTGCCCTTCCCGCTTGCCGATCACGATCGAGATGAGGCCGTTCTCGCCGAAGCGGTCGGTCAGCGTGACGTAGTACGGAAAGCACGCGGGATCGTCTGCGAACTGCCGGAGCTCCTCGGCAGAATGTCGGATCGTCGTCAGGTTGAACTGATTCGTGCGTTGCACAAGCTGGGCGATCCGAGGGAGATGAAGGTCGTCGAACCGCTCGAATTCGGCCTCCATCTCGAGCCCGGCAAGGTACTCCTCGACACTCGCGATCTTCCGATGCTCGTCCTCCCGGAGGACATTCGACCGGTAGAAGTCGGCTCGCTTCCGGTCTTCGTCGCTGAATTGCGCTGCCTCGAACAGGTTGAGCGACTCGAGATAGGGCACGTAGTCGGCCGGGTCCTGCGGCAGCTCGGGCACACACGCCTCGGGTGCGAGCTCCCGCACGAGGTTGCGCTCGAAGGGGGAGTCGTCGAGGAACACGACGGAGTCGAGACCGATGTTGAGCCGTTCGGCGAGATCGCGCAGGTTGTCGGCCTTGCTGTCCCAGTTCGCGATGAAGCAGCTGATGTCGGATTCCGTAAGAACCATGTCTCTGTGCCGCTGGAACGGCTCTCGAGCCTTGTCCTCGTCGTTCTTGCTGCAGACCCCGAGGATGATTCCCCGCGATCGGAGCTCCTTGAGCCAGAGCTGGAGCTGGACGTATGCCTCTCCGTCCCCGAGCTCCCCGAGACGGATCCCCTCTAGCCCGTCGTCGCCGAGCACGCCTCCCCAGAGGACGTTGTCCAGGTCGAGGGCGACGCACTTGATGCTCTTTCCCCTCACGGCGCGGAAGACGTCGATCGCCTGGCCCGCGATCTGGGGAAGCGCCTCAGGATGGCAGAAGCTCTTGCTGTAGAACCAGAGGCGCTCGTCGAACCAGAAGCGCTTGCCGTGCCAGGAGGCGATGTGATCGCAGTCGACCGTGTAGACGTTCCCGGTCTCGGCGGCGACGGCCCGTAACCGCTGGTTGATCCCCTTCACGACACTGGGCAGCGAGTCGTCCACCCGCGCGCTGAAGTTGCCCCAGGCGCGTTCGTACGGAACCACGAACTCGTTGACGACGACGGTGACGCTTGGGATGCCGGCGGCCTGCCTGACGAGCGAGGCGAGCTGCTCCCCCTCCTGGTCGGCGACCCGGGCCCGATTCGAGAAGTCCGCCGACAGCAGCACGTTCCGAAGCGCCTGGACCGCGGTCAGGAAGATCACGAAGTCCGGCTGGAAGGAATAGAGCGGGGAGTCCGCGTCGAGAACCGTCTGGTGGACGGTGTTGTATTCCGGCTCGTAGGTGACGATCGGAAAGCCTCCCGCTCGTCCGAGTCCTCGCAGCACGGCCGCGTAGTAGTCGGTCGTGCAAAAGCCGAGGACGGCCACTCGAGAGCCGTCGTCCGTTTCCGAATGGTCTCTGCCCAGCCCCATCAGCCTGATGTAGTCGAATTCGTCTGGCAGGTACATGGCCTTTTTGCGGACGGTGCCTAGAGGTGGCCGGGGCCCTCTCCGTCGCCTCGGTTCATGTGGATCCCGTTCTCCCACTCCGGCTGTCCGGACAGGGCCTCTCTGAGCGCCTCCGAAGAGTAGAAGAAGAAGTTCGACGGCCCAAGCTCATAGCCCGCGTCCGCCAGCGCTCCACACCATGCGGGATGGAGCTGGTTTGAGACGACGAGGTCGACGCCGCGAGCGGTCAGAGCGTCGTCTGCGGCGGCGACGACTGCCGGGGCCTCCTCGGGCGCCGCAAAGCAGTCCGCCAGGGTTCCGACGCGCATGTCGCCGAAGTACTTGTTGTCGCGCATCTTCGTGTCGAGCAAGAGCGCCCAGCCGATGGCACGGCCGTCACGCTCGACCACGATGCGGAGGCAACGCTCGTCGCCTTCCGGGTAGAGGCAGTTCAGGACGGGGACGCGACGGTCTCCTACGAGCGAGTACGAAGGTGCGTGTGCCTTGAAGAGCTCGTCCGCGGCGCCGTCAAAGCGCGGGAGCTCACGCACCTTGCTGTACGGGCCACGCTCCGGGCTTCGGCGCGAGCCCAGCGCCCGACGCAGCCGGAGCGCAAGCCCGGCCAGCCGCAGTCGCCCGAGCAACCTCAGCAACTGCTGGAGCCGCGATCTGTCGGACGGGAGACGGATGTTGCGCGCGAAGCGATTCGCCGCCTTGACGCTGAAGTAGAACGGGACCGGCCGATACTGCCAGCCAGCGGCGCCGAGGAGCTTCGCGAACTGGGTTTCCTCGGAGCCGAGGCCGAGCGCGTAGCAGACAGGGCTGCGACGAATCACGTCGATCAGCAGGGCCGCGGAGACGTGCGCGTAGGAACCGTCGATCTGGCCCATCGAGAGCGGCAGCTGCAAGTCGCCCACCTCGAGCGGGCGCCCGCCGGCGAAGAACTGCTGATGCTTCAGTAAGTAGCCACCGTAGGCGCCGTCCCGGTCCACCGCGATGAAGCTCTCCATCCAGACCGGGAGCTGGTCCGCGTTCGCAGGACGCTCCTCGGGCGGAAACTGCCACTCGCTTCCCGCTGCTTGCAGGGTCATGTTCATCCGCTCGATCGCATCGCGATGGGCGCAGGAATAGGGAACGATCTCCATCAGGTTTGTTCGTCTTGCCGCGTCGGGCCACTCACATTACGCAGCCCGTCTCCCGCAGGCAACCGCGGCGGCTTACGAAGCCGATTCCTCCTCGTCGCCGCGACGGCTCTTTCTTGCGCGCGGGCAGGACGCCTCAGTAAACGGCGGCGAATCTGGTCCCAGACGAGCGGCAGTTCGCTACCGGGCCAGAACCTCGCCGGCGCTCACACCTCAGAACCGCTTTCTCGACTTGCTCTAGAGCATCCTTGGGGGAGCGACTGGCTACATGTAGAAGCGTGACGGCTCGCCACAGAGTCAGCAGGCTTCTTCCAAGTTCCCGAACGCGCTCCTCAAGGCTCAGTCCAGGGTTGAGCCGGAACGGATACGCGCTGATCAGGATTCACAAGGACTCACTGCCCTCAGCGGTGAAGAATCTCTACATCAGCGAGCGCACGTGAGACCCGTAAGCCGCCGGGCGGGGGCCCGCACAACGTCACCGGCAGAGCGTCTAACGCGATCGAGCTACATCCAATCCTGGAACTTCGCCAGCTTCTCCTAGATCGGGAGCCGGGCGGCGATTAAAGGGAAGGCGCAACTAGCTCTGGATATGGCCTCACTGCTGAAGCGGCTGTGGGCGCGGGCTTTGCGCCGACACAATCGGCGGCCCTTCTACCCAGAGCACGACCAGCACACCGGTCTTGAACGGCAGATTGAGATAGTGGACCCAGCCAGGCACCTCGGCGAGGAATACCCCTCTGGTTGACGCGCAGAGGCGGTACGGCCGAACCTAGTTTACGAAAGCGTCGCGGTCATCCCTCACTGCGCGGAGTGCGGAGCAACGGTCAAGCGCTCTGACAGACGGTCTCATCTACGGAATGGACAACAGTGCCGTGGACGACGACGAGATGTTCGCGGAATCTGCACCTAAGTCCGGTCGGCGTCGACCACCCCGAGAAGAAGGTGAGATTCACCTGCTCTGCTCCCGAAGCGTCGAGGTTGACGATGCGATGAACATGATCACTTTGCTGAAACGTGACCACGCCTGACGTGTACTCGGTGAACCGACGCTGGAAGAGGTCGATGAAGCCTGCGGACTCGCGCTGCATGAAAACGCCCCATGACTCGAAGCACACCGTCTGGGTCTCCGAGATGACCTGGCATGATCCTCCGTGAATTGGCTGAGCTGGGCTGGCGGTCGCGCCACCGGTTCCAAAGGCGAGTGCTGCGACCCCCGTGGCGACGGCGAGAATGAGCGATCGCATGTGGCCCTCCTAGAAGTTGGTTCTGCTCGCGGATCCCGCGAGCTCCAAAGCGATCTCCGATCTGAGTTACGCCTCTGGTGAGCGACTTTCTAGTTACGTTCATCGACGAGTACTATGGGTGGCATTCGGAGCTTCACTGCGCGTTATTCGGGTGTGGGATGACGACGCGGCCCGACCGCCAGTGCTGGTCGTTGAGGACGTGGCCGGATGAGTCACTAAGCGGCCTGGCCTGACGTGCCCTGGGTTCGGAAGGGCCGGGTGGAGGGAAGTGTCCTGAGCGTTCAGCTCGCCGCCCGGCCTCTAGTCGCCTGAGGTGTGGTTGTCGGCCGATGCTGAACGCTGGGAGGCGTACCTCACCGACGACGAGCCGACGGGCACTCGTCAATCTCGGCCACCGGAGACATCTACACCGATTGGGACATTGACCAGCTAGCGGAAACACTGCGCTCGATCCTCGAAGAGAGCGAAAGGTGAATCGTTCCCGCCAAGAGTCTCGGATTCCGCTCAATCAGGGCGGTAGATGCGCCTGGCAGGAATCGAACCTGCGACCTCGCGCTCCGGAGGCGCGCGCTCTATCCCCTGAGCTACAGGCGCTGGGGGGCCAAGTCTAGCGGCGGGGTGATCGGGGTCACCGGCTCGGGCTTCGGCGTTCGCCGGACGCGCTCGGGGAGTCGGCGCTCGAGGAGCAAGCAGCCGATCGCGGCGACCACGCAGACGGCGGCGGCGATGGGCCACACGGCGAGGGGGTGCCAGCCGAGGAGCGCGCCGCCGACGGCGGGGCCGAGGATGCTGCCGGCGCTCCAGGACATGGCGCTGAGCCCGAAGTAGCGGCCGCGCAAGTGCTCGGGCGCGAGGTCGGCGACGAGCGGCGCCTGCGTCGGGCCCTGCAGGATCTCGCCGAGGCCAAAGACCATCGTCGCCACGACGAAGACCAGCGCCGCGGAGGTGGCGGTCAGCAGCTCGCCGGCCGCGAGGACGATCAGCGCTGCGACCGCCCA
>Ga0307296_10001078_pt1 | contig 13530 bp, 10 predicted proteins | sample ER_DNA_153_FD_194467 | JGI IMG/M metagenome (GOLD analysis project Ga0307296, IMG submission 194467) | Bulk soil microbial communities from the East River watershed near Crested Butte, Colorado, United States - ER_DNA_153 | ecosystem: Environmental > Terrestrial > Soil > Floodplain | place... | reverse complement strand
CGCCGCCGCCGGACAACTACTCACCACCGGCACGTGTGAAGCCGAAGCCTGTCGCCCCCAAGCGCACCTACACGCCGCCGGCGCACACGTACACACCGCCGGCGCGCACCTACACTCCGCCGGCGTCAGTTACGCCGCGACCCGCCGTGCAGACCTCCCGGCCAAAGCGGCACGCAAAGGCGGTGCGACATCACCGTAAGCAGCCGGTTCGACCGATCGCGAAGGCGCCGCCTGTCTCCAGCTGGCTGGCACCTCTTCCACAGGTCGCCGCCGCGGCGCAAATTCGCCTTGCGACGTCCGGCGATGGCGATCACCCGTACCTGTGGCTCGCGGGGATCGCGTTCGCGGCGCTGGCGGTCGCTGGCTTGAGCCTGCACCTGCTCTCGATGCGTTACTTCGATCTGAGGTTCGAGTGAGATGAACGCGGGCTGGCGTTATCCGCTTGCGCTGTTTCTCGTTTGCCTGCCGCTGCTGATCCTCGTCCCTGCTGCGAGTGCCGCGCCAATCTCAGTGGCATGTAACGGGGGTGGCTGCTCGCCTGACTGGTACAAGACGAGCGTCACGGTTGCGTTTGCGTGGGATCCCGTCGGCGTAACGACTACGCAATCCTGCGATACGAACACGGTCACAAGCGACACGGCGAACTGGTCGCGGACTTGCATCGTCACGTACTCGAACAACTCACAGTCACAGCTCGGAGTAACGATCAAGAAAGACGGTACGCCGCCAACGATCACTAGCGCTGCACCGAGCCGCGGACCCGACTCGAGAGGGTGGTATAACCACCCAGTCGGTATCAACTTCGTCGGCTCCGACGCCACCTCCGGTCTGGCCGGTTGCAGCTCCGCCAGCTACGGGGGCCCCGACACAGCCAGTGCATCGTTCTCGGGGACCTGCAGTGACAATGCGGGAAACGTGAGCGCACCTGCAAGCGTCGGCCCGATTCAGTACGACGCAACGCCGCCGTCAGTGTCCGCCTCCCTCTCGCGAGGCCCGGACGCGGGCAGCTGGTACAACCATCCTGTCGACTTCTCAGCGTCGGGCAGCGACAACCTTTCTGGCATCGCGTCTTGCAGCTCAGGGACAGTCGGCGACGGTGGCTCCGGCAGCGCGAGCTGCACCGACAACGCCGGCAACACCGCTAGCGCCGGGGTGGGGGTGAACTACGACGCGGGTGCACCTTCAATCGACAGCATCACCTTCGACCGTCCGCCCGACAGCAACGGCTGGTACAACCATCCGGTCCGGGTGACGTTCCACGGCAGTGACGGCGGCTCCGGCATCGATGCCTGCACCGATGTCACATATCCGGGCCCGGACACGGACAGCACGACCGTCAACGGGACCTGCACGGACAAGGCGGGCAACCGAGCCGGCGGCACGTCGGCGGCGTTCAAGTACGACGCCACCCCGCCCACGATCAGCAACCTCGGGTTCGACTGGGACGACGGAACCGCCACGTTGACCTGGACGGCGTCGCCGGACACCAAGGCGATCGAGATCGACCGGACGCCGGGCACGGCCGGCCCGGATCCGTCGGCAGTCTTCAAGGGCCTCGCCTCGCGCTTCGAGGACACCGGCCTGACGAACAAGGTCAAGTACGTCTACACGATCAACGGGTTCGACGAAGCCGGCAACAAGGCGTCGGAGAGCCTCAGCATCGTGCCGGGGGCAAAGCTCTACTCGCCGGCGCGCGGATCGATCGTCAGGACACTTCCCCTGCTCGCTTGGCGGCCCGTGGCGGGAGCGTCTTACTACAACTTGCAGGTGTACTACGGGGTCGGCAAGGCACTACGTCATGTCGCCTCGCTCGACGTGAGCGGGCGCAAGGTCATGAGCGTGTGGCCGCTGCAGCCGCGCTACCGGATGAAGAAAACCTGGAAGTACAAGGGCAAGACCCGCAAACTCGCCGTGGGTCATTACCGCTGGTACGTCTATCCCGGCATCGGCAAGCGCACCGCGCACAAGTACGGGCCCCTGATCGGGCAGAGCGACTTCTTCGTCGCCAAGCGTTAGAAGGTTGATGTGGCGTGCGGCGTGTTAAGCAGCCACGAGTTCAAAGCGTGATGGTCCGGATCTCCCAGGGACGGAGTTCGAGCTCTTGTCCGGCGAAACGCACGCTCTGACGGTCGGCGCTCTCGTTGACGATCCGTGCGCTCCCCGGCTCGTAGGCCGTCAGAACCACGCTCGGGTCGCCGTCGAGGACAGGGCCGCTGCGCGCAAGGAGGTCTCCCGAGTCCGCCGTTCCCTGCGCCGTCAGGAACGGATGGCGATAACGCTCCGCCTGGTCGACAATCGCGTCCGCGCCGGGGAGGTAGGCGAACGAGAAGCTTCGCGGGCCACGCAGCTGCGCCGCCGGGATGGGCAACGCGGGGCCGGCGGGATCCTCGCGCCACGGGTGGTTGGTGCGGCTGATCAGTCCCGTCGAGCGGAGCACGGTCAGCGCGAGCTCGTCGCCCGTGACCTCGTACTCGGTGACATGGTCGAGGAGCAGGGCAATGCCTCCCGCCGCGACGAAGGCGGACGCAGGGTAGGTGGGGATCGCCACCTCGCCGTAGCCGCCTTCGGGCTCGAGTCCTCGCTCGACGATCGCGAACTGGCCCTCGGCGTAGGAGCAGTCGGCCGGCTCGCGCAGCGGAACGTGCACGCGGACACGTTGGTCGTCGCAAGGATTGTCGAAGTCGATGCGAATGCGGACGAACGGCTCGCCGGCGCGTTGCTCGAAGCGCGTCTGCGTCTCGACGCGCTTCCCGTCCCACATGAAGGTGCGATGCACGATCTCGATCCGCCGGACGGGGCCGTCCTCGACGATCTCGAGCCCTTCGTCGATCGGCGTGTCGACGAGGACGTCGCCGGGCGGCGGCGCGTAGTTGTAACTGTCGCCGGCATCGCCGCCGCGAACGATTCGTGTCAACCGGGACACGTCGGAGAAAGGACATGTCTGAGGGACAGTCCCTGGGACCCGTACCGGACGGACGGTGGTCCAGCCGAGGGGCGGTGCTGCCACTACTGCGACGACAGTGCGTTTGGGACGAGCGACGACGCGCAAAGTCCACTCGCCTTCAGCTGTTGCGAACGTGAACTCGCGGACGAGTTGCTCGACGTCGAGCCACTCCGGGTCCGGCTCGTCGCCGACCTCCAGCGTCGCTCGGCCGTCCTCGATCTGAAAGCCGTTCAGGAAGAGGCCGAAGAGCTCTCGCCCGTGGAGACGACGTGCGATCACGAGTGGGACGTCCGCACCGGCCAGCTTCGCCTCCCACAAGTGCGGCTCCTGGTGGTGGATCTCCTGTGTCGGGACGCGCGAGCCGTCGGGAAGCTCCAGCTCGACTTGCTCCCAGTCGTCGGGAACGACGAGCTCGAGCTCCACGAGGTCGGAGCGTTCGCGGGGCGACGGGTTTACGACGGCAAAGGCGTCACGCGGAACATCCGCGGCAATGCGTGCGACTGCCCGCTCCGCCAGCTCGCGCCCGATCTGCTCCGCCTCCGCGTAGCGCACGAGGACCTGCGCCGACACCTCGTCTGCGGAGCAACCGCAGATCGAGTCGTGCGCGGAGTTCTGGAACATGCGCGTCCACGCCTGCGCGAGGAAGGGCTCGGGCCAGCCGCCTCCGTAGAGAGCCTGCAGCGGCTCGGCGTAGCGTTCGAGCCACCGCTCGGCGCGTGAGCACGCGGCCTTCAGGTCGATCCGCGAGGAGACGACGCCGGGGAGCAGATTCGCGCGTGCAGCCGAGCGCATCTCGCCGCGCCAGCGCGACAGCCCGTCCGGCGACGCCGCGGCGAGATAGTTCGCGAGCGTGCCGACGGTGGCGCCGTCCGGGACGCGCTCCTTGAAGTCAGGGGCGAGCGGCATGTGGTCGGTGCCGACCATCCCGAGCACCGGATCGCCGCGAAACCAGGGCGAGAACCGCTCCTCGAAAGGACCAAGGTCGACGGGCCCCGGAACATCGAAGATGTACGCCGCGTTGCCGTAGCCGGCGGGCAGGTACTCGGCCACGACCGTCGAGCCGTCCGGCGCCTCCCAGACGAACCGATGGAAGTCGACGGCCGACGGAACTCCCCGCCACACCACAGCCGTCTCGATCCCGGCGAACCTGAGGATCTGCGGCATCTGCGCGATGTGGCCGAACATGTCCGGCAGATACCCGACCCACATTGCGCTCCCGAACTCCTCGGCGCGCGCGAGCCCGGCCTCGAGGTTGCGCAACGTGGTCTCGCCGTCGACGAGGAACTCGTCCATGAGCGTCTGCCACGGCCCGATCGCGAGGCGCCCCGACTGCACGAGCGCGCGAATGCGTCCCTCCGCTTCGGGCCGGATCTCGAGGTAGTCGTCAACCGTCGCCAGCTGGCCGTCGAGCGTGAAGCACAGGCGCTCGTCTGCCTCAAGCTGCGCCAGGACCTCGTCGACGACGTCGACGAGCGAGATCCGGAACGACTGGAACGGCCGGTACCACTCGCGGTCCCAGTGCGTATGCGGGACGAGGAAGACGCTCAGCTCTTGACGGAGCCCGCGAGGAGGCCCTGCACGAAGTAGCGCTGCAACGCGAAGAACACGGCGAGGGGAAGGGCCATCAGCAGGAATGCAGCGGCTGCGAGCAGGTTGTACTCCTGGCCGTAGGTCGAGAGCAGATACGGGATCCGCACCGTCATCGGCTGCTTGGACGGATCGGAGACGAAGATGAGAGCCATCAGCAGGTCATTCCAGACCCAGAGGAACTGAAAGATCGCGAATGACGCGAGCGCGGGCACCGACAGCGGAACGACGATCCGGCGGAAGATCGCCAGATTCGAGGCGCCGTCGATCCGTGCGGCCTCGATCAAGTCTTTCGGCAGCGTGACGAAGAAGTTCCGGAGGAGGAAGACGGCAAGCGGCAGGCCGAAGGCCGTGTGCGCGAGCCAGATCCCGTAGTAGTGGTTGTTGAGGTGTCCGTTGTTGGCGAAGAACTTCAACAGCGGCACGAGCGACGTCTGGATGGGCACGATCATCAGTGCGACGATGAGCAGGAAGAGCGTGTCGCGAAACGGAAACGGCACCCAGGCGAAGCCGAATGCCGCCAGGGCTCCGAGCGTCAGCGGCAAGAGCGTCGCGGGCACCGTGATGATCACGCTGTTGACCCACGCGTGGCCCATCCCGGTCGCGGTGATGACGGAGTCGTAGTTGTGCAGCGTCCAGTCCCATTGCGTGAGCGAGTGCCACCAGCCGCTGGAGGCGATCGCCGGTGGCTTGCGGAACGACGTGAGCGCGAGACCGACCGTCGGCACGAGCCAGATGAGTGCGATCCCGATAAGTGCGATGTGCAGTGGCCCCCGGCTGACGAGGCGGACGAGCCGCTCGCTGCGTGTCTGAGCCCTGATCGGGACCGCCGATTCGACGGTGGCCATCAGGCCACCACCTTCTCGGTGCGGAAGCGGCGGACGTTGAGGACCATCACGGGTGCGATCAGCACGAGCATGATGACCGCGACCGCGGCACCGTAGCCGGGGCGGCCGTTGTGGAAGGTCTCCTCGTACATCGTGAAGGCGATCACGCGGCTGGACGTCCCAGGCCCGCCGCCCGTCATCACGTAGATGATGTCGAAGACCTTGATCACGTTGATGAAGAGCCAGATCGTCACGACGGAAAGTGGCAGGCTGAGCATCGGCAACATGATGCGCCGGAAGATGTTCCACTCGCCCGCCCCGTCGACGCGCGCCGCCTCCATGATCTCGGCCGGGATCCCCTTGATCGCCGCCGACAGCACGACCATCACGAAGCCGACCGAGGCCCAGATGTAGGCGAAGATGAGTGCGTAGTTGACGATGCCTGGGTTGCCGAGCCAGGACACCGAATGTTGGCCGAGCGCCCCGTGCCACACGGCGTTCAGCACGCCGATGTTCGAGTCGGTGTTGTAGACCAGGAGCCAGATGATTCCGACGGCGGTCGCCGAGATCGCCATCGGCACGAAGATCGCCGTCTTCACGGCGCGCTCGTATCGCACGCGAACGGCAAGCACCGCGAGGCCGAGCCCGATGATCAGCGAGATGCTGATGTAGAAGATCACCCAGCGGAGGTTGTTGACCAGCGCGCCGCCGGGCGGGAATTTGCTCAGATCGAGGAAATCGGGGTCGTTCGTCAGCAGTTGCTTGAAGTTGTCGACTCCGAGGTAGTGGAAGAAGCCGAAATGGAAGTCGCCTTCATAGAAGGCGAGACGGGTCGTGTAGTACGCGGGATAGATCAAGAAGATCGCCAGCACGACGAGCGCCGGCAGCACGAAGAGCATTCCCTGGAAGCGCTCGAAGCCCGACCACGGCCGTATTCGTTGGCCCTCGCTCGGCGGCGGGGCGGCGACCGGGGTTGGAAGCGGCTGCGTGCTCATTCGTCCGCGGTGAATCAAACGTGGCGGCGCCCGTAACCGGGCGCCGCCACGCAATCGAGGCCTAGAACTGGCCTTGGATCTTGTTCTGGAAGGTGGACAGGATGCTCTTGATGTTGCCCGGCTTCTGGATCACGTCCTGAAGCGCGAAGCCCCAGGTGTCACCGAACGCTCCCGGAAGCAGGTCGGAGCCGTCGAACAGGAAGGTCTTCGCTGTCGCGAGCTGCTTGACCTCGGCCCGTACGAGCGGGCTCGGGTAGGCGCTTGCGGGCACCTTCTTGTTCGGCGAGGTGACTGCGTTGGTCGAGACCCAGATCCTCCCTGCGGCCCCGGTCGAGATGTACTTCAGGAACTGCCGCACCTCGGGCGTGTCCTTGAACGCTCCGGCGAAGTCGGCAGCGCCGACGACCGGATGGTCGAGAGACGCCTTGATCGTCGGCCACGGGAAGTCACCGATCGTCTTCCCCGCCTTCAGACTCGGATTCACCTGGCCGGTTGCGATACCGCCGACGAACCCGCCCTCGAAGAAGAGCTGCGCCTTCGGGCTCGTCCCGAACACGTCGGTGATGCTGCCGACGAAGCTCTGACCGAGGACGCCCTGGACGCCGTTGAGGACGTATTTGTTGTTGATGACCTGCGTCATGATCCGCGCCGCGTTGGCGACGGAGGGATCGGTGAACTTCAACTTGCCCGTGAACAGCGCCTGATACTTCGCAGGCCCCGCGGTCCGGGCGTAGATGTTCTCGAACCAGTCGGTGAGCGTCCACTGGCTCTGGCTCGGACCGGCGCCGACTGACCATGGCACGAGACCCTTCGCCTTGTACGCCTTCGTGATCGCGAGGAGCTGAGCCCACGTCTTCGGGATCTTCAGCTTGTACTTCTTGAACGAATCGGGCTTGTACCAGATGACGCTCTTCGAGTTCGCCTTGGCCGGAACGCCGTAGAGCTTCCCGCCCGAGCTACCGAGCTTCAGCCAGCCCGCCGAGTAGTTCCCCGCCATGTACGAGTTACTGATCCCCAGGCTCGACAGCGTCTTCAAAGCCCCCTGCTTTGCAAGAGTGCCGATGTAACCGGGTCGCGGCAGAATGCCGATGTCCGGCGGGTTCCCCGCTGCTAGGCGGGTCCGAACCTCTGGAATGAAGTCACGGGCCGAGGTGTATTCGACCTTGATACCCGTCGCCTTCGTAAAGGCGTCCGTGACTTTCAAGAATGCGTCTTTCTCGCTTCCGCCCCAGAGCGAGAGAACCTCGATGGAATTGGCGCTGCGCTTCGTCGGCTTTGCACTGATCGCCGTCGCCGTCAATCCTGCGGCGAGAACGGCAAGTGCGACGGCCGACGCAATGAGCGATTTCCGTCGCTTCACTCGAATCCTCCTCCTCTTGTAGACCCCAGTGTTCACCCCGATGCTATCTCCAACGGCGAGAGCTCGTTTCTAGCCACGTGCCGTGAGATTCAGTTCCGTCTCGGGGTCGAAGACGTGAAGCTTGTCCGACTGGATCGCGAACTTGACCTCCTGGCCTGCCTGCACCTTCTGTTCCGACGGGACGAGCGCGACGATTTCGTGGCCCTCGGACTGGGCGTGGATCAGCTCCTCGTGGCCCAGGTACTCGACGACGTCGATCTGCGCCGGGATGTGGACGTCATCGGCGCGGCCGTCGCCGTTCAGCACCAGGTCCTCGGGGCGGAAACCGATCAGTAGGTCTCGGCCGCGGTTCTGGGCCGCTGCCTTGGCCGCCTCGCCGGAGAGATGAAGCGTCGTCCCCCCGAGCATGAGCTTGCCGTCGTCTGCCTTGGCAGTCGCGAAGTTCATTGCGGGCGACCCGATGAAGGCGGCTACGAAGACGTTGACGGGATTGTCGTAGAGCTCGGGCGGCGTGCCGATCTGCTGCAGGATGCCGTGGTTCATCACGGCGATGCGGTCTCCCATCGTCATCGCCTCGACCTGATCGTGCGTCACGTAGACGGTCGTCGTCTCGAGCCGCCGCTGCAGCCGGAGGATTTCGGCGCGGGTTTGCACGCGCAGCTTGGCGTCGAGGTTCGAGAGCGGCTCGTCCATCAAGAATGCGGCCGGCTCGCGCACGATCGCTCGCCCGAGGGCGACGCGCTGGCGCTGCCCGCCCGAGAGTGCCCTCGGCTTGCGGTCGAGCAAGGTCTCGAGGTTCAGGATTTTCGCGGCCTCCTCGACGCGCCGCTTGATCTCCTGCTTCGGGGTCTTCAGCAGTTTGAGGCCGAACGCGAGGTTGTCGAACACCGTCATGTGCGGATAGAGCGCGTACGACTGGAACACCATCGCAATGTTCCGATCCTTGGGCGGCACACGGTTCACGATCCGCGCATCGATCTTGATCTGGCCCGCGGTGATCTCCTCGAGCCCGGCGAGGCATCTCAGCGCTGTCGTCTTGCCGCAGCCCGAAGGGCCGACGAGCACGAGGAACTCCCCGTCCGTGATCAAGAGGTCGAGCTCGTTGACCGCGACCGTGCCGTCGGCGTAGGCCTTGGTGACGTGGTCGAAGGTGACTGTGGCCATGGGCGTGGATGCTAACCGGCGAGCGCCTCCGCGCAAAGCCGCTGGAAGTGGGCGACCAGCTGCTCGCTCTCCGAGAGGAGTCGTCCCTCGCCCAGGATTCCCGAGCGCACGCCTCGCTGGACGCCCTCGACGAGGCTCCGGTCCTCTTGGCCGACCTGGTTGTCGAAGGCCAGCAGCTCGTCGATCCAGGTCTGATCCACGCCCGGGCGAAGAAGTAGTCGCGCGTCCCGGATCCGCTTGCGACCACGTGGCCGCGGTGGCGGCAGACGTTGAGGAACGCCCGCAACTCCAGTCTCGCGCGCGCGTAACAACTACAGGGATCTGGCCGGCGGTGGAGGCGAAGAAGCCCGTCTCCGCGATCTGTCCCGTGTGGCCCACGTACTGCCAGGCGCGCGCGAAGATCCGCTCACCCTCACGGCGCAGGACTTCCGGATCGGCGTACCAGGCCCAGGGCAGAGACCTCTCCATGCCCGAGAACTGTAATGTCCGCGCCGTGGCCGTCACGAAGACGCGGAACCTGCCACTCATGGAGCAGTTCTTCGCAGTCCGCCGCTTCTCCTCGGCGCTCGATTTCACGGCCGACGGTACGCACCTTCTCTTCGCCGGCAACATCTCGGGGCAGTTCAATCTCTGGCGCGTACCCCTCGAGGGCGGCTGGCCTGACCAGCTGACCGCGTTCACCGACGAGACCGTGCGCGGCGTCGGCGTGTCGCCCACGGACGGCCGGATCGTTCTCTGCGCGGATCACGACGGCGACGAGTTTCATCAGCTCTACCTTCTCGACTCCGAACGGGGTTGGCCGGAGAAGCTCACCGACGAGCCGGAGGTCCAGCACTACGTCGGCAGCGCTTCGTGGTCCCCCGACGGGACGAAGTTCGCGTACGCGGCGAATGCGCGCAAGCCGACCGACATGGAGGTGTGGGTCCGCGAGGCCGATACGGGCGAGACCCGTCCCGTCTTCGGCGAAGGGAAGTTCTCCTTTCCGGGGCGTTTTTCTCCGGACGGGTCGAAGCTCTTGGCGATCGACTTCCGGAACAACAGCGACGTGTCGATCTACCTCATCGATCTCGAGTCCGGAGAGACGCGGGAGCTCACGCCGCACGACGACGACGCGATCTTCTTCCCCGGACCCTGGGCGCCGGACGGCTCAGGCTTTTACATGGTCTCGGACGCCGGCAGCGAGTTCCGCGGGCTGGCGTTCTACGACCTTGCCTCGGATAGCAACGACTGGGTCGAGGAGCCGACTCAGGATGTCGACGACGTGACGATGTCGGCCAACGGCCGCCTCCTCGCCTGGCTCGTCAACGACCAGGGCTACGACCGGCTGCGGCTGCGAGACCTCGAGACGGGGCAGGATCTCGCCGAGCCTGAGCTTCCTGCGGGTGCCCGCCCCCATCTGACCGGGGCGGAGCCGCCGCTTGCAGTCTCGCCCGACGGCACGCATGCAGCTTTGATTCTCGCGAGCCCGCGCCGGCCTCCGGAGGCCTGGGTCGTCGAGACTCAGACGGGGAAGGCCCGGCCTGTGACCGACAGCCGCCTGGGCGGCCTGCTGGAGGACGATCTGATCGACGCCGAGCTCGTGAGCTACCCGAGCTTCGACGGCCGTGACATTCCCGCCTGGCTGTACAGGCCGAGCGTGGACGGAAAGGTGCCGGTCGTGTTGTCGATCCACGGCGGCCCCGAGGCGCAAGAGCGGCCCGTGTACCAACCGCTCTACCAGTACCTGCTCTCGCGCGGCATCGCCGTGCTCGCGACCAACATCCGTGGCTCGACGGGCTACGGCAAGTCGTACCAGCGGCTCGTCCAGCGCGACTGGGGTGGCGGCGACATGCAGGACTGGGACCACGCGGTCAAGTGGCTGCGCGACCAGGACTGGGTGGAACCTGAGCGCATCGGCGTGTACGGCGGCTCGTACGGCGGCTTCGCAGTTCTGACGTGTGTCACGCGGCTGCCGCAGTACTGGGCGGCGGCGGTGGACATCTTCGGTCCGTCGAACCTCGTCACGTTCGCCAAGGCCGTGCCCCCGACGTGGAAGCGGTTCATCGCCCGCTTCGTCGGCGATCCCGAGACCGAAGCGGACTTCCTCATGGAGCGTTCGCCGATCACATACGTCGAGAACGTGCAGACGCCGCTGCTCGTGATCCAGGGTGCGACGGATCCGCGTGTCGTCAAGGGCGAGTCGGATCAGCTCGTCGACAGGCTCAAGTCACTCGGACGCGACGTGGAGTACGTCGTGTTCGACGACGAAGGCCACGGCTTCACGAAGCGTGCGAACGAGCTCAAGGCCTACGGCCTCGCGGCCAGATGGCTCGAGCAGCACCTTCTCGGCTGAAGCTCAGGGCGCTGTCGAGACGGCGGCGGCGAGTGCCTCGACGACGACCGGATCGAAGTCGGTGCCGGAGCAGCGCCGCAGTTCGGCGAGCGCCTCGTCCACGGGCCGCGCTTTGCGGTAGGACCGATCGGTGGTCATCGCGCTGAAAGCGTCGCAGGCTCTGACGATGCGTGCGACGAGGGGGATGTCGTCAGCCACGAGCCCATCGGGATAGCCGGTGCCGTCCCAGTCCTCGTGGCACGAGCGGACGATTCGGCCGACGTTCCCCAGGATTCCGCCGACCTGCGAAAGGAGTCGCTCGCCCTCGACGGTATGGGTCTTCATGATCTCCCACTCTTCGTCAGTCAGCTTGCCCGGCTTGTTGATGATCTCGCCGGGAACCTTGATCTTTCCGATGTCGTGCAGGAGCGCCGCGAACTCCGCGTCTCTTCGCTCACCCGGGTCGAGTCCGAGTCCGTCCGCGACCTCGAGCACCAGGGTCACCACGTCGCGGCTGTGACTGCCGGTGTAGGCATCGTCCGCTTCGACAACATCCCCGAGCAGCATTGCGGTCCCTCGGTACGCGTGGCCGAGCTCTAACGCGTGGTCGATGCGAACCTGCCGCTCGCGCGCGAAGTACGCGAGCAGTCCGATCAACGGCAGAGAGACGACGACCAGAGAGGGGTGGGCGCCACACCCGAGCGCGGCGAGGACGGAGATGGGCGTCAGGGCGGCATCGACAGCCCAGATCCACACCATGAAGCGCAGGAGGCTCCACGGTGAGACGCCGAGGCCGAGGCGGTCGCGCAGAGCAGTGCTTCCGAAGTCGAAGGCGAACTGGGCGAGCAAAGCCAGCGCGTAGATCGGCAGGTTCTTCGGCGTCGGCTCGGGCTGGCCGGCAGCGACGAGGACAAGCGCCGGACCGACTGCATGCCAGGAATTAACGAGCCGCAGGACGCTGCGGTCCACCGGGACACGCCCGCGCGCGTATTCCGGAAGGCCGCCGAGGAGCAGCCCTGCCATGACGCATAGGGGCACGTACTGGACCGGAAGCAGCGCGAGCATCGGGACGAGCACGAGCTGAGTGGGCACCGCCGAGCCGGTGCCGATCTCGAAGTCGATCCGGGAAGCGACCGCGTAGGACCCCACGAACACAGCGAGCGTCAAGAACCCGACGTGCCGCGTCGAGTGGGCAAGAACGGCGAGCGCCACCGAAGCGGCCAGGAAGGAGCCGCCGAGCAGGAGCGAGGCAAGGCGGTCGCGGTCGCCCAAAGGCGTGGCGGCGAGCTGGCGCGACTGCTCGATCAGGGCGTCGGCGTCGACATCCACACCGCCCCGAAGCGCGCCGCTTTCGGGCAAGGGGGAGCCAGTCGCGACGGATGTCGCCATTTCCGCGATATCGGCGGCCCGCCGGCATTCCTTGACCGGCGGCGGAAATCACCCCAACGGGGGAAGCCGCCTCTCCGGGCGTGGAGAAACTAAGCGTGGGAAGCGGGGAAGGCAACTGCGGCTATCTGAGGAGTGAGTTCTGTGGCATCGAATCCCCTTTTCCGACGCGTGAGGGCGGTTGTGGTCCTCGGTCTCGTCGGCGGCACGATTGCAATGGCGATGGGCGCCGCTCCGGCTTCCGCCGGCCTCGGCCTCGCTTGCCCCTCCGCGACATCGACCCCCTTCGCAGGCTGGAAGGACTACGCGAACTACGCATTTGCACCGGACGGAGGTTTCGAGTCCGGCGGGAGTGGCTGGGCTCTGAGTGGCGGTGCACGCGCCGTCTCCGGGAACGAGTCGTACTACGTTCACGGCAGCTCGGACAGGACGTCGCTGTCGCTGCCTGCAGGCGCATCAGCGACGAGCCCGCCGATGTGCATCTCGGTGCTCTCGAGCAAGATGCGCTTCGTGGTCCGGGGCGACTCCGGATCGAGCATCAAGGTTCAGATCGTCTATCGAGGCTTGCTGTCGAGTGTGCTCGGCATCTTCGACGGCGGCACGATCTCGGCAGGCGGCTTCTGGAAGCCTTCGCCCCAGATCGGGATGCTGGGCGGTGTCCTGCCGCTCTTGACCTCCTCGGTCTCGTTCCGCTTCACGGCGGTAGGCGGTGCGGCGGGGATCGACGATGTATATCTCGATCCGATGAAGTCCTCCTAGAGATAAGCCACAGAAACGCATTCGCTCGACGGAGCTCGTGAGAACGAGCTCCGTTGCGTTTAGTGGGTGAGCGTGATCTTCGTCAGCCCGACCGGGCTGTCGACATTCGCGTCGCGCAGAGTCGCGAGTCGCACCGCCGCAATCTGGCCCGGCACGACCGTCAATAGCGGGGTCAGCCACTCGGGCACGCCGGGAAC
>Ga0307296_10001074_pt1 | contig 13552 bp, 14 predicted proteins | sample ER_DNA_153_FD_194467 | JGI IMG/M metagenome (GOLD analysis project Ga0307296, IMG submission 194467) | Bulk soil microbial communities from the East River watershed near Crested Butte, Colorado, United States - ER_DNA_153 | ecosystem: Environmental > Terrestrial > Soil > Floodplain | place... | reverse complement strand
CCGGGCCGTCGAGCAATCGAGTCCCGTCTTCCGTCGCTCCGCGACGAGCTGAGCGCCGACTTCTGCGTCGTGAACGGCGAGAACGCCGCGGACGGAGTCGGGCTGACCGCGAAGCTCGCGGAGAAGATCCTCGCCGCGGGGGCCGACGTGATCACCCTCGGGAACCATGTCTGGCGGCAGAAGGACATCATCCCGGTGCTGAAGACGAACCCCCGCGTGATCCGTCCCGACAACCTCGGCGGGCCGGGGCGCGGGCTGACCGTCCAGCCGGCCGCCGACGGGACTCCCGTCGCGGTCATCAACCTCGAGGGCTCGCTCTTCCTCTCACCTCCGACGAGCCCCTTCCTCGTCGTCGACGAGCTCGTCGAGGAGGCGCGGCGCGAGGCGAAGGTCGTCTTCGTCGACTTCCACGCGGAGGCGACGAGCGAGAAGGTCGCGCTCGCGCGTCTGCTCGACGGCCGGGTCACCGCGGTCATCGGCACCCACACCCATGTGCAGACGAACGACGCGCGCGTGCAGCCGGGCGGCACCGCGGCGCTCACCGACGCGGGCATGACCGGCCCCCACGACTCGGTGATCGGCGTGCGGGCCGAGCTCGCGATCGAGCGCATGCGCACCGCGATGCCGGTCCGGTTCCATCCCGCGGAGGGCGACGTGCGGATCGAGGGCGCAATCGTCGAATGCGACGCCGACGGCCGGGCTACACGCTGCGAGTCTCTTCGCGTCGCCGTCGACTGAGCGTAACGAGCAGGATCGCGAAGAGCCCGACGAGCAGGAGATCGCGGGCGAGGACGAGCCAGACGGCCGGCTCGAGCGCGACCACGTCCCAGGAGCTGCGTCGTCACGAGCAGCACCGCGAGCACACCGACCGCCGCCAGCCCGCCGGCCCCCGCCACCGCCGGGACGAGCGGCAGGAGCCAGATGAGGAACTGCGGGGACAGCACCTTCGCGAAGGCGACGAACGCTGTCACCGCAGCCGCAGAGGAGGTGAGCAGGCCCTCACGGCCGAGGCCTCGCCGCGCGAAGAGGGCCCACACGACGAAGACGGCGACGAGCTGGAAGGCCGTCGAGAGCGCCGCGAGGTTGTCAGGGAGCGAGCCGGCGAGGTTCTGGGAGCCGTGCGAGCTCGCGACCGTGGCGTCGTAGAGACCGAGCCGGTCCGCCGCGAGCAGGATGGACGCGCCGAGGCTTTCGATCTGGAGCGGACGCCCGAGCTGCTGGCCGATGCTGTGCGCGACACCGCCCGGGGAGAGGATGAGGAACGGAAGGAAGCAGGCCGCGACGACGGCCGCGCAGCACCCGAGCCCGATCCACACCTCCCTCGTCCCCCGGCGCCGCGCCACCCAGACGAGCGCGAGCGGTAGGAGCACGAGCGGGTAGATCTTGGCCGCCACGGCGAGGCCGAGGATCCCGAAGCCGAGGCGCTCGCGCCTGCCGAGGAGCGCGGCGAGAGCCGCGATCGTCAGCGCCGCGGGCCAGAGGTCGTATCGGGAGAGGATCACGGATCCGAGGGCGAGGGGTGCGAGCGCGACGAACCCGATCGCCGCGAAGAGGCGAGCGGCCGAGGCGTCGACCGCGGTGAGAGCGAGGCCGAGCGCCACGATGGCGGCGACCGCGCACGCCCACATGAGGAGCTCGAATGCCCCGCTGTAGTCGTCCTCCCGCGCGACGGCCGGGAGGACGAACACCGGCAGGGCCGCGGGCGGATACTCGAGGTCGAAGTCACGGTAGGGCACCTGCCCATCGAGGACCGCCTCGCCGTAGCGCTCGTAGACGGGCGTGTCCACGATCTGGTCGCGGCCCCAGAAGCCCGCGTGCAGGAGCGCCCACGAGATGGTGAGGAGCACGATCCCGAGCGCGACGGCTTCCGCGAGGCGGCTCCGCTCAGCCCGCGGAAACGAGTGCTCTCGGCTCGTGCTCAAGCTCGGAGGGCGGCGCTTCCGGCTCGCGCGCCGCGACCGGCAGGAAGGCCGGCGCGAGCAGGGCGAACGCGACGAAGGGGAAGAACCAGGGGATGTAGAGGTAGAACCAGTGGGTCAGCACCGCCTCGAAGCCGATGAGGAGCGCGGCCGAGAGGGCGGCCACCTGCAGCTCGTTCTTGACCCGCGGGACGAAGTAGACAGCGAGAGCGCCCAGGAGGAGGAGAACCTTGAGCCCCGTCTGGACGTGGTGGAGGTCAGGAAAGCCCGGGTATTCGTCCCAGTCCCAGATCGAGAACGGCGAGGAGCGCGAGAGCTGCCAGCCGAAGGTCCGGTCCCAGAAGACACGCGCGGCGTGGAGCGGGTTGGGCTCGAGCAGAAGGATCCAGAAGCCGAGCGCGGTTCCGAGCACGACCCCGCCCAGGTAGGTGAGCTTCCCCGAGACCTCCCCCCGCCAGTCCCGGTACGACGCCCAGAGCGGCAGAAGGAGAAGCGCGGCGAACTTCGTCCAGGCCGCAAGGGCGACGAAGACGCCTCGCGCCGGCGGCGAGGTGAGGAAGACGAGCCCCCAGATGAGAAGCGCGGGCATGATCGCGTCGTTCGAGTTCGAGCTCGAGACGTACTGGGTGAAGGGATACGACGCCCAGGCGAAGGCGAGGGTCGTCCCGAGCATGCGCCCGCCGAAGCGAAGCCCGAGCACTCCCATCCCGACGAGCGCGAGCAGGTCCCACAGGATCGCGGTCAGGTGCGCGGCGGGAAGACCGGACCACGAGCTCGAGCCCCCGTTCCACTTCCCGTCGAAGCCCACGGCCAGATACGCGGGCGCGTAGCCCAGGTAGCTGACCGGGCCATAGGTGTCGCCCCGCTCGTTTGCGGACTCGCAGCGCCCGTTCGTCTGTACGTGCTCGCGCACGTAGCCCTCCGAGTCGGCCGGGCCGCAAGCCTTGCCGTCGTCGGTGGGCATGTGCCCGTAGGGCATCTCCCCCTGGACGATGCGCTGGCCGCCGTCGATCCCGGCGAGTCCGACGTCGATCACGTTCGAGTCCTGCACGTTGAGACCGACGCGAAAGCCCATGAGGAAGACGGTCGCGGCTAGGAGCACCCAGGCCGGCCAGAGCGGTCGAGACGGGCCCCCTCCCTGCCTGCGCACGCCGACCCAGATCATGCGGCCGAGGAGATAAGCGAGCGGCGGGTAGACGAGCGGCATCGCCGTGAAGACGTCGCCGATGTTGAAGAAGTAGAGCGAGATGGAGAACGAGAGGAGCACGACCAGGTCGAGGTTCCTGACCGAGAGCACCCGCCGGAAGTCGGCGAGGCCGAGGAGGAAGACCACGCAGAAGGTCAGCCAGATCCAGGGGGAGTTGATCCCCCGCCCGAAAGCGCCTTTGTAGCCGCGAGCCATCTTCCAGGCGACCTGCGGGCCGGTCCACGCCTCGGTCACCGAAGCCGTTGCGTCGTCGACCTTCGCGTCGACGATCTGCCCCGCGTCGGGGAGGTCGGACCAGACCTTCACCGACCAGAGCCCGGTCTCGTCGTCGTAGGTCGCCTGCTTGGTCAGGCCTTTGGCCGGGTAGCGCGCGACCCAGTCGGAGACCTTGTCGTCGGCGAGGACGGCCGCGATCGCATCCTTCTCGGTGAGGGTGCCGGTGGAGGGCTTGTCCTGAGGCACGAACGGCGTGCCGACGAGGTCGCCGTGCGAGTTGTAGACCGGAGCGTTCGGCGCCGCACGCGCCACCCCGGGCGCGACAAGGACCGCGACGGCCAGGAGAAGCGCTAGGCGGAGGGTTGCCGTCGGAAGCTCCAGAGCTTGTTCGCGACGAAGTTCCAAGGCGTGACGAGCGCGATCGCGACGGCCTGGGCCGGAATCTTGGGTACGCCGAGACCGACGAGGATCGCCAGGAAGGCGAGATTCGCCGCGAGGGCGATCGTCGAGACGGCGAGGAAGCGCAGTCCCTGGTAAGCGATATGACCGCGCTGACGACGGAACGTCCAGACGCGGTTCCAGATGTAGTTGTTCGTGACGGCGACGAGGAACGAGCAAACCGCCGCCAGGATGTAGTGCAACCCCGCCCCGTGAACGAGCGTGGCGAAGACGGCGAGGTTGACGATGTACCCCGATGCGCCGACGGTGCAGAACTTCGCGAGCTGGAACCAGTTGTCCCGGCGCCGCAGCGCCTCGCCGGCAGCGTCCGAAATCGCGCTCGCCCGTCCCGTCATGGTGTCGGACCCGATCGCCACGTGAAGAGAAAGGTTAGACGGCGGGCCGCAGGACATCCGGCCCAACCACGAGCCAGGGCCGTGGCCGGAAGAAACTAGAAGCCCTCCGCGCCGAGGAGCGGGACGAAACGGCACGGGACCGAGCGGGCGACTGCGGGCCCCTCGGGGCCGCGGACGATCACCTCGAGCCGCTGTCCTTCCGGACCGCCGACCGGGACGACGAGGCGTCCCCTCTCCCGCAGCTCCTGATAGAGCGACTCGTGCATCGCGGGCGCAGCGGCGGCGACGACGATGGCGTCGTAGGGGCCGTGCTCGGGCAGGCCGAGGGATCCGTCTCCGACGTGCACGTCGACTTGCTCGTAACCGGCCGAAGCGAGGTGGGCGCGCGCCCGTTCGGCAAGCTCGGGAATGCGCTCGACCGTGTACACGGTGGCGCCGAGCTCCGCGAGCACCGCGGCCTGGTAGCCGGAGCCGGTGCCGATATCGAGGACCCGGTCGCCGTCCTCCACTGCCGCCGCCTGGCAGATCACGGCGACCATGAACGGCTGCGAGATGGTTTGACCGTGGCCGATCGGGAGGGGCATGTCGCGATACGCCCGGCGCCGGTCGCGCTCGGAGACGAAGAGCTCCCTCGGCACGCGGCCCATGGCACCGAGCACGCGCTCGTCGACGATGCCACGGCCGGCGAGCTGCTCGGCGACCATCGCCTGCCGCGCCTCCGGAAAGTCAGACACTCGTGGAGACGCGCGACCGCATCGACGGCGGCGGCTGCACGCCGAAGTGCGAGAGCGCGAGCGGCGCGAGATCTGTGATGCTCGCGTCGCGAGGCAGTGGCGAGCCCTCGAACCCCGCCACGAGCATCGGCACCGTCGAATCCCCCGCGAGCAGCGAGCCGTGGCTGCCGCCTCCCGAGTGGTGCCGGCCGCCGAGGTCCTCGAACTCCCAGCCCGCGGCGGCCGAGGCGATCACCTCGCCGGCGTTCGGGCAGCGAAGCGCACACCAGGCCCGCTCGAAGGCGTTGGGATACTCGTCCGCGTCGAGGATTCCGGAATCCCCCGAGACGCTCCAGCCGCCGTCCTCGTCCAGCGAGAAGCGAACCTCGCTGCCTCCCTTGCGGGCAACGGCAGAGCCCTCCTCGAGGAAGAGCGCGAGGTCCACTCCATCGGCTCCGTCCAGCCGCTCGGCCAGCTCACGCGCCGGCGAGCCGTCGAGCGCGTAGACCATTCCGGATCGGTTCGACGCCGTGACGGCCACGTCACACCCATCGGGCCCGGTTCCCCGACGGCCCATGAATACGTCGAGATCGGCGTAGGCATCCTGCAAGCGCGCAACCCGGTCGACGTGCGTCTGGCCGTGGTCCGAGCAGACGACAATCGCATAGCGCTCGAGGAATGCCTCGTGCCCTCCGGCCGCGGACATCAGCTCGCCGACAGCGGCGTCGGCCCGCTCGAGAGCGAGCACGTCGGAGTCGGGGCCGGATAGATGCGACGCGTAGTCGTAGTCCGGCAGGTAGAAGACGAGGAAGTCGAAGCCGTCTCTCGTCACGAGCCAGCGGCCGATGGTGGCCGCGTAGGCGTCGACCGAGCCCTCGGGGCGCGAGCGGATGGCGAGCGGCGCGCCCGTCTCGTCCGATTCGAACAGGTTGAAGAAGAAGAACCGGCGCGGGCCGTAAGCCGCCTCGTACCAGCGGTTGCGCCCTGGTCGCAGCGGGAGCTTGAGCGGATGGCGCGTGCGTCCCCGGTAGCACGTGAAGTTGATCGCGGCCGTCTCGAGGCCTTCGTCGTCGAGCGCCTCGAAGACGGTGAGGGCGCGAGGAGAGACGTGCTCGTGGCTCATGGCGAAGACCGAGTCCCGGAGAGACCTGCGCGCGCCCGCCGCGCGCACGGCCGAGAACGACGACCCGTACTCGACCACTCTGCGCTCCTGCCGGTGGTACCAGACGAGGTGCGGGATGTTGTGCACGTCCGGGTGGGCGCCCGTCGCGATCGAGGTCAGGCACACCGGCGTGACCGATGGAAAGGTGGTCGTCCCGCGCACGTACGACCCGGCCTCCCGCAGGAAGCCCAGCGCGGGTAGGCGGCCCTCTCCGAGCGCCCGTTCGAGCATCGCGGGCGTCAGCCCGTCGATCACCGCCAGGACGAGCTTCTTAGACACTTAGTCTTTTGCGAGGACGCGCAGGCCTGCGTACTTCTCGCCCGCCCGCCGCTTCAGCCGTTCGCCGACGAGCGGCGCCGTTACCGCCTCGACGTACCCGACGAGCGGGACGAACGCGAGCACGGCGAAGCCGAGGAACGCGGCGGGGAATGCGGCGCGCCCGAGTCGGCGGAGGGCGATCCACGCCACCGTGGCGGCCGCCGCCCACACGGCCGGCCCCCAGCCCGCGACGAAGAAGGCAACGAAGATGCCGACGAGCGCGGCGAGGGCGAACGCGAGGGCGCCGAGCACCTTGGCACCCGCTGCCTGTATCCAGCCCGCCGCGGTTCCCGCCGCGACCCCGAGCCCGGCGCTGACGCCGAGCCAGTACCAGTCGAAAAGGCTCATTGCACCCAGTCTAGCCGCCACCCTTCGGCTATCCTCGCGCGGTGGATCTGGGGAGCATCCTCACGCTTCTGTTCCTCGCGCTTTTCATCGTCCCCGTCCTCACGCGCCAGATTCTCGACATGCGCCGGGCACGCGCGCTGTCCGCGCTTCAGCGCAAGCGAGGCACGCGCGTGATAGCAATGGTCCATCGCCAGGAGACCGTCGGCATCCTCGGCGTCCCCTTCTACCGCTTCATCGACATCGAGGATTCGGAGGCCGTCCTCAGAGCGATCCGCCTGACCGACGACCAGACGCCGATCGACCTCCTCCTGCATACGCCGGGCGGCCTGGTGCTCGCGTCCGAGCAGATCGCATTCGCGCTCCACCGCCACCCGGCCAAGGTGACCGTCCTCGTCCCGCACTACGCCATGTCCGGTGGGACGCTCCTCGCGCTCGCGGCCGACGAGATCCTCATGGACCCCGACGCGGTCCTCGGCCCCGTCGACCCGCAGCTCGGAGACATGCCCGCGGCATCGCTCGTCCGCGTCGTCGAGAAGAAGCCGATCGAGCGGCTCGATGACCGCACGCTCATCCTGGCCGACGTCGCCGAGAAGGCCGTCCGGCACATGAAGCAGGTCGTCCGCGACCTCGTCTCCGAGCGCATGGGCTCCAAGAAGGCCGATTCCCTCGCCGAGGAGCTCGCGGGCGGCCACTACACGCATGACGACCCGATCACCGTCGACGAGGCGCGCAAGCTCGGCCTGCCTGTCGAAACGGGCCTCCCCGTAGAGACCTACGAGCTGATGGAGCTCTTCCCACAGGCGGGCCGCAGGCGGCCGAGCGTCCAGTACGTGCCGCTCCCGCCGCCGCCGAACCAGGCGCCTTCACGGCCCTCGCGGCCGAGGTGATACCGCGTCCGATACCCACCGAGGATGTTTCTCCCGGCCGCGTAGAGGGAATTCCTTCCAGCACCCCAGAACGGAGGAACATGCCCCACCCCACCACGCCAACGCTGCTCTTCTTCACCCAGGAGACCTCGGGGCCGGCGCGGCGAATGGAGAGCCTCCTCGCACACCTCGCTCGCAAGAAGCGGGGCCGGCTCCGGATCTCGCGGATCGACGCGGCCACCTCGCCCGAGTGGGTCGACCGCCTGGAGGTCACACAGGTCCCGACCCTCATCCTCCTGAAGGACCGCCGGCCCGTGGAGCGCCTCGAAGGACGAGTCAGTGCTCCGCAGATCGAGCGCATGCTTGCCCCGCATCTCGCACCGCTGGAGGCTGAACCCGCAGTCGCCTAGCGGAACCTCGGGCGGCGGGTCATTGCCCTCCCTCTCCCCGCCGCCCATCGGCCCTCTCCCGAGCCCGGAGCGCGATCTCTCCTGATCTACGCACTTCGGGCTCGGCCGGTTTTCGATCAGGCCGACTGGAGCCGCTCGATGACGGCCAGGAGGAACTCGCTCGCCCGCGCTCCGTCGACGACCCGGTGGTCGAAGGTGCACGAGAGCCAGCCGACCTCCCGCGCCACGACCTCGCCGTCCACCACCGCCGGCCGCGGGCCGATGCGGTGCAGGCCGAGGATCCCGACCTCGGGGTGGTTGACGAGCGGCGTGGCGAAGAGCCCGCCGAGGCGCCCCGCGCTCGTCACCGTGAAGGTGGAGCCGCGAAGCTCCTCGGCCTCCAGGCTTCCGGCACGCGCGCCCTCGGCAAGGCGGGCGGCCTCGGCGGAGAGCTCGTCGAGGGACTTCTCGTCGGCTCCGCGCAGGACCGGGACGACGAGGCCCTCCTCGGTCTGGACGGCGAGGCCGATGTCGTAGCGCTCCCAGTAGACGATCTCGTTCCCGGCCAGGGTCGCGTTCAGCTCGGGATAGGCCTTGAGCCCGGCGACTACCGCCTCGAGGACGTAAGGAAGGTAGGAGCGCTCGCCGCGCGCCTGTGCGAGCGTGGTGAAGTCGCACTCCTCGACGACGGTGACCGACGGGACCTCTCGGTGAGAGCGTGTGAGGTGCTCGGCAATCTGCCGGCGCACCCCGCGAAGCGGGACCCGCCGCTCACCCTCGCGGGGCGCCGCCGCGCCGCGCACGTCCTCCTCCGTGATCCGGCCGCCCGGCCCGGTTCCCTTGACCGCATCGAGATCGACATCGAGCTCGGCGGCGATCCTCCGTACCAGGGGAGTCACCTGGATCTTCGCCGGCTCGGATGGGACGGCATCGGAACCGATGAGGACAAGGGGAGTGCCGACGGGGACGAGCTCGCCTTCGGCGACGAGGATGCTGGCTACCTTCCCCGCGGCCGGCGACGGGATCTCGACGGTCGTCTTGTCGGTCTGGATCTCGACAAGAGGATCGTCCTCGGCGATCTCCTGGCCGACTTCGACGAGCCAGCGCGCGATCTCGCCCTCGCGGACGCCCTCACCGAGGTCCGGGAGCTTGAACTCGTAGGCCATCAGAAGCGGAGGACCTGCTCGACCGCCTCGACGACGCGGGCGGGCGAGGGAATGTGCTCGTCCTCGAGCGACCAGAAGGGGAACGGCACGTCGTAGCCGGTCACGCGCAGCACGGGCCCGCGGAGGTCGAGGATCGCCTTCTCCGCCAGGAGCGCGGCGATCTCCGCTCCGAAGCCTGCAACGCGTGGCGCCTCCTGGACGATCACAGCGCGGCCCGTCTTCCCCACGGAGGCGAGAACCGTCTCCTCGTCGAGGGGCTTCAGAGTGCGGACGTCGACCACCTCGGCGCTCGCATCCAGCTCGGCGGCCGCCTGCTCGGCGACCGCGACCATGCCGCCGTAGGCGACGAGGGTGACGTCGTCGCCCTCGCGGACGACCCGCGCCTTCCCGAGCGGGACGATGTGCTCGCCGTCGGGGACGTCCTCGCGCGGGCTGCGGTAGAGCACCTTGGGCTCCATCAGGACGACGGGGTCCGGCGAGCGAATCGCAGCGGCCAGAAGTCCCTTGGCATCGGCGGGAGTGGACGGGATGGCCACCTTGATGCCCGGCGTGTGCACGTAGTAGGCCTCGGGCGAGTCCTCGTGGAGCTCGGGCGCCTTCACCCCTCCGCCGGTCGGCATGCGCACGGTGATCGGGAACTCCATCGCCCCGTTCGTCCGCCAGTGGTAGCGCCCGACGTGGCAGATCAGCTGGTCGAGACACGGGTAGCTGAAGGACTCGTATTGCATCTCGCAGACCGGCCGCCACCCCGCCATGGCGAGGCCGACGGCGGTGCCGAGGATCCCCGCTTCGGCGAGCGGCGTGTCGATGCAACGGTCCGGGCCGAAGCGGTCGAGCAGGCCCGCGGTTGCCCGGAAGACGCCGCCCGCGCGTCCCACGTCCTCGCCCATGACCATGACCGACCCGTCGCGCTCCATCTCCACGTGAAGCGCATCGTTCACGGCTTCGACCAGAGTCCTAGTCGACATAGGCGTTCTTTTTCACGAGGGACGAGTCTGGAACAGGCAGCGCCTCCGCGGCCGCCATGCCGGCGCGCATCGCCTCCGTGGCCTCGGCCGCGATCGACTCGACGAGCTCGTCGCCGAGCAGGCCAAGGCGGCGGAGATAGCGCTCGAAGCGCCCGACGCATTCGTTCGCACGTTCGGCCTCGACGCGCTCGGCGTCGATGTAGGCGCTCGGGTCGTCGGCGGTCGCGTGCGGCGCGCACCTGTAGGTGACGGCCTCGATGAAGGTCGGCCCGCTTCCCGAGCGCGCGCGCGCGACCGCGTCGCGACTCGCCTCGTAGACCGCAAGCACGTCTCCGCCGTCCACGCGGACGCCGGGCATCCCGTAGCCGATCGCCTTGTCGGCGAGCGTCGGCGCGCGTGTCTGCGCGGAGACAGGCGTCGAGATCGCCCAGCCGTTGTTGTTGCAGAAGAGAACCACGGGCGCCGCCATGACGGCCGCGAAGTTCGCGCCCTCGTGAAATGCGCCCTCCGAGGTGGCGCCGTCGCCGAAGTAAGCGACCGCACAAGCCGACTCGCCCTTGAGCTTCTTGCCCCAGGCAAACCCAACGGCATGCGGCACGTGGGTCGCGATCGGCACCGCGATCGAGGCAACGCCGTACTCCCGCGGATCCCACCAGCCGGCCGGATGCCCGCGCCACCACGCGAGGACGGTCTCGGGCGGCATTCCACGCAAGAGCCCGATCGCCGACTCGCGGTAGGAGGGGAACATCCAGTCCTCGCGCTGGAGTGCGTAGAACGACCCGGCCTGCATCGCCTCGTGCCCCCAGAAGATCGCGTACGTGCCGATCCGGCCCTGTCGGTGGAAGACGACCGAGCGCTCATCGTAGGTGCGCAGGAACACCATGGCGCGGTAGAGCTTCACCAGGTCCTGCTCGGTGAGGCCTTCGACCTCTCCGTCCGGGTGAGCCTCCCCGTCCCCGATCACCCTGCGCATGTCCCCTTCGGCGGGAACCACCTGGGCCATGCCTGGATTATTCCGGCACGAGCACCCGGAGCGCCGAGCGCTCCGCTTCGAAGTGCGCCTCGTCGACGTCTCCCAGGTCCTCGCCGTCGACCTGGAGCGGCACCGGCGCGTCCGCTCGAACGGTGAGCTCGTCCGCATCGTGGACGTAGAGGACGTGGGGCGAACGCTCCTGCCCCTTGCCGGCGAGCACCCAGCCCGCCACCTGCGGCAGGCGCCTCGCCTTGAGCTGCCGAGGCGCGACGAGGTCGAGGCCGAGTTCGAACTCCGCCTTCGGCGCGATCCGAAGCGGGATGCGCCCGACGTAGCTGTACGGGTGGCCGTTGGCCACCAGGGCGAAGGCGACTCGCCCGAGGCCCTCCACCTCCATGACCGGTTCGAAGCGCGCCCGCCGCTCGGCGAAGATGCCCGCAAGCGTGCGCGCGAAGGCGATATCGCTCGCGCGCTTACCGCTCGCCCGGCCGATGGAATCCACCCTGCGGACGAGCTCCGCGTCGATGCCGAAGCCGGCACTGAACGTGAACCGGCGCCCGTTGACCCGTCCGAGCGAGATCTTCCGTTCCGTACTGGAGTGCGCAAGAGCGCGCGCCGCCGAGACCGGGTCGCGCGGGATGCCGAGCGCGCGCGGAAACACGCTCGTCGAGCCCCCGGGGATGAAGCCGACGACCGGGTCGCCCGCGAGCCCGTTCACGACTTCGTTGAAGCCGCCGTCCCCCGAGAAGACGTACACCCGCTCCGCGCCCCCCGAAGCCTCGGCGATCTCCGCAGCGTGCATAGGCCGTTCGGTGAGGACCGTCTCCAGCTCGCCCGCGGCCTCGAGCTCCGCCTCGACGGCGAGCGTCAGGTCCGGCGTCACCCGGGAGGCGTTCGGATTGACGATGAGCACCGCACGCGGCACGGCCGCACTCTACGAGGGTGTCGAGTAGCCGCGGATGCCGTCGAGGAAGAGCGCGTAGAAGCGGTCGGCGAGAACATCGGTGCCGGCGCCCGCAGCGAGCCAGGTGTAGGCCCAATTGGCGGCCGAGAGGAAGAGGAGCGCGGCCGCGTTCACGTCCAGGTCGGCCCGGAGCTGACCCATGTCCCGCCCCTCGCGGAAGAGCTCGCGGATGCGCTCCTCGTAGCGGCGCCTCTCCGCAACGACCTCCTCGAGGCGCTCGCCCTCCAGGTACTTCCACTCCTGGACGAAGACGGTCGCCACCTCGAGCTGCTCGGAGACGACGCGGAGGTGCGCCCTGAGCGCCAGGCGGATCTTCTCCGCGGGAGGAGCGTCGTCGGGCACCGAGTCGAGCGCCCCGTGGAAGGCGGCGGCGCCCCCGCGCATCGTCTCGTAGAGGAGGTCCTCCTTCCCCTCGATGTGCGCGTAGAGAGAGCCCTTCTGCACGCCCAGGGACTCGGCCAGGTCCCCGATCGACGTGCCGTGGTAGCCCTTGGCCGCGAACAGCCGAGCGGCCTGGCGGGAAAGCTCTTCCTTCCTGGACATCGTGTACGGTTACCCTAACGATCGTTTGGTTATGGACGAGGCCGAATTCGAAGCGTACGTGCAGGGCGGAGGCCAGGTCGAGGCCGGCGATCCGATGCCCGACGACTACCGCAAGGCGCTCGTCAAGTTCATCGAGATGCACGGGAACTCAGAGCTGATGGGCGTCCTCCCGGAGCGCGAGTGGATCCTCCGTGCGCCCACGCTGCAGCGCAAGCTCGCCCTGACCTCCAAGGTGCAGGACGAGGTCGGCCACGCCCAGCTCATATACCGGGTCGTCGAGGATCTCGGCAAGCCGCGAGAGGCGTGCCTCGACGATCTCGTCGCCGGCAAGACGAAGTTCCACAACGTCTTCCACTACCCGACGAAGACCTGGGGCGACGTCGGCGTCATCGCCTGGCTCGTGGACGCGGCGGCGATCATCTCGCAGAAGGCGCTCCTCAAGTGCTCCTACGCCCCGTACGCGCGGATCATGAAGAAGATCTGCTGGGAGGAGTCCTTCCACATCCTCCACGGCCGCGACGTGATCCTCACGATGATGAACGGCACGGAGGAGCAGCGCGAGCTCGTGCAGGAGGCGCTCGACCGCTGGTGGGGCCCGCTCATGCAGTTCCACGGGAACCCCATCCCGGCCGCGGACGACCCGATGTACCGCTGGCGGATCAAGAGCCAGGCCAACGAGGAGGCCCGCCAGCAGTTCCTCGACGGCTACGTGCCGCAGATCCGCGAGCTCGGCCTCACCGTCCCCGACCCGCAGCTCGAGAAGCGCAAGGACGGCGTCTGGGAGTACTCCGAGCCCGACTGGGACGAGCTCAAGTGGGTCGTGACCGGGCACGGGCCCGAGACCGAGCGCCGGCTCGGCTTTCGCCAGGCCTCGCGCGAAGAGACCGCCTGGGTACGCCGCGCGGTGCTCGCGGACGCGGCATGAATTTCCCCCGTCGTCTGGGGCCGTCAGGCGCCGGCGAAGCCGGGCTTCGCCCGGCGGGAGCCGCGCCGGCCAGGGCACGGG
>Ga0307296_10001072_pt1 | contig 13553 bp, 13 predicted proteins | sample ER_DNA_153_FD_194467 | JGI IMG/M metagenome (GOLD analysis project Ga0307296, IMG submission 194467) | Bulk soil microbial communities from the East River watershed near Crested Butte, Colorado, United States - ER_DNA_153 | ecosystem: Environmental > Terrestrial > Soil > Floodplain | place... | reverse complement strand
TCGTCGTCCCGACGAGAGAGACGTTTCGCACCTACGGGTCACGCGATCGAGGAACGAGCGTGACCCCTTCTTCTGATCGCAGTTGCGGGGAAGGCTGAGTGAGCCTCGGCAAGCATGCTCCGGCGTGGCTCGTCGGCGTGGCCGGTCTCGCGATCAGCGTCGGGATCGCGCTCCGGGTCCTGATCCCGTATGGGATGGATCCGACGATCTTCCTCGCCTTGGGTGAAGACGCGCCGGTGCAGACGGTGTACGCACAGCACCTGCTCGGTGCCGTCAACGTCCGGCCGGGCGGAGGACACGACGGTAAGTACTTCTTCGCCCAGGCCAACGACCCCTGGTACCTGGAGCCGGAACTGCACGCGGCGGTCCTCGACCGGCCGGCCTATCGGGGCCAACGGATGCTGTTTCCATTGATCGCGGGTGGGTTCGGGTTCTTCCCGCCGGCCGTGATCGTCTGGTCGATGCTGGTGACGAACCTGCTCGCGATGGCGGTCGGTGCGCTGTTGGCCGCCAAGCTGGCTGCATCATGGGGTGGGCCCACCTGGCTAGGGCTCTTGGTGCCCCTGAACATCGGGTTGCTCTTCGAGCTCGAGATCGGTGGAGCGGGGATCCTCGCGTACACCTGCTGTCTGGGCGCCCTGTGGGCGCTCGTGAACCAGCGGACGTGGCTGGCACCGATCCTGTTCGCTGGGGCGGCTCTGAGCCGAGAAGTGATGGTGGCGTTCGCCGTGGGTGTGTTCGTGCTGTGGTGGCTCGACCGGCGTGAACTTCCGTGGCGCCTCGTGATCACACCGCTCGTGGCGATGGCCGTGTGGTACGTCTACCTCCATGTGCGCCTGGACCATGTGCCAGGCGTGGGGGGTGGTCTCCAAAACTTCGCGCCGCCGTTCGTCGGGTTCTTCGAGGCGTTCCGATCCTGGGCTAGAGAGCCGACTCAACTGCTGATCAATCTGTCTCTGCTCACCGTGATCGTCGCCTTCACCCCGCTCGTGCTCCGCAGCCGCCTTCCGATCGCCTGGGGGGCCTTGCCGTTCGTTGCATTGGCCACGATCCTCTCGGTGAACGTGTGGCGCGAGCCCTTCGACCTCACCCGGGCACTCGCTCCGATCTTCACGGCGGCCCCGTTCCTCGTCACCGTCCCAAGGCGCGCCGAGGCTTTTCCCCCTGACGCCCACGCGACGAAGGGGCGGACGTGAAGCCTGCTTCGAACGACCCCGCTCCGATGATCGTCGGAGTCCTCGGCGCCGGCCACGTCGGCCTGGTCACGTGTGTCTCGCTCGCCTCCATCGGCCATCACGTCAGCGGCTACGACATCGATCGGTCGAAGGTGGAAGCTTTGATGGAGCGCCGGATGCCGTTCCACGAACCGGGCCTCCAGGACGCGTTGGACGCGCAGGTCGCGGGGGGACACCTCTCGTTCACCGACGACATCGCTGGAGCAGTGGCCGGCGCCGACGTCGTCTTCATCTGTGTCGGCACGCCCACCCGTGCTTCTGGGCAGGCCAACCTCCTTGCGGTCGAACGGGCCGCTCGCGACATCGCCAAGGAGGCCACCGGTCCACTCGTCGTCGTGGAGAAATCGACGGTCCCTGCCGGCACCTCGACGCATGTCGAGCGGACGCTCGCCAGGGAGCGGCCGGACCTCGTCGGGTCCCTGGAGCTTCTCTCGAATCCGGAGTTCCTTCGCGAGGGCCGCGCCCTGGAGGACGCCATGCATCCGGAGCGGATCCTCGTCGGAGGCTCCTCGCCCCGGGCGTTCGAGGTGATGCGTCGCCTCTACCGGCCGTTCCTCGATGCGGGGGTTCCCTTGATCGAGACGGACATCACGAGCGCGGAGCTCTCGAAACACGCCTCCAACGCGTTCCTCGCGCTCAAGATCTCCTACACCAATGCCTTGGCGCGTCTCTGCGAGGCGTCCGGCGCCGACATCGAAGCCGTGGCCCGCGTGATGGGTGCGGATCCTCGGATCGGGCCCGAATTCCTCGCCGCCGGTTTGGGATTCGGGGGCTACTGCCTTCCCAAGGACCTGGCCGCGTTCGAGCACATGTCCGAACGGCTGGGATACGCCTTCCCGATGCTCGCCGAGGTGGCTCGCATCAACGAGGAGGCGATCCAGGCGGCGATGTCCAAGGTCCGCGATGTCGTCTGGAACGTCGAGGGGAAACGTGTCGCGTTGCTGGGCCTCTCGTTCAAGCCTGATACGGATGACGTCCGGTTCTCACCTGCCCTCGCCCTCGCGCGCGCCCTGATCGCCGAGGGTGCTTCGGTCGTCGGGTTCGATCCCGTTGCGGGAGACGCCGCCCAGGACGAGATCCCGGAGCTGGACGTCGCCGCCGATCCGTACGAGGCGGCGGAGGGTGCCTCCTGCGTCGTCGTGTGCACGGCATGGGACGAGCTGCGCGAGCTCGATCTCGATCAGCTCGGGACACGCATGGCCGCCAGGAACCTCGTCGACGGGCGGAACCTTCTGGACGGGACAGCTGCGATCGCGGCGGGGTTCACGTATCGAGCCATGGGACGTCCAGACCCAACCCCTGCATCGCCGCCACCCTAAGGCTGCAGCCTTGCCGCCAGTGACCTCCTCAGATGTCCGCCAGTTGCTTCGCGAGGTCTTCGGGCCGGGTGACCGGTAGGCGGCACGAGAAACGCTCGCACACATATGCGGTCGGCGCGCCGTCGACCCCTGGACGGTCTTCGAGGAGCGCTGGGCCCTCGAAGACGGTTCCTTGCGGACCGATCGCGACGACGACGTTGGGCAGGAAACGCTCGCGATGTACCTCGTTCATCAGGGCTCGGGTCCGCGGGTGCTCGAGGCTGCCGATGATCGCCACCTCGCGGGACGGACCGAGGTAGAGGTCAAGGGCAACGAGGGCGTGACCGAAGGCGGTAGGCGCGCGCCCGAGTGCGTCCCGCACGAGGCGGATCCCTGAGACACCGATCCGTTCCCACTCTCGATCGCCGGTCAGCAAGGCCAGTCTTTGCAACACGTCGGCAGCTGCCGAGTTCCCCGAGGGCACCGCGTTGTCGTAGAGCTCCTTGGGCCGAACGACCAGGGCTGTGTCATCTGTACCCGTCTGGAAGAAGCCGCCGCGATCGGCATCGTGGAACAGGTCGACGAGTGCGTGTCCGAGCGCCACCGCCTCACGGAACCAGGTGATCTCGCCGGTGGTGGAGTAGAGCGTCAGACACGCCGAGGCGAGCAGGGCGTGGTCGTCGCAGAATCCGGGACGTCCCGGCACCCCCGCCCGCCATGAGCGGAGGAGCCGTCCGTCGTGCCTGCGCAGGTTCCCGAGAAGGAATCTGAGGCACGTCTCCGAGGTCTCGATGAAGCGGGGCTCGTCGAACGCGCGGCCGGCCTCGGCGAATGCCTGGACCGCCATCGCGTTCCAGGCCGTCAAGATCTTGTCGTCCGTCGCCGGCCGGATCCGGCGCTCTCTCGCTTCGAAAAGCACGAGTCGAGCCCGTTCGAGGTCGAGGTTCTCGGGCTCCTCGCCGCTCGGGAACCAGAGCACGTTCGTGCCTTCCCAGTTGCCCTCTCGCGTGGCCCCGAACGCGGTGGCCGCCTCCTCGCCCACGAGCTGGACGAGCTCGTCCCAGGACCACGTCGAGAACTTCCCTTCGACGCCCTCGGCGTCCGCGTCTTGACTCGAGAAGAAGCCGCCCTCCACGTGGCGCATCTCTCGGAGGAGGAAGTCGAGGGTCTCGGTCGCGACCCGGCGGTATCGGTCGTCGCGCGTCTGCAACCATGCTCTGACGTAGAGCTGACCCAGCTGCGCGTTGTCGTACAGCATCTTCTCGAAGTGAGGGACGTGCCAGGCCGCGTCGGTCGAGTAGCGCGCGAAGCCGCCGCCGACCTGGTCGTACAAGCCGCCGGACGCCATCCGGTCCAACGTGGTCGCCAGTATCTGGTGCGCGTCCGGAGCCCCACGGGCCGCCATCCGAAGCACGAACTCCAACGACATCGGCTGTGGGAACTTCGGGGGTGCGCCGAAACCGCCCCATTGCTCGTCGAACGCGTTCCGCAGTTCTTCGAACGCCTGCGCGGCGATCTCGCTCGTGAACGGTTCTCGCGATCCCGGCATCGACGCGGCCCTCGAGATCGCCTCCACGACACGACCTCCCTGCCGTTCGACGTCCTCCCGACGGTCCCTCCATGCTTCGACGACCCCCTCCAGCACCTGACGGAACGAGGGCATACCGTGCGTCGGTTCCCTCGGGAAGTAGGTGCCCGCGAAGAACGGTCGTCCGTCAGGCGTGAGGAACGCCGACAGTGGCCAGCCGCCTCGGCCCGTCATGGACTGGACGGCGTCCATGTAGATACCGTCCAGGTCGGGTCGTTCCTCCCTGTCCACCTTGATCGGCACGAAGTGTGCGTTCAGGAAGGCGGCGGTCTCCGCGTCCTCGAACGACTCCCGTTCCATCACGTGGCACCAATGACAGGCGGCGTAGCCGATCGAGAGGAAGATCGGCCGCTCATCGGCTGTCGCGGCGGTGAGGGCTTCCTCTCCCCACGGGTACCAGTCGACGGGGTTCCCTGCGTGCTGGAGCAGATACGGGCTGGTCTCCTGTGCCAGGCGGTTCATCGGGTCAGTGTCCCGCACTCCTCGAGGAACGGCTCATCTCTTGGGCCGCAGATGCCGATGTTCCCGGCAGGTATGGAAACGATCCGCATCCTCGTCGTGGGTGAGACCCCCGCTCTCGTACAGGAGCTGCTGCTCGCGCTCCGAAGGCGGACAGGGTTCGAAGTCCTCGGTCCGGTCCCCGACGATGCGGCGGCGCTCGACGTGTTCGCCGAGGCACCGCCAGATATCGTCATCGTCGAGCTCGATCGGCTCGACGGACGGGGCGTGGCGATCGTCTCGGCGATCCGAGACACCACACAGGTTCGCGTGATGGCGTCGACTCGATATCCCGCGACCCAGGACGTCGAACTCGCGATCGCCGCCGGCGCCTGCGGCGTCCTGCCGACCGATCGGGAGCCGTCGAGCCTCGTGAGCGCGTTCCGGCGGGCGGCGGCCGGGGAGCTCGTTCTCCCCGGAGAGGATCTGCCCCTCCTGGTGGGTCAGCTTCAGGAAGCCCGCGCGAGGCGCACCCGCCAGGCTCTCCTGACCACGCTGACGGGGAGGGAGCGCGAGGTCATCGCGGCGATGGCGAGCGGAGCCACCACGACCGGGATCGCCTTCGAGCTCGGGATCAGCCCTGCGACGGTGCAAACGCACGTCAAGAACATCCTGAGCAAGCTCGGGGTCCACTCGAAGGTGGAGGCCGTCAGCGTGGCGTGGGGTGGCGGCCTCCTCCTCGACGCGCGTTCCGCCTGAGAGCTAGCCTCTCGTCATGGGCGACACCGTGCGAGCGGTCGTGGTCGCCGCCCATCGGACCGTGCGAGGCGTGATCGAGCTTGCCTGCCGGGAAGCGGGTGTGACCGTCGTCGAGAGGGCCGAGACCGCGGCCGCGGCGACCGAAGCGTGTCGCTCGAGCAAGCCGGAACTCCTGGTGCTGGATCTCGAGCTGCCCGATGCCGACGGCTTCCGCGTCCTGACCGATCTCGGGGATGGATGCCCGAGGTCGGTGCTCGTCCTCGCGGACCGGGCCGATGGCGACCTCGTCCTGCGGGCGTTGCGCCTGGGTGCGCGCGGGTACGTGACGAAGGCGGAAGGACTTCGCGACCTCGCCGCCACCATCCGGCGGGTCGTGGCGGGCGAACGCGTCATGACCCCGGCGCACGAGAAGGATGCGATGGGGGCGCTCGGACGCATGGCGAGACGGGCCAGGGAGGGCGCCGACGTGGAGGCCGGTCTCACGCCCAGAGAGCGGCAGGTGCTCGAACTTCTCGGCGGAGGATTCACGATCGGTCAGATCGCGTCGAGGCTCGGTATCTCACCGCGCACCGTCGAGACCCACGTGGCGAAGCTCTACCGGAAACTCGGGGTGCGGACCCGGGTGCAGGCCATCTCTCGAGCCGCCACGCTCGGGTTGGTCGACCTGTAGCCTCGGCCACAGAGAAGAGTGAACGACACGACAAGCGAAGACGGCCGGAAGTCGGCTTCTCCACTCGGCGTAGTGGTGGTCGAGCCGTTCGCTGTGGTGCGTGCCGGTCTCGTCCGGACCATCGATGCGAGCCCCGGGCTCGAGGCCCTTGCCTCGGTGGCGAGCGCCGACGAGGCCATGGTTGTCGTCGATCGGCTTCGTCGAGGGCGATCGGTCATCCTCGTCGCCATGGGACTGGCCGGAGAACAAGACGCCTACTGGCTGATCCGCGCCCTCCGGGAGCGATTCCCGGGGCACGTCATCCTCGGGATGGGTGCGAACGCCGACCCGAACGCGATCTCCCGGGCGCTGTTCACCGGCGCCGACGGCTTCGTCGACAAGAACGTGGAGGTCGAGGAGTTCGTCGCCGCCATCCAGGCTTCGGGCGGGGATGAGGTCGTGATCGTCGGACCTGCGGCCGCCTCCGTCGGCACGATCGCGGAGGGGATCGAACGCCGCCGGAGCCCGACCTTCCGTCTCACCCGACGCGAGCGGGAGGTGCTGGTCGTCGCGTCCGAGGGTCTGACGGCGCGGGAGATCGCCGATCGTCTCGGCGTTCGCGAGCGAACCGTCACCACACACCTCGCGAGGATCTACGGCAAGCTGGGCGTCGGGAACCGACTCGCGGCTCTCCGACTCGCGGCCCGGTCGGGACTCGTATCGATCAGTCAAGACGAGTAGCTCAGGACCGTACGAAGACCGAGCCGGCAGGGCCATCCACCACTCGCCTCCAGTCGTCGGCCTTCGACAGCTCGTCTTTCAGCACGGCTCTCGGCGGGAGGATCACACCTTGGATCCGGTGACGGTCCAGGATCCGGTCCCAGCCGTCCGCCGCGGCGATCGCCCGATCGTAGTCGAGCCACACGGCGTCCGAGTAGAGCTCGATCCTGGAGTCCACCATCACGGGGTCCTCGGGAAGCGAGTACTCGAACCAGGAGGCGAACGGCTGATACACGAAAAGCCGGGACCCCTCCGGCAAGGCTCCGCGAGTCGCATCGACCAGCACTTCGGGGGCGTCGGCCGCCAGTCGCCGGCTGGTGTGGGTCACGGGGTCGGTCCCCGCCCGGAGGAGCAGCGCGATCGGGAGGAGTGCGAGGATGATGGCCGCCGCCGTCACTTTCAAGGGGTCGAGCCGCCATGGGTCCGATCCGGCCGCATCCCGGTTGGGTGCTCGGAACCACCCAGACACGACCGGGGGGGCCGCCAGCGCCCACCAGAGGATGCCCCGGATCGCCGGCACGGCGAGAGCGAAGAACACGATCAGTCGAGCGATGTCGGTGAGACGGACCTCTTTGCGTTTCCATACCGCCGTCGCGAGGACGACGACCCCGGACAGCCAGAAAGGGCCGCCGCTGAGCGACAGAGGGTTCGGGGCACGCCACTCGGCGACCCAGTTCCGGATCGTCTCGTTGGTGGAGATCTCGACGGCGTATGACCAGACACCCGGTCCGAACGGTGTGACGAAAGTCGCCGTGACGGTTGCCAGCAACAGCAACAAGGTTCGGCCGGCGGGTCTGCGCTCGATGAGATCGTCACCGAGAGCGAAGACGATCAACAGGGGAGCAAGCACGAAGCTTCCGTGGACGTTCGCCCAGATCAAGGCCAGGATCGGGACCAACCACGTCCACCCGTCGCGCCTCGCGAGCAAGAGCCAGGTCCCCGTGAAGAGTGGGACCGCGAGCGCTTGCGGCCGGGGGGCTGGTGGGCCGGTCGCCACGATCAGCCCGGACAACGTGAGCACGGCAGCCGTTCGTGGGACGGCTCCGGCCCTCCGGCAGCTCGAGTAGAGGAAGCCGAAACCGGCCCCGACGGCTGCGGCATAGGCGAGGGCCACCCCCATCCAACCGAGCAGCCGGTGGGCGCTCGCGAAGACGATCTGCGCTCCCCACTGCTGGTTCAACCAGGGACGGCCACCACTCGTGAAGGTGAACGGGTCCGAACGGAGCACGTGGCCGGTCTGAAGGGCGAGCGCGCCCGCCTTCACGTGGTACGCGAGGTCGATCGCCCTCATCGCGGTCAGGAGGGAGGCCGCTGCCGGCAAGACAGACGCCAAGAGCGACCAAGGGGGTTGGGATCCTCGTCGAGCGTCCACCTGTGGGCGCGCACGCGAGACGGTCGTCAAGGGAGCATCCATCGAGGAATCGTACGGGCTGCTATCGGCACGCCGCGGATCGAGCTGGACTCCTACGTTGAAGTACGTAGCGAACTACGGTCGAATGCGGGATTCCTTGCAGGGTCGGGTTCTCCTATGGTGCTTGCTGGCGGAGTGGCTTTTTTTCGCCGGCGGGGCGAGAGCCCCGAGGACGGGGATCGGAGGAAGGGAGGTGTATCGGATGCTCACGCTTTACTCGGGTCTTCAGACCTGGTGGGCCGACCGCAAGGAACGCTTCCAGGAGGAGCACGGCGCGACCGCGGTTGAGTACGCGTTGATGGTCGCTCTGATCGCGGTGGTGATTATCCTCGCGGTGACCTTCGTCGGCACATCTGCTTCGACGAAGTTCAGTGAGGTTGGATCGGCAGTCAACAGCGCCGGTTCGTAGCTCCAGCTGATCGGGCGTCTCGTCGGCCCTCTCGTCGCCGCCTCGGCGGCGGCGAGAGCGGCCAGCATCTGCACACGTGTGGTCCAGTGATACCTCCCTCCGCCCGAACTTCAGATCACGGTGTTCTCGTTCACGGGATCGTGACTGTCAGAGCCTTCCCTTACCCACCGTCGGTCCTACCTCCGGCCTACGCTGGGTCCGTTAGGTGATGCACGAAAAACGGTCCCTTTGGGGGTTCCACTCGGGCACCCCCCGAGGTACCATCCGGCGTCTTCTCGCTCTTCCGAGGAGATACGTACGTAGAAACACGTAGACAACTCCAGTGGAATACGGGATTCCCTGGAGGGATGGGGCTCTTCTAACGTACTCGCTGGCGGAGTAGCAACTTTCCGCCAGTGGGGCGAAAGCCCCGAGGACGGGATATCGGAGGAAGGGAGGTGTATCGGATGCTTAAGCTTTACACGGGTCTTCAGACCTGGTGGGCCGACCGCAAGGACCGCCTGCAGGAGGAGCACGGCGCGACCGCGGTTGAGTACGCGTTGATGGTCGCTCTGATCGCGGTGGTGATCATCCTCGCGGTGACCTTCATCGGCACGTCTGCGTCGACCAAGTTCAGCCAGGTTGGATCGGCAGTCAACGGAGCCGGTTCGTAGCTCCAGCTGATCGAGCGGCCCGTCGGCCGCTCTCGCCGCCGCCTCAAGGCGGAGGGGCGAGGAGCCGACGGATTCTTCAGGAACGGATCCTTCAGGAGTGGAGAGGATGAGCATTCGAGCCAAGCTTCGTCGTGAGGACGGGGCAGCCGCGGTCGAGTTCGCCTTGATCGTCGGGCTGCTCGCGATCCTCGTGTTCGGCCTGTTCGAATACGGGTTGGCCTTCTGGCAGGTGCAGAACCTCCGGGCCTCGGCCCGCGAGGGAGCGAGGGTCGCCGCCGTGGGTGGGAACGACGCCGCGGTACGCACCGCCATGGCTTCCTCCTCCGCCGGCTCTCTGAGCGGCAGCTCATGGACGTTCTCCCGGGATCGGACGTGTGACCAAACCCCCGACACCACGGGTGACCCGGTGACGATCACGATCAACAACCCGTCGCTCGCCGGTTCGGTGCAGGAAGCCTTCAGGGTGAACATCCCCTTCCTACCGCAGATCCAGCTGAACCCGGTGTTGAGCGGCACCTTCCGATGCGAATGAGGAACCTGATGAAGACAAGACTGCCCTCGTCCGGTGACAACGAGCGTGGGGCCGTGGCCGTCATCGTCGCGCTCAGCTTGGTCGCGATCTTCGGGTTGATCGTCCTTACGGTCGACGTCGGCCAGCTCCTCTACAAGCGTCGCGCGATGGTGAACGCCTCCGACGCGGCGGCCCTCGCGGCCGCGCAATCCTGCGCCGGCATCACAGATTCGGACAGCCCGGAATCGATGGCGGACACGTTCGCGATCGACAACGTGGGGACCGCGAAAGCGAGCGTCACGAACATCATCGACGTCGTGGGATGCGACGGACCCCCCTTCGGCCACGTGACCGTCGAGTACGCCATGGATCAGAACCTCTTCTTCGCGGGGGTGCTCGGCTTCAACGGCCCCGCTTCCGTGAGGACCAGGGCGACGGCCGGGTGGGGACCCGCCGGAGGAGCGAACCCGCTCCCGATCGTGGTGTACACAGGGAGCTCCCAAGGGAACTGCGACATCCAGGAAGGCATCGGTGAGGGTGTCCCCTGCTACCTCTGGTACGACAACGACCTCTTCGCCAACTCGGCGTTCGGCTTCCTCAACCTGTGTACGGCGACCGACCCCTGCCAGCAGGGATGGGATGTCGGCGGGAGTGACGGGTGCCCCAACGTCGGATCGAGCTTGCGAGACGACTGGATCGCCGGGACGTGGACCGGTGGGCCCAACGAGGTGCGGCCGCCGTTCACCCTCGTCTGCCGCGTCAGCGGCCTTTCGTCCTCGAACTGGAACGCACTGAGTGATCGCGAAGGCCCTCCGCACGTCCCGGGTCTCGTGGATGACTCCGACCTCATCTTCCCCGTCAACGACTGCAACGAGCAGACGGACTCGAGAGGCATCCGCATCGGATGCGACGCAACCGTCGCGCCGGACAAGTACGCCATCGTCGGATTCATCGTGCTTCACCTGAACGCTGTACTCGATAGCGCGGCGGAGTGGGGCGGCACGTCCCTGTCGAGCTGCAGCAAGAACAACTTCAACGTCGCGACCGGAACGACGTACCCCCTCTCCTCGATCAGCGGAGGCAACTGCCCCGGCCCGAGCACCCCGTCGGCGGTCCAGGATTTCAAGATCAACGGTCAAACATCCAGCCCGAACTGGACATACGACGACACCAACAAGGCGTTCACGTGGACCGGCGCGCCCGGTCGCGTTCAGGTCGATTTCGACTGGTGGATAGACGGACAGTGTGGTCGGCCTCCGAACAACTCGAGCGCCGTGTGTATCAAGGTGACGACGGTCGAGGTTCGGTTCGGCGGCACGACCCCGTGCCCGAACTGCGCCGACTTCGGCCTGCGGGCCGTCCGGTTGTGCGATCTGGCGTTCGGGAGTTGCCCGGAAGAATGAACTGAGCCGAAGGACTGAAGCCGGCGGGAGGTTCGGCCGATAAGGAAACTCTGAGGATGGGCTGAGGCTGAAAGGAGCAAGAGGATGAGGTCACGGGGTCTGGTGGTTGCGATCGCAGTCGTGCTCGCCGTGGCGGCAGCTGCGGCCGTGATCCTGTACACGCAGGGGGTCAAGGAACAGGCACGATCTGGTGGTGAGCTCACGAACGTCATCGTGGCCACCCAGGAGATCCCCGCCAATCAATCTCTCGATCCCTTGGTCGATCAAGGGATCTTCACGGAGATCCAGCTCCCGGCCGACGCGTTGGTCGAAGGGGCCGTCACCGACGTCGGACAACTCCGAGGCGTCACGACCACGACCCCGATCCTCGCGAACGAGCAGATCTCGACCTCGCGCCTCTCCTCGGCGGAGAGGCCTCTGAACCTGACGGGCGTGAGCAAGGGCCACGTCGGCGTCGCCGTTGAGCTCGATGCTCCCCAAGGCGGCGTCGGCAACATCCAGCCCGGAGATTCGGTGCAAGTCTTCGCGACCTACCAGGGTGTAACGGTGATCAAGACGGACCTTCGGAAGCTGATCAACAGCGCCGGTGGCGGCACAACCAGCCCGAAGGTCGACCTGCCGGACTTCACGCTGACGCTGATCCCGACCGTTCGGGTCCTCCGTATCCAGAATCCGTCGGTGGACACCGAGACGGGCAGGAGCGACAGCTCACGGATCCAGGTGACGTTGGACCTGCTGCCGCAGGATGCGCAGAACCTCGTGTTCGCCCAAGAGAACGCGCGGATCTGGCTCGGCCTGCTGCCCCCAGGTGAGGACGGTACGCAACCGCGTGCATCGCTGGTCCCGATCGAGATCCTGCTCGGAGCGAAGCTCGGATGACCGACGCCAGCGTCGTCGCCGTCGGGACGCCGCAGTCGTTCCGCCAGCAGGTCGCCAGGGCCATCGAGATGGGCCAGGAAGAGGTGGGCTGGGTGCAGTCCGCCACGGCCGCGGAGGAGTTGCTGATCAACGCCTTCCAGCCCATCGACGTCTTGGTCCTCTCGCCCGAGGTCAAGGAGCCCGACGCGCTCGGACTGGCCGAGTTCGTGGGGCGCCAGGCTCCGGGCACGGCCATGGTCTTGGTACGCGACCACACCTGGAACGGGTTGCTCCCGGCGGCGATGCGCGCGGGCATCCGCGACGTGGTGGACATGACGCAGGGGACGGAGGAGCTCCGCGATGCGGTGGAGCGCGCGATCGTCTGGGCGGCGAACCTGCGCTCGGTGAACGTTCCCCAAGCGGACGGGCAGCCGCTCACGCGCGGAAGGATCCTGTCGATCTTCTCCTCGAAGGGGGGGACCGGGAAGACCTTCCTGACCTCCAACCTCGCCACCGCGATCGCCGAGGTCACCGGTCACGACACGGCGGTGGTCGACCTCGACATCGATATGGGCGACGTGTTCACGTACTTCGGACGGGAGCCTTCAGCCACGATCCAGGACCTGATGGAGCTCGGCGAGGGCGCGGAGCGCTCCCGCATCAAGGCCGTGGGCGTCCAGCTCTCTGAGCACCTGTGGGGCTTCGGCGCGCCCCCGGATCCCGCTGCGGAGGCTCCCGCCGGTGAGGCGATCGGGAAGTTCCTTCGTGCGCTGCGGAACGAGTTCAGCTGGGTGGTCGTGGACGCCTCCGTCGACTATTCGGACTCCGCGCTCGTGTGCTTCGATCTCTCGGACGCGATCTGCCTGGTTACGGGGCTCGACGTCGTGGGCGTGAAACACCTGTCCAAGTCACTCGACACGCTGCTCACGATCGGTTTGCCGCGAGAACGGTTCCGAGTCGTCCTGAACCGCGCGGACTCGAAGGTCGGCTTGGATGCCTCGGACGTGGAACGCGTCATGAAGATCAACGTCGACGCGATGATCCCGTCGAGCCGGCTCGTCCCGACCTCCTTGAACAAGGGCCGGCCCGTCGTTCTCGACGAGCCGAATTCCGAGGTCGCGCAGGCGGTGCGGCAGTTGGCCGTCCGGTTCGCCGGCCAGGCCGAGATGGTCGCGGCCGGCGAAGCCGGCATCGACACGACCAAGAAGAAGCGGAAGCTGTTCGCTCGAAGCTGAGCCCGAGAGAGGAAAAGGTAGAGGAGGCAACCCGATGTCGCTGGCAGACAGGCTGCAGAAGGCCCAACAGAAGGACAGGATCGCCGAGGTCCGAACTCGGGTCCAGGAGCGCCTGGTCGAGAGCCTCGGGCCACGACTCTACGACGCGAGCCTCTCCGACACGGAGCTCGAAGGCATGGTGCACCAGCGCCTGCGCGAGCTCCTCGACGAGGAAGAGGGTCCGCTCGCCGCCCAGGAGAAGCTGCTCATCGTTCGTCAGATCGGCGACAGCGTCCTCGGCCTAGGACCGTTGGAGCCATACATCCGTGACCCGGAGGTCACGGAAG
>Ga0307296_10001071_pt1 | contig 13555 bp, 15 predicted proteins | sample ER_DNA_153_FD_194467 | JGI IMG/M metagenome (GOLD analysis project Ga0307296, IMG submission 194467) | Bulk soil microbial communities from the East River watershed near Crested Butte, Colorado, United States - ER_DNA_153 | ecosystem: Environmental > Terrestrial > Soil > Floodplain | place... | reverse complement strand
GGTCGCGGACGTCTCGCGATCCCCGTGGAGCTCCACGACGTTGTCATCGGTCTGCACGGGCCCATGGATGCCCGCCGGGCCCGCTTCGTTTAGGTGTGGAGCCGCGGGCTTGAGGCGATGCATCGGCGCATCCGGGTGCCTGGTCCCCATCGGCGTCAAGCCACGTCGATCCAGAGGGTGTCGGTCTCCTCGTCGACCGCGATGGCGCGGATCTCGGCACCGAACGGGATCTCGATCACCTGGCGCGTGTCCTCGTCGACCCGACGGATCATTCCGTCCTTGTCGCCTACCCAGACGGCTCCCAACCCGGACACGACCATGGTCGGTGTTTCGCCCACCTGCAGGATCGCGCCCGTGGCGTTCGCGTCGACGTCGATCTCGGTGAGCGATCCGAGACTCCGGGAGAGTGCCCAGAGCCCATGCTCCCCAGAGACGAGTGCATCGACGCCGCCTGCAACGCTGATGACGTCCACGCCCCGCATCGTCCGCGGGTCGTAGCGGGTCACCGTCCCGGCGAACGCGTCCGCGGTCCATAGGGACCCGTATCCGAACGCCATCGTGTCGATCGGAGCGAGCCCGGAGACCGAGCGAGCGCGATCCGTGGCTGGGTCCAGTCGCACCAGCTCTCCGACCCCGCTGCCGAGCCACACCCACCCGCCGCCGACCGCGACATCCGTCGTGTAGTTCTTGTTGGTGACGTCGGGCGCGAAGCGGAACACGTGATCCTGTTCGTCGGTGCCTGGGTGCACCCGGATCAGGCCACCGCTATCCGCAACCCAGATGGCATCGAGGCCCTCGGCGACGTTGATCGAGAATTGACCGTAGATCTTGAGGGTGATCCTCTTTCGGACCTCTCGGTGCAACGGGTCGACGTGGTAGAGGGTTCTGGGGAGGCGGATCGTCCACACGCCTCCCTGACCGACGACCATCGCGTGATTCGTCCTCGGCGCTGACGTGCTGCCCGGCACCGAGGCCCCTCCGGCCAGGATCGACGTGATCGTTTCCCCGCTCTCGGGATCGATCTGCACCACCGTCTCAGACGCGGGCGCGGCAGATCTACGCTTCGGAGGTGGATCGTGGCCTTCCCGGGTTGCGGCGAACGCGATGGCCGCGACCACAAGCAGCGCGAGCCCCGCGGCGATCAAAGCCTTCGGGGGCGGCCGCTCCCGACCGGTGGACGGATGAACAGATGCTCGACGCTCCGCCGCCTCGGCCGCCAGGAGCGGCCGCCCCCGCTCGCGATCGTCCACTCCCGTCACGGCGAAGACCTGCCACGTTCCTGGCACGCCCTTCAGCTCATGCGCCGAGAAGTCCTCGAAACCGAACCCCGAGCCGGTCACGAGCTCCTTCGTGGTGCTCGTGACCAGGATGTCGCCGGCATCGGCCAGCGACATCACCCGCGCCCCGATCACCACCGCGATGCCGTGGGTCTTGCCGGCCTGATCCTCCGTCTGCCCCGTGTGGATGCCGGAGCGGATCTCGATGCCGAGGCTCCGGACCTCCTCGGCGAGCGCTGCCGCGCACCTGATCGCCCGGTCCGGCTGGGGGAAGGTGGCGAAGAAGCCGTCGCCGGCGTGATCCTCCTCCTTCCCCCCGAAGCGCTTGAGGGCGGCCCGGACGAGCCGGTTGAAGCGTGACGAGAGCTCGCGGTACCGAGCGTCGCCCAGTTGCGCAGCGATGTGCGTCGACCCCACCACGTCGAGCATCAGCACCGTGGCGATCCGGCGCTCGGGCATGTGGCAGTATCCGCCCACGTCCGGGCATTGCTCAACCGTCGCTCACAGGAGCGGCCGCAGCTCCTCCGGAACGAGATCGGCGAACGTCCACGCCGTCCAGAGGTCCTCGGCGGTTCGGACGGGATCCCCGGAAACCCCTTGACGAGCGAAGTGCTCGCAGATGCGAGCCACGTCGCGTGCCAGGAGCGATTCGGCGTGTCGATTCTTCTTCGGATCGACCGCCTGCGGAAGGTCGATCACACAGATCTCGCCTCGCCACACGAGTACGTTGAACGCAGACAGGTCGCCGTGAACCACGTCGTGGAAGAGCATCCGCTCGACGGCACGGACGCACTGCTCGAGAAGTTGTTCGGCCTCCGCGTGGTGGCCCGTGGGCCGATAGCGGTGGAGCTGCGGTGCGGCGTCGCCCTCGTCGCCGATGTACGACATGAGGATCGCGCTGTCGGTGGCCTCGATCGGACGGGGGACTGGCGCCCCTGCATCGAAGAGCGTGCGGAGGGTCTCCCATTCACGCCCGACCCAGATGCCGCCCTGGACCTCGCGGCCGAACCGTGTTTTCTTCTCCAGCGCGACGCGGATCCGCCGCTCTTTGATGAACTCGCCATCCCGGTAGAGCGACTCGTCCCGGAAGTCGCGCCGGTCGAGCGGGTGGTAGATCTTCAGCGCCGCCAGCTCTTCACCGGTCGTGCGCGGGTTCGCGCGCACGAGGTGGACGCTCGCTTCCTTGCCGCTCTTGATGGGTCTGATGACCCGTTCGATGAGCCCTTCGTCGAGGAAGTGCTCGAAGACTTCGTCATGCAACGCGGTGCTCCTTCCGTTGGATGTTGGCGTTCGCAGGGATCCGGGCATGCATGGACGCCGCGTCCTTCGGGAGCTACCGCGAAAGAGCCGAACGGCTCAGCGAGAGGCGGAGGGACGCTGCGCGCTGACGGTGACCGTGTGGGCACTCATCTCGCATCTCTCCTTCGTTCTTCGTCGTCGGCGCGACCTCCGCACCGAGCCGGGCGAGTATACGTGCTACGGAGCGGCGAGGTCGCTCACGATGGTCTCAGCCGGTTCCTGAAGCGGGGAGATCTTCTGCACGACCACGGTGGGGATATGGGTGACCGCACGGAAGCCGTCGCCATCGGGGAGGACCTCCTGGGCGACCGAGACGAATCGCGGTCCTTGCCGGACGAGGAATCCCACGGTGGTGACCAAGTAGTCGGCGCGAGCCTCGTCGGGGTCCGGCTCGTCGAAGTCGAACCACGCGTCCCGCCAGGTCACGAGGACGAGAGGGAACTCCGGCGGGTCGGTGAGGTCCGCCACGGGCTCGGCGAGCCTCTCGACCGGCCCGATGGCAGGCGCGTCGGGCTCTTGGTCCCATCCGGGCTCCCCGCCGCCGATCGGTACGACCTCCACGACCGTGCCTCCTTCCTCAAGGACAGGTATCGGCAAGTCTGACGCAACTCGTAGCCGAGGGGGTCCGATCTCACACTGTCGTCACGGGATCCGAGCCGATGGTCCTAATCAGAGGAAGGTAGACAGGGCCGCCGACACTTCCGGCGAAAGGCGTGTCACCCCCTGTGGCTAGCGTCGGCCGTCCATGACTCGCCCCCGGACCTTCTTCGCCTGCTCAGGATGCCGGCAGCAGGTGGCTCAATGGGTGGGCCGGTGCCCTGGCTGCGGCGCTTGGGGCACGATCGAGGGTTCCGTCGGAGGGAGGCCGGGCCCTGTCGCCCCCGTCCTGACGCTCGGGGGAAGCTCCGAGACCCAACCTCGTGTGCCGACGGGGATCCAAGGGCTGGATCGGGTGCTCGGAGGCGGCCTGGTGCCGGCATCGGTGGTCCTCCTCGCGGGCGAGCCGGGGATCGGCAAGTCCACGCTCCTGCTTCATCTGCTGTCTCGCCTCTCCGGATCGGGGCGATCCTGCCTGCTCGTGTCCGGCGAGGAATCCCACGCCCAGGTCGCGGCCCGCTCGAGACGACTCGGCCTCGCAGGGGACGAGGTCGCCTTCGCGCCGGGCCGCGACCTGGCCGCCGTGCTCGGAACGGCGCGCGCCCGCGCGCCGTTCCTCCTTGCGGTGGACTCCATCCAGGCGGTGAGGGATCCATCCGCGCCGCAGATGCCCGGGGGCGTGGCACAGGTGCGGAACTGCACGGACGCACTCGTGGGCATGGCCAAGGAGGAGGGCATCGGCGTGGTCATGACCGGCCACGTCACCAAAGATGGCGACGTCGCCGGCCCTCGGGCTCTCGAGCACGCCGTGGACGTGGTGCTCATGTTCGAAGGCGACCCTCGCTCCGGCCTTCGGGTGCTCTCTGGAGGGAAGAACCGGTTCGGTGCGGAGGGCGAGACGGCATGGTTCGAGATGGGCGCCGATGGCCTGCGCGAGATCGATCCGGCGGGTGTGCTCCTCTCGGGACACGGCGTGCCCGGAGCGGCTATCGCGCTCCCCCTCGCGGGACGCAGGGCCCTGGCCGTCGAGGTCCAGGCCCTGGTGGGGTCCGTCGACGGTCCCGCCCGCCGTCAGACCACGGGCCTCGATGGACGCCGGTTCCAGCTCATGGCAGCCGTGCTCGCCCGCTCCGGCGGCTACCGGCTCGGGCGGGCCGAGCTGTTCGGAGCCTCTTCGGGAGGCATGCGCGTCGACGACCCTGCGGCCGACCTCGCGGTTGCCGCCGCGCTGGCGTCGGCCGTGTCGGGTGTCGCCACGCCGGAGGGAGCCGCCTTCGTCGGGGAGGTGTCGCTCACGGGGATCGTGCGTCCGGCGTCTGCGATGCCGCAACGGCTGGCCGCTGCCGAGGCCGCAGGGTGCCGCTTCGTGTTCGCCGCCCCTGGTCCAGACACGCGGCGGCATCACGGCTTGGTCCCGGTTCGGGATGTGTCGGAGGCACTCTCCTGGACGCAAGTTCGCGCAGGTGAAGCACGGCGCCGGGCGTCCTGAGAGAACAGCCGATAGTCCTCTCAGACGAACCCCGAAGAGAGAATAGTGCCTCTGACCTGCACTTTTGGGTTGCGGGTGAAAGGGGTTCCGTGTTATTCTCCTATCCTGCGCCGGCCAGGCTTCGGCCGGAGTCCTGCTCTCGTGAAGGGGGAACCACTTGTCCGCGTTCCGTAAAGGAGACACCGTCGTCCATCCCGAGCACGGGGCGGCCGTCATCGAAGAACTGAAGGACAAGGACTTCCTCGGAGAGAAGCGCAAGTACCTCGTGCTGCGCGTCGTCTACGGTGACCTGACGCTCTCGGTCCCTGTTGACTCGGCGGAGCAGGTCGGTCTCCGGCCCGTCATCAGCAAGGCGCAGGTGAAGAAGATACTGAAGGTCCTGACCGAGGCCGAAACCATCTCGGCTGCCAACTGGAGCCGCCGATTCAAGAACAACCTGGAGAAGCTCCACTCTGGCGACCCTTTCGAGGTGGCTGAGGTGCTCCGCAACCTCTCGATCAGAGACCGTGAGAAGGGTCTTTCTGCCGGCGAGAAGCGCATGATCCACAAGGCGCGGCAGATCTTGATCTCGGAGCTCTCCCATGCGGCCGGCAAGTCCGAAGAGGATGCCGAGGTCATGATCGACGACGTCTTGGACGGCGCTCACGGCGTGAAGATGGCCGCCCAGGCCTGACGCCGACCCCTTCCAGCCGGTCCAAGCAGGAACTCAGGAGGGGTCCGGCACGCGCCGATGACCCCTGGAGGGGGCGCCACAGCGCCTTCGGTCGAGCTTTCCGAGGCGGGGTGAGCATCGTGACGGAGAACGAGCAGGGGCGTGGGAGCGGCGACGTCCGCGGGCGTGTCGCCAGCGGCGTCCGCCTCATCTTCGTCGCCCTGATCGCGACCGTCGGTGCCCGGATCGGGGAAGCCACCGGGACCACCAGCACGAGTCGCGCGCTCCTGTTCGTCTTCCTCGGCGCAGGGGTCGGCTACGTGGTGGGAGGGGTCTTCGGACGCCTCACGCTTCAGGCTGTGCACGGGCTCGAGACCGAGCTCGGCAAGAAGCCACCGGCGGTGTTGGCGGGTGGCGTCGTGGGACTCGTGGTGGGGTTGCTCGTCTCCGCGTTGATGATGGTGCCCCTACTGTTCCTGCCTGCTTCCGCGTCATGGCCGGCCATCGTGTTCCTCTACCTCACGTTCGGAACGGTCGGGTACCGGCTGGGGCAGACGAAGTACGAGGACATCTTCGGCCTCGTCGGGATCAAGCCGCGGGCCGCGGGCGTGACGCGGGGCGACCTCCACGTTCTCGACACGAGCGCGCTGATCGACGGCCGGGTCGCGGACCTGGTTGCGACTGGATTCGTGGCCGGCACGATCCTGCTGCACGAGGGAGTGCTGCGCGAGCTCCAGGCGATCTCCGATTCCTCGGATCCGCACCGCCGGTCGCGCGGCAGGCGTGGCCTGGACATGTTGGTCGAGCTCCAGAAGGCGCCCACCGTTCAGTTCCAGTTGGTGGAGGAGGTGGGCGTCATCGATGTCGATGCCGCGCTCGTGCGCCTCGCGCGCGAGCGTGGCGCGCAACTGATCACCGTCGACCACAACATGGCGAAGGTCGCGGAGGCCCTCCGCGTTCCGGTCGCGCAGATCAACGCCCTCGCCTCCCGCTTCCGTGTGCCCTACACCGCCGGGGACGAGATCTCCGTCCGGGTGGTCAAGGAAGGTCGAGAGCACGGACAGGCGGTCGCCTACCTCGATGACGGGACGATGGTCGTCGTCGAACAGGCGGCCGAGCGCATCGGCTCACAGGTGGAAGTCCGAGTCACGAACGTGATCCAGACCACCACCGGCCGCATGATCTTCGCGGCGCCCACGGGCGAAGCGCCCGCCACGGCCGGCGCCGGCGCCTGACCCGTCTCGGTCTGCGATGCTTCGAACGTGGAGCCTGATGGCGCGATCGTGATCCTCTTGGCGGCAGGCGCCGGCCGTCGACTGGGTACCGCGGAACCCAAAGCGTTGCTCCCGATCGGCGGCCGCCCGATACTCGCGGTCGCCGCCGCGGCCGCGGCCGCGTCCCCCTCGGTGAGGGGGCTCGTGGTGACCTTCCCGGTGGGCTGGGAAGGACGCGCTCGCGCGTGTGTCGAAGATCTCGAGGTGTCCGCTCGGTTCGTGGAGGGCGGGGATTCGCGTCAGGCCTCGGTCGGAGCGGCGCTGGCGCAGGTGCCGGGGCAGGTTGGCGTCGTCGCCGTGCACGACGCCGCCCGACCCTTCGCGTCGCCGGAGCTCTTCGCACTCGTGATCCAGGCGGTGGCGGACGGTGCTGACGGGGCCGTTCCCGTGCTGGCGGTGACCGATACCGTCCTCCGCGTCCGAGGGGAACTCGTGGAGGGCACGGAGGCTCGGGAGGAGCTGGCGTTGGGACAGACGCCACAGGCGTTCCGTACGTCCGTCCTCCGAGAAGCGCACGCGAAGGCCGAGGTGGCGGGCGCGTCGTTCACCGACGACGCCTCGATGCTCCGATGGGCAGGCTTCGACGTTCGAGCGATCCCGGGGGACCCGGCCAACGTGAAGATCACGACGCTCGCCGATCTCGCACACGCGGACCGACGGATGGGTGGCCGCGATGGCTGACCATGCGGTGGGCCTGGGATTCGACGTGCACCCGTTCACCGCGGGCGCGGAACTTTGGCTCGGAGGGCTCCTGTTCGAAGGGGAGGATGGCCTGTCGGGACACTCGGACGGCGACGTGGTCTGTCATGCGGTCGCCGACGCTCTGCTCGGGGCCGTCGCGATGGGAGACATCGGGGAGCATTTCCCCGAGATGGAGCCGGAGACGGCCGGCATCGCGGGAGACGAGCTCCTCGGCCGAACGATGCGGATCCTCTCGGAACGTAGCCGAGCACCTGTGTCGATCGATGTCACCGTCGTGTGCGACCGTCCACAGATCGCGCCCAGGCGCCGCGAGATGCGCGACCGGCTCGCCGCGATCTCGGGGATCCCGGTCGATCGCGTGTCGGTGAAGGCCACCCGGCCGGAGGGACTCGGCCTCGTCGGTGACGGCATCGGCTGCCTCGCGCTCGCGGTGGTGCGGTGAGCGACGAGCTGGTCACCGGGCGTCGCGCCGTCGTCGAGGCGCTGCGCGCGGGACAAGTGAGGGAGGTGCTCGTCGCCGTCGGCGCGCGTGACACGCAGGGTCTACGGGCGGTCCGAGAGGCTGCCCGCGCGGCCAAGGTCCCCGTCCGTGCGACGGAGCGGCGGGAGTTGGACCGACTGGCCCACGATCATCGCGGGGTCGTCGCGCGGACGGTGGGCGGCCGCGCGGGCCGCACCGAGATGGGGGAACGCGACCTCGCCACCTTCCCGTTCGGGCCCGACGCCCTCGTCGTCGTCCTGGACGGGATCACGGACCCGCAGAACCTGGGGGCCGCGGCGCGGACGGCCGAGGCGGCCGGCGCCGCGGCCTTCGTGACGCGCGCCCGGCGGGCGGCCGGTGTCACGCCCGCTTCCGTGCGTGCCTCCGCCGGAGCACTGGAGCACCTGCCGCACGCCGTCGTCGCCAACATCGCCCGAGCGCTCGCTCGGCTCCAGGACGCCGGCTTCTCCGTCGTCGGTCTGGATGAAGGCGCCACTCGCACGATCTTCGAAGAGGGGTGTCCGGAGGGCCGCGTCGCGGTGGTCATCGGATCGGAGGGGGAGGGGATGTCCAGGCTGGTGCGAGAACGCTGCGATCTGCTGGTGGCACTCCCCGTGAAGGGTCGCGTCGGCTCCCTGAACGCCTCGGCGGCCCTTGCCGCCGCTCTCTACGGGTTCGTTCTTCCGGCTCGCGTCGTTGCCTCCCCCCAGGGCGGTGGCTAGGCTCGGTCGTGCCGGCACACCCGGCACACCCATGAGCTCTTTGCCACCCCCTCCCGCGGATCCATACAGCGGCCTGCCGACGCCGAAGCCGCTGGCTGCGCCCGTGCGACCCGGGCCCGTCACGGGGGCCGCGGGCGTCTTGATGGTCGCCGGGGCGCTCTCGCTCGGCCTTGGGCTGATCGGGGTGACCGGAGACAGGGTCAACATCGACTTCCCGTTCCTGGAGGGTGAGTCGGCCGAGCGCATCGCCGCGTTCTGGCTCGTGGTGCAGGGAAGCCTTTCGCTGGTGGCCGGCTGGTTGGTCCTTCGGCTTCGGCCAGCGGGGCGGGTCCTCGGGATCGTCGTCGCGGCGTTGGGGATCTTGACGGGATTGGCCCAGCTCCGAAGCGCCGGAAGCTCGGGCCTGCTGGGGCTGGCTCTGGACGCCTTCGTCCTCTACGCGCTCTTCACCTATGGGTTCGTGTTCAAGACGCAGCGATCTCCCCGATAGACTCGGACTCGGCCGGCGTGGCGCAGCTGGTAGCGCAAGCGATTTGTAATCGCTAGGTCGTCGGTTCGAGTCCGACCGCCGGCTCCGAACGAGGGGACGTCGAGCACGTGTATCGGCGCGGCGCTACGAACCGGGCAGGAAGACGTGGAACGATGCCCCGCCGCCCTCGCGTTCCTCCGCCCAAGCGTTGCCTCCGTGCAGCTCGGCGAAACGACGAACGAGCGACAGTCCGATCCCCACCCCGGGTGCGTGTACCGAGGAAGAGCCCGGCGCCTGGCGGAATGGTTCGAAGATCGCCTCGTGGAGTTCGAGAGGCACGCCCGGGCCGTCGTCTTCGACGATGAACAGCACGCCGTCGTTCCTCGGCCGGGCGCGTACCCAGATGTTCGCGTCCTTGGGGGTGTGTCGCAGGCTGTTCGAAAGGAGGTTCTCGAGGATCCGCTCCGTCTTGGCCTGGTCGATCTGCACGCTTCCCGGCTGGATGTCCAGCTCGATCCGCCGGCCCTGCGTGTCCATCTCGGCAACGGCCCGCAGGACGAAGTCCTCCAGGTCGGTCGCGCGTCGCTTCGGTGAGACGATCCCGCGCTGGAGACGATCGAGGTCGAGGAGGTCGGAGAGGAGTCGCTCGAGCTTCCTGGCGTTGGCGGCGATCCTTCCCACCATGTCGAGCGCGTCCTCGGCGGGCAGATCGAGCTTCGTGCGCTCGAGGGTGAGCGCCGAGCCGAGGATCGACGTGAGTGGTGTGCGGAGGTCGTGGGAGACGGCTTCCAGGAACGTGTTCTTCATCTCATCGAGCATGCGGAGACGTTGCGCTGCTTCTCGCTCGCGTTTGAACGCGTCGGAGTACTTCCGTTCGCTCGCCCGAAGTGCTCGCTCGGCCGCCTTGCGTTCGGTGATGTCGACCATGAGACCTCGGAGGATCGTCGGTGCGCCTCCGCGGCCTCGGATCACGTGGATCAGGTCGCGGATCCATCGCGGCGACTCGTCATCGCTCGGGACCCGATACTCGAGACCCTCGCCGACGCCGCTCTCGATCGCGCGCCGCAGTCCCGCCATCGCCTCTTCGCGATCGCGCTCGTCGATGTGGGATCCCCATCCACGAGCGTCGGGCCACGACTCGGTGTCCCCGCCAAGCAGATCGTGCACGGCGCCGGCGACGAACGTGAACTCCAGACCGGGAAGCGATGCCTCCCAGAACGCCGCGTCCAGTCCCGCGACCAGCTCATGGAATCGTTCGAGCTCCGACATCCGCCTCGCATTGCCCAGCGCGAGCGACGTCAGGTCGGCGACGCCGCGGATCAGTCGGAGCTCGCGCTCGGCGAAGATCCCCTCGCCTTCGTGTCCGACCACCGCGATCGTCCCGGCTCCGTCCGGCTCCCACGTCACCGGTGCGATCAGCACTTCCCGCGTCTCCTTCGACACGAGATAGTCCTGGTCCTTGCTGAGCGGGGAGTCGCGTGGGACGACGATCGGCTCGTCGTTGTCGAACACGATCGAGCTGGCGACCGACTCGGGGACATCGCCGATCTCGTGCCACGGTCGGATCGCATCGGGGTCGAGCGTGAGGAGCCGGGCGAGCCGGAAGTCGCCGGTGTGCTCGTCGCGGACGTGGAACGCGACGGCCGCCGCATCGATCAATGAGGAAACGGTTTCGATCGCCCCCTGCAAGATGTCACCGACCGACCGGAGCTGGGTGAGTCGCTTCGACAGCCCGAGGAGAGCCGACGAGGTCTCCGCCGCCTCACGCTCGGCCTGCAGGAGCTTCGCATTGGAGATCGCGATCGCCGCGTGCGATGCCAACACCTCGAGGAGACGCTGGTCCTCCTCGTCGAAGGCGCCGTAGCCGAGGCTCGACAGGACGATGACCCCCTGGACCGCCTCGCCCACCGTCATGGGGACGGCCAGCATCGACTCCAAGATGTCTTCGGTGTCGGGGATCTGGACGGCGAACGGGACGAGCCGCGCATCGGGGGCGAGGACGGAGGTCCGATGCTCGGCCACCCATCCGGTGATGCCCTCGCCGACATGGGTGATCAGCTCTTCCAGCGTTTCGTGCTCGTACTCGTAGAAGATCTCGCCGCGGAACGCGATGGGCATCAACGTCCATCCGTCTTGCTGCATCACGTATACGCGGCAGTTGTGGTAGTCGAGGATGGTCCGAAGCTCTTCGGTGATCGCCGCACCGATCTCCGCGACGTCATCCAGGCTGGCCAGCGCGGCGGCCATGCTGTGCAGCATGTTGAGCTGCGCCACGAAACGGAGATCGGCCGCCGGGGCGGCTCGCTCTTCGACCTCTTCGCCTCGCGCCATGAACCAGGGCCTTCCCTGAACCCCCCCCATCCTGCCATCTCCTCAAGGTTTCGGGAGGTGCGGACCAGTGCTTGAACCGGGCTGCGCGGGAGCTACCCTCGCCGCATGGGTGAGAGACGGCGGAAGGCGCGGACACGATCCGACCTGGATCAGCGGTCGAGGGAGGTCCTGGACTTCGAGCGAGAGGCGTGGAAGCTCTCGGTGACGAAGGAGCGCGCGATCCGCGAGCGGTTCGGTTTCTCACCCTCCCGCTACCACCAGCTCCTCCACAAGGTCATCGATCGCCCAGAGGCCCTCGTCTATGACCCGATGCTCGTTCGCCGGCTGCGACGGGTGAGAGAAGTGAGGCGCAGGGCCCGGACCGCCTCGGGGCTGGGCGTCCGCGTCTGAGCCGGCGAGAGCAGATTCGCCGGTAGGATGGTCGCGTGAATCCGGGTGTCTCTCGGCTCGTGATCGTGATCGCCCTCGTCATCGGGGGTGTCGCGCTGCTCGTCAACGGATTCTCCGACGGCGAGACCGTGGCCGCCCCGCGCGACTCGTCGACACCCTCACCCTCCGAAACTCCTTCACCTTCAGGCTCCCCGTCGCAATCGATCGTCCCGAACCAGGACGGAGTGCTGGTCCAGGTGCTGAACGGGACCTCGAAAGCCGGGTACGCGGGGGACTTCCAGATCTTGTTGGAGCAGGAGGGCTACCTGCGGGCAGGGGAGCCGGCGGACTCGCCGGACAAGCCGGTGGTGGACTCGGTCGTGTATTTCCGCAGAGACGACCACAAGGCCCAGAACCAGGCGGACGCCCAGCTGCTCTCGGAGCAATACCTCGGCGGTGTGCCGGTGAAGCCTCTTCCGGCGGCTCTGGCGGATCTGGTGTCGGAGTCGGCGGACGTCGTCGTGGTGCTGGGCGAGGATCAGGCCGGCGCGGCCTGACGTCGGTTCAGCCTGGACCGTCGGTTGCCAGCAGTGAGTCCACCATCTCGCAGAGCTCGCTCGGCATGAACGGCTTCGTCAGGAACGCCGCGGCGCCCAGCCCGTGCGAGCGATCTCGATCCGCTCGGAGGGACTTGGCCGTGAGCACCAGGACCGGGATGTCCGAGGTCGCGTCGTCGCTCTGAAGGGCCTCGAGGACGTCGTAGCCGGTGATCCCCGGCATCATCAGGTCCAGCACGATCACGTCCGGGTGCCCTTCCCGGGCGAGCTCGAGGGCACGGCCCCCCTCGGATGCCTCCAGCAGCTCGTGCCCGCGCTGCTGCAGGTTGAGCCTGCACAGGAGGAGGACGTCGGGCTCGTCATCGACGACCAGCACCCGTCCCATCCGACCTGTCCTCCTTCTGGGGGAGCCCCCACTCAACCTACATTCGATGATTGAGTCATCGGATCGGGGCCCCTTCGCACTGCATACCTTGAATCCGGGTGATCTGGGGCTGGGCGCCGTTGACGGCGCTGGACACCCCTCCTACGCTCCTTTGGCGAGAGGACGTTGCCGTGCTGAAGGTTTCCCAGAAGCTCGAATACGCGATGCGCGCCATGATCGAGTTGGCGGACGGTACGCACGCGGGCGTGCTCGTCCCGGCGAGAGAGATCGCGCTCCGGCAACAGATCCCCGTCCGCTTCCTGGAGCAGCAGCTGGGGGCGCTCTCGAAGGCCCGCCTCGTGGAGAGCTTCCGCGGTGGAGGAGGAGGGTGCCGGCTCGCTCGCCCCGCAGAGGAGATCACGGTGGCCGAGATCGCGGACGCGATCGAGGGCCAGATCTTCCCGATGTTCTGTCTGGAGCCCTCGGATCACACCTGTTTCCAGGACTCACGCTGTGGGCTGCAAGGCTTCTGGGCTGATGTCGCCCGAGCGGTCCAGGCGGTGTTCGCCGAGACGACGGTGGCGGACCTCTCGGCCCGCCACCGTCTCATGACCCCGGGGCCCGTGCTCGTCAGCCCCGAGCAGCTGTTGTCTCGTCCTTAGGACGCCGCTACGTCTGCCTTGCCGAGTATCCGCATGACCTTGGTGCCGCACACGGGACAGGTCCCCGACGCGGCGTTCCGCCCGTTCTTGAGGGTGACAACCGTCCCCTCGAACTGACGCTTCGCCTTGCACTTCACGCAATACGCCTCGTACTGAGCCACTATGCCTCCCTTCCCCCCATCGTGCTCCGGAGCCGCCTCGATGGGCGGCTCCGAGCACGATGGTGGCTCTGTCGTTCCACCTATGCAAGCACCCCAGGGCTCGCACGTCACAGGGCGGCTCCCGTACGATTGGAGCTTCCGACCCCAGA
>Ga0307296_10001064_pt1 | contig 13584 bp, 12 predicted proteins | sample ER_DNA_153_FD_194467 | JGI IMG/M metagenome (GOLD analysis project Ga0307296, IMG submission 194467) | Bulk soil microbial communities from the East River watershed near Crested Butte, Colorado, United States - ER_DNA_153 | ecosystem: Environmental > Terrestrial > Soil > Floodplain | place... | reverse complement strand
TCCAAAGCTTAGGCCGCGGGCGATGATCCCAAAGAAAAGAGCCCCAAGTGGATACGGCAGCGTTTCGAGCGTTGCCGGGCCGACCGGCAATCCGTTGTTTACGCGCCACCAGATCATCAGCGGCCACGCCGCCAGGGACAGCGCCGCGAGTCCAAAGAAGACCCAGGCGAGAACGTCTCCCCAGCGCTTCAAGCGGGGTCCCCTTTCGGCAAAGAAAAGCCCCGAAGCCGCCCCAGAAGCTCGCCTCATTAATCCGGCAGGAAGTCGCTCAAAATCGGAACGTCAGACAACACTTCCGAGCGCGTCGCGCTTGTCACCGCCAGCGCGCGCAGCTTGCCGGCCTTGATGTGTTCGAGGGAGGTCGGAATGCCATCGAATAAATCTACACCTGTCCGCCGATGAGATCGGTGAGTGCAGGCCCGGTACCGCGATATGAGAATCATGCTAGGCCTCGACACGACAGACCGAGAGGCACCGGAGCAACGAATCCATGGCGTCGCGGCAGGAGAGGCGCACGTGGCGCACTGAATTCAAAGGCCTCGGGACTCGTCAGGTTAGCGAGCGCGAGCGCGCCGCGATCTGGCACCACGAAGACAAGGCTCGGGAGGCGCGCCGTTGGCTTCGTGGCCAGGAGCTGCGTCCCTACTTTGTGGGGGCGACGATCGGCGCATTCGCCACGTTAGCCGCCGCCATCGTCGCCGCTCTCGTTGGCGTTTGGTTCAAGTGATGTCCGCGCGGTCCGCCGCGAGGTGGAAGAGGATTGGGGCGCGGCGCGCCGATGACGACGCAGACTCACTTTGCCTTCCGCATCGACCGCTGGACCGACGATGGTGAGAGCATCGTCGAGCACGTGGGCGGCGCAGAGGATTTCCAGGTAGCGATGGCGACCTACTATGCCGCCCGCAAGCGCTGGCCCAAAGCGGCAATGACCTTGCGGGAGGGCACGCGCGTGATTGAAGACAGCCGGCGCTCGCGAATTTGCACCCTTTTTTCATTTCCGTGGTCTGAGAAGGGCCGCGAAGGCGGCGGGCGGTAGCGAAGCGGCGAGCGACGAACGGCGCAGCGAGCAGCGCCGCACGTGGCGCTGGCTGCGCACGACCGGGTAGGGAGGAGCCAGCCATGATGACCGAAGTAATCGCTATCTTGGTGTCCTGCGGACTCGTGATGGTGACCATGGTAAGTGCTGTGTTCGTCTGGAGGACCAAGCAGCAGGCAAGGCAGGCCGCGACGCGGGCCCGAACCGAAGCCGTCAACTACCTCCGCGAGGCACAGTCTGACCTCAAGAATGACCGATCTGTCACACCCCAAGCGGTCGTGAGCCTCCGCAAGGCAAAGAACCTCGCCGACGTCGTGTTCAGCAACGAGGTGAGAAGCGACCTCAACCGCGCACTCCAAACCGCAGAAGGCGCCAGCCAGCGCCAGCGCCTACACAGCCTCGGAGACAGCAAGGCTATCGAGGCTGGCCGCAAACTCGAAGAAGACCTGCAACCCATCATGAATCAGATGAAACGAGAGGCACAGCTTCGCGACTAGCCCGCCGCTTCTCAATCAGAACTTCTGATTCCCCCTGATGTCCCAAATTTAGGACACTAAGCGTGCACGACGTGGCGACGTCTTCAAGAGCATCGATCGCTTGGTGTTTGCTGGGCTGTATCGTCTTGTTACTGGCGTGCTGGATGCCCTGAAAATTCTCAAACCGGAGACGGTCATCCGTTGGCACCGGGCCGGATTCCGAGCCTATTGGCGGTGGAAATCGAGATCGCGCGGTGGCCGACCAAAGACTCTGCTGGAGGTTCGTCAGCTCATTCGAGACATGAGTATTGAGAACCCGCTTTGGGGTGCACCGCGGATTCATGGCGAACTGCTCAAGCTCGGCATCGATGTCGGGCAAACCACCGTTGCAAGTACATGGCGCGAGGAAGACGTCCGCCATCCCAAGGATGGAAGACGTTTCTTCGAAATCACGCGGACGGCATCGCGTCGATGGATTTGTTCGTGGTCCCCACGATCTCGTTCCGGCTGTTGTATGGATTTCTGGTCCTGCGGCATTCCCGCCTCCGAGCGAGCGGGCGTGGCGGTGTGCGTGGTCGCCTGTGACGCGGCGGGCGAGATCGCGCTCCTGCCCTCGCCGTGGGCGCCGTGGAAGGGCGCCCCGCTACGCGTCATGCTCACGGCAAAGAAATAGCGAGACCATCCGCACCGGACCGGGATGCGGGATGAGGTTACAGAGCCGTCACAACAGAGCTCTCCTGAACGTCTTGTTGGCGTTCAGCTGCGGGGCGGTCTTTGGGGCATGGATCGCCGGGCACGTTCCAGACCTGTGGACTGTTGTTCTTCCCGCCTGCATTCTTCTGGTCTTTTTTGCCCTGCTCACCGCTTCTCGTCCCCATCGAAAGCAAAGGCCACCCCCGCGCCGGCCGCGGCCGGGCCGCTTCCGGTCCATTTGCGGCAAACGCGTCTAGCTTCGCCTTGGGGGTAGCAGTGGCCACCCGCGAGCCAGCTGCTGCTGCACCGCCTGGAGCGAAAAGAAGCCCCGGCCAGGGGACTGACCGGGGCGAAGCGCCAAACAAGGAATTAGGGAGTTCGTAGTATACTGATTCCCGTTTGCTTTTTCAAGCTGATCGCGCAGGCCCTTTGAATCCAAAGCAGGGAGCCCGACTGCGCCGACGCGCTCCGCTCCATCCAGAGGGGGCCCCCTGGGGGCCTCGGGGACCGGTACCCAGCATGGACAGGCGGGGGTGCTTCGCGCGCGTGGGCAGCGCTGCTACGCCTGGACGGCAGCAGTCGACGATTAGACTGTTAGCCGATCAGACTGGTCGAGCAGTCTTGTTAGTTGCTCCCATCAATCCGATATCCGCAAGGCCAACGACGCGAATAGGTGCGCCATTTCTTCGAGATTTTCTACGCTCGCGACGCGCGCTTGAGTTTTCACACGGCCAAGACCAAAGCGGTCGGCCAGATACCAGAGTCTGTTGCCGTTCGGACACACTCCAGCAGGAATTCCTGTCAAGGGTTCCGAGTCGCAAACTGCCTTGAATGCTCGCGCTTCATCGTTTGATCAGTAATTTCGTGCTTTTGTGCCGCGTGCCGACTCCAGCCGCGATGCAAGCAAGCCGCCGGGCCTTTACCACAAGGCCATGCGACGGCCCGAGAACCGTCGCATTTTAACCATCGGTCAAGATGAATGAGGGATCAGGGGCGATCGATGAAATCGGGGGCGAAGGGAACATGGCGGCTCCGACAAAACGCATCGACGGCATCGACTTCTGGCGTGGCATTGCGCTGTTGACGATATTCATCGACCACGTGCCGGAAAACGTATTTCAGCACGTGACGCAGAAGAACTTCGGTTTCTCGGATGCGGCCGAGCTGTTCGTATTCCTAGCCGGTGTATCCGTGGCGCTCGCCTACGGCACGCGTTTCTTCAACGGAGAGACCGTCGGGGCGGTACGCGCCGTGCTTCGCAGGGCGTTCACGCTCTACTGGGTGCAGATCCTGATCTCGTTACTGATCATAGCCATCTTCGCCGGCGCTGCTGCCCTCTGGCACGAAGACGATCTGCTGGAAGACGCCGACGTGGTGTTGTCTAACCCGCTGCAGACGACCGCCGCCATTTTGGCGCTCCTCCATCAGCTCGAAAACGCCAACATCTTGCCGCTCTATATCGCGCTGTTGCTGATGACGCCGTTGCTGCTGGTGCTGGCGCGCCGCGACGATCGATTGATGCTCGCAGTTTCGGCCGGGATCTATCTGGCGGCGCGCGCGTTCTCACTCAATTTGTCAACCTGGCCCGTTGAGGGAACCTGGTTCTTCAATCCCGTCGCGTGGCAGCTCATCTTTGCCATCGGCATTTTCGCAGGACGGCGATTTAAGCTCGGCGGTATCGCCTACGACGCGCGGCTCTTCGCCGCTTGCCTCGTTGTCGTCGCGATCGCCGCGGTGGTGCGCACCGATGCCTTCGGCTATGCGTCGGGGCTGTGGCAGGCCATGCGCGACGGGCTCGACTGCGGCAAGACCGATCTCGGATTCGCGCGGCTCGTGCATTTCCTCGCGCTTGCCTACATCGTCTACCATTGCGGGCTCACCGGACTGATGCGGCGGACCCGGGCATTCCTACCGCTGTGCCTGATCGGCCGCTACGGTTTGCCGGTGTTCGCGACCGGCACCGTCCTGAGCGCCATGGGCGAGGTCGTGGAGACGCGCTCAGAAGCTTTCAGCCACGAGGTGGCGTTAGGGGCCGCTATGGTCGTCGGCGGCATCCTTATGCATTATCTCGTCGCCCGCGGCCTTGCCGCGTGGAAAGACAAATCCAGAGCGCGGCAAAGCATGATAGACCGGGCGCACACCTTACAAATGGCTTCGCCATTGTCCTTGCAGAAGTCAGCAATCGTCGTGTGGTCAGGAACAAGCCCGCCCATCAGCCCATCTGTCCTTCCCGAGAACGACATCCGCGCGCCGCAGAGATGCAATTCGGACAAGATTAGGTGTGATGACGATCATCACAGATCGCTCGATGTGTCGTCTTAGCGGGGCGTCTTTGCCCGAGAGGATGACGTCTGCAGGGCGGCGTTCAGTCGCGACGGCAAGCGCACCGTCACAATACGGCGCGCTTGTGCGAAGCCGAAACCGGCAAGCAAATCGGCGAGCCGCTCACGGGCCATAGCCCCTGGCCGGTGAGCGCTTTCGCCTAACCGACCTCACGCGCCAAGTCGGGATTTATCCCGCCCGTATTCTCAAAGGCGAGAAGGCGGCCGATCTGCCGGTCGTGCAGATGGCCAGCGGCGCTGTGTACCGCGCTAATAGGCCGAAATGGCTGCACCTACCAAGCGCTGCGACGTCAAGATTCTTCTTGCCAACCAGGAGCCCTCCACAGATGGCCAAAGACGCTATTCAATTACCTCGTCGGCGTTGGCGGCACTGCGCCTCGGGTCACGGCGGCTGGCAAGTCTTTGTTCCCGCTTAGGCTTGGGCTCGCGGCCGCCTGCCCTCCGTGAACCCTTTTCCGGCTCGGCGCGACTAATACCGGGAGAGCGCGGATGAAACGCCGCCGGCAGGGGCGAAGCATCAGATTATGCATAGACGCTTTATTTTGCGCCGCGCGACTGTGCTCGCGGCCGTTTCGACGCTGAGCCTATTGGTAAACGGCCCGGCACGGGCGCAAGTGCGGGGGGCCGTCGCAACGCCCGAAGCGCAGCCGGGGCCGTCATCCACCACGCGGGCCACCCCCCATTCGGCTGCGTGCACGGTGGCGACCGATCAAGTCCGCTTTGATTTTCCACTTCCTCGGACGGCGCGGCTCCTCGTGAGCGGCCTGCCGATCAAGATTGTGGCGCTCGGATCATCGTCGACCTATGGCGCAGGTGCCAGCACGCGGGCCGCCTCCTATCCGAGCCGCCTTGCCGAAGAACTGGTCCGCCGTTTCCCAGGGCAAAAGTTCACCGTCTTGAACCGTGGCGTAAGTGGAGAGGACATCAGCAACATGCTCGCGCGTCTCGACGCCGCAGTGATCAGGGAAAAGCCTGATCTCGTTCTCTGGCAACTCGGCACCAATTCAGTGCTGGACGGCAAACCCGTGCGACCGCAGGCATCGCTGTTGCGCGGGGGATTGGCGCGTCTCAAGGCGACTGGCGCTGACGTCGTGTTGGTTGATCCGCAATACGTGCCCAGGGTCATCGCCAAGCGACATGCGGACGACATGGTGTCACTGATTGCTACCACCGCGAAGGAGGAGCGCGTTGATCATTTTCGCCGCTTCGATCTGATGCGGCATTGGCACGAGACTGAACATTTGCCGTTCAAAACGTTCGTGTCGCCGGATGGGCTGCATATGAATGACTGGAGCTACGCCTGCCTCGCAAAGGGGCTCGGCCTCGCGATTGCCGAGGCTGCGGAGCGGCCCACCACGACTGCGACGGGACCGAGCATCGCGCCCCATTAAAGCTCACTGAAGGCCTCACATCGGCGTCGCGGCGGTGTGTTTCCCGCGCAAATTCGGCCGCCGCCCGGGCAACCGCCTACAACGCCTGCAACTTGGCGAGGCGGCGTCTCTGCGCCTCATTACGTGGGGAGTCTTCGTATTTCTGCGCCAGCTCCATCGCACGTTCTCGCGCCGAGGCCGTAAGCAACTGGACTCGCTCGGTCCTCTCCTTGGCCCTACGCATCCTCGTTGGCCCACCAAAGAGATGCGCGCGCTTCATCGCATCGCAGGATATCGGATTGCAGCGGAACAGTCAGCGGGTTAGCCGCTCCCGGCCCGTGAGTCGATCGGATGCATTTCCGTCAATGGAAACGGCGCGAGTTCATCACGCTCATCGGCGGCGCGGCTGCGTGGCCTCTCGCGGCGCGCGCGGTTCACGATCTGCGACTTTGCCCGTGGCGATATCCATCATGAGCTTGGCAAAGCTCGCGGTGGCGCTTTCGGAGTCGGTTAGGCATCTTCAGGCCGATGAATGAGCTTGTAGACCGGAACCTTCGTTGAATGAATCTCCCTCATCCATGGTTTGCCCGCAGACCACGCATTTTGCGATATTGCTGTCTCTCTTGGGAAGTCGCGAATGCGTCACCGAATACAGTGCTCCGCAATGGGGGCAAAAGAAGGTCCCACCCCCGGGTACTGGTCCTGCTAGAGGCACCTCGGCGCGTCCGTACACCCCGAACCAATATGCGCCCCAAAGGAAACAAATTCCGGCGCCGTCAAATGCCTGTTTCCGTGACGGCCATCACATTTTTTGGGGTCGCGCTGTCGCTAATCTACCGCCATCGTATTCATGGATGGAGGCGATCATGGCCCATCTGGTCGATAAGAACTTTGTGGAGCGCGCAAATGCCATGCTTCTGCTGGGGATTCTATGGGGCGGGCTTGCGGCTTGCGTCCTTGGCGCGCTGTCTTACGACATTGCCTACTGGTTCCAGGGCTGGTGAGCCGCACGGGCACCGAGCCCACGATCATCGAAGCCATCCGCTCCGACTTGAGCACTACCGCTACATGGCTCCTGGATCGCGGCGGCCAGCCGACCCTGATGAACTTGCGGCGCGTCATTAATCACTGCAAAAGTCACACCCGCAGAAAGATCTTGCGGCGGTATAGAAAGCCGGCAAGCGCCACCGCTAGGACCAGCCCAAGGCATGGGCGAGAAGGCTCCCCACGCCAGGTGTCAGATGGCTGTCCACAAAGCTGCTCACGTCTCCGCCGATCAGCTGCGTTTGCGAGCGGCTGGAAGCCCACGATAAGGTAGAGCGTGAAATCAATCTCTAAATAACTGAGTCGATTCATATGAAAATTGCGAGCGTTGAATGTCTTCCAGTGTATGCAGGCTGGCGGAAGAACTTTGTGTTCGTTCGTGTCGAGACCGACTCCGGATTGGTCGGGTGGGGCGAAGCCTATAGCCAATACGACCGGGACACCGCGATCGCGGCGCAGGTCACGGAGCTTGGCCGCTATCTGGTCGGACGCGATCCATTCCATATCCGTCACATCTTGCAGATGTCGTTCGACGATTACGCCCAGAGGCGTGGCTCGCTGGAGTTCTACTGCGCTACGTCCGGCATCGAGCAGGCGCTCTGGGACATCGTCGGCAAGGAGACGCAGCAGCCGATCTACAATCTGCTGGGCGGTCCAGTCCGTTTGCAAATTCGTGTCTACGCTAACGGCTGGAGCTACAAGTTGAGGAAGCCAGAGGATTTCGCGCGCGCTGCCGAGGCCGTGGTGAAGCGCGGATTCAGCGCCATCAAGTACGACCCGGTACCGGGCCCCTGGCGGACATTCATTCCGAAAGACCATATCAGGCACGCAGTGAAGGTGATGCGCGCGGTGCGTGACGCAGTCGGCCCTGACGTCGACCTTCTGCTTGACATCCACCGCCGGCTTGCGCCGATGCATGCCATCGATCTTGCCAACGCGCTGGCAGAGTTCGAGCCATACTGGTTCGAAGAACCCTGCCAGTCGGAAAACGTCGAGGCCCTGGCCGAGGTGCGGCGCGCAAGCCGAATTCCGGTAGTGACTGGTGAGGCGCTCTACGCGCGCTCTGGCTTCCGCCCGATCTTCCGCCAACGTGCCGTCGATATCATCAATCCCGACGTGTCAAATTGCGGCGGCATCCTCGAGCTCACGCTGATTGCGGCGGCTGCGGAGACAGAGGCAATCGCGGTTTCGCCTCACAACTACAATTCAACGACTATGTCGCTGTCGGCGACAGTGCATGCGGCGGCCTGCATGCCCAACTTCATCATCACCGAATATTTCCTGCCGTTCGAGGAAATCAGTGAGCGGCTGTGTCCGGACGTGCTCAAACCGGTGAATGGACATATTACACTTCCCGAGGGCCCTGGGCTCGGCCTGACGGTCAACGAACAGGTCGTCCGTGCGGAGAAGAGCCAGCAGTTTCCAGCACGGACCTTCCGACCGCTTACGGAAGAAGGCCCGTAGCAGTCATGAAATGGGCGAGCAACAGCCGCCTCCCATACGCGCCCTTGGGGAAGATCATGAAACTTTCGCGTCGCCAGTTCCTTTATCTTGCGGCGAGCACGATCGCTCTTCCGGCCGCGTCGTACAAGGCTTGGGCGCAAACCTATCCGACGCGGCCGGTGCGAATGATCGTGCCTTTCGGGCCCGGCGGCGGTACCGACATTGTCGCGCGCCTGATCGGGCAATGGCTGACGGAGCGGCTTGGGCAGACATTCGTCATTGAGAACCGGCCAGGCGCCGGTGGCAATCTTGGCACCGAGGCCGTCGTTCGCGCGCCTCCCGACGGCTATACGCTGGCCCTGATCGGCGCACCGAGCGCGATCAACGCGACGCTCTATGACAACCTTACGTTCAATTTCATCCGCGATATTGCGCCGGTCGCAATCATCGTCCGCTTCCCGAATCTCATGGTCGTGAATCCATCGGTTCCGGCCAAGACCGTTCCAGAGTTCATTGCCTATGCCAAGGCCAACCCAGGCAAGCTCAACATGGCGTCGCCAGGGAGCGGCAGCACGCCCCATGCTGCCGGCGAGCTGTTCAAGATGATGACCGGCATAAATATGGTGCACGTGCCGTATCGCAGCGTCGCTGCCGGAATTACCGACATACTGAGTGGACAGGTACAGGTTACCTTCGGCACCACCGCATCGACGATCGAGTTCGTGAGGGCGGGCACGCTGCGCGCGCTCGCCGTGACGGCCGCAACCCGCTCGGAAACGCTGCCGGACCTACCGACCGTTGCCGAATTCGTGCCCGGCTACGAGGCGACCGCCTGGTTTGGTGCCGGCGCGCCCAGGACCACGCCTGTCGAAATCGTCGATAAGCTCAACAGGGACATCAACGCATGCCTTGTTGATCCCAAATTGAGAGCACGGATAGTCGACCTGGGTGGCATCGCGATCACGGGCTCACCTGCCGACTTCGGAAGGCTCATCGTTGAAGAAACCGAGAAGTGGGCCAAGGTGGTCAAATTTTCCGGTGCCAAGGCGGAATGATTCCGTCATTATGGGGTCTACGGTTTTTGCCATCCGCGTCTCCACCATCGAAAGGCCGAGCCATGGGTTATGAATCCATCGAGGTCACTCCGGTTACACCTCGCATCGGCGCCAATGTTGCAGGTCTGACGTTAGCCAAGCCCCTCAGCAACCGTCAGGTCGAAGAGCTGCATCAGGCACTGGCGGAGCACCAGGTTCTGTTCTTTCGCGATCAGCCGATGGATGTGGAAGCCCACAAGAGGTTCGGCCGATATTTCGGTGAATTGCACATTCACCCCAGCACACCCGGGCCGGAAGGTCATCCTGAGATCCTGCCGATCCATGCAGACGCCAGTTCCAGGCGCATCAACGGCGAGCACTGGCACTCGGATGTCTCCTGCGACGAGGAGCCCCCGGCGGCCAGCATCCTCTACCTCCATACGGTACCGCCCTGCGGCGGAGATACACTCTTCGCCAGCCAGTATGCAGCCTATGACGCGCTTTCACCGCGTATGAAGGCCTATCTCGAAGGCATGACGGCAACGCATTCGGGCGACCATATCTATCGCAGGAACAATGCGCTGATGGGCCTGAAAGAAAGCGGCAAGACCTACCCGAAGTCGTCGCATCCGATCGTTCGCACCCATCCGGTGTCAAAGCGCAAGGCGCTGTACGTCAACGGCGAATTCACCACCCATATCGACGGGTTGTCGAAAGAAGAGGGCGAAGCGATACTGGAATTTCTGTGTGAGTTCAGCACACGGGAGGAATTTCAGGTGCGGTTCCGCTGGCAGCCCCATTCGGTCGCCTTCTGGGACAACCGATGCGCCCAGCATCAAGCACTCTGGGACTACTACCCGCAGACACGCTCTGGCCGCCGGGTGACAATCAAAGGCGATCGGCCGTCCTGATCCCATCTGGCAATTATCGGAGCGACTTTGCCCCGTGCCCACCACACAAGAGCTCGACGCCGACCTGGCGTCGGCTAGCTGAAGCCAATGGACTGCCAAGTATTTGTATTGGCGCTTGACGTCAGGATCGCGCGTGGTCTCGGCGAGAGCGTGGCATTCTTCTAACTTGGCACGGCACTCCCCCGATCGTGGTGATGTCATCTCGACTGTTTTTTCTTCTCTGCCTCGTCCTGTCGGGTTTTTCTGGCCGTCCTGTTGTTTCATCAGCCCTGGCCTTCGCGGAGATCGCGAGGGTTGGGTCGGTGCGGGTTCGGGCGGGGCGGGCGGCATGCGCACCCTTTGATCGTTGCCGTTGCATAAGCGTTCCGGGCGTTGCGAACCACAGGGTGGGAAACGTATCATTTGATAGTATATAAGTATTGAACCGCGTATGATGCGAATCTCGGAGCGCTTTGCGAAGCGACTAGCCCTTCGGCGCGCGCGAAAGAAACGGACCGCGCCGCAGTAGATACTGTCTGAGACACCTCACTCGACTGCTACCATGTGGCGAGAATGAACTTTCGAGCAAGAGGAGGAAAGAATGACGCTTCGGCTTATGGCTTCCATATCGCGGCGCAAAGCGTTGGCGGGAGCGGCGGCTACTACCGCCTTGCTCGCGGCACCGGCCATAGTTCGCGCGCAGGCCAAAGCCCTTAAGATCGGCGTGCTGCTGCCGCGCTCCGGCTACATGGCGCCGACCGGCCAGGGCTCCCATCGCGGTGCCATGATCGCCCCGAAGGTTCTTGCCGACTACGGCCATCACGTCGAGCTCGTTCATATAGACACCGAGAGCAACGTCGATGCGGCCAGGATCGCGGCCGAGCGCGTCATTAATGAGGGCGCCCACTGCATTGTCGGCAACGTCGATTCCGGTGGCACGATGGCCATCGCTCAAGTCTGCGAGCAGCACCAAGTGCCGCTCGTTGTCAATGTCGGTGCGGCACCGCAAATCACCGAACAGGGATTCAAATACGTCGCCCGCAATTTCCCGCACGCCGGCATGCTGATGGGGGGTGGTCTTCGGTTGATCAAGAACCTGCTTGACGTCACCAAGCTCGACGCCAAAACGGCCGTTTTCTTCTACGCCAATGACACGTTCGGCCAGGCGCAGCGGGGCGCCTTGGATGCGCTGTTCCCGCGTGCCGGCTTGCCCTTTCTGGTGACCGATCACATCGCCTTCGACCCGCGCGCCCAGGATCTATCGCTCGAGGTCACAAAAATTCGCGCATCCAATCCGGACATTGTGATGGTAGTCACCCGCGGCAACGACGCGGTCAAGCTGATCCGGGACATGGTCCGTCAGCGCTTCTTGCCGAAGGCGATTATCTCGCCGGGCTCCTCGGGAATGTTTGAGGAGGAATATTATCAGAATCTCGGTCCGCTCGCCGACTATACGATCTTCCATTTGCCCTGGGCCAACCCCAGATCGCAGATGGCACAAGCGCTTGAGAGCGCGTTTAAGCCGGCTTTTCCGAACTACCGTTTCCCAGTCGAATGCTTTTATGTCGGCTTCACCTTCGAGGCCTTGCTGGTCGCAGCAGACGCGTTCACGCGATCAAGGTCGACGAATGGGCCGGAGCTCATGAAAGCGATCCGCGAAACCGATATCGCCGACCACATCATTATCGGCCCGCCGATCAAGTTCGACGAGAAGGGGCAGAATGTCGGTATCCCGTCGGCCTCGGTGCAGAGCCGTAGCCTAACGCCGACGGTCGTGCTGCCGGTCGAGGTTGCGACGATGAGCCCAATGCTGCCGATGCCGCCGTGGCAGGGCCGGACCTGAGCAATCTGCTCATGAAAGCCAAGAGAGCGAATATAACCAGGGGCGGCGAGCTTGTTCGTCATCGTCGGGACGCAGCGCAACTGAAGAGGCCGGGAGACAATATTCTTGCGCTGGTCCATACCTTTTCCATTCTGATCGGCCGAGCCTTCTACGGCCCGCTCGAGGTGCGGCATCATCTGTCGGTCCACCAGTGGCGTATTCTCCTCACGCTTGCACACCATCCGGGCGCAACGGCGGTGGACATTATCGCCCGCTGGGCGCTGCAACCGATGAGCGTCAGCCGCGCCATTCGCGAACTCGCGCAATCTGGCTTGATCGTCCGACGCATCGGGTCGAGTGATCGCCGCAGTCAGGAGCTGTTTCTGACCCGCAAAGGTCAGCGCATTTACGACACGGTCGTTCCCGACGCCAATGCCCGTTACCACGAGATCGTGGATTGCCTTCCTCCGGCCGCGCGTGCCCGGTTGGCGCGCGCACTAATAATGCTGATCGCCAACACCAAGCAGTTGGTGTCGTGACTAAGGCCCGAGGTCGTCCTTGCGCGCCCAACGCAATTTAATATCGTTTGTTACTAATCCTGTCGAGGGTTTTTGGTAACGAATCGAGCGGACGGCAACAAAAGAAGGAGAGGAAAATGTCCGAGCAGGCCTACGAATGGATCGAGTACAGAATGGCCGATGGCGTCGCCACCATCACCTTCAATGCACCGCAGTTCAGCAATGCACTCGGTCTCAAAGGGCTGCAGGAATTTCTCAACGCGCTCTATCGCGCCGACGCGGACGACGCCGTCGGTGCGGTTGTAGTCACCGGGCGTGGCAAGGCCTTCTGCGCAGGATTCAATCTGAAGGAAATCCCGGTCAAGGACCTCGACGTCGAAAAAGTCGCAGCGCACTTCCGTGTGCTGGCGATGTGGTGGCACCAGATCCTGCATCTCTTCACGCGCATGCCCAAGCCCATCCTTGCTGCGGTCAATGGTGTTGCCGCGGGCTCCGGGCTCGGGATGACGCTTTGCGCCGACATGGCGGTGTGCAAGGACACCGCGAGCTTCTTTCCGGCCTGGCACACCATCGGAATCGCCAACGACGCCACCACCAGCTACTCGCTCGCCAAGATCGTGGGCTTCCGCCGCGCCATGGAATGGATGATGACCAACCGCACGGTATACGCTCAGGAAGCGCTCGAGTTGAATGTCGTGAACCGGGTCTACGACGAGGCGAATTTCGACAAGAATGTCGGTATCATTGCACGAGAACTCGCGGCTGGGCCGACCCATCTGCAAGGGATTGCGAAGGCGGGCTTCCATATGGGCTGGCGGCAATCGATCGAGGAGGCGACCGAGTTTGAGATTCAGAACGTCATGAGGACGGTCCGGCATCCGCACTTCCAGAAGACCCTCGCCAAGTTCTTGTCCGG
>Ga0307296_10001062_pt1 | contig 13593 bp, 9 predicted proteins | sample ER_DNA_153_FD_194467 | JGI IMG/M metagenome (GOLD analysis project Ga0307296, IMG submission 194467) | Bulk soil microbial communities from the East River watershed near Crested Butte, Colorado, United States - ER_DNA_153 | ecosystem: Environmental > Terrestrial > Soil > Floodplain | place: USA... | reverse complement strand
GCTTGTGCCGGCCGATGTCGGCGAGGAAGAGCTGCAGGCTGTCGGCGGCGCCGACCATCGCCTGCGCCTGCGCGGCGACGGGCTCGGGCGCCGCAGGCTTCTCCGGCTCCGGCTCTTCGGCAGGCTCACGTACCTCGAGACCGGTGGTCTCGAGCTCACGCGTCAGCAGCTCGACCTCGTCGTCGGCGAGGTCGTGTTCGAGCGCGAAAGCCTCGAGCTCGGCGGGGAGCACGAAACCGCGCTCCTCGGCTCCTTCGAGCAGAGCGCGCGCGGGCTCAGTCTCCAGCAGTTCCTGAAGTTGATGCTGAGTCAATTTCTCCTCTTGGGTGTTAGACGGCGTACCTGCCCCGATCTTTCGCACTGTAGGCGGATTGTCCTCGGCTGGCCAGGGGAACCGTCCTTTGCGGCGGCCTGCCGGTCGAAACGCAGTACTCGTACTTCCTATTCCGCGACGGCGGCCTCTTTGGTTTGCGCTCTTGCCGGAAAGTCGAACTCCACCTTGCCTTCACCATTCAAGACGAGGCGCGCGCGAAAAGGTTTGCCGGCACGTGATCGGAAGCCTGAGATGACCTCCTTGGTCTTGCCCTCCTCGAGCAGCTGGCGGGCGAGCTCTGGGGTCAGCGTGCGGCCGGCGACCCGCTTCCAGATGACGAAGCCGCAGCCGGGCTCTTCGCGGCTCTTCCAGCTCGTGCAGCCGTAGGCCTTCGAGTTCTCCCTGATGATCTCGCCGGTCACCGCGCCGCAGCGCGGGCACGGCCCGAGCTCGACGCGCTCCGGGCGCAGCTTCTCCTTGTCGAGCGCGGCAATCTTCTCGACGGTCGCGCGCGTGAAGTCCTCGATGTCCTTGATGAACTTGCTGCGGTCGTCGTCACCGTGCTCGATGTCGGTGAGGCGCTTCTCCCAGTCGCCGGTCAGCTCGGGCGAGGTGAGCGGGTGCTCCTCGAGCATCGTGATCACCTGCAGGCCCTTCGGCGTCGGGGTGAGGTCCTTGCCGGCGCGCTCGATGTATTCGCGGCGGATCAGCGTCTCGATCGTCTCCGCGCGCGTCGCCGGGGTGCCGAGGCCGCTCTCCTTCATCGCCTCGCGCAGCTCCTCGTCGTCGATCAGCTTGCCTGCGGTCTCCATCGCCGAGAGCAGGGTCGCCTCCGAGTAGCGCGGCGGAGGCTTCGTCTCCTTGGCCTCGACCTCGGCCGAGGCGCACTTGACCTTCTGGCCCTGCTCGAGCGGCGGCAGCTCGGCGCTTTCGTTCTCGCCTTCCTCGTCCTGGCGCGCGGCCTGCTGATCGGCCTCGGACAGGAGCCCGTAGACGCCGCGCCAGCCGGCCTCGAGGGTGACCTTGCCGCGCGTGCGGAAGCGCTCCTCCTCGACGAGCGTGACGATCGTCGTGCGCGCGTAGCGCGCGGGCGGGTGGAAGACCGAGAGGAAGCGGCGGGCGACGAGGTCGAAGATGCGGCGCTCGTCGGGCGAGAAGCGGCTGACGTCGTGCTCGACGTCGGTCGGGATGATCGCGTGGTGGTCGCCGACCTTCGAGTCGGCGACGACGCGGCCGAGCGGCAGCTGCTGGAGCTCGAGCACGTAGCGCGCAGCCGCGGCGTACTCGCCGATCGGCTGCAGCGTGGCCGCGGTCGGCTTGAGCTGCGGGACGAGGTCGCCGGACAGCCAGCGTGAGCTCGTTCGCGGATAGGTGATCGCCTTCTTGTCCTCGTAGAGCGACTGCGCGGCCTGCAGGGTGCGGCGCGCCGAGAAGCCGAAGCGGCGGTTCGCGTCGCGCTGCAGCGCGGTCAGGTCGTAGAGGAGCGGAGCGCGCTCGGACTGCTCCTTGCGCTCGACCGACTCGACGACGCCCTCGGCGCCCGAGGCCTTCGCCGCGATCTCGTCGGCGCGCTTCCCGTCCTTCAGGCGCGTCTCGTCGCCCTCGAACCAGAGGCCTTCGTAGCGAGGATCGAACTGCGCGTGCACGAGCCAGTACGGCTCCGGCACGAAAACCTGGATCTCGCGCTCGCGCTTCACGAGCAGCGCCAGCGTGGGGGTCTGGACGCGGCCGAGCGAGACGACGCCCCCGACCCACGCGCGGCCGCGGATCGTGGCGGCCCGCGTCGCGTTCATGCCGACGAGCCAGTCCGCCTCGGAACGGGAGCGCGCGGCGGCCTCGAGCTGGCGCAGCTGCTCACCCGGGCGGAGCTTCTCGAAGCCGTCCTTGATCGCTGTCTTCGTCATCGAGCTGATCCAGAGGCGCTCGACGGGCTTGTCGACTCCGGAGGTCTCGTAGATGTAGGCGAAGATCAGCTCGCCCTCGCGGCCGGCGTCGCAGGCGTTCACCACGCGCTCGACGTCGTCGCGCTGCAGCAGCTTGTGGATGACCTTGAGCTGCTTCTCCGCCTTCTTGTCGCGCGGGCGCAGCTTGAACTCCTCGGGGAGGATCGGCAGGTCTGCCATGCGCCACTTCTTGAAGCGCTCGTCGTAGTCCTCGGGGTTGATCAGCTCCACAAGGTGGCCGACCGCGAAGGTGATCACGGTGTCGTCCGACTCGAGGTAGCTGTCGTGGTTCTCGAAGTTTCCGGGGAGCGCATCGGCGAGGTCGCGGGCGACCGAAGGCTTCTCGGCGATTACAAGGGTCTTCATCCGGTCCACCTTAGCGAACGCCCTGCGGCCAACCCTAGTGGCCGAAAACGCGCATGTTGCCTACGGAAATGTGACGATTGCGTGCTCATGGTCTCACCGCTCTACCTGGTCGTAGGGACACTCAGCGCGCCGTTCGTGAAGGGTCTCTTCCGGCTCCGCACGCGGGGGCTCGAGCACATCCCCGAGGGCGGCTTCGTGCTGGCCGCGAACCACACGTCGAACTTCGATCCTTGGCCGTTGGGGGTCCCGTTCCTGCCTCGGCGGCAGCTTCGCTTCATGGCGAAGTCGGAATTGTTCAACCCACTGTTCTCCCCGATCCTGCGCGCCGGAGGCGCCTTCAAGGTGCGCCGCGGGGAAGGCGACCTGGAGGCGATCCGCACGGCGGTCGACCTCGTCAACGAGGGCGAGATCGTGGTCATGTTCCCGGAGGGGACTCGATTGAAGAAAGGGCTGCGGAAGAAACGCCGGGCCCGCCCGCACACGGGCGCGGCGCGAATTGCGCTTAGCGCCGGCGTGCCGCTCGTGCCGGCCGCGATCGGTGGGACCGACCGGCTCAGGCGCCTCGGCCCGCTGCGGGTGGCCTACGGCGAGCCGATCGAGCTGTCCGACCTGGAGGAGCTCGATGTCAAGGAGGCCTCCTCGATCGCGACGGAGCGGCTGATGGAGTCGATCGACGGCCTGAGGGCGACGCTGTGAAGCCGCTCCTCATCGTAGACGGGGACTCGCTCGCGCACCGCGCCTACCACGCGATGCCGAAGTCGATCCGCCTCAACGGCGTGCTCGGCTTCGCGAACATGCTCACGCGCCTGTGGGAGGCGGAGCAGCCGCGCGCGGTGCTCGTCGGCTGGGACACCTACGAGATCCCGACCTACCGCCACCAGGCCTTCGAGCCCTACCAGAGCGGTCGCGTCTTCGAGGAGTCGCTGCTCGAACAGCTCAAGCTGATGCCGCAACTCGTGTCCGCGCTCGGGTTCGCGAACGCCAAGGAAGGGGGCTACGAGGCGGACGACTTCCTCGGCGCGGCCGTGGCTTCGGAGGAAGCGCGCGGCGGCGAGGCGCTCGTCGCGACCTCCGACCGCGACATGTTCCAGCTCGCGAGCAAGCGGACGACGATCCTGCAGCCGGTGCGCGGCGTCTCCGAGCTCGCCCGGATCGGCCCGCCCGAGGTGCGGGAGCGCTACGGCGTCGACCCCGAGCAGGTGCCGGACTTCATCGCGCTCCGCGGCGACCCCTCCGACAAGCTCCCCGGCGCGGCCGGCGTCGGCCCGAAGAAGGCCGCCGACGTGCTCCGCGAGCACCACACTCTCGAGGACGCGCTCGCTGCAGGACGGTTCTCAGCGGAGGCGGAGGATCTGCGCCTCTACCGGCGAATAGCCACCGTTGACGCCTCTGCCCCGCTCCCTCCCCTCGATGACCAAAGCCCCATGTGGGCAGAGGCGTCTTCTCTCGCAGCCGACTGGGGCCTGAACGGGCTCGCCGAGCGCCTGGCAAAGTTGGCCTAACGGAGCTCGTAAGCCACCCCTCGCTGGCCGAGCTCCACCCGACGGAGCCGCACGTCGAGACGCGCGAGCGGCTGCTCGTGCTCCTGGACGCGTTCGAGGTCGTCGAGGGTCGCCCGGCCTCGCGTGAACAGATAGAACGCTGCCACGACGCCGGCTACCTCGACCGGCTCGAGGCCCTGAACGCGCCGACGATGCTCGATCCGGACACCGTCGCCTCCGAGACGAGCTACCAGGCGGCGCTGCTCGCCGCGGGGTGCGCGGTCGGAGCCGTCGACCGGAGCGGCTTCGCCCTCGTCCGCCCGCCCGGCCACCACGCCCGGCCCGCGCGGGCGATGGGCTTCTGCCTCGTGAACAACGTCGCGGTGGCCGCCCGCTACGCGCAGGCCGAGCTGGGGCTGGAGCGCGTCGCGATCGTCGACTGGGACGTGCACCACGGCAACGGCACGGAGGAAATCTTCCGAGGAGACCCGTCGGTGCTATTCGCCTCGCTGCACCAGTGGCCGTTCTACCCGGGCACTGGCGGGCCGGGCGACGAGGACGAGACGACCGTCAACGTGCCGCTCCCCGCGGGCTCCGGCGACGAGGACTACCTGCGCGCGTTCGCCGAGCGCGTCGAGCCGGCCGTGCGCGCCTTCGAGCCCGAGCTCGTGTTCGTCTCGGCCGGGTTCGACGCGCACGTCGACGACCCGCTCGCCGGAATGCGCGTCACCGCAACGGGCTTCAGGGAGCTCGCGAGCCGCTCGGCAGCGCTCGGGCCGCGGGTTGCGGCCGTGCTGGAGGGCGGCTACGACCCCCGCACGCTGCCGTCGCTCGTCGAAGCGGCGCTCGAAGGCTTCCGAAAATGACAACGGCCGGCCCGTGGGGGCCGGCCGCCTAAGCCGAGAGAAGCACAGAGCCACCGCGCTCCAACACCCTCAAGGTGGTGTCGAGCTGAGTATCGGCTCGCAAGGGGCCTGGTTGTGGGGGAATGGCATCCCCCACGGTGGGTGAATGTGACTAGGAGGGTTTGGCGGAATAGCGCTCGTCGACGGAGCGCGCTGGTCGTTCCGAGGCAAGGACGCAGGGAGCTAGGCCGCGCGGGCCGTGGCCAAGGCGTCGAGGGCCTCGCGGCGCGACGACACGTTCAGCTTCCGGAGCAGGCTCTTGACGTGCGAGCGCACGGTGTGCTCGGAGATGAACAGCCGCTCCGCAATCTCGTCCGTGCTCAGGTGCTCGTCCAGCAGGAGCAGCACCTCGAGCTCGCGCGCGCTCAGCGACTGCGCGATCGCGTCGGGGACGCCCCGGCCGACTCCTCCCTCGCGCACCTGCTCGAGCAGGCGCCTCGCGACCTCGCCGGAGAGAGCGGCCTCGCCCTCGGCGACGCCCCGCAGGAACTCGGCGATCCGCTCGGGCGGCTCGCTTTTCAGCAGGTAGCCGGCCGCGCCGCCCCGGATCGCGGCGAGCAGGTTCTCCTCGGTTCCGGAAGCGGTGAGGACGACGACCTCGGTCTCGGGAGCGGCCTCGCGCAGCCTCGGCAGCGCCTGCAAGCCGTCGAGGCCGGGCATCGAGAGGTCGAGCAGCACGAGATCCGGCAGCAGCCGGCGCGCGAGCTCGATCGCCTCCTCGCCGTCCGCAGCCTCGCCGGCCACGGTGAAACCGTGCCCCTCGAGCAGCGCCGACAGCGCGGCGCGCGTAATCGGGTGGTCGTCGACGATCAGGATCCGCATGCAGGCCTTATCGGCACGGGCTCGTTTGCCGACAAGTGCTTTATGCGGCGCGAAGAGCGCGACGACTATCAGGCCTGGCTCTGGAGCACGGTCCTCCTGATCGGGCTGCTCGGCGCTGCCCTCGCGCTGTTCGTCGCCTACCCGAGCCTGCGCAACACCTACCAGCTGGCTCAGGCCCGGCTCGTGCTCGACACCGCCGTGATGCTGGCGGCGGCGATCGTCGCGCTGCTGGCCGGAATCCGTTTCTCCGTGGACGGCCGGCGGCTCGACCTGCTGCTCTGCGGCGGGTTCACCGCTGCCGCCGCCTCGATGCTCGTCTTCACGATCGGCCCCGTGCTCGGCGGGGAGCCGCTGGGCCGCACCGAGGCCTGGGCCGGGGTCGGCGGGCGCCTGTTCGCCTGGTCGCTGATCGCCGCGGCCCCGTTCTCAAAGCGCCGAATCAGCACGCGCGGCCGGGCGCTCGGGGAGATGCTGCTCGGCGTCGCGATCGTGCTCGCGCTCTCGTGGGGCATCGCATCGAAGGCCGGAGCTTCGCTGCCGTCCCTCTCGATCGACCGCGAAGAGGACCAGCCGCTGCTGCTGATGATCTCGCTCGCCGCCAGGGCCCTGCTCGCGCTGACCGCGATGGTCGGCTTCGGCCTCCGCTTCCGCGCACGCGGCAACGACCTCGACCGCTGGCTCTGCCTTGGAGCCACGCTGGCGCTGTTCGCGGAGCTGCACTACCTGTTCACGCCGATGCTCTCGGCCGGCTCGATCTCGCAGGGCGACTTCCTGCGCCTGCTCTCGTACGGTGTGCTGCTCGTCGGCGTGTGGCGCGCGATCCGCCATGCGGAGTTCGGCCGCGCCGTGGCCGAGGAGCGGGCCCGTGTCGCGCGCGAGATCCACGACGGCCTAGCGCAGTACCTGTTCGCGGTCTCGACCCATGCCAGCATGCTCGAGAGCGGCGCCGACCCGAAGAAGACGCTCGCCCAGCTGAAGGAGGCCGCGGCCGCCGCGCAGCAGGAGGCGCGTTTCGCCGTGCTGGCCCTCTCTTCCGCAGGCGGCTCGGCGCCGTTCGACTCGGCGCTCCGCCGATACGTGGATTTCCTCACTGCCGACGGGCAGCTCGAGGTCGACCTCGAGATCGCGGACGGCGTACGGCTGGCTCCGGACGAGCAGATCGAGGTCTTCCGCATCGTCCAGGAGGGCCTCGCCAATGCGCGCAAGCACGCGGGCGCGCGTCACGCGGAAGTGCGGATCGAGGAGCGCGCCGGCGAGCGCTTCGTGACCGTTGTCGACGACGGCTCGGGCTTCGACGAGCAGCAGATCGCCGCGGGCCAGGGCCTGAAGAACATGCGGGCACGGGCGGCCTCGATCGGCGGCGGCTTTCGGCTCGTCTCGGCTCCTGGAAACGGAACCTCGCTCGAAGTCGTCCTGCGCGCCTGATGCGAATACGCCTTTCAACGCACATTTCAGGGTTGAAATTCACGTAGAAATGCGACTCGTAAACCAACTTGTAAAGATCGGCCGGCACTGCGCCAGGATTTGGGCGAATGGGTATCGAATCACCGAATGCCATTCGCAGCCGTCATAGCTGCGGCCGTGGCACTCGGGGGGAATCAACTGGTCGCCTCGGCGCAGACGAGCGCGGCGCTCGCTCCCCGGACCGCCTGCCGCGGCCAATCCGCCGTCATGGCCCCTGCGGCGGTCCAGCTCCGCGCCATGCGCTGCCTGATCAACTGGGCGCGCACGCACGGAGGACGGGGTCGCGTGCGGGACAACGCCGAGCTCGACCGCTCGGCCGCGATGCGGGCCGCCGACATCCGGCGCTGCCAGGACTTCTCGCACACTCCGTGTGGCCAGAGCTTCACCGACGTCTTCACCACCGTCCACTACTTCACCGGCGCGGTTAGCGTCGGCGAGAACCTCGCCTGGGGCCAGGGCCGGCTCGGGTCGGCCCGCACGACGATGGCCAACTGGCTCGCCTCGCCCGGCCACCGGCAGATCCTGTACGCGCCGCAGTGGCGCGATCTGGGGGTCGCGCGAGTCCACGGAAGCCTCTTCGGACGCGCGAATGTGACCGTCTGGGTGGCCCAGTTCGGCCGCCGTCCAGGGCTGTTGCCGGGGCCCTAGCCGTACGGCCCTTGACTGATTCCCCGGTTCCTACAAAGATCAACGAGACGGAACCCGGGCGTCTGTGGGGATTCGCCGGGGGAAAACGGGAGAGAGGGGAGTCAACAAGGTGTCGAGAACGACGCGGCCCCGGCCTCGCCGGGGCACTATCGCTGTCGCGCTGCTCGTCTTGGTCGGTCTGCTTGCCATCGCCGTTAGCGGCGTGGCTTCCGGGGCCGGGTCCAAGATGTCAGTCGCGGCGAAGTTGAGACCGGCTTCGACGTACGCCGCCGCCAAGCACGGCAGCGTCGCGAAGACCGATCCCTCGTTGCTCGGGCGCTCGGATTCGAAGCTCGTCAACGTGATGGTGAAGTACGCGTTCCAGGCGACAGCGTCGTACGCGGGGGGCGTCAAGGGCCTGAAGGCGACGAGCCCGCGCGTAACGCACAAGTCGCTCGCCAAGAACTCCAAGGCGGTCAAGCGCTACCAGCGCTGGGCGAACGCCAAGGTGAAGCGGATCAACCGCGCGGTCAAGCGCTCCGTGCGCGGGGTGAAGATCGGCCGCGCCTACACGATCGCCTACGGCGGCGTCGCGGCTCGCGTTCCTGCGAACCGGATCGCGAAGCTGCTGTCGATCCCGGGCGTGCTCGCGGTGCAGAAGGACACGCTCAACCATCCGCTCGACGACAACACCAGCTTCATCGGCGCGACCAACGTGTGGCCGACGCTCGGTGGACAGGACAACGCCGGCAGCAACGTCGTCGTCGGCGTGATCGACACCGGCGTGTGGCCGGAGAGCCCGTTCTTCATCAATCGCGGCCTCCCGGCACCTCCGCATCCGCTGTCGTTCTACCACTGCGACTTCGGCGACGGCACGGACGTGGCGCACCTCGGGCCGACGTTCGCGTGCAACAACAAGCTGATCGGCGCGTACAACTTCACGCAGACGTACATGTCGATCCAGAACTCCGACGGACAGGAGTTCTGCAACAACACGACGCACGTGTGCTCCGCGCGTGACTCCGAAGGTCACGGCACGCACACCACGTCGACCGCCGCCGGCGATCGCGTCGATTCGGCGCCGCTGTACGGCATCGACCGTGGCCCGGTAAGCGGTATCGCTCCGGGCGCGCACGTAATCGCGTTCCGCGTCTGCCTCGTGAACGGCTGCTTCAGCTCCGACTCCGTGAACGCGGTGCAGCAAGCGATCCACGACGGCGTGAACGTGCTCAACTTCTCGATCTCGGGCGGGGCGAATCCGTATACGGACCCGGTCGAGCTCGCTTTCCTGGACGCTTGGAACGCGGGAATCTCGGTCAACGCCTCGGCCGGCAACAGCGGCCCGGGCGCGGGAACCTCCGACCACGGCGGGCCGTGGACGACGACCGTTGGCGCCTCGACGGGCCCGCGGGAGTTCCGCTCCGCGCTGCACCTGACCGCTGACGGCGGTGCCACCTTCGACATGCCGGGCATCACGCTCACGAACGGCATCTCGTCGGCGACCCCGGTCGTCCTGGCCCAGACCCTCCCGGGCGAGGACGCGCTCTGCCAGTCGACGCTTGCCGCGGGCACCGCGACCGGCAAGGTCGTGATGTGCCAGCGCGGCGTGAACGGCCGCATCGACAAGGGCCGCAGGGTCCTCGCCGGCGGCGCTGTAGGAATGATCCTCTACAACGCCATCAAGCAGGACCAGGAGTCCGACAACCACTACCTGCCCGCCATTCACGTCGACGGCCCGAGCACGGCGCTGCTTGCGTTCGTCAACGGTCACACGAACGTGAAGGCGACGTGGGCGCAGGGCACCGCGCAGCCGGGCGTGGCCGACATGATGGCCTCGTTCTCGTCACGCGGACCGCTCGGCGACTGGATCAAGCCTGACATCACGGCTCCGGGCGTCCAGGTGCTCGCGGGTCACACCCCGCAGCCCGACCAGACGACGGCCGACAACGGACCGCCAGGGAACCTCTTCCAGGCGATCGCCGGTACGTCGATGTCGAGCCCGCACGCGGCCGGTGTCTCGGCCCTCGTGAAGGCCTCGCATCCGTCATGGACGCCTGCTCAGATCAAGTCGGCGATCATGACTTCGTCTGTGCAGACCGTGATCAAGGAAGACGGCGTCACCCCGGCGGGCGTCTTCGACATGGGTGCCGGCTCGATCCGCGCCGACCGCGCGGTCAACCCGACGCTCACGTTCAACGAGACGTACGCGAACATGGTCGCCGCAGGCGCCGACACGCTGCACCGGATCGACCTGAACATCGCGAGCATCGACGCGACGACGATGGGCGGTTCTGTCACGACGCACCGGACGGCTCAGAACGTGTCCGGCGTCCACCAGAACATGCAAGTCGTAATCACGCAGCCGGCCGGCGTCACCATCACGGTCGGCAACAACAACCACGACCTGCACATCGCGAAGAACGGCTCGCTCACGTTCCCGATCACGATCAGCGCTCCGAGCGTGGCGAACGGCCAGTACCAGGGCCGCATCGACCTCGTTCCGCGCGGTGGCGGGAACAAGGTGACCATCCCGGTCGCGTTCGTGAAGCAGCAGGGCTCCGTGTCGCTGACCAACTCGTGCTCGCCGACCAGCTTCGCGCGGCTCACGGGTGTGGCTCACTGCACGGTCGGCGCTGCGAACTTCGGTGCGAGCTCGGCCAACGTGGCACTGAACGTGAAGCAGCAGGAGTCGGGCAAGGCGCTCCAGTACAAGAACGTCGGGGCTCCTGGCTCGGTCATCGGCTCGGCTGACGGCGTCCAGTGGAGCGGCACCCTCTCGCCGGCGGTTCCGCCGCAGGTGACGGGCGTCACGCCGGGCGCAACCCCGGCCGGCGGCTACCTGCCGCTGTCGCTCTTCGGCATCGCGCCGATCGCCGGTGTCGGTGACGACACGATCACGAACTTCAACGTTCCGACGTTCTTCTACGGCGGCGAGTCCTACACCTCGCTCGGCGTCGTGTCGAACGGCTACCTCGTTCTGGGTGGCGGCACGAGCGCGGACATCGTGTTCACGCCGCAGCACTTCCCGAACGCGGCGAGGCCGAACAACGTGCTGGCTCCGCTCTGGAGCGACCTCAACCCGGCCGCGTCGCCCGGTGGCGGCGTTCGCATCGGGACGCTCACGGACGGCTCCAACACCTGGATCGTCGTCGATTGGCAGAAGATCAAGAACTTCGGCAATGCGACGACGCACTCGTTCCAGATCTGGATCCGGATCGCGGGTGGCGCGGTCGGCACCGGCCCTGCCAGTGAGGACGTCTCGTGGGCGTACGGCACGGGCACGGATGCCGGCAACGCCGGCACTGGTGACCCGGACTCAGGCGTCAACTGGGGCGCCGAGAACCGTGTCGGCTCGAGCGGCGCGAACATCGCCACCGCTCCGGCCGACGGCTCGCAGTACCAGGTCCACACGACGCCTCCGACTGCCGGTGGCTCCGTGTCGATCCCGTACGACATCACCTCCAAGAAGACGGGCACATGGCACTCGCTCGCTTCGATGACGTCCAACCGGACGCCGGGCATCACGCAGGTGGTGACGACACTCACGGTCACGCCGTAAGGCACGACCGCGATAACGTGAGAAGGGCCGCTTCCGGGCGGCCCTTCTTCGTTCCCGGGGTTGGCGAATTCGGGGTTTCCGCTCTACGATGCGGTACGAGGACTGCGGTCAGAAGGGGATTACCACGATGAAGCAGAGGGTGCTCAAGACGATCTCGTGCTGCGTTGCAGCGCTCGCGCTCGGCGCGGGCGGCTACGCGCTCGCCGGGACGACGACGCTCTCGCTCACCTTCGCCGGCCCTCAGCCCGACACGGTCACCGTGCCGTGGGGCGACACGCTCGAGATCACCAACGAGGACACGGTCCCGCACTCGCTCGCCTCGTCGCACCCGGAGCTGCAAACCGGCTTGATCGCGCCTGGGCAGACCTTCACCACCACCTTCACAACCCGCGCTCACACCTACGGCTATCGCCAGATCGGCGGCAGGGGCTTCCCCGGCCACGTGGTGGTGGCGTTCTCCGGCCGCGTTTCGCTGAGGGCCAGCCGTTCCTCGGTGCCCTTCGGGCGCTCTGTGACCCTCAGAGGCGTCACGAGCATCGAGTCCACCCCGGTCTCTATCCAGGTGCGCAGGGGCGGCGACGTGCGCTGGCGCGCGTTTCGGGAAGTCTTCAGCAACGGGAGCGGCGCCTTTTCGACGGTCGTCCGGTTCGAGCGCGGCGCCAGGCTGCGCGCGACGGTGGCGGCCGGTCAGATCCGCTCTGCCGCTACAACGGTCACGGTCACGCCGAAGCTGACCGTCTCGGCACGCCGCGGTGGCGTGCGGGCGAAGCTCTTCCCCGCCCGGGCGGCCTCGAAGCTGACGCTCGAGTGCAGCGTCGCGCCCGGCCGCTGGAAGCGGGTCGCGGCGAAGCGGCTAGGGCCGTCGGGCATTGTGTCCTTCAGGCTCAATGCAGGTAGGGGAGCGCTCGTGCGCGTGGCCACGGTCCACCGGGACGTGGTGGACGGCTACGGCGTGAGGACGAGCCGCGCGCTGCGGCTCAGCGCGGCCTGCTGAGCAGGCTCTTCCCGCGCATCGACTGAAGCGGCTCGATCCCGAGCAGCTCCAGCACGGTCGGCGCGACGTCCAGCAGGTGCATCCCCTCGGCCAAGCCCGGCTCGATCCCCGGCCCCGCCATGATCAGCAGGCCGTCTTGCGCGTGGTTCGCGTCGTCCGGCCCGGTGTCGTTCTCGAAGGTGTGGATCCCCTCGTCCCCGCCGACGGTGCCGACGGCACGCCAGGCGAGGTCGTCGAAGTAGACGAGCAGGTCGGGAGCGATCCCGTTGACCTCCTCGTAGACCTCCTCGGGCCGGTAGACCGTCGTCGCCAGCGGCGCGCCGTCAGGGCCGGGGATCGTGACAAGCCGCTCCGCGAGCTCGTCGCGCACACGCTCGGCCTCCTCCGGCGCGACGGTGCCCTGAGGCTCGCGGCCACGCACGTTGAGGAAGATGCGGCCGTAGTAGCCGCCCTCCCCCCACGCCGTCGTCCGGGCCCAGTCGACGCCGGCGTCGCGCAGCGAGGTGATGCCGTTCGGCTCACCCAGCGTCTCGAGCAGGCCCTCACGCCGTAACCACTCGTTGATGCGGATGCCGCCCTCCATCCGCTTCGCGCCGTGATCGGAGACGACGAGCACGGCCGTCTCCTCGTCGGCATGTGCGAGGAGGCGCGCGAGAAGCGAGTCGAGGTGGCGGTGGTAGTCCAGGATGGCGTCGCCGTGCTCGCCCGCCGGATCGTGCCGGTGATGGCGCTCGTCGAGGTCCTTCCAGAAGCCGTGGTGCATCCGGTCGAGCCCGATCTCGACCATCGCGAAGAGCTCCCAGGGCTTCGTCTCGAGCAAATGCTCGGCGAGCCGGAAGCGCTTGTCGGTCATCTCGTAGACCTGCCGCAGCAGGTCGTCCTTGTCGTCGGTGCGGAAGTTCGTGCAGTCGAAGAGGTACTCGCCGACGACCTGCTCGATCTCGCGCGCGAGCAGCGGCGGGTAGGTGTAGCCGCTCTCGAGCGACGGCGTCAGGAAGCAGCTGACCAGCACGCCGTTCAGCGGCCGCGGCGGGTACGTGCCGGGCACGCCGAGCACGATCGAGGGCTTGCCGTAGCGCGTGGCGAGGTCCCAGAGCCGGGGAGCCTTGATCGCGGAGC
>Ga0307296_10001058_pt1 | contig 13612 bp, 15 predicted proteins | sample ER_DNA_153_FD_194467 | JGI IMG/M metagenome (GOLD analysis project Ga0307296, IMG submission 194467) | Bulk soil microbial communities from the East River watershed near Crested Butte, Colorado, United States - ER_DNA_153 | ecosystem: Environmental > Terrestrial > Soil > Floodplain | place... | reverse complement strand
CAACGAACCCGGCAGGTTACATTGCGTGCTGCGAAGCGATACGCGACATGGACTTCACCGCTTCCAATCCGCGCATTGCTTTGTCTACTTTGGTGATCGTGGGAAAGCATGATCCAGCAACTCCACTCTCTGCGGGCGAGGCGATTCAAAATCAGATCAAGGGTGCCAGGCTCGTGAGCCTCGATGCGGCCCATATTGCAAACGTCGAGCAGCCAAAAGCCTATACTGAAGCCATGCTCAATTTCCTGGACTGAGGCAATTCATGGACGACAAAGAACGCTATGAGCGCGGCATGGCGAGGCGCCGTAAGGTGCTCGGCAACGCGTGGGTTGACCAAGCAAATGCCAAAAGAACACCATTCAACGAGGAATTCCAGGATTTCATAACTCGCACCGCTTGGGGCGAGGTCTGGACGCGGCCGCACTATGACGAGCGGACGCGTCGGATCCTCGTGATTGGTACGATGCTCGCGCTCGACAAGTGGGAAGAGTTCCGCATGCACGTGCGCGCAGCGCTCACCGAGGGCGGGTTCACCCCGGATGACGTCAAGGAAATTATTCTGCAGCAGGCAATCTATTGCGGGGTGCCGGCCGCCAACCACGCGTTCAAGGAAGCCGCCGACGTAATCGCCGAAGTCGCAAAGGCCAAATAGCCCAAACGCGCTGACGCCACTCTCGTCATTTCGGACTGAAAAGGCTTCAATGAAGGCCTTGGTCCGCTTGATGGGGATTGTCCATGCCGAAGGCGAGAGTGCGCACCGGTATGCCGAGCGTTCAGCTCGACAAGACCGAGTTTAAACGACGTTTTCTGGAAAGATTTTTCGATCCGGATTTTGAGCCGCTCAGCGGCGAGATCGACAAGATCGCCGAGACGGCGTGGACCACCTATGACGGGTATCATAAGTCTCCGCGCCAAACGAAAGCCGGTCCAGGGTTTGCCGATCCAAACTATATGATCTCGGTCGAATGGCTCGCTACCCGTGAGAAAATCCGTACAGCCGAACGTCGACAGAAAAACCGCAAATCCCCCTCGCGCATCCTGATCGTCAACGGTTCGTCGCGCAGCGACCAAACCTGTCCCGGCGAAATGTCAAAGACCTATCGACTAGCTATGATCGCAAAAAAGATCGTCGAGAAGTCGCGTGGATTTGAGGTTGAAGTCCTCGACCTGTCGCGCCTCACGTCGGAATATGGCCGCGTCATTTATCCTTGCAAGGCTTGCGTCTCGACCGCACAACCACTCTGCCATTGGCCGTGCTCATGCTACCCAAACCACGCGCTCGGACAATCGGGAGACTGGATGGCGGAGGTTTATCCAAAATGGGTCACAGCGCACGGCGTGATGATCATTTGCCCCGTTAACTGGTACCAAGCTCCCTCCTCGCTCAAATTGATGATCGATCGTCTGGTCTGCGCGGATGGCGGCAATCCCGACCCGACTTCGACCCACGGCAAAAATGCAGCTGAGGCGAAAACGCTCGAGCTCAAAGGCTGGCCCTACCCGCGCCACCTCGCCGGCCGCGTGTTTTCCGTTGTGGTGCACGGCGATGCCGCTGGAGTTGAAAACTTGCGTCGCATTCTCACCGACTGGATGACCGACATCGGAATGATACCGTCAGGCCATTTGGCCCTTATCGATCGTTACGTCGGTTACCTCACGCCATATGCAACGAGCCACGACGATCTCGACCGCGACACGGATTTTCAGGATGACGTACGCAATGCCGCCAGATCCCTCTTGCAGGCGGTCAAGGATCGACGTAGCGGGAAATTGGAGTCCCCGGATCGCGGGCTCCACGAATCTCGTCCGAAATAAGACGCAACGCTCTCCGCGCGCCGGTGAACTCGCGTCAAACGTGATAGCGCGGAGCGGCCTGAGTTGTCGTCTTGTCAACAGTAATATTTTCCGTGATCTCGGTCTTCTGTTCGCCTATCATGCGGGCACGTTCAAACATGCACAGACCGATTGCAAATGCAGCAATTAGAAGCTGCATGGTGTGTTCGCGCATCAACGCGGACGTATGCGTCGAGAATGCTGGACCGACCGCGGCGACGCTGATCGCCACTACCAGAATCAGACCGGCTTCAAGGATTTTGGAATTTGGCTGGCCGCGCATCATGCAACGGAACCGATCGACAATGTGAACAACGCAAATGCAGGCCACCGCGAGCTTAAGGCCCCGAAAAACGCGGCGAGTTTTATCAACCCAATCGGGCCCAAGTTGAAAAGTCGGCCAATTGCAAAAACAAATTGCGAGCGCCAGACATCTTCAAGGCCATACGAAGGCGCCGTGAGGATGCGCAATCCGTCATAGCCCCAGGCAAGAGCGAAATAGAGTGCAATTGCGACAATGGCCACCACTGCGGCGTTGAAATTGTTCGCACGGATCCCTCCTCACGTAAGAACTCATGCGTAATCCCCTCAATTGCGAAGTTCAAAAGAATCCGAACCTTTACCTTACCCGTTAGCCATTTAACCTTTTGTATTAACGGCACTAGAGACGAAGTTCCCACTCGAATTGTGCGGAAAACGGGTGGGTTGTGCCCGCTCACAGCTCAACATCCCGCTCAAAGCAAAGCAGACGCCACTTATGACAATTGTGCGCACAAAAGATGCGACTTCGCTTGGCGTTCTGCTGGCGCAGATTGATACTTCGGTCGTTAACCTCGTCCGTCGCGAAACGCCTGCGGCGTCATGCCGGTTTGTTTGCGAAAAAACCTTGTGAAGTGCGATGGGTCCGAAAAAGCGAGATCATAGGCGATCTCATGAATCGCCTGGTTGGTAAAAACGAGTTGTCGCTTCGCTTCCATCAGAACACGCTGCCGTATCAAGTGACCAGCCGTGACACCGGTTGCGCGTTTGACGTGATCGTTGAGTCTGTCGGGCGTCATCGCCAACTTACCGGCATAAAAACTGATAAGACGTTCTTTGCGGAAATACTCGTCGACGAGCCGCCGCAATTCATCGACTCGGGCGTCCGAGCGGGACAGCGTGACCCTGCCGGTGCGTGCCCGGCTTACGGCGAGCCGCACCACTTCGATGGCGATCAGAGCGAGCAAACCGCGCATTGCGAGGCGGTAGCCCTCTCGCGCAACCGCACTTTCTTCGTGCAAATCGGCACACAGCGCGGACAGACGTTTTGCCTCCCCTGCATTGGCAAGCGGCAACAGTGGCTCGGTGGCCACAGCCTTCAGCCGCGCCAACGCCTCACCAGACTGATCGCCGAGCGCGTCGGCAACATCCTCGGTGAAGCTCACAACCCACCCGTCCGTGACCTGCGGCGTAAAGCGGAAACCGTGCGCCGTGGTCGCCGGCACAAGGATTAAGGCAGGTGCGGAGAACCGTGCCGTTGCTGTTTCGAAGCTTAACTCGCCGCCGCCCTTCTCGATGAGCAGCACCTGAAACAGGTTACGGTGGCGATGTGCGCGGATTGTCCAATCGTGAATAGACGATCGCGATGCAATCGTTTCGATATGGATAAAGTCAAAAGCAGAGTCGTCCGGCGGATCGCCGTACAAGTGGAACAGCGGCAACGCCGACACGGTGCCCATGTAGCCAGCATATTCGAGCGAGCCTCCGAGGCCAACAGTTGTGGTGGGAAAAAGAAAGCCCCGCCTGACGGCGGGGCTTCTTTATTTCTGGTTTGCAACGTTAGCGGTTCTGCTGGGTTAGCGGTTATGCTGGCCACCCTGTTGACCACCCTGTTGCTGCTGGCCGGGCTTCTGTTGTCCGCCCTGCTGGCCACCCTGCTGCTGACCGCCTTGCTGCTGCTGGCCAGGTTTCTGGTTCGGATTCTGATTTTGATTCATTTTTACACTCCACGTGGGGTTTGGAAGCGCTGTTGATCGCTCCGTAACTGGTAATAATGCGTGAGCGCCCGTTTTTGTTCCTATCAAGTGCCGGTTCAATCTGTAGAAAAGGCGGTCGGAACCTCGCTCGGCGGGAGGTGTTCCCTAAGCGAGAGGAGAACCGACGATGGGACGATATCTACTGTTATGGCTGCTCGGGATTCCGATCCCTATTCTGGTCCTGATCTGGCTCTTTGGCGGCTTACACTAGCCGCGCCGCCAGTTTGCGAGACAGGCGCGATTTTCCCGGCAACGCTGACGCTATTAAAAACCCACTGACATCATTCCGCTTGATAACACCTCGCTGTGCCGCGTTGCCGCTCCCGCTATGTCCTGTTAAGCCTCTAGTATCGGGGTGATCGGTCTTTGACCGGACGGAAGCGTGGGGACGAAATGGAAGTCTTCCTGCAGCAACTTATCAACGGGATTACGCTCGGCTCAATCTACGGCCTAATCGCCATCGGATATACGATGGTGTTCGGCATTATCGGCATGGTGAACTTCGCCCACGGCGACGTGTTCATGGTGTCAAGCTTTATCGCGTTGGTTGCGTTCCTGCTGCTCGTCAGTCTCCTCGGAAGCTCGTCGATTGCACTCGTCCTGTTTGTCGTGCTCATTGTGGCAATGTTGTTCACATCGTTGGTCAATTGGACGATTGAACGCCTCGCCTACAGACCGTTGCGTGGTTCATTTCGGCTGGCCCCCCTGATTTCAGCAATCGGGATGTCGATCTTCCTGTCGAATTTTGTGCAGGTGACACAGGGTCCGCGCAACAAATCTATCCCACCGATGGTTCAGGGCGATTTCGTGCTCTTCACGAAAAACGACTATCCGGTCACGCTTTCCGTCAAGCAGCTTATCATCTGGATCGTCACCGCAGTGCTGCTCGTCTGTTTTTGGTATCTCGTCACAAGAACTCGGCTTGGCCGCGCACAGCGCGCCTGCGAGCAGGATCAAAAGATGGCGGCTCTGGTTGGCGTCGATGTCGACAGGACTATTTCGATGACTTTCGTCATCGCGGCGGCACTCGCTGCCGTCGCAGGCACAATGTATTTGATGTATTATGGCGTCGTGAGTTTCGCCGATGGCTTCGTGCCCGGCGTGAAAGCGTTCACCGCCGCCGTCCTTGGCGGTATCGGATCTCTGCCGGGCGCGGTCATTGGCGGCATATTAATCGGCCTTATCGAGACCATGTGGTCTGCGTATTTCTCAATCGACTACAAGGACGTCGCCGCTTTTTCGGTCCTCGCGATAACCTTGATATTCTTGCCGCAAGGTCTGTTTGGCCGCCCGGATGTCGAGAAAGTCTGACATGGCGAGCGGCGCGCCAGCCAAGCGCGTCGACGCGGTTCGCGCTTTACGAGATGCGGGCGTTACCGCACTGCTTACTTTCGGCCTTTTCCTACCCCTGATCGGATTTCAGACGGTTACCGATGTCCGCAATGACTTGATTCTCAATACACGATGGCCGTTGTTGTTTGCTGTCGTTGCCCTGGTCGGCTTCAGCCGCCTGGCCTACTCGTTTGCAATCGAGCCGTGGTTGCAGAACCGCGCGCTGAAGCCCGCAGTAGAACCTGCGGCCTGGCGTGGGAAGGTCGCCAGATGGATCATTCCCTTTGCCATCGGGTTTGTCGTTGCTTATCCGGCAATCGTTCTTGCCACTGCAGGCTTTGGCCGTTCGGTCAAATGGATCGATAATTTCGGAATTCAGGTTCTGATCTACGTCATGTTGGGATGGGGCCTGAACATCGTTGTCGGCCTCGCCGGACTCCTCGACCTTGGCTATGTCGCGTTTTACGCGGTGGGCGCCTACTCCTATGCGTTGCTCGCTAAGACCTTTGGCTTTTCGTTTTGGATCCTTCTGCCGCTCGCCGGAACTCTCGCCTCATTTTGGGGAATACTGCTTGGGTTTCCGGTGCTGCGGCTTCGCGGCGACTACCTTGCCATCGTCACACTCGCCTTCGGCGAGATAATCCGCATCGTGCTGATCAACTGGGTCGATCTGACCAATGGCTATGCTGGCATTACAAGCATCCCACGTCCGACATTCTTCGGCATCCCGTTCAATGCCGATGACGATGGCTTTGCGGCCGTGTTCGGCCTGGAATATTCGCCGATATACCGCACCATTTTTCTATATTATCTGATACTCGCGCTCGCGTTCCTCACCGCATTCGTCACGCTGCGCCTGCGACGCCTGCCGGTCGGCCGCGCCTGGGAAGCATTGCGCGAAGACGAGATCGCCTGCCGCTCACTCGGCATCAATACGACCAACACCAAGTTAACCGCCTTTGCCATGGGAGCGATGTTTGCCGGCTTTGCGGGCTCGTTTTTTGCCGCGCGACAGGGCTTCATTTCCCCGGATTCGTTCACGTTTCTGGAGTCTGCAACAATTCTTTCGATTGTCGTGCTTGGTGGCATGGGCAGCCAGATCGGCGTGGCAATCGCCGCCGTTGTCATGATCGGGGGCACCGAAATCATGCGCGAACTCGATTTCCTGAAATTGGTTTTTGGATCCACTTTCGATCCGACCCAATACCGGATGCTTCTGTTCGGGCTCGCGATGGTGCTGATCATGATTTGGCGACCACGTGGCCTGATCACGACGCGCCAGCCGTCGGTTGTTCTGAAAGAACGCAAGGCAATTGCCAGCGACCTCGTGAAGGAAGGCCACGGCTGATGCCCAATGCACACGACATGCTCTTGCAGGTCGAGCATCTCACGATGCGCTTCGGCGGGCTGGTCGCCGTTGAAGATCTATCGTTTTCCGCGCGACAAGGTGAGATCACCGCCATTATAGGACCGAACGGCGCGGGGAAAACAACGGTGTTCAATTGTATCACCGGCTTCTACAAGCCGAGCGAGGGCCGCATCGCACTTCGTCATGGTGATGCCGTGGCCTGGGACTGGCTTGAGACGCTCACGGACAGCGGCGAACGTTCTGTCAGACGTGCGGCGGGCGGACTTTTTCTGCTCGAACGAATGCCCGACTATCTTGTAGCGCAGCTGGCGCGGGTCGCCCGCACCTTCCAGAACATTCGCCTTTTTCCGGGAATGACTGTGCTGGAAAATCTATTGGTCGCCCAGCACAACAACCTGATGCTGGCGTCGGGTTATACCCTTCTTGGTGTCCTCGGCTTTCCCTCCTTTGCAAAAGCCGAACGCGCCGCGATCGAACGCGCGCGGGAGTGGCTGGACAGAGTCGGCCTGACAGACCGTGCCGACGATGCCGCCGGCGATCTGCCCTATGGCGCGCAACGCCGCCTCGAAATCGCGCGCGCCATGTGCACCGATCCTGTGCTGCTCTGCCTGGATGAACCCGCGGCCGGCCTCAACCCGCGCGAAAGCGCCCAACTCAATGATCTCCTGCTCGCAATGCGCGAGCGCTACGGCATTTCGATCCTGTTGATCGAGCACGACATGTCCGTGGTGATGGAAATTTCGGACCACATCGTCGTGCTCGACTATGGCGTCAAGATCGCCGACGGAACTCCGGCGGCAATCCGAGACAACCCGAAGGTGATCGCGGCATATCTCGGAGTTGCCGACAAGGACGTCGCCAAAGTCGAGGCAGAGGTTGGTCTATGACTACGCCCCTCCTCACGGTACGCGGCGTCAAAACTTTTTATGGCCGCGTCATGGCACTCAAGGGTGTGGACCTCGACGTCAACGAGGGAGAAATCGTTACCTTGATCGGCGCCAACGGCGCCGGAAAATCGACGTTAATGATGACGGTGTGCGGCAATCCTCGTGCGCGCGAAGGCATGATCGATTTCGCGGGCCAAAACATCACCCGCATGCCAACACACGAGATAGCACGCCTAAAACTCGCACAGTCACCCGAGGGCCGGCGCATTTTCTCGCGGATGACAGTGCTTGAGAATCTGCAGATGGGTGCCACAACTGCCGAGCCATCACATTTCAAGCGCGACCTCGATCGTGTGCTGACGTTATTTCCTCGGTTGCAACAGCGCATCTCGCAACGCGGCGGCACGTTGTCGGGCGGCGAACAGCAAATGCTGGCGATCGCTCGCGCCTTGATGGCGCAACCGCGTCTACTCCTCCTCGATGAGCCGTCGCTCGGCCTCGCCCCGCTGGTCGTGCGGCAAATCTTCGATGCGATCAAAACGCTCAATGCCGAGGATGGTCTGACCGTATTTCTGGTCGAGCAAAATGCCTATCATGCCCTGAAGCTCGCGCATCGCGGCTATGTAATGGTCAATGGTTTCATCACGATGTCGGGCACGGGTCACGAACTGCTGGAACGCCCAGAAATCAAATCGGCCTATCTTGAGGGAGGTCGGCATTGACTGAAATTGCCGCGACTTTCTCGATACCCGAGTTTCTTTACGAAGAAGGTTCGTTCGGCGTCTTCGTACTGGTAACCCTCATTCTCGGCGGCGGAGCGGCAACGCTGGCCGGCCGTGCCATTGCCGGCACCTGGCGGCCATGGTGGCAAGTTGTCGCGTATGGCTTCGTCCTAGGCGGGGCCGTACGTTTCATCCATTTCAGCCTTTATGGCGGCACTTTTTTGTCGGCCCACTACTATTTTGTCGATGCTATCTTCTGCATTCTCTTCGGGTTCCTTGGCTTCAGGGCCGCACGCGCCAGCCAAATGATCACACAATATCGCTGGCTCAATGAATCCGAAGGCCCGATGCGCTGGCGCCGTAAAGTCGCCTGACGTAATATTGCGTGGAGAAAATTGCCGGCTTCAGTTCGAGGGGGAATTCAGATGAAAAAGATCACTACGTTCGGCTTCGCGTTGAGCATCGCAGTCGCTGCTGCGGGAACTGCTTCAGCCCAGGTTAAATTTGGCGTCGGCGGGCCGATTACCGGGCCCAGTGCAGCAACCGGAGCTCAAATGAAGAATGGCGTCGACCAAGCCGCGGCCGACATCAACGCGGCCGGAGGTATCCTTGGCCAGAAAATAAGCGTCTCGTACGGCGACGACGTCTCCGATCCAAAGCAAGGAGTCTCAGTTGCCAACAAGTTTGCGGCCGACGGAGTCAAGTTCGTCATCGGTCACTACAATTCAGGTGTCACTATTCCATCGTCGGAGGTCTATCAGGAAAACGGCATCCTGCAGATCACGCCTGCCTCGACGAACCCGACGGTGACCGAGCGCAAGATGTGGAACATTTTCCGCGTCTGCGGCCGCGACGACCAGCAAGGACAGGTCGCCGGCGAATACATCGTGAAACACTTCAAAGGCAAAAAGATCGCCATCGTTCACGACAAGACCACCTACGGCAAAGGTCTTGCCGACGAAACGAAAAAGACAATCAGCAAAGCCGGTATGAAGGAAGTCCTGTACGAAGGCGTAAACACCGGTGAAAAGGACTTCTCAGCGCTGGTTTCCAAAATCAAGCAGTCCGGCGCCGACTTGATCTATTGGGGCGGACTCTACACCGAAGGTGGTCTGATCGTCCGCCAGATGCGCGATCAAGGCGTGAAGGCGCCGCTGATGGGCGGTGACGGCATCACGTCGGATGAATTTGCATCAATCGGTGGTCCGGGCGTTGAGGGCTCGCTGATGACCTATGGTCCCGATCCGCGCAACAAGCCGGATGCCAAAAAAGTGGTCGAAGAATTCCGTGCCAAAAAATTCGAACCGGAAGCCTACACGCTGTACAGCTATGCTGGTGTGCAGATCATCAAACAGGCTGCGGAAGCGGCAAAATCACTTGACCCAAAGAAGATCGCCGAAAAAATGCATTCGGGTATGCAATTCAAGACGGTGCTCGGCGATGTTTCCTACGACAAGAAGGGTGATATCACGAAGCTCGACTATGTGATGTACATCTGGAAAAAAGACCCAAGTGGAAAGATCACATATGTGGAGTGTCCCGGCTCCGATTGCAGCAAGGTCAAGTGATCAATCACGCAGGAATACAAAAGCCCGCCGACTGGCGGGCTTTTCTTTTGGCTATCCTATTTTTCCGAGAACCGGAAATGTTTCGAGCAGCCACACGCTCATCTGATTGATGCTTCCGGTCAGGAACGCAATTCCTGTCAACACCAGCAGCCCGCCCATCACTTGCTCCATGCGATGGAGATAGTTGCGGAAACGAGACAGAAACACCGCGAAAGGCTCTATCGCGAAGGCGGCGACGATAAACGGAATACCAAGGCCGAGCGAGTAGACTGCGAGCAAGCCCGCGCCTTTGCTTACCGTTTGCTCGGACGCGGCAACGGCCAAGATCGCGGCCAAGATCGGGCCGATGCATGGCGTCCAGCCGAATGCGAACGCGAGACCAATCAGATAGGCCCCCCAAAGTCCGACCGGCTTTGCGACTTCAAGTCGCTTTTGCCGATGCAGCAGGGCGATTGGTGTAACGCCGAGGAAGTGCAAACCCATAATGATAATGATAATGCCGGCAATCGTTGCCAAGGGTCCCGAATAGGCGCGGATGAGCGCGCCGATGACGCTGGCGCTAGCACCGAGTGCGACAAACACCGTGGAGAACCCCAGGACAAACAACGCCGCGGCAACGACCGTGTCGCGTTTTACCTGAGGTTTTGCTTCCTTATCCGCAAAACGTTCGAGCGAGGTGCCGGCCATAAACACAAGATAAGGCGGCACAAGCGGCAACACACACGGAGAAAGAAAACTGACGAGACCCGCAATCAGAGCAGCCAGGAAAGTGACTTCGCTATTCATGGTGCCACTAGATGCGACGCAATGCGCCTGCTTGCAAGTCCTTACAGGCGCTTCGCCGAAACGTGATCTGGCGTGATAGGGTTTCTGCCGGGAGGCGATATGGCGCGCAATTTGATTACCGATGTTGCTGGCATTCGTGTCGGTCAGGCCGGCGACGCCAAACTCGGCTCCGGTGTCACGGTTGTCGTATTCGAGAGCGCTGTAACCGCCAGTGTGGACGTTCGCGGCGGCGGCCCGGGCACGCGTGAAACCGCACTGCTCGACCCGGTGCAAACCGTGGAGGGCATCGACGCTATCGTGCTGTCTGGCGGTTCCGCGTTCGGACTGGACGCCGCATCGGGGGTACAAGCGTGGCTGCGCGAGCAGGGTCGTGGTTTTCACGTTCGCGACGCTCGCGTGCCGATCGTGCCGGGGGCAATCTTGTTTGACCTGCTATCGGGCGGCGACAAGAATTGGGGACGTTATCCCCCCTACCGCGAGCTCGGGTACGAAGCGGCAAAAAACGCCAGTGCCGATTTTTCGCTTGGAAGCGTTGGCGCGGGGCTTGGCGCCACAACCGCCAACCTCAAGGGTGGCATCGGTTCAGCCAGCGCGAGCACGCGCAATGGGATTACTGTCGGTGCGCTTGCCGCAGCCAACGCTGCGGGAAGCATGACAATTGGTGACACCGCGCATTTCTGGGCCGCCCCATTCGAGCAGAACGCTGAATTCGGTGGTCGCGGCTGGCCAGGATCGTTGCCTTCCGACGCTTTAGCATTTCGCAGTAAGGGCTATTTGGGCGAGAATACGACCCTTGCGGTTGTCGCGACCGACGCTAAACTTACGAAAGCACAAGCCAAGCGAGTGGCCGTAATGGCGCAAAGCGGTTTGTCGCGTGCGATCCATCCCGTACATACCCCGCTCGACGGGGACGTAGTGTTTGCGGCTGGCATAGGCACAAAGTCCCTGCCCGATCCTGTGTTCGCACTGAGTGAACTCGGCACGCTTGCAGCGCACGTGCTCGCGCGTGCCATTGCGCGCGGCGTCTATGAAGCGACCGCACTGTCATTCCCCGGTTCGATACCGAGTTGGCGCGACCGGTTCGGATGAAATATAGAAACCCAATGGGTGGGCTGAGCGTTATCCAGTTATGCCATCGACCACCATCGCCGATATTCACTATAATCGGGACACCGAGCGGCTAACGGTTACCTTCGTGACCGGCCGAACCTATGAATATGTTGATGTGCCTCCCGAGGTGGCAGCTTCATTTCAATCGGCAGTTTCAAAAGGCGTCTTCTTCAACGACTATATTCGCGATCGGATACGATTTCCGGGAGATCGCGCCCGCGCACTAGCCGAATCGTTCCGCACGGTAAGGCGTCGGATCGCAAAGCGGCGTTTCACCGGCCATCATCAGCGCGATCATGTGTCCTGTGGCGGGACCTAGTGTGAGGCCCCAGTGCGCGTGGCCGATGGCCAGCCACAGCCCGGCATGTCCGGGCGCCCGACCGATAATGGGCCGAGAATCCGGAAAACACGGGCGGCTGCCTAACCACGTCCTCCCGTCGGCCTGCTCTCCCAATGGGACTAGCTCGCGCGCCCGCGGCACGATACGGAGAAACTGTGCTGGAGTGGGCGGTGCGTCGCGTGGTGCAAACTCGGCACCAGTAGTTATGCGCATCCCCTGCTCCATCGGCGTGATCAAATAGCCGACGTCGGCGTCAAGGACCGGTCGTGACAAGCTGGCATTCCGCTGAGGGCGGAAATGCCGGTGGTAGCCCCGTTTGACTGCGAGCGGTAGGCGCAGCCCAAGCGCCTCAAGCAGGTCCATTGCCCAAGGCCCTAGTGCCACGACGCACTCCTGGGCATCGAGCGCACCTTCCGCAGTGTCCACACGCCAGCGATCACCAGTCCGATGCAGCGATCGTGCATCGCCCGCCACCAACACACCTCCGAGGGCAGCAAAGCGCGCGGCGTAGGCTCGGGTTACCCCGAGTGGATTGCTGATGCTCGCCGCCTCCGGCCATAAGACGGCTTTCGCGAATACCGGGTTGAGCGACGGCTCGAGTTCCTGTGCTCCTGCAGTGTCGAGCGCGTTCAGCGGCAAGCCAAATTTCGCCGCGAGGTCGAATTCGGGTGCAAGTTCCGCAAAGCTCCTCTCGCCACGATAAACCTTGAGCCAGCCGGTCTTGCGCAGGTAGTGCGTTGCACCGCTTTCCGCCATCAACGCCTCGTGCTCGGACACTGCATGCGAAAACAAAGGCCGGATGAGCCGCGCCGTTTCTATAAGGCGGTCGGGCCGCGAGGCCGCGCGGAATGCCAGAAGCCATGGCGCTACGTGCGGCAAAAAGGACAAATGGTAGTTGGCTTCGGAGGCGCGCTTGAGCGCGATGCGTAGTAATGCGTCAGCGTGAGTGGGAAATGTCGGGGGAAATATCGTGTTGCCTTCGATAATGCCGGCGTTGCCATAGGAGGTCTGTTCGCCGACCCCTGCGTGGTCGACCAAGGCAACACTTACGCCGCGCTTGGCCAAATGAAGCGCTACCGACGTGCCGACTATTCCGGCACCGAGAACGATTGCGTCAGTACGGGCCACTCCCACCTCCAGAAACTTTCTTCTTATATATGGATTGCAGGGCCAGGGGGCGCTATCAAACAGCGATACGGACCGCGGCCGGAGTTTCCACAAATGAAATTGATTGGCGCCCTCGCGGCCGCGCTCGCCCTTTGCGGCCGCCACGGGACCCTTATAGCGGCCGGCTCAATATTTGTCGGTCTGGCAGTGCCGCCACTCGCAGCGGCATTCCGACCGCATCTCGGCGAAGCAATCGTGCTCATGCTTACGCTTGCCTTTCTACGCGTCGATCCCGACGAGTTACGCCGTCATTGGACACAGCCTGGCCTGATCGCCGCCGCGACGATTTGGACGATGTTCATCGTTCCCACCGTGCTAGGGAGCCTGTTTCTGGCGTTCAATCTCCAACAAAGGATACCTGGATTGTATTTCATGCTGTTGTTGCAGATGTCGGCGCCGGGCCTGATGTCATCTCCCGCACTCGCGGCACTGCTTGGTCTTGATGTCGCACTCACGCTTGCAACGCTGATTGCGGCAACTGCG
>Ga0307296_10001056_pt1 | contig 13621 bp, 12 predicted proteins | sample ER_DNA_153_FD_194467 | JGI IMG/M metagenome (GOLD analysis project Ga0307296, IMG submission 194467) | Bulk soil microbial communities from the East River watershed near Crested Butte, Colorado, United States - ER_DNA_153 | ecosystem: Environmental > Terrestrial > Soil > Floodplain | place... | reverse complement strand
TCCGGTGGGCGGGCGACCTATTGAGCGATCCGTTACAGCAACGCCGTCAGAGACTGACCGGCATCGCGCTGATGTGCGGAGCGGTTGCGACGTTTTCCTGTCTCGACGCGACCGGAAAATATCTGCAGGGGTACATGGACCCCCTGCAGGTCGTGTGGGCCCGCTACTTCGGTGCCTTCCTGCTGGCACTTATTTTTCTCAACCCGATCACCCGACCCAAAATGATGACGACGGCGCGGCCATTCCTGCAGATCGGCCGATCGACGTTGCTGCTCGGGTCCACCGCGCTGAGCTTTTTTGCCCTGCGCTATCTTCAGCTTGATGAAGCGCTTGCCATCCTGTTCTCGACGCCTTTTCTGGTTGCATTACTCAGCGGTCCGTTGCTTGGCGAGTGGGTCGGCTGGCGGCGATGGACGGCGATCGGCGTTGGCTTCTTCGGTGTTCTCCTGGTCGTGCGGCCAGGTTTCGGCGGGATTCATCCGGCCGCGCTGCTGACGTTTTGCGGCGCCGTCTGTTACGCACTTTACGTGATCACAACCCGCGTGCTCGCGCGTAGCGATTCCAGCGAAACGACGTTGTTCTATTCGAATCTGGTCGGTGCCGTCGCGATGCTACCGATCATCCCGTTCGTCTGGACGTCGCCAGCCAACGCTCTGGTGGTAGCGCTCATGGTGCTCATTGGTGCGCTCGGCAGCGGAGGGCACTATCTTCTGATCCTTGGCCATCGACTGGCGCCGGCGTCGGCGTTGGCGCCGTTCATCTATACCCAGATCGTCTGGACAACCGCGTTGGGCTTCCTGGTGTTCGGCGACCTGCCGAACCGCTGGACCATCATCGGGGGACTGATAGTGGTCGCGTCCGGCCTCTACCTGCTCAACCGTGAACGCAAGGTGGGCAAGCCGGAGCCTTCGGCACCGGTTGCCTAAGCGTCGTGCGGGGCGCTAAGTTGCCCCCGCTTATCAAGGATTTTCGAGGATATTCATGGCCACAGCAAAGGACCGTGCGCAAGCGAAGGCCGGCTCCGGACTGAATGACGATATTGGCGAGCAGAAACGGCTCGAACTCTACCGGACGCAGGTTGTGATCCGAGAGGCGGAACAGCGCGCCTACGATCTGTTCCTGCAGAACCTGGTCAAGGGAACCAGTCATCTCTCTCTTGGACAGGAAGCGGTGGCAGCCGGTTTTGCCGGCGCGATGAAGCCCGGCGATCTCTCGTTCTGCACATATCGCGGTCATGCCCATACGCTGGCTCGCGGCGTGCCGGTGGAAAAAGTGCTGGGCGAACTGATGCAGCGCGACAACGGGCTGATGCGCGGCAAGGGTGGCTCGATGCATCTGACCTCGGTCGATCACGGCGTGATGGGTTCATACGCCATAATCGGCGCCCATCTTCCCATCGCATGCGGCGCCGCGTGGCGCGCGCAGTACAAGGGCGATAAAGACGTCTCGGTCTGCTTCTTTGGCGATGGTACGACGAATATCGGCGCTTTCCACGAAGCTCTCAATTTCGCCGCAGTGTGGAAACTGCCGGTGATATTCGTCTGCGAAAATAATCTCTATATGGAGTATACGCCAATCAGCGATGTGACGGCGGTGCCGCAGCCGGCGGCCGATCGCGCTTCCGCTTACGGGCTGGAGCGTATCCTGATCGATGGCAACGATGCCGACGTCGTTTACCGCGCGGCGCAAAACGCTTTCGAGCGGGCGCGCGCGGGTGAGGGGCCATCGCTCATCGAGTGCCTCACGTATCGGTACAGCGGGCACTCGCGCGCCGACCCGGCAAAGTACCGGCCTGAGGGCGAACTCGATCGTTGGAAGTTGCGCGACCCGATCAAAATCTATCGCGAGCGGTTGCTGCAGTTTGGCGTTGCGGAAAAGGTGATCACCGACATCGATGCGCAGGTGCGCAAGATCGTCGACGACGCGACGGAAGCTTGCAAGGCCGCGCCACCACCCCCGCTCGATATCATCGCCACCGACGTCTACGCCGATGGAGGGTGGGCATGGCGGAACTGACTTATCGCGACGCGGTTATCCGCGGCATTGCGCAGGAAATGAGCCGGGACCCCGATGTTGTGTTCCTGGGCGAAGACGTGGCCAAAGCCGGTGGCGTGTTCAAGGCGACCGTCGGGCTTTACGAACAGTTCGGTCCATTGCGCGTGCGCGATACACCAATCTCCGAGCAGGCCATTCTCGGCGCCGCGATGGGCGCGGCGATGACGGGCCTGAAGCCCATAGCCGAGATCATGTTCTCGGATTTCTTTGCTGTTTGCTTCGACTACATCGCCAACGAATTTCCCAAGAGCCGTTATATGTCGAACGGGCAGGTCAAATGCCCGCTGGTGGTGCGTACGGGAAATGGCGCGGGTTCGCGCTTCGGCGCGCAGCACAGCCAGAGCGTCGAGAACTGGTGCATGATGATTCCCGGGCTTAAGGTGGTAGCGCCCTCCAGCCCACGGGATGTCATTGGGCTTTTGGCGGCATCCGTGCGCGATCCTGACCCGGTGATTTTTCTCGAGCACAAATCGCTTTATCCGACAAAGGGCGAGGTTCCTGACGGGGAGATCGTCGACACGCTGGGGACAGCCAAGGTTCTGCGCTCGGGCAAAGATGCGACGATCTGCGCATTGGCACTAATGGTGCCGCGCTCTCTCGAAGCCGCCGAAAAGCTCAAGACGCAACATGGTATTGATTGCGAAGTCGTGGACGTGCGGTCATTGGTGCCGCTCGACACGCAAACCATCCTTGGTTCGGTCGGCAAGACGCACCGGCTTTTCACGGTCGAGGAAAATCCGCGGCTATGCGGCTGGGGTGCCGAGATCGTTTCGATTGTGGCTGATGAAGCGTTCTATGACCTTGATGGTCCGCCCGTTCGTATTACGACACCGCACATTCCGCTGCCGGCCGCCGATATCCTCGAAGACATCGTATTGCCGACGCCGGACCGCATTGCTGAAACCGTCAGGCGGAACTTGCAGAGTTAGCTGCCGTCGTCGTCTGTGCCGGCGACCTCACCTGGAAAGGCACCACGCCCCAGACGGGATGGCCGGGAGAGTCGGCCACGACATCGAGAGTAAAAGGAAGTCCCATGTACGAAAATCTTCTCGCCAACGTTCCAACCGATCTCTGGATTGGGGGTAAATGGCGCAAATCCTCCGATGGCGGCCGCTTTGACGTGATCGATCCGGCAACCGAACGGAAGATTGCCTCGGTTGCCAGTGCAACGGTCGATGATGCAAAGGCCGCGCTTGATGCTGCCGAGGGTGCTTTTGAAGGCTGGGCTGGACGCAAGCCGCGCGAGCGCGCCGAGATTCTGCGCAAAGCCTACGAGCTGATCATGCGGGACGCCGAACGCTTCGCAAAACTGATCACGCTCGAGAATGGCAAAGCCCTGCCGGATTCGCGCGGCGAGGTGGCCTATTCCGCCGAATTTTTCCGCTGGTATGCCGAGGAAGCGGTGCGCAATATCGGCGAGGTATCGCGTGCGCCGGCATCAGGCGCGCGAATTTTTGTTCACCATAAGCCGGCCGGTATCGCCGTGTTGGTAACCCCGTGGAATTTCCCGGCGGCGATGGCGACCCGCAAGATCGGGCCAGCGCTTGCGGCAGGCTGCCCGGTTGTTCTCAAACCTGCGTCGGACACGCCGCTCACCATGCTGGCGTTGATGCCAGCCCTGGAAGAAGCAGGCGTTCCTGCAGGCGTGGTCAACGTCATTCCGTCGCGCTCGTCGGGCAAGGTCGTCGGCGCCATGCTGCACGACCCGCGCGTGCGCGTTGTTTCGTTCACCGGCTCGACAGAAGTCGGGCGCAAGCTACTGCACGAAGCCGCAGACAATATCGTCAAGCCGGCGATGGAGCTTGGCGGCAACGCGCCGTTTATCGTATTCGACGATGCCGACATCGATGCCGCTATCGACGGCGCCATGATTGCGAAGATGCGAAACATGGGTGAAGCCTGCACTGCGGCGAATCGTTTCTACGTGCATGAGAAAGTGCACGACGAATTTGCCAAGAAGCTCACCGCCAAGATGGGCTCGCTGAAGATGGGCAATGGCCTTGACGAGGGTGTCAATCTCGGGCCGCTCGTGAACAAGGATGGCCGCGACAAGGTGATCGAGTTGGTCGACGACGCCGTCAAGAAGGGCGCCAAAGTGTTGGTCGGCGGAAAATTGCCCGAAGGGCCAGGATTCTTCTATCCGGCAACCGTGCTCACCAATGTTCCGGATTCAGCTAAGATGCTGAACGAGGAAATTTTCGGACCTGTCGCTTCCATCCAGACATTCAAAACCGAAGAAGAGGCGATCAAGCGCGCCAACGATACCGAATATGGTCTGGTGGCCTATCTTTACACGAAGGATCTGAGCCGAGGCATGCGCGTTTCCGAGAAGCTCGATTTCGGAATGATCGGACTAAATCGGGGACTTGTCTCCGATCCCGCGGCTCCCTTTGGCGGCACAAAGCAATCCGGCCTCGGCCGCGAAGGCGCACATGAAGGCATGATGGAATTTCTCGAGACACAATACGTCTCTGTGACTTGGTGAGGTAAGGCGCTGCGCGCCAGTTCGGTGATGACAGGGAAGGGATAACGCGCGTGGACGTTCTGATGCCGCAGCTCGGCGAAACCGTTGCCGAGGGCAAGATCACGAAATGGTTCAAGGCGGCCGGCGATGCGGTGAAGCCGGGCGACAACCTTTTCGAAATCGAAACCGACAAGACCTCGATGGAGGTGCCGTCGACCACAACCGGCACGCTCGCCGAAATTCGGTTCAAGGTGGGTGAGGTCGCCAAGGTCGGGGCTGTGGTGGCTGTGATTTCAGGTCCCGGCGCCACGCAAAGTCCGGCGGCGGCACCCGCGCCGGCCAAAGCCCCGGCGGCTCCAGCGCGCCCTGCACCTGTGGCGGCAGAGGCAGTCGCGCAGGCGGCGCCGGTCCCGCGAACCGCACCGATGGATCCTTTTCGCGAAGTGCGGACGCCCGAGCGCAATTATGGGCCCGGCAGACTGGCCGGCGGAACCGCAGTTACGCCCCTGGCGCGGCGGCTTGCCGGCGAACGTGGCATCGATCTGTTACGCGTCTCGGGCTCGGGCCCGCATGGTCGTATTGTTGCACGCGATGTGGAGCGGGCCGCGCCCGGTTCGGCAATTTCGGCGATCGCGGGTGGAGTCAGCGCCGCGCAGATAAAGGCGCTGTACGAGGGGGTTGCCTATGAAGAGATCCCTCTCGACTCCATGCGCCGTACCATTGCGACGCGCCTGGTCGAGGCCAAGCAAAGCATTCCGCATTTCTATTTGACCGCTGACCTTGCTGTAGGTCGCCTGATTGCAATGCGCGAGGAAGTGAACGCCGCTGCGCCGAAAAGTAAAGAAGGCGATCCGGCGTTCAAGCTGTCGCTCAACGACTTCGTCATCAAGGCCTGGGCTGCGGCCCTGCAGCGCATTCCGGCAGCCAACGCAGTATGGGCCGGTGACTGCATCCTGCGTTTCCGCGGTTCCGACATCGGTGTTGCGGTTGCGCTCGAGGGCGGGCTGATAACGCCGGTCATCCGCAACGCCGAAACAAAGTCGCTGACGGCTATTTCAACGGAGATGCGCGATCTCGCGGGCCGCGCACGTCAAAAGAAGCTCAGGCCGAACGAATATCAGGGCGGCTCGAGCGCAATCTCGAATCTCGGCATGTATGGGGTGCGCGAGTTTTCCGCCATCATCAATCCGCCCCATGCCACGATACTGGCGGTCGGCAGCACGCGACGCGCGCCCATTGAGGGTGACGACGGCAGCGTGAAATTTATCGACCAGATGACCGTTACATTGTCGTGCGATCATCGCGTCGTGGATGGTGCGCTGGGTGCCGAATTGTTGGCAGCATTCAAGAAATTCGTCGAGGCGCCGGTGACGGCGCTGGTTTAAGCAAGGAGAATACGAATGGCTGGCGATAAGCCGGATGTTTTGATGGTCGGTGCTAAGAAGCCCGTGATGATGAAGGGCTTTGAAGGCAAGGTGACGCTTCACCACTGGCTTGACGCCAAGGACAAGGACGCTTTCGTCAAAGACGTTGGCAAGAAGATCAAGGCGATTGCGATTGCCTACACCGCCAATAAAGTCGATGGGAATTTTCTACAGCAATTTCCCAATCTCGAACAGGTTTCGAGTTTCGGCGTTGGTTACGATCACATCGACGCCAAATGGGCCGGTGAGCACGGTATTGTCGTCACCAACACGCCCGAGGTTCTCAACGAGGAAGTGGCGGATACCGCTTTAGGTCTGCTGCTTTGCACAGTGCGCGAGCTGCCGCAGTCGGAGCGCTATCTGCGCGCTGGCAAGTGGAAAGACGCGCACTATCCGCTCACCAAGGCCACGCTGCGCGATCGGACCGTCGGAATGGTCGGCATGGGCCGCATCGGCAAAGCGATTGCGCGCAGGCTCGAAGCATTCGGTGTGTCGGTCGTCTATCACAGCCGCAACCCGCAAGCGGGTGTCGACTATAAGTATTATCCGAAACTCATCGATATGGCCGAGGACGTCGATACGCTGATGGTGATCGTGCCCGGGGGCGCGAGCACCAAAAACATGATCAATGCCGAAGTGCTCAAGGCGCTCGGCCCGCGCGGCGTGCTGATCAACATGGCGCGCGGTTCTGTGGTCGATGAGCCGGCCCTGATCGAGGCATTGCGGAATCGAACGATCTATTCCGCCGGACTCGACGTGTTCGCCAACGAGCCCCATGTACCGAAGGAACTGATCGATATGGATCACATCGTGCTGTTCCCGCATCTCGGCTCGTCAACCGAGGCGACGCGGGCAGCGATGGATCAGCTTGTAGTCGATAATATTCTGGCCTGGGCAGCTGGTAAGCCGGCACTCACACCGGTTCCCGAAACGCCGGAGCCACGGAAACGTTAGTGGGCGGCTGGGTTCCGCAGGTGTTATAGTTTGACCATGACCCGTCTCGTGATTGGTCTCGGAGTCGTTTGTCTTGCCGGTGGCGCGTTTGCACAAACGCCGGCAACACTCAGCGACTCAGCCAGACGGGTGATCGGCAGTTGGGAATTCTCCAATGCTGATCGGGACAAGACCTGTACCGCCACCCTCAAGAGCGATCCTTCTCCGGGTGGCCTCAAGATCGAGTTCGACGCCAACTGCGTCAATATTTTTCCGCTGGTGCGCGATATCACGGCGTGGAAATTCCCGGAAAACGATCTGCTCTATTTCATCGATGCACGCGGCAAGACGATCGTGGAGTTCAGCGAAGTCGAGGACGGGATCTTCGAGGCGCCGACCCCCGGGGTCGGCGTGCTTTTCCTGCAGAATGCGGCGGCGGCCGGCGCGCCGCCAAAGCCGCCCGAGCAGGTCGCAGGCGACTGGGCGATCGTGCGCAAGTCCGGTCCACCGGTCTGCATGCTGACGCTGGCGATGACGAAAGCCAGCGACGGTTTTGCTGTTGCAGTAAAGCCGGGTTGCGACGCGGGCATCGCCCGGCTCAATTTTACGCAATGGCGCATCGATCGCGATCAACTGATGCTGGTGCCCGCGCGCGGCAACCCCTGGCGCTTCGAGGAAGTCGACAACACGGTCTGGCGACGCGTACCCGAAAGTGCCGATCAGACCACGCTGGTGCGGCAGTAGCCGTCAGATCAACCGCAGGCTCTTGAAGCTCGCGTGGCCCTCCTTGCCGACCACGATGTGATCGTGCACTGCGATCCCGAGGGGATGGGCAACGTCGATAATTGTCTGCGTCATCTGAATGTCGGCGTGTGAAGGGGTCGGATCGCCGGACGGATGATTGTGTACAAGGATCAGTGCCGTGGCGGAAAGCTCAAGCGCGCGCTTAACCACTTCGCGCGGATAGACCGGCGTGTGATCAATGGTGCCGACCTGTTGGACCTCATCGAGGATCAGTTGATTCCGCTTGTCGAGTGAGCACCCGAAACTGCTCCTTGTCAGCGAAGGCCATTGCGGTTCGACAGTAGTCAATGACGCTTGCCCAGGATGACAGCACCGGCCGCTTCTTGACCTACCCCGAGCCAGCCGGTTTGCCGCGGCGTGTACGACCTTGATCTCAGTGATGGCGGCTTCGCCGATGCCGTTGGTTTCGGCCAGCCGAGCCCGCGGCGCCGAGATCACTTCGGGAAACGATCCAAATCTGGCGATGAGGTCCTTGGCGAGCGGCTTCACATCGCGCTGCAGAATGGCGCGAAACAGCACCAACTCCAACAATTCGTAGTCACTCACCGCTTCGGCGCCTGCTTCGCGGAAGCAGCAGCGCAGCCGTTCGCGGTGGCCGTAGTAGTGGGGCCGCGCCATGGAAAGACCGGTTCTTAAGCCCGATTTGTCAGGCTTTTTCGTCATGCACGTGCATTCTGTATCTACAAAACAATCTGCGCCGGAAATCTAGGCCCTTGAGCTCTGGGGGTGGCGCCTTCAGCGCTTGTATGGCGGCTTATGCAGCCCGGCCGGGGAGAATGTAAACACCTCGACGCCGTTATTGGTGACGCCGACGGTATGCTCGAATTGCGCCGACAATGATCGATCGCGCGTTACTGCGGTCCACCCGTCGGATAGAACCTTCACGTGCGGACGGCCGAGATTAATCATCGGTTCGACGGTGAAAAACATTCCCGGCTTCAACACGATGCCTTCACCAGGCCGACCAACGTGCACGACATTTGGCTCGTCATGAAACAAACGCCCAAGGCCGTGCCCGCAGAAATCGCGCACCACACTCATATGTTGCGCTTCGACGTAGGTCTGGATGGCATGGCCGATGTCGCCGCTTGTCGCGCCGGGCCGGATCGCGCCAATACCGCGCATCATTGCCTCGTGAGTAACGTCGATCAGCCGCTCGGCACGGCGTGGAATCTCGCCGATCGCAAACATGCGGCTCGAATCACCGTGCCAGCCGTTGAGGATCAACGTCACATCGATATTGACGATGTCTCCTTCCTTCAGCGGCTTGTCGCCGGGAATTCCATGACACACCACGTGATTGAGCGACGTGCAGGTCGATTTTCTGTAGCCGCGATACATCAGCGTGGCGGGGAGGGCACCGTGGTCCATGGCATAGTCGAATACGAGCCGGTCGATCTTCTCGGTCAGCACGCCAGGGCCGACGTGTTCGGTCAGCATATCGAGACAGCGTGCGACGAGCTGACCGGCCTTACGCATGGCCTCGAACGCGGCAGGGCCGTGAATCTTGATCTGGCCGGTTTTTCGTAATGGAGCGACGGCGGCGTCGACGTAGGTCATAGAGTTCAATGTAAGGTTTGCGCCGGATGATGCAAGCACGGTTGCTGGCCTCGAATGCTGTGCGCCTCAATTTACGATCCGGCCTTCCAACTCGTCCTCGATGTGCGCGCGAATTATGTCATCAAAGGTCGCCTCGGCCTGAAATCCGAGATCGCTTGCGCGTTTCGCATCCAGTCGCTCCGCCCACCCTGAAACGATTCGCTGGACGAGTTCATCCGGCGCGCGGCGGATGCGCGCCGCCACCTTGTCGCCTGCGACACGGCGCAGCGCGTCGATTTGCTCGCCGACCGTGCACGAGACGCCGGGCATCGCGAGATTGATGAGCGGCCCGAGTTGGTCTCGCGTCAATCCTGCAGCATGGATAAGAAACCCGACTGCGGCGCGCGGGCTTGCGTGCGTATGTCGCACGGCTTCGGAAACCGGCAACAATGCCTCCTGCCCCGCCAACGGCTCGCGAATGATCCCGGAAAAGAAGCCGGATGCCGCCTTGTTGGGTTTGCCGGGCCGCACGCAGATCGTCGGCAACCTGATACCGACACCATCGAGAATCTCGCGCCGGTTGTAGTCGGCGAGCAGCAATTCGCAGATCGCCTTTTGCGTACCGTAGGATGTGAGCGGCGTAAGGTGAAACTCGTCGGCAATCGACGCAGGAAATGGCGCACCGAACACAGCAATTGACGAGGTGAACACCACTTTCGGTTTGTAACTGGCGGCCCGGATTGCCTCGAGCAACGCGCGCGTGCCGTCGAGATTGACCCGGTAGCCTTTGTCGAAATCAGTTTCCGCCTCGCCCGAAACGACGCCGGCAAGGTGAAAGATCACGTCCGGCTTGCCTGCAACCGCTTTTGCTGCTGCACCGGGGCTGGAAAGGTCACTCGCCGAGAGCTCGGCAATCCCGGCAAAGCCGGCAGGTTTTTCAGGAGCAACGACGTCGATAAGGGTGAGCCGATCGACCTTTTGTCCGTTGAGTTGACCATCCTTGACCAACCGCGCACTGAGTTTGCGGCCGATCATGCCCGCGGCTCCGGTAATCAAAATATGCATCACGCCCTCGTTTGTTCCCGATCGGCCGGTTCGTAGCGGTCGATCCGACGCAGATCCGGAAATAGCATCATCCAGATCCCTGCGACCAGAAGGGAGCCGAGCCCCCCGATCACTACGGACGGTACCGCCCCAAGCCAGGCGGCGACCAGACCTGACTCGAACTCGCCCAGCGTGTTGGAAGAGCCGACAAACAGGTAGTTGATAGCGCTGACGCGGCCGCGTTTTTCGTCCGGGGTTTCGATCTGGACCAGAGAAAAGCGGATGACGATGCTCACCGCGTCGGAAGCGCCAAGGATCGCGAGCGCCAGCAACGAAACCGGAAACGAGTTCGACACTCCGAAGACAATCGTCGCGATACCGAAGATTCCGACCACCGCGAACATTTTGCGGCCGATATGCCGCTCGATCGGGTGCCGGGCCATTACGATCGACGTGATCAATGCGCCGACGGCAGGTGCTGAACGTAGCAGACCGAGACCGACTGGCCCGACCGCCAGAATGTCACGGGCGTAGACAGGCAACAGCGCGGTCGCGCCGCCGAGAATGACCACGAACAGATCAAGCGTTATGACGCCAAGAAGGCGATGCCGGCTGCGGATGTAATGGAAACCGGCGAGCACCGAAGCGAACGTCGGCGGGTCGCGCGGGGGTGCCGGTCCGCGGGCCCGTACCAAAGTGATCAGCGTGATCGAGCAGGCGAAGAAGACCAGGCAGATGACGCCGATCAGCACCGGACTTATCGCATAAACGAGTCCACCGAGCGCGGGTCCGCAAATCACGGCTGTCTGGTTGGCCGAAGTCCAGGCGGCAACGGCGCGCGAGATCAAGGGCGATGGAACCAGCGTAGGGGCAAGCGCATGCGCGGTCGGCATCTCGAACGCACGGGCGCAGCCGATGATGAACACCGCGGTGAACAACAGATCGCGACCGAGCGTTTCGGTGAGCAGCGCCGTCGTGATCATGGCCGCAGCGAGCGCGTAAACGCAGTGTGCGGCACGTACAATCAGTCTGCGGTCATAGCGGTCTGCCGCATGGCCGATCAGCAGCGTGAGCACGACCGCCGGTACGAACTGAATCAGTCCCACCAGGCCGAGATCGAACGCGCTGTTGGTGATTTCGTAGATTTGCCAACCGATCGTCAAAGTCAGCATTTGGTAGCCCATGGTCGAGGCGAGCCTCGCCAGCCAGAAGAGGACAAAGGGCCGCTGGTGGATGAGACCGGCCGATGACGCGGTGGCGGAATTCATTCGGTCAGGGTTTCGGGCGATGCCGCAGATCGTGAAAGAATTTGTTCAATTCGGCATTCGAAACGACACCGGCGAAACTGTCGAACGTGCCTTCTTTTGCAATCTGCTGAGCTGATTGGATAAAGGCATGCATGGCCACGCGCGACAGGGTTCCGCCCACGCTGATACGCCGCACGCCGAGGGAGGTGAGGTCACTCACCGTAAAACCGAACGGACCCGCGTTCAGAAAATTGATCGGCTTCGGCGCGACCGCCTTGACCGTCGCTGCGATCTGCTCGCGGGTCCTGATCCCCGGCGAATACAGGCAATCGGCTCCGGCGTCGGCGAAAGCTTTCAATCGGCGGATGGTTTCGTCGAGATCCGGCCGGTTGCGAATGAATCCTTCAGTCCGTGCGGTCAGAACCACGTCGCCGCCCGCCTTGTCGATTGCATCCCGTGCGGCGCGCACGCGTTTCACGGCCAGGTCGAAGTCATAGAGCGGCTCTGGGTCCCGACCGGTGAAATCTTCGATCGATAGTCCGTCCACACCCGTATCGATACAGAGCCGGACATTCGCGGCCATCTCGTCGGGATCGTCGGCATAACCGTTTTCAAAATCTGCATTCACAGGGACGTCCGCTGCCTCCGCGATTTCGCGGCAATGGGCCAGCACCATCTCGCGGTTCACGTCGCCGTCGGAATAGCCGTGCGAATGGGCGTAACCCGCACTGGTCGTCGCCAGCGCCTTGAAACCAAGCCCTTGCAGATAGCGAGCGGTCCCGACGTTCCACGGGTTGGGTATCACAAAGCAGCCAGTCTGGTGCAGTGCGCGGAACGTGCGGCGTTTGTCGGCGATACTCATGGGACGATCCTGGAAGCGGCGTGAAAGCGACAATGCCTCCAACTGACATGCAATTGCAATCAGCCGGACTTTTGCGTCCGCTCGTGGCCGGCTCGCGTCAGGACACGCGGATCGACCGCGTTAAACACCCGAACCGCCTCGATATTCCGACACCGAGATGTGATCGATATGACGCGACATTACTTTGCACCGCTGCGGCGATTCGTTATTCGATTGGCCGACACGAAATCCCATCGAGGCCCGTTATGTCATCGCTTCCGCTCAAACTGCTCGCTCTGGTGCTGGTTTCGGCTTTCGCGCTGGCATCGCCCGCCGACGCCAAGACGCGCAAGCACAAGAACACCGCCGTGACTTCGGAGACCGCCTATGGTCCCCACTACTGGGGTACGAACTTGGTTCGTCGCGGTCCGCTCTACTTCAGCAGTGTGTATCTCGGCGACGACCCTGATCCGAACATCCGCTTTCAGATCCTGCGCGATATCAGCGGTCGTTTCGGCGGCGACTCCAACTGACGATTCCGCCGCCGTTTTTGCGAAGGCTCTGTTCCCGTTTGATTTTTTCTGTCTGATCGGGTGAAGTGCCGCCTCACAAGGCGCCCCGCGGCCGTGCCGCAATAGGGCGGCCGCGCCCGGAGGACAGCAATCATGCTTCGCACAATCGCGGCCTTCGACCGCATCGGCGAGGAAAACGCCTTCGCGGTCCTGGCCCGCGCCAACGCGCTCGTGGCCCAGGGCCGGGACATCATCAATCTTGGCATCGGTCAGCCCGATTTCAGGACGCCGGATTTCATCGTCGAGGCGGCGGTCAAGGCACTGCGCGATGGTGACCATGGCTATACGCCCGCCAACGGCATTCCGGCTTTGCGCGAGGCGGTGGCCGCCGATCTCGCCAAGCGTTCCAAAGTCGAGGTTTCTCCGGATAGCGTCATGATCATGCCCGGCGGAAAGCCGACCATGTTCATGTCGATCCTGATGTTCGGCGAGCCGGGCGCGGAAATCATGTATCCGGACCCCGGATTTCCGATCTACCGCTCTATGATCGAGTTCACCGGTGCCAAACCGGTGCCGGTGCCGATCCGCGAAGAGAACGGCTTCGCATTTTCGGCAGAAGAGACGCTGAAGCTGATCACGCCCCGTACGCGGCTGCTGATTCTCAACTCGCCGGCGAATCCGACCGGTGGCGTCACGCCGAAAGCCGAAGTCGACAAGCTCGTGGCCGGATTGGAGAAGTGGCCCGATGTCGCGGCCAT
>Ga0307296_10001051_pt1 | contig 13625 bp, 13 predicted proteins | sample ER_DNA_153_FD_194467 | JGI IMG/M metagenome (GOLD analysis project Ga0307296, IMG submission 194467) | Bulk soil microbial communities from the East River watershed near Crested Butte, Colorado, United States - ER_DNA_153 | ecosystem: Environmental > Terrestrial > Soil > Floodplain | place... | reverse complement strand
GGGCTGGTCAGCTGCGGGTCTGCCGCTTGAGCTGCAGTGGGGTCACTCGCACGGCCACCGACACCCGGTATCGCTACTACCGCTGCCGCGGCAAGCTGGCGCAGGTCAGTTCCGGCCGCTCGAGCTGCTGCCCGGCGCGGTTCATCCCGGCCACCAGCTCGAGGAGCTGGTGGGGCGGACCTGTGGGTGGTCTTGCAGCATCCGGAGCTGTTCGCCCAGGCGCTGGAGCGCGCCCACAGCGACGCCTAGGTGCCCCAGGAGTTACGCCGCCGGCAGGGACGACCCTACGCCAGGTACGGGCGAGCGTGACCCGCCAACGTCAGCGACTGCTGGAGGCCTACCTGGCCGAGGTGATCGACCTGGCCGCCTTCCAGCGGCAGGACCGGGGCCTTGCCGGGCACGAGGCCGACCTGCTGGCCCGCGAACGGGAGGTTGCCGCTCAGGGCGAGCGGCTGGTCCAGGTGAGCGCGATCGCCCAGTCGATGACCCAGGTGCTGGAGGGGCTACGGGTGGGCCTGGGCCAGACCAGCTTCCAGCAGGGCGGTTGGGACGAGCCCGGCGACCAGGCCGCTGAGCAGCCAGGAGTGCCGGTACTCTCGCAAGGTGCGCAGCCCAGGCACCCACCGCTCCAGGCCACCCTTCCGCTCTACCCTCGTCCCTTGGGCCATCGACCTGCGCCACACCCGCTCCCCGGCCTCTTCCATCTGGAGAAACGACACCAGAGGACGGCGACGCTCGTACCACCCTTGGCGCTCACCTCCCGGCCAGCTTGGCCGCCATCAGACCCAGCTGCGGACCTCGGCGTCCGGGAATGGCCGCTCGAGCTTGGCGAGCTCCATCCGGGCGGCGTTCAGCAGGTGGGGCATGGTCACCGGCTCGCCGGCGGCGGCGGCCATGAAGGCGGCGTTGACGGCGATGTTGCGGATGTTGCCGCCCACCACGGTGAGCTGCGCCAGCCGCTCCGGGTCGATGCCCGCCGTGGGGGTCGCGGCCGGGAAGACGCGGCGCCAGATCTCGGCTCGGGCGGCCGCGTCGGGGAAGGGGAAGCTCACCACGAACCGGATCCGGCGCAGGAAGGCGGGGTCGAGCGCACCCTTGAGGTTCGTCGCCAAGATCGCCACCCCGCGGTAGCTCTCCATCCGCTGCAGCAGGTAGTTGACCTCGATGTTGGCGTAGCGGTCGTGGCTGTCCTTGACCTCGCTGCGCTTGCCGAACAGCGCGTCGGCCTCGTCGAACAGCAGCAGCGCGCCGCCCTCCTCGGCGGCGTCGAAGACGCGGCGCAGGTTCTTCTCGGTCTCGCCGATGTACTTGCTGACCACCCCGGACAGGTCGATGCGGAACAGGTCCAGGCGCAGGTCGGTGGCCAGCACCTCGGCGGCCATGGTCTTGCCGGTGCCGCTGGGCCCGGTGAACAGGGCGCTGATCCCCAACCCCCGCTGGCCGGCGGCGCCGAAGCCCCAGTGCTGGTAGACCGTCGCCCTGTGGCGGACGTGGCTGGTCAGTTCGTGGAGCAGCGCCAGCGACTCCTCGGGGAGGACCAGCTCGCGCCAGGTGGCGACCGGCTCGATGCGTTGCGCGAGGTCGTCCAGGTTGGCCCGCGCCCGCGCCCGGCCGGCGTCCCACAGCGCCAGCGGCAGCGCCGCGCTGTCGCTGGCCGCGCCGAGCGCCTCCTCCACCGAGGCGCGGATGCGCGCCCCGCTCAGGTCGAACTGGGCGGCTAGGGCGTCGGCCTGGCCGTCGAGCCCGGCGCCGGCCTCGCCCAGCCCCGCCAGCCACAGCTCCCGCTGCTCGGCCGCGGTGGGCTGGCCGACCTCCAGCCGCGCGGCGGTGCGCCGCAGGCCCGGGAGCCCGTCGCGGACGCCGACCAGTACCGGGCCCGGGACCCGCTCGACCAGCCGGACCAGGCCGCTGTGCTGCTCGGAGCCGGCGGAGTCCAGCTCGCCGGCGTCGGCGTAAACGGCAAGGCCGGTCAGGGCCGCCTCCCGCTCGTACAGCCGCAGCAGCTCGACCAGCCCGGCCAGGGTGGCCGGAATCTCGGCGACGCCGATCTCGACCAGCGACAGCCCGAGCTGCGCACACGCCGCGGCGGCGACGTCCCGCTTGGCGGCCCTGTCCGGCCCGGCCAGGACGATCGTCGGCAGGGGGACGGCCCGGCGCGACCACATCGAGGCGATCCGCCCGGCCAGTTGGGTGTGGGAGCCGACCAGCGGCGCGACATCGGTTACCGGCTCGACCAGCCCGGCCAGCCGCTCGTCGAGGTGGTGGACGCCGGCCAGCAGGTGCAGGAGGTGCTCGTCGATCCCGAGCGGGCGGGCGGTCAGCGGCGTCCCCGGCATCGGGCCGACCTCGACTAGGCGCCAGCGGCGCAGCGGGGCGTCCGGGCCCAGCGCGCTCCAGTGTGGCTCCGGCAGGGCGGCCAGGGCCAGGCCGAAGGTCGGCTGCGGGCGGCCGGGGTCGCCCTGGGCGGCCGCGCAGGCCGCCGCGACGCCCGCGTCGAGGTCCACCCCGGCGCACAACAGGACGACCGCCCGCTCGAACGGCGAGAGCGAGAACGTGGCCGCCAGCGCGTCCAGCGCCGGGCACGGCGGGATGGCGGCCGTCGGCCCGGCGGCGTCCCCGGCTGCGGCGTGCCGGCCGAGCCGGTCCCGCAGCCAATCGAGCGCGGCCACCAGCGCACGCTGGTTCTCCTCGGCAGCGGTCGAGCCGGTCGGGAGCGTACCGGCCATGATCCTCACCCCGGCGGCACGGTGAAGGCCACCGCCCGCGACCGCTGCCCGTCGACCTCGACCGCCACGGCGTGCCGGCCGCTCCCCAGCAGCCGGTTGAACCGGAACGAGAGGGCCGCCGGGTCGGCGTTGGCGGACGCCTCGTGGGCGACGCCGTCCAGGACGACGCGGATCTCCGACCCGTCGAGGCGGGCGCCGGTCAGGTCCAGCCGGTGCCTGCCCGGCTCGACCGAGACGGCCGGCCCGGCGTCGACCCGCGGGAGCACCTGGAGGGTCCGGGGGTTGGAGAGGCTGTGGTCCGCGTCCCCGAGCACTACCCGGACCTGGTGGGCGCCGTTGGGCAGGTCCGCGGGGACCGCGGCGCTGGTCGTCCCGTCGGCGGCGACCGTGCCCGGGCTGGTCCCGGGCCCGCCCGGGCCGTCGAAGCGGACGGTGAACGGCGCGGCCAGGCCCTGGCCGGTCAGGGCCAGGGTGGCGTCGGCCGGGAGCGCCGGGTCGAGCGCGGTCCGCACCGGGGTAATGCCGGCAAGCCACGGGCTGACCAGGAACGCCAGCGGGTCGCTGGCCGACCCGGCCAGCGACACCCGCACGTCCGCCTGGGGACCGGCGTCCAGCTCGAGCGGCAGCGACGCCGTCAGCTCGGTGAACGGCGGCTCGGCGGGTGCCTGGAGCGGGACCGGGCGGCCGCCGACCAGCACCACCGGGTCCAGCCCGGTCGCCCCGAGCAAGGACCCGGAGATGGCCAGCGGGTTGGCGGTGACGGCGCCGCCGACCAGCCGAGCCAGCGCCCCCGAGGCCGGCGCCAGGGCGGCAAGCCGCGGCCGGCCCAGCGGCAGCACCTCGACGCGGGTGCGGGACACGGTCCCCGGGGCGACCGACTCCGGCCGCTCGGGCACCAGCTCGACCAGCGAGACCTCGTAGGCGACCGAGAGGCGGTAGGGCTGGTTGATCGTGGCCCAGATCTTGGAGAGCTCCTCGATCCCGACCGTCGAGATGGTGACCTTGACCTTCTCGTAGCTATCCTGCAGGTGCTGGGAGAGCGCCGCGTCGGCGTCGAAGCCCTGGAGGTGGACGTCGTTCAGGACCGGATGCTGGTGCAGGGTGAGCATGGCGACGCCGAGCATCGTGTGGGCGACGTCGCCGCTGGTGGAATTCGCCTCGGAGGCCTTGCCCCGCGGGGTCAGCAGGTAGTGGAGCTGCAGGCCCAGCCCGGGCCGGTCGGACGGCCCGCGCGAGCGGTCGCCACGCCAGGGCTGGTTGCGGATGGCCGGGCTCTCCGCCACCCGGTACAGGTAGAGGTTGACCCCGACGTCCTCGGGCAGCGTGTCGCCCGGCGGCAGCAGGGTCACCGTCGCGCTCGACACGCTCCGCTTGATCTGGCTCTCCACGAGCTGGCTGAGGGCCTTGGTGACGTCGTTGATCCCCTGGACGCTCATGGCCTCTCCCGTCACCGACCGATGGCAGCTTAGTCGGCATCACGCGGGTCGTACACACCCAACGGTAACCGACGGAAATGTCTCTTGCCGCGCTCGTCGAAGTTGCGAGATGCTTCCGGCATGTCCGAGCCTGTCTGGCCCGGGCGCCGGTGCCGTCAAAGGGGGGTTCCCCTTGCCTGTGCAGATCACCAACCGGTCGGGCGGCCTGCTGACGCTGGAGCTGAACAGCGGCGAGTCGCTCCACCTCGCGTCGTCGGAGACGTCGCGATCCCTCCACGACCTGGAGGTCACCGGCAACCATTGGGTCCAGCGGCTGCTCGACCGCGACCTGATCGCCGTGGAGCAGCTCGAGCCCGCGCCCGCCCCGGCCAAGGCTCGACCGGCCGCCCGACGAAAGCGGTCGCCCCGGGCGTAGCCCGAAAGGAGCGGCAATGGAACGGCTGCACCCAGGCGTCTACGTCGAGGAGGTCCCCAGCGGTGCCCGCCCGATCGAGGGCGTGAGCACCTCCACCGCCGCGTTCCTCGGCAAGGCCGAGCGCGGCCCCCTGGACCGCGCGCGGCTGGTCACCAGCTTCATCGAGTTCCAGAACCGGTACGGGGGGTTCCTCGGGAGCTTCTACCTGGCCCATGCGGCCCTCCAGTTCTTCGACAACGGCGGCCGGCGGCTGTGGGTCGCCCGGGTCGCCAGGGCCGACACCGCCAGCGCCGGGGTGGTGATCGGCGACCGCAAGGCGCAGCCGGAGGCGACGCTCACGGTCTCGGCGACCAGCCCCGGGGCATGGGGCAACGAGCTGGAGGTCGTGGTCTCCGACGCCACCCTGGACCCGGCCGACAAGTTCAAGCTGTCGATCAGCTACCGCGGCTCGGTGGCCGAGGCGTTCGACGAGCTCAGCGTCGACCCCGAGGCCCCGAGCTTCGCCGACACGGTCGTCAACGCCAGGTCCCAGCTCGTCCGGGTCGCCGTCGAGCCATCCGGCGCTCCCGAGGCCGGGACGAGCACCAGCGGCCCCGGCGCCCTCCCGCAGCTCCAGGACAAGCGCCGGCGCCTGCGGGTCAGCCTCAACGGCGACGGGCCCCAGACCATCTCGCTGGCCGACCCCGTGACCACGGGCACCGAGGTCGCGGCCGCCATTCAGAACGCGGTCAGGGCGCTCATGCCGCTGCGCTCCTCCACCCCGGCGAGCGCGTTCACCGCGTTCACGGCCGAGTTCTCCAACGGCGTGTACGTGCTCACCTCGGGCGAGCCCGGCCCGCGGTCCTCGGTCCAGGTGACCAACGACCCCGACGCCAGTACCAACGCGGCCAAGTCGCTCAAGCTGGGCGTCGGCAACGGCGGGACCGAGTCGACCGGGTGGGGCCCGCTCCGGCCCGCACCGGGCACCTACCTAGTCGGCGACGGCAAAGCGGGCGGGACCACCAAGGAGGTCACCCTGGGGCGCGACGGCCCTGCCCCCGACGACGACCCCACCACCGACGAGGAGTCCAAGACCACCCCCCAGGACGAGGACTACCGCCGGGCGTTGGCGCTGCTGGACGCGGTTCCGGACGTGAACCTCGTGGCCGTCCCGGGCGTCGGCACCCCGGGGGTGGTCGACGCCGGCACCACCTACTGCCAGAACCGGACCGACTGCTTCTACCTCGCCGACATGCCACGTACCGCCCTCACCACCGAGGACGCCACCGAGACCGTCGACGGCCTCCCCAAGAGCCCCTACGGCGCGGTCTTCTTCCCCTGGCTGACCATGGTCGACCCGACCGGCGTCTCGCCGGAGCCGGTGCTGGTGCCCCCATCGGGGTTCGTGGCCGGGGTGTACGCGCGAATCGACGCCCGGCGGGGGGTGTGGAAGGCGCCGGCGGGCACCGAGGCCAACCTGGGCGGGGCGGTCGGCCTGGCGGCCCGGCTCGGCGACGCCGAACAGGACGTCCTCAACCCCCGAGGCGTCAACGTCATCCGCTTCTTCCCTAGCTCGGGGATCGTGCTCTGGGGCTCGCGGACGCTGGCCACCCAGGCCCGGCCGGAGTGGCGCTACGTCCCGGTCCGGCGGCTGGCCATCTTCCTGGAGGAGAGCATCTACAACGGGATCCAGTGGGCGGTGTTCGAGCCCAACGACGAGGACCTGTGGGCGAGCCTGCGCCTGAGCATCGGCGCATTCATGCTGACGCTGTTCCGGTCGGGGGCGTTCCAGGGCGACACTCCGGCCAAGGCCTTCTTCGTCAAGTGCGACGGCCAGACCAACCCTCAGGACCAGATCGACGCGGGGATCGTGACGGTCCTGGTCGGGTTCGCGCCGCTGCGGCCGGCGGAGTTCGTGGTCATCCGCATCAGCCAGAAGACAGCCGAGGCCACCGGGTAGAGGGAGGCCAGACATGGCGCAGTTCACGGTCAACGCCCACCGGTTCGATCCGTACAAGAACTTCAAGTTCAGGGTGAAGTGGGATGGCCGGTACGTCGCCGGGGTGAGCAAGGTCGGCGCCCTCAAGCGGACCACCGAGGTGGTCACCTACCGGGAGGGCGGCGACCCGAGCACCAGCCGGAAGAGCCCAGCCAAGAGCACCTACGAGGCGCTGACGATCGAGCGCGGCATCACCCACGACGTGGAGTTCGAGCGCTGGGCCAACCTGGTGCACAACTTCCAGGGAGACGCCGCCGGCTCGCTCAGGAACTTCCGCAAGGACGTCATCATCGACGTCTACAACGAGGCCGGCCAGAAAGCGATCTCCTACCACCTGTTCCGCTGCTGGGTCTCGGAGTACCAGGCGCTCCCCGACCTGGACGCCAGCGCCAACGCCGTCGCCATCGAGCACATCAAGTTGGAGAACGAGGGCTGGGAGCGCGACACCTCGGTGACCGAGCCGACGGAGACCTGATGCAGGCCCAGGTCACCGTCCAGCTCCCGGGCGGCTGGTTGGACGCCGACGGCGCCTGCCACCGGGACGCGGCCGTGCGGCCGCTGCGGGGCCGCGACGAGGAGTGGCTCTACGGGCTGCCCCCGCACACGCCGCTGGCGCCGCTGGTCACCGAGCTGCTGCTGCGCCGCGTCGTCCGCATCGGCCCGTCCCGGCCCAGCCGGGCCACGATCCGCTCGCTGCTGGCCGGTGACCGCGACTACCTGGTCCTCGAGCTGTACCAGGCCAGCTTCGGAGGGCGGGTCGAGAGGGTCCTCGCCTGCCCGCGGCCGGCCTGCGGGGCGAGGCTGGACGTCGACTTCGAGGTCGACGCCCTGCCGGTGCGGCGTCTGGTCCCCCAGCTGAGCTACCGCCTGGAGAGGGACGGGGAAGGGCCGACGGAGCTGCGCTTCCGGCTGCCGACCGGTGCCGACCTGGAGGAGCTGGGCACCGGCGAGGGCGGCGCCGACGCGCTGCTGGAGCGGTGCCTGCTGGCCGGCGCCGGGGACGACGGCCGGCTCCCGGCGGCGTCGCGGGCGCGCCTGGAGGCGGAGATGGAACGGCTCGCGCCGGGCGTGGACCGCGAGCTCCAGGCGACCTGCCCGGAGTGCGGCCACCCCTTCGCGGTGGCCTTCGACCCGGTGCCCGCGTTCCTGGCCGAGGTCTGGCGGCGGCGCGCCGAGTTCGACCGGGACGTGCACCTGCTGAGCTTCCACTACCACTGGCCGCTCTCCGAGATCCTCGGGATGCCCAGGCCGAGGCGGCAGGCGTACGTGGCCCTGCTGCTGAGCCAGCTCGACCTCGGCGCCGTCGCGACGGGTGGGTGAGGGCCTTGGCCAGGGTCGGGTTCCTGCAGCGGCTGGTCGACGAGGGGTCGATGCCGCTCGCCGAGGCGGTGCGGCCGGCGGCCGCCCCGTCCCCGCCGGCCCTGCCCACCACCGGCGGCGCGGGCGAGGAGGAGGTCGAGTTGGCGGCCACCCCACCGGCATCCCCCGAAGCGCCGGTCGCCGGCGGCGGGGCGCCCCCGCCCGCCGCGGGGCCGCCCCGGCCGGAGCCGCCGGCGCCGGAGGCGACCGGCCCACCGGGCCCGGGCCGGCCGGGCGGCGCCCCGCCCGCCCCGCCGGCGGCGCCGCTCCGGGACGCCGGGATCCGGTCGGTGACGCGCCTGGGCGGCGTGGCCGGCTCCGGCCCGCCCCAGGACCGCCCGCCGGCCCCACCGGCCGACCACCCGGCGGTCCCACTGGGGGCGGCGGGCCCGGAGCGACCGGGCCGCCGGGACGAGCCCACCCTCGAGCGCCTGGAGGACCGCTGGCGCGACCTCGGGCGGCGGCTGCTGGCCACCCACCCACCCCCGGCCCCGGCCGAGCCGGCCCCACCGGCGCCGGCTCCCGCGCCCCGGCCGGTTGGCCAGCCGCCCGCGTCCCCTGCCCGCGCCGGGCCGGCCCACCAGCCGTCCGAGCTCTACATCGACCACTTGGAGGTGCGCCTGGTTGCGCCCGTCCCTAGCGGCGACCCCGAGCCGGCCCGGCCGGCCACGCCCGCCGGCCCGCGCCGGACCTGGGACGCCGCCGTCCGCCGTTACCTGGGAAGGATGTGACGCGATGAGGGTCCGGCAGGCCACCCTGCACCTGGAGGGGCTCCCGATCAGCCCGCCGCAGGCCAGGGCGCTGGCCGAGCGGGCCTTGGCCCGGACCGCGGCCGGCCTGGCCGGCGTCCCCGGCGGCCGGATCGCCCACCTCCGGGTCGAGCTCCGTCCCGACCGGACCGACGGGTCGGCGCTGGCGGAGACGATCGCCCGGGCGGTCCGCGCGGCCGTCCGGCACCGCCTGGAAGGAGGCTGAGCATGGCCGGCGGGCTCTCCAACCAACCCAAGCTCCTCAAGGGCGCGTTCGTGGACTCCTACCTGCTGGCGGTCCCACCCCTGGTCGTCCCCTTCCAGTTCAACCCCGAGCAGATCACCCGCCGCCGGAGCGCGAGCGTCGAGGCGCCGCCGTCGCGCAAGGGCCACGAGACGACCACCACCCCGGTGGACGAAGAGCTGGGCGCGGCCCAGACCACCACCACCGAGCCGGAGACCATCTCGATGGACATCCGGCTGGACGCGACCGACGCCCTGGAGACCGACGACCCGATCGCCGCCGAGTTCGGGGTGCTGCCGGCCCTGTCGGCCCTGGAGCTGATGATCACGCCCCGAGCCGAGTCGCTGTTCGCCGGGCTGCTCCGGCTCTCGGTCGACATCGGGTTCGGCGACCGCAGCAGCACCCCGGTGCTGATCTTCGTCTGGGGCCGCCAGCGGATCTACCCGATCCGACTGACCGAGCTGAACATCCAGGAGGTGGAGTACAGCCCCAACCTCACCCCGACCCGGGTGATCGTCGGCGTGAGCGCACGGGTGGAGGCTGGCAACCCGTTCTATCTGTTCACCGAGGGCCAGCGGGAGCTGCTGGCGGCGGTCAACCTCAGGAGGTCACCGGACCTCACCCGCTCGATCGTCAACCTGTGAGGTGGCCATGCTCTTTCCAGGATCGCGCTATGCCAGGACCGAGGTGATCTGGCCGGTCGGCGCCGACGGCGCTCCTACCCGGGCGCTCGCGGCCCGGCGCATCCCCCCCAGGCCCGGAGTGCTGGAGCACGTGGTCACCGAGGGCGAACGGCTGGACCAGCTCGCCGGCCGCTTCTACGGCGATCCCCGCAAGTACTGGCTGATCCTGGACGCCAACCCCGAGGAGCTCCACCCGCTGCGGCTGCTCCGCCCGGGACGGCGGCTGCGGGTCCCCCAGGACCGCGCGGTGGGCACGTGATCGCCGAGGTCGTCCGCGTCTTGGTCGACGGCGACCCCCAGCCGGACCTGGTGCACGACATCATCCAGGTCGACGTCGACGAGAGCGTCGACGTGGCCGACGTGTTCGCGTTGCGGGTGGCCGTGACCACCCGCGCCGGTGGCGCCTGGACCCACGTCGACGAGGACCGCTTCGCGGTCTGGCGGCGGGTCACCGTTGAGGCCGGCTACGGCGACGCCCCCGAGACGGTGATCGACGGCTACGTCACTCAGGCCGAGCTGTTCCTCTCCGGCCAGCAGCCGCCCTACCTGGAGGTCTCGGGCATGGACCGGACCGCCCTGATGGACCTGGAGGACAAGCAGGTCGCCTGGCCGGACAAGAAGGACGACGAGATCGCCCGGGAGATCTTCTCCGACGTCTACCAGCTCGACCCGGTGGTGGAGGACACCGTCGTGCGCCACGACGAGGCCACCTCGACCGTGCTCCAGAGCGAGACCGACATCCGCTTCCTGCGACGCCTGGCCGCCCGCAACGGCTTCGAGTGCCACGTCAAGGGCACCACCGGCTTCTTCCGGAGCCCCAACCTGCAGGACCCGCCGCAGCGGACGCTGGCGCTGTCGGTCGGCGCGGAGGCCAACCTGGTCGACCTGCGGGTCCGGGTGGACGGGACGCCGGCCACCCCGCTGGAACTGCGCCGGGTCGACCCGATCGAGAAGCGGGTGGACGTCAAGCCCCTGGCGGAAACGCCCCGGCGCCGGCTCGGCCGCCAGACGCTGGCGGAGCTGCGCCGCGGGCTCCCCGACGGGCGCCAGCTCCTGCGGCACCAGGTCGCGGCGTCCCCCACCGAGATGGAGGCAAGGCTCCGCGGCGCCTACGAGCCGGCCAGCCGGTTCGCGACCCTGGAGGGCGAGGTCGACGCCCGCGCCTACCGGGCCGTGCTGCGCGCCGGGCGGCTGGTGACCGTCAAGGGCGCCGGCGAGCGCCACAGCGGCCTGTGGTACGTGTCGCGGGTGCGCCACGCCTTCACCGTCGACGGCTACAGCCAGCGCTTCGAGGCCTACCGCAACGGCCTCGGCCTGACCGGCGAGGAGCGGTTCGCCGCGGCGGCGCTGTCCGCGGCCGCGTCCGCGGCGACCTCGGCGGCGACGCTGGCGGGAGGGCGCTGAGATGGCCGCCCCGGAGCAGGCGCGGCTGGCCGCGGTCGGCCGCCAGCCGGTGATCGACTACCTCACCAAGGACTACGAGGGCTTCAAGCAGGCGATGCTCGGCCAGATCCCCGTGCTCCTGCCCAACTGGACCGACCGGAGCGAGAGCGACTTCGGGGTCGTGCTCATCGAGCTGTTCGCCTACGTGGCCGACATCCTCAGCTACTACCAGGACCGGGTGGCCAACGAGGCGTTCCTGGCCACCGCCACCCAGCGGCGCTCGGTCACCGAGCTGCTGCGCCTGATCGACTACCAGATCGACCCCGGCCTGGCCGCCGCCGCCCACATTCACCTCGACCTGGCCACCGACCTGACCGTGTCGGCCGCGAGCCTGCCCTACCAGGTCCGCACCGCCGGCCGCCCCGGCGAGCCGGACGTGACCTTCGAGATCACCCGGGAGTTCACGGTCAAGCTGCGCAACAACGCCATCGATCTGAGCGGGCTCGAGGAGGACGACCTGGCCGCCGGGACGACCAGCATCGTGCTCGAACGGGCCGCCCACGTGCTGGCCGAGGGCGACCCGGTCTACCTCCAGGAGACCACCGGCCAGGCCGGCGGGACGCCCCCGCGGCGCTCGCCGATGCTCACCGTCACCGCGGTCCGGCCCCTGGCCGACGGCAGCGACGAGGTCGACTGGCTGCCGCCCCTACCGGAGGCGTTCGACCGCGATCGGACCAGCCTCCACGGCAACAACGTCCTGGCCACCCACGGCCGGACCGTCGCCGACGAGCCGGTGTTCGTGAGCGACGGCACCCCCGGCCAGCGCTTCGCCCTGTCGCACGCCCCCGTGACCCACCTGCTGCGGCAGGAGCAGGGCCGGCGCCGCTCCGCGCCGGAGCTGGAGGTCCTGGTCGACGGGGCGCGGTGGGAGCTGGTCGAGAGTCTGATCGCCAGCGGGCCCTCTGACCGACACTACGTCGTCTCCATCGACGAGAACGACGTCACCACGGTGGCCTTCGGCACCGGGGCCCGGGGCAGCGTGCCGCCCGCGGGCGCCCGCGTCCAGGCCCGCTACCGGATCGGCCTGGGCGGCGACGGCAACGTCGGCCCCGACACCCTGACGGTCTTCCTCACCGCCCTGCCCGGGGTGAACGCCGTCACCAACCCCTTCGCCGCCGAGGGCGGGGCCGACCGGGAGTCGACCGAGGAGGCCAAGGTCTCCGGGCCCGGCGCCGTGATCGCCCAGGAGCGGGCGGTGACCCTGGAGGACTACGAGCTGCTGGCCGAGGGCTTCCCCGGCGTCGGCAAGGCCAGGGCCCGGGTCGGGCTGCGGGGCGGCTACAAGGTCGTGCAGGTGTTCGTCGCGCCGGAGAACCCCCGGGCCGTGCCCCCTCCCCCGCCCTCGGGCGGGCTGCGGGCGGCGCTGCAGGAGCACCTGGAGGCGCGGATGCCGGTGAACCGCATGGCCGGGGTGGACGTCCTCGACCCCGTGTTCGTGCCGGTTGACCTGGTCGTCGACGTCCACGTCAAGGCCGACTCCAACCGCTCCCGGGTGGTCCAGGCGGTCCAGGGGGTGCTGCGGGAGCTGCTGTCGTTCGCCCGGCAGGACTTCGGCAAGCCGGTCCGCGTCGGCGAGGTCTTCTCGGCCCTCTACCCGGTCGAAGGGGTCGAGTTCGTGGTCCTGCGGCGGCTGGAGCGCCGGGGCCGGCCGGTCGCCGACGACTGCGGCTTCGCCGACGTCCCCATCGCCGAGCACGAGCTGGCCTACGAGGGCCTGCTGACCGTCAACGCCCTCGGGGGCCTGCGATGACTGCCGGCCTCGGCGACCTGCTCTACCAGAGCCTGCCCGGGCTGTACCGGGACAAGGACGTCGACACCGAGCTGCGCCGCTTCCTGGAGATCGCCGCCCTGCCCCTGGCCGAGCTGGAGGCCTCCATCGCCCGGCTCTACGAGGACGCCTTCGTCGCCACCTGCCAGGATCTGCTGATCCCGCTGATCGGGGGGCTGGTCGGCGCCGACGTCGACGGCACCCTGCCGGCCAGGACGCAGCGGGCCCAGGTGCAGGAGGCGGTCCGCTCCTTCCGCTCCAAGGGCGTCCGCCAGCCGCTGCTGGCGTTTGCCGAGCGCCTCACCGGGTGGCGGGTGGAGCTGGTCGACTTCTCCCAGCGGGTGGCCCAGGTCCCCCTGGTGGAGACCCTGAACCCGGTCGTCCAGCGGCGCGACCGGCCGGTCGGCGAGCGGCCGCCGGGCAGCGGCAACTTCTTCTTCCGGGCCGACCAGGCGGCCGGGCCGATCTTCGACGCCCTGACCGGGCGCCCGATCACCCGCCAGGCCCTCGACGGCGACGAGGCCGCCTACGCCGGCGTCGACGGCAGGTTCACCATCACCGAGCGCGGCGCCGACCTGTTCGGCGGCGACCCCCCGTACCTGGCCGTGGCCACCAACCTGACCGACTTCGCCCACCCCCGCACCCCGGGGGGCGCGCCTTTGGCCATCGGCGCCCGCCAGGTCGCGGTCGACCCGGCCCTTGGCCGCTTCCGCATCGCCGACCCCGCCCCCCAGGCCGGCAACCTCCAGGTCACCTACCACGAGCTGCGGCCCTCCCCGGTCGGGCCGCAGTCGTTCGCGGTCGACGACCCGGCGGTGATGGTC
>Ga0307296_10001050_pt1 | contig 13627 bp, 11 predicted proteins | sample ER_DNA_153_FD_194467 | JGI IMG/M metagenome (GOLD analysis project Ga0307296, IMG submission 194467) | Bulk soil microbial communities from the East River watershed near Crested Butte, Colorado, United States - ER_DNA_153 | ecosystem: Environmental > Terrestrial > Soil > Floodplain | place... | reverse complement strand
CGGCACGCTGCAGCCCGACCAGCAGCCCGTCGGGGTCGCCGAACATCGCGAAGACCATGTCGGGCTCGGCGGCCCGCCAGACCGTCCTGCCCCCCAGCGCCTCGGCCCGGTCCAGCGTCGCCTGCATGTCCTCCACCTCGACATAGAAGGTCGCCCAGGGCTCCCCGCTCTGGCTCCGGCCGATCCCCCCGTTGATCCCGGCCCCGCCCCGGGTGTCGACCAGCGTGTAGCCGTCGGCGACCGCCTGGAGGTCCCACCCGAACAGCTCCCCGTAGAACCTCACCAGCGGCTGGTCGTCCGCCGCCCCGACCTCGAACCGCACCACCGGGTTCGCCATGCTCGCTCCTCTCGCTCGCCCGGTGATTCTCTCAGGAAGCAGGGTCAGGGGCAGGTGACGATCCCCCGGTCGGTCCGGGAGGCGCTCGGGCTCGGCGACGGCGACCACAGGGTCGAGCCCTATCGTCACGGGCCGGCGGGCCGCCCGGAATCCGCTCGACCAGGGTGGGGCGTTCTGCCAACGTTGCCGCCATGACCGAGCCGACCACGCGGCGAGCCGTGGCGGAGCTGTATGCCGGCCAGGGCTGGCCCGCCGGTGGCGAGGAGCTGTTCGGGCGGAGCCTCGGGCCGAGGTCGCCGGAGACGCTGCTGGAGGCGCCCGGGTGGCTGGGGCTGGGCGCCGGCCAGCTGGTGCTGGACGCCGGCTGCCGGGACGCCAGCCACGCGGCCGACCTGGTGCGGCGGTACGGCTGCCGGGCGGTCGGGATCGACCTGGTGCTCGCCGGGGCGCCCAAGAGCGGGGCCGATGACGCCGCCGATGCAGCGGGCGGGCGGGTCTCCCTGGTCCAGGGGGACCTCCAGGCCCTCCCGCTGGCCGACGGCGCCGTCGACCTGGTGTGGTGCCGCGACACCCTGTCGTGCCTGCCCGACTGCGCCCTGGCCCTGCAGGAGTTCGCGCGGGTGCTGCGGCCCGGCGGCGGCATGGTCCTGTACGCGGTGTTCGCCGGCGACCGGCTGGAACCGGGCGACCGCGCCCTGCTGGTCGAGGGGCTGGAGAACTCGGCGGCGAGCATGGACCAGCCGACCGTGGAGGCGGCGATCGCCGCCGCCGGGTTCGACGTCGTCCGGCGTGAGCGGATCGGCAGCGAGTGGTCGGAGCACCGGCTGGAGCAGGACCCGGCCTATCTCACCCAGGACCTGCTGGAGCTGGCCCGGCTGACCCGCGATCGCGAGCGCCTGGAGACCGCCCTGGGGCCGGTGTGGTACCGGCGGACGCTGGCCTTCGACCTGTGGCGGCTCCAGATCGTGCTCGGCCGGCTCGTGCCGGTGCTCTACGCCCTGGTCAAGGGCGACCTCAATAGGAGCGGGGCAGGCGCAGGGAGTGCTCGGCCACGTAGTTGAGGATCATCTCCCGGCTGACCGGGGCGGTGCGGAGGACCCGGGCCATCCACCAGAGGCCGGCGATGCCGTACTCGGCGGCGAAGCCGTTGCCGCCGTGGACCTGGATGGCGACGTCGACGGCGCGCAGGGCGGCCTCGGCGGCGGCGTACTTGGCCATGTTGGCGGCCTCGCCGGCGCCGGGCACGCCGGCGTCGGTCGCCCAGGCGGCCTTCTGGGTCATCAGCCGGGCCAGCTCGACCTCGATCTTGGCCTCGGCCAGCGGGTGGGCCAGGCCCTGGTGGGCGCCGATGGGCACACCCCAGACCTGGCGCTGGTTGGCGTAGGCGGCCGCCCTGGCCAGGGCGTAGCGGGCGATGCCGTTGCCGGCCGCGGCCCCGATGATCCGCTCGGGGTTGAGGCCGTGGAAGACCTGGCGTAGCCCGTCCCCCTCGTCGCCCAGCAGCCGGTCGCCCTCCACCCGCACGCCGTCCAGGAACAGGAAGAACTGCCGCTCGGGGCCGTTGTGGAGCAGCTCGATCGGGGTCCGCTCCAGGCCGGGGGCGTCGGTGTCGACGATGAACAGCGACAGCCGGCCCCGACCGCTGCCCTCCTCGACGCCGGTCCGGGTGACCACCAGCACCGCGTCGGCCTCGTCGACCCCGGAGATGTAGTACTTGCGGCCGGAGATGCGCCAGCCGTCGCCGTCGCGGGCCGCGACCGTGTCGAGCCGGTGGGAGTTGGACCCGGCGTCGGGCTCGGTGATGGCGAACGCCATCTTGCGCTCGCCCGAGGCGATCTGTGGCAGCCAGCGCCCGCGCTGGGCCGGGGTGCCGAAGCGGGCCAGCAGGGTGCCGCAGATGGCCGGCGACACCATCAGCAGCAGCAGCGGGCAGCCGTAGGTGGCCAGCTCCTCGGTCACGATGGCCAGCTCGCTGATGCCCATGCCCCCGCCGCCGTACTCCTCGGGCAGGTTCACGCCCACGAACCCGGCCTCGCCGACGGCCTGCCACAGCTCGGTGGTCTTCTCGCCGGCCCTGGCCTTGGCCGCGAAGTAGTCGTGGCCGTAGTCGGCGGCGATCTTGGCCACGGCCTCGCGGAGCATGACCTGCTCGGCCGTCTCACGGAAGTCCATCGTCACCCTCCCTGGGTGTCCAGCAGCTCGGCGGGCAGCTCCACCACCCTGGCCCGCAGCCACTCGCCGAGTCCCTTGGCCTGCGGATCGACCCGGGTCGAGGACGAGACGCCCTCGCCCAGCAGCCCGACGACCACGAAGTTGAGCGCGCGCAGGTTGGGCAGCTCGTGCCGCTGCACCACCAGCTCCCCGGCCTCCGGGATCAGCTCCCGGAACCGCTCCACGGTCAGGAACCCCTCCAGGAACCGGTAGCCGGCCACGTTCCTGGCCCACACCCCGACGTTCGCCGTCCCGCCCTTGTCGCCCGACCGGGCCCCGAACACCCGCCCGAGCGGCACCCGCACCGTCGAGGGGGTGTGGACGGCCGGCTCCCCCGGTCCCGGCGTTGGGCGACGCTCCCCCACCGGGGGACCCGACGCCGCCGGGTCCGGGTCGGGCACGCCCGGCGCCGGGGCGGGTGGGTGCGGCGCGGGGCTCGTGGGGGGTTTGACGGGGAGGCGGTGGCCGCTGTCCAGGACGACCACCTGGTCGACCAGGTCGGCGCGGACCAGGGTGGGCCAGTAGACGCCGTAGGGGGTGGCGTCGCCGGGCGGGGTGGTGGTGTAGCAGCCGGGGTAGCTGGCCAGGGCCAGCTCGATGGCCGCCGACGAGAAGGCGCGGCCGACCTTGGCGGGGTCGGGATCCTTGACGGTGACCCGGAGCTCGGCGACCGCCTCCTCGGCGCTGGCCGGGTCGGCGGTTGGCCGGCCGACCAGGCGGGTCGCGGCCGTCTGGAACCGCTCCCGGCCGCCCAGGCGCTCGAACAGGGCCGCCTCGGCCATGGCCGCCTTGGCCTCGACGTCGAGGCCGGTGAGCACGAAGCTCATCGAGTTCCGGAACCCGCCGAGGTAGTTGACCGCCACCTTCAGCCGGTCGGGGGCCGGTTCGCCGCGGGTGCCGTGCAGCCGCACCCGGTCCGGGCCGGCCTGCTCGACCCGGACGGTGTCGAAGCGGGCGACCACGTCCGGGTTCTGGTAGGCCGGGCCGCCGATCTCGTACAGCAGCTGGGCGGTCACCGTGCCCACCGAGACCAGCCCGCCCGTGCCCGGGTGCTTGGTCACGACCGCGCTGCCGTCGGCCGCCACCTCGGCGATCGGGAACCCGGGCAGGCGGCTGTCGGGCAGCTCCTCCAGGAAGGCGTAGTTGCCGCCGGTGGCCTGGGTCCCGCACTCCAGCACATGCCCGGCCACCACCGCCCCGGCGAGCCGGTCCCAGTCGTCGGCGGCCCAGCCGAAGTGCCAGGCCGCCGGCCCCACGACCAGCGAGGCGTCGGTCACCCGGCCACAGACGACCACGTCGGCGCCGCCCTCCAGCGCGGCCACGATCCCCCAGGCGCCCAGGTAGGCGTTGGCCGTCACCGGCGCCACCCCGGCCGCGGCCAGCGGCACCCCGGTGTCGAGGTGGGCCAGCGGCTCCCCCACCGCCCGGAGGTCGTCGAGGCGGTCGAGCAGGTCGTCACCCTCGACATGGGCCACCCTGACGTCCAGCCCCAGCCGCCCGGCCACCTCCCGCAGCTCGGCGGCCAGCCCGGCCGGGTTGAGCCCACCGGCGTTGGCCACCACCTTGACCCCCTTGTCGGTGGCCAGGCCCAGGCACTCCTCCATCTGGCCGAGGAAGCTGGCGGCGTACCCCTTGGCCGGGTCGCGGGCGCGCGAGCGCCACAGGATCAGCATGGTCAGCTCGGCCAGGTAGTCGCCGGTGAGCACGTCGATCGGGCCGCCCTCCAGCAGCTCCCGTGGGGCGCTGCGGCGGTCGCCGTAGAAGCCGGAGCAGTTCGCGATGCGGAGGGGTCGCGGGGCCTGCACGGGTCAGCGTCCCTTCCAGACCGGTGGGCGCTTCTCCACGAACGCTCGCGGCCCCTCCTGGGCGTCCTCGCTCAGGTAGACCGGCTGGAACAGGCGCCAGCCCTCCTCCACCGCCTCGTCCAGGTCGCGGCCGGCGGTGGCGTGGACCATGGCCTTGGCCGCCCGCACCGACAGCGGCGCGTTGTCGGCGATCCGCCAGGCCAGGCGGCCGGCCTCGGAGCGCAGCTCCGGGTCGGGCACGACCCGGTTGACCAGCCCGACCTGGAGGGCCCGGTGGGCGTCGATCGGCTCGCCGGTGAGCAGCAGCTCCATGGCCACGCGCGGCGGGACCAGCCACGGCAGCGGCGCCGCCCACGGCGCCCCCCGGCCCCAGCGCGCCTCGGTGACCGCGAACCGGGCCGAGGCCCCGGCGACGCACAGGTCGCACATCTGGGCCAGCAGGAACCCTCCCCCGAAGGCCGGCCCGTTGACGGCCGCGATCACCGGCTTGGTCACCTGGATGTTGCGCCCCAGGTTGGGGGTCATGTCCCGTGGCGGCACGGTCAGGCCGAGGGCGGCCATCTCCTTGAGGTCCGCCCCGGCGCAGAACGCCTCACCGGCCCCGGTGAGGACCAGCACGGCCGCGCCCGGGTCGGCCTCGAACCGCCGGAACCCGTCCCACAGGCCCCCGGCGACCGCCCGGTTGATGGCGTTGCGAGCCTCCGGGCGGTCGATCACCAGCCAGACCACGCCGTCCTCGAGCTCGTAGGTGACCGCCTCACCCATCGGCCGCCTCCTCGAGCTCGACCACCGTGGTCCCGGCGGCCACCTCCTGCCCCTCGGCGACCAGCACCCGCCGCACCCTCCCGGCGCGGCCGGCCGCGATCCGGTGCTCGGTCTTCATCGCCTCGACCACCACCAGCACGGCCCCGGCATCGACCCGGTCCCCCACCCGGACCGCCACCCGGCGGACGATCCCCGGCAACGGCGACACCGTCACCCCGTCGGCCGCGGCACCACCCGCCCCGGCGCCGGACGCGCCCGACCCGGACCCGGCGGCGTCGGGTCCCCCGGTGGGGGAGCGTCGCCCAACGCCGGGACCGGGGAAGCCGGCCGTCCACACCCCCTCCGGCGGGGTGGCCGCGGGCTGGCCCTCCGGACCCTGGGGGTGTTCGTGGAGCTCGGTGTGGCCGAGGGGGCTGTCGACGTAGGAGGTGGCGCCGACCTGGTGGACCTCGAACCGGCGGCGGATGCCCTCGACCTCCAGGTCGACCAGCCAGGTCCGGGTGGCCCCGCCGTCCGCGGGCCCGGGAGGGTGGGTGGGGTCGGGGGAACAGGCCCACAGGCGCGGTCCGAGGAGCGGGACGCCGTCGACCGCCAGGGCTTCCAGGGTGCCGGTGCGGTCGAAGCGGTAGGCGACCGGGACGCCGGGGCCGGAGGGCCGGGCGACCTCCAGGGCGACCCGTTGGAGTTGGGACGGGTTGTTGCGCCAGCCGGAGGGGACCGCCGGGTAGACGGTGGCGGTGGCCCGGCGATCGGCCTGGGCGGCCAGGGCGGCGGCGGCCGCGTGCAGCCGCACGGCCGGCAGCCCAACGGGGCCCCGGGCGCCTCCGGCCCCCTCGGGCGACCCGCCGGCCGTGGCCAGCTCGGCCGGGGGGTGGCGGTCGAGGAAGGCGGTGTCGGTCTCGCCGGACAGGAACGGCTCCGAGCGCAGCACCCCGACCAGGAGGTCGCGGTTGGTGACGACGCCGTGGAGGCGAGCCGTGGACAGCGCCGCGGCCAGCATCCGGGCCGCCTCCTCGCGGGTCGGGGCGTGGGCCACGACCTTGGCCAGCAGCGGGTCGTAGTGCACCCCGACCACCGACCCGTCGGCCACCCCGGCGTCGACCCGCACGCCCCACCCGCCGGCGCCCGGCCCCGGCGCCCCCCGGGGCCCGGCCCCACCCCCGGGGACCTCGAACCGGTGCAGGGTCCCGGTCTGGGGCAGGAACCCGGCGGCCGGGTCCTCGGCGTAGAGGCGGGCCTCGATGGCGTGGCCGCGCAGCTCGGCCCGGGTGGCCTCGGGGGGCAGAGGCCGGCCGGCGGCCACCAGGAGCTGGAGCCGGACCAGGTCGAGGCCGGTGACGGCCTCGGTCACCGGGTGCTCGACCTGGATGCGGGCGTTGACCTCCAGGAACCAGAACTCGTTCCCGGACCCCTCCCGATCCACCGGGGCACCCCTCCGGGGTTCCCCGGACCCCTCCACCAGGAACTCGGCCGTGCCGGCGCCGACGTAGCCGACGGCGCGGGCCACGGCCAGGGCGGCGTCGCCCAGCCGGCGGCGCAGGTCGGGCCCGACCGCGGGCGAGGGCGCCTCCTCGACCAGCTTCTGGTGGCGGCGCTGGATCGAGCACTCGCGCTCGAACAGCTGGACCACCCGCCCGCCGCTGTCGGCCAGGAGCTGGACCTCGACGTGGCGCGGGGCCTCCAGCCAGCGCTCCAGGAACACGGCGTCGTCGCCGAAGGCGCTCCCGGCCTGGCGGCGGGCCGCCTCCACGGCCGCGGCAAGGCCACCCGGGTCGGCGACGACCCGCATGCCGATGCCGCCGCCGCCGTGGACCGCCTTGACCAGCAGCGGGAACCCGACCCGGGCGGCCGCCGCGGCCAAGCCGTCGCCGCCCAGCCCGGCCACCGCCGCACCCGGGAGCACGGACACCCCGGCCGCGGCCGCGACCCGCTTGGCCTCCAGCTTGTCGCCCAGGGCGGCCAGGACCTCCGGGGGCGGCCCGACGAAGGTCAGGCCGCGCTTGCGGCAGCCGGCGGCGAGCTCGGCGCTCTCGGCCAGGAACCCGTAGCCGGGGTGGACGGCGTCGGCGCCGGTGCGCTCGGCGGCGTCCAGGATGGCCTCGACACGCAGGTAGGACTCGGCCGGGGCGGCCCCGCCGAGGGGGACGGCCTCGTCGGCCTGGGCGACGAAGGGGGCGTCGCGGTCGGGGTCGGAGAACACGGCCACGGTGGCGATGCCCATGGACCGGGCGGTCCGCAGCACCCGGGCGGCGATCTCGCCCCGGTTGGCGACCAGCAGCCTGGCGATCACATCCGGAACACCCCGAAGCCGTCCGTGCCCTTCACCTCCCCCGAATGGCAGGCCGACAGGGCGACGCCGAGCACGCTGCGGGTGTCGCGCGGGTCGATGATGCCGTCGTCGTACAGCAGGCCGGTGTTGAACAGGGCCCTGGACTCGGCCTCGACCTGGTCACGCACGGCCTCGCGCATGGACCGGTCGGCCGCATCGTCGAAGGGCCGGCCGGCCGCCTCGGCCGAGGCCCGGTTGAGGATCGACATGACCCCGGCGAGCTGCTCGGGCCCCATCACCGCGGACCTGGACGCCGGCCAGGCGAACAGGAACCGCGGGTCGTAGGCCCGGCCGGCCATGCCGTAGCCGCCGGCGCCGTAGGAGGCGCCCAGCAGCAGGGTGACGTGGGGCACGGTCGAGTTGGCCACGGCGTTGATCATCTTGGCCCCGTCCTTGATGATCCCCCGCTGCTCGTACGCCTTGCCGACCATGTAGCCGGTGGTGTTCTGGAGGAACAGCAGCGGGGTGTCGGCCTGGTTGGCGAGCTGGATGAAGTGGGCCGCCTTGTTGGACTCCTCGGAGAACAGCACGCCCTGGGCGTTGGCCAGCACCCCGACCGGGAAGCCGTGGACCGACGCCCAGCCGCAGACCAGGTTGGCCCCGTACAGCGGCTTCCACTCGGCGAACCGGGAGCCGTCGACCACCCTGGCCAGGATCTCGTGCACGTCGGCCGGGACCTTGAGGTCGACCGGGGCCAGGCCGAGCAGCTCGTCGGGGTCGTGGAGGGGCTCGTCGGCCGGCCGGGTCGGTCCCGGGCCGAGCTTACGCCAGCCCAGGTTGGCGATCACCTCGCGGCCCAGCCGGATGCCGTCGTGCTCGTCGGCGGCCAGCTGGTCGGCCAGCCCGGAGGTGCGGGCGTGCATCTCGGCCCCGCCCAGCTCCTCGTCGGTGGCCTGCTCCCCGGTGGCCATCCTGACCAGCGGCGGCCCGCCCAGGAACACCTTGGCCCGCTCCCGGACCATGATCGTGTGGTCGGACAGGCCGGGGACGTAGGCCCCGCCCGCGGTCGAGTTGCCGAACACCAGGGCCAGGGTGGGGATGCCGGCCCGCGACAGCCGGGTCAGGTTGCGGAACACCGCCCCGCCGGGGATGAAGATCTGCGACTGGGTGGGCAGGTCGGCGCCGCTCGACTCGATCAGCTGGACCAGGGGCAGCCGGTTGCGCTCGGCGATCTCCATGGCCCGCAGGGTCTTCCTGAGCCCGAACGGGTTGGTGGCCCCGCCGCGCACGGTCGGGTCGCTGGCCGCGACCACGCACTCGACCCCGGCGACGGGCCCGATCCCGGTGACGCCGCTGGCCCCGACCGGGAAGTCGGTCCCCCAGGCGGCCAGCGGCGACAGCTCCAGGAAGGGCCCGTCCCGGTCCACCAGCAGCTCGACCCGCTCCCGGGCCAGCAGCTTGCCCCTGGCCCGGTGGCGCTCGACGTACCTCGGGCCGCCGCCCGCCCGGGCCTCGGCCAGCAGCCGGTCCAGCTCGGCCAGCAGCTCGAGGTTGGCGGCCCGGTTGGCCCGGTAGGCGTCCGAGCCCGGGTCGAGCCGGCTCCCGAGCACGCCCATCCGGAGACCCCCTGCAAACGGTTACCGGAAGGTAACCACGGGCCGGAGCCGGACGCCAGACCATGCCGCCCATCGTGTCCAGTATCGACATCGCCCGCCCGCCGGACGAGCCGATGGCGCCCTGCGGCTCAGCCGAGCTTGGTCAGGGCGCGGCGCAGGTTGCGGACGCCCTGGCCGATGCGGTGGGGGTTCTCGATCAGGGCGAAGCGCACGTGGCCGTCGCCGCCGGGGCCGAAGCCGATGCCGGGAGAGGTGGCGACCTTGGCCTCCTTGACCAGCATGGAGGCGAACTCGACCGAGCCCAGCTCCCGGTAGGGCTCGGGGATCGGCGCCCACACGAACATGGTCCCCATGGGCGGCTCGACCTCCCAGCCGATCCGGCGCAGCCCGTCGCAGAGGGCGTCGCGGCGGGACTGGTAGATGGCCTGGGCCCGCTCGGGGTGGTCGGGGTCCTCGTTGAGGGTCACGGTGGCGGCGATCTGGATCGGCTGGAAGGCGCCGTAGTCGAGGTAGGACTTGAGCTTGGCCAGGGCCTGCACGACCTCGGCGTTGCCGACCAGGTAGGCCATGCGCCAGCCGGCCATGGAGAAGGACTTGGTCATCGAGTACAGCTCGACCGCGCACTGCTTGGCCCCGTCGGCCTGGAGGATCGAGGGCGGGCGGAAGCCGTCGAAGCCGAGCTCGGCGTAGGCGTTGTCGTGGACCAGCAGGACCTCGTTCTCCAGGGCGAAGTCGACCATCCGCTGCATGAAGGCCAGGTCGACGCAGGTGGTGGTCGGGTTGTGGGGGAACGACAGCACGATCACCCGAGGCCGGGGCCAGGAGAAGCGGTAGGACTGCTTGACGTTCTCGAAGAAGTCCTCGCCGGTGCCGACGGGGATCTCGCGGACCTCGGCCCCGGCGAACAGCGGCCCCCAGATGTGGATCGGGTACGACGGCGAGGGGACCAGGGCGGCGTCGCCCGGCTGGAGCAGCACCCACATCAGGTGGGAGAAGCCCTCCTTGGCCCCGATGGTGGTGATCGCCTCGGTCTCGGGGTCGAGGTCGACGCCGAAGCGCCGGGCGTACAGGTCGGCCACGGCCTGGCGCAGCTTGGGGATGCCCCGGCTGGCCGAGTAGCGGTGGTTGCGAGGGTTGCGGACGGCCTCGCACAGCTTGTCCACGGCCGTCGGCGGCGACGGCAGGTCGGGGTTGCCGAAGCCGAGGTCGATCACGTCCTCGCCGGCCCGCCTGGCCGCCACCTTCAGCCCGTCGATGACGGTGAACACGTACGGCGGCAGGTTCGTGATCCGGCGGAACTCCAACGTCGACCCCCCATCGGGCAGCGGGTGAAGCTCGCAGCCTACTCCGCCGGCTGGCGGGGGACGGGGCGCTCGGGTAACGTCTGGCCCTTGTGATGGACCCGATCTCGCCGACACCCCCGAGGGCGTCCGGCCGATGACCTGGATGCCCGGCGCCCCGGGAGCCCTGGAGTGGCATCCCGGCCCCGGGGCGGAAGAGCTCGTCCGCCGCCGGGCGCAGCTGCAGGTGCTCTCCAGGCAGCTGCTGGACCGCGAGCGTGGCCTGGCCACCTTCCGCGGCGAGCTGCACGCCTTCGAGACCACCTACCGCAAGGCCCTCGGGTCTCGCTACGCGCGGCTCGACGAGCTGGCCGAGCTGCTGGACGTGGCCGCCGAGCCGGTCGTCGACGACGGCGGGCCGGGCCCCGACGACGACGGCCCGACCGAGCGCTACCCCGGCCAGGGCCTGCCCGGCGGGCAGAACTGGGCCTGGGGGGAGCGGGAGCCGGAGAAGGAGCCGGAGCGGCGGACGGTGGTCAACGAGGACGCCAGGCGGCTGTTCCGCCAGCTGGCCCGGCTGATCCACCCCGACCTGGCCGGCGACCCCCAGGAGCGGGAGCGGCGCACCAATCTGATGGTGGCGGCCAACGACGCCTACGAGCAGGGCGACGTGGCCGCCCTGGAGCGCCTGCTCGAGGACTGGCACGCCAGCCCCGAGGCCGTGACCGGCAGCGGGGCCGCGGCCGAGCTGGAGCGGACGCTGCGCCGCATCGCCCAGGCCGAGGCCGGCATGCGCCGCATCGACGAGGAGCTGGCCGAGCTGGACGCCTCGGCCATGGGCTGGCTGCGGCGCCGGGTCGAGAAGGCGGCCCGCGAGGGCTGGGACCTGCTGGCCCACATGGTCAGGGAGCTCGACCGCCAGATCGGCGAGGCCCAGCTCGAGCTCGACCGGCGCGAGGGCGGGCGGGACGCGGCGCTGTCCTGGCGGGCCGGCTGACCCACCTGGCCGCCGACGGCGTCAACGCGGCGCCGGCCGGGTACGACCCGCCGATGTACCGGTTCCTGCTGACCGTGGCCATCGCCCTGGTGGTGTGGATGACCCTGGCCGGGTTGGCCGCCCTCCTCGGGTTGCTGTAGAACCTGCGCATGCCCAACGCCGCCGCCCGACCACGGCCCAGCCCGGTGTGGCTGCTGGTCGTCGTCCTGATGGTCGGCCTCGCCCTGGCCGGCCCGGTGATCATCGTCCGCGACCGGCTGGCCGACCGGGTGGCGGCGCCGGCCGCGGCCGAGGGGGCGCAGCCGGCGGCGGCTGCGGCCGCCGGGGGCGGGGCCGGGGGCACGGTGCGGATGGCCGGGCTCGCCTTCGCCCCGGCGACCCTGACGGTGGCCAGGGGCGCCACGGTGGTGTTCGACAACGACGACACCGCTCCCCACACGGTCACGGCCCGCTCCGGCGGGGTCGACTCGGGCGTGATCGACCCGGGCAGGCAGTTCAGCCTGACCGTCACCGACGGCTTCGACTACTTCTGCAGCATCCACCCGAGCATGACCGCCAAGATCGCCGTGACCGGCTGACCAGGAGGCGTCGTGGACGTCATCGAGCTCCTCAACGACCTGACGGGCGGGCAGCTGCTGCTCTGGAAGGCGCTGCTCACCTCCGTGATCTTCGCCTGCGCCGGGTTCCAGGTGCTGCTGGCGGCCCGTTTCTACGAGGCGAGCACGGTGCCGCCCATCTCCACCGGGGCGGCGGCCCGGACCCACCGCCTGAACGGCAAGCTCACCGTCACCCTGGCCGTGGTGGTGGCGCTCAGCTGCCTGATCGGGCCGGCCGGGCCGACCTCCCCGACCCGGGTGCTGCTCCACTCGGTCTTCGGGAGCCTGGTCTTCGCCCTGCTCGCGGCCAAGTACACCGCCCTCAAGCTGCGGCCGGCCTGGGGGCGCTACCTGCCGTGGATCGGCAGCGGCCTGTTCCTGACCTTCGCCGCCATCTGGGCCACCAGCGTGGCCGACTACGTCACCGCGAGGTAGCCGACATGCGCGCGCTCCGCCTGCTGCCCCTGCTCGCCCTGACCGGCCTGGTCCTGCTGGCCGCGCCGGCGACGGCCTCGGCCTCCCGGCCCGCCCCGGCCGCCCAGGCCGCCGAGGAGGCGAAGATCGTCGACTTCGACTTCTCCCCGGGCCAGCTGACCGTCCAGGCCGGGACCACGGTCACCTGGACCAACACCGGGCAGCGGCCCCACACCGCCACCGACCGGGGCGGCACCTTCGACACCAAGCCGATCGCCCCCGGGGCCAGCGGCAAGGTCACCCTGAGCACCCCCGGCACCTACTTCTACTTCTGCCGCATCAACCCGGCCAAGATGAACGGCGTCCTGGTCGTCGAGCCCGGCCCCGACGACGTCCGGGCGGTCCGGGTCCAGGCGGTCGACCCGGGCTTCACCGGCGACAAGTTCCGCTTCGACCCGGACAAGCTGACCGTGGCCGCCGGGACGACCCTGCTGGTGGCCAACGTCGGCGGCAAGCCGCACACCCTCACCGCCGACGACGGCTCCTTCAACACCGGCGTCATCGACCCGGGGGCCGAGGGCGGCCGCTTCGCCGGCAAGAACGCCAGCGTGACCCTGAACAAGGCGGGCACGTTCAAGTTCCACTGCGAGGTCCACCCGGCCGTCATGAAGGGGGTGGTGACGGTCACCGGCCAGGGCGGGGGCGCCGGCCCGGCCCAGGCGGCGGCCGGGCCCCGGGAGGTCGACGTGGGCGTGGTCGACTTCGCCTTCGAGCCCAACGACGCCTCGGTGGCGGCCGGGGGAACGGTGCAGCTCGCCAACCGCGGCCAGGCGCCGCACACCATGACCTTCGACGACGTCGACATCGACAGCGGCACCATCGACCCCGGGGGCAGCGCCAAGGTGACCGCCCCCGACGCCCCCGGCAGCTACAGCTACCGCTGCACCGTCCACCCCGGCCGCATGCGCGGCGTCCTGGTCGTCCTGGGCCGCGACACCGACGATCCCAACGCCCAGGCCGCCGCCCCCGCTCCCGCCCCACCCGCCCCCTCCTCCGGCGGTGGCCCGGGCGCCGGCGTCAGCGCCTTCGTCCTGGCCACCGCCGTGGTCGCCGCCTTCCTGGGCGGCATCGGGATCAGCGCCTTCGCCCTCCGCCGCCGCGCCGCGGCCTAGCGGCGGTCGACGAACAGGGCCTGGGCGGAGCGGCCGATGGGGCCGTGCTCGTCGTGGAGGGTGGTGTCGGACAGGCCGATGCCGGCCGTGGCCGTGGTCGTCGCCTCCAGGGCGACCCAGTCACCGGCCGGGGGGCGGGTGAGGTAGACGGTGAGGTCGGGGTTG
>Ga0307296_10001049_pt1 | contig 13628 bp, 13 predicted proteins | sample ER_DNA_153_FD_194467 | JGI IMG/M metagenome (GOLD analysis project Ga0307296, IMG submission 194467) | Bulk soil microbial communities from the East River watershed near Crested Butte, Colorado, United States - ER_DNA_153 | ecosystem: Environmental > Terrestrial > Soil > Floodplain | place... | reverse complement strand
TCGCTGAAGTCGATCAGCATCTGGGCCATGGCCGGGCCCACGGCCGACAGGATGGCGGCCAGGGGCAGGAACACGAAGGCCGAGCGGATGGCCTGCATGCCGTCGGCGCGCACGATCGACTGGGCCACCGAGACCAGCAGGATGGGCAGGGCGATGACCACGGCCAGGGCCAGCATCACCCGGTACTGGGAGGTGAACCAGCCCGCGTTGACCACGTCCGGGCTGGTGGTGCCCTGGATCAGGTGGCCCACCTTCTCGAGGAAGAACTTGCCGGCCGCGGCCACGGCCGCGGTGAAGCTGCGCAGGGCGCTGTCGCCGGCCGTGGAGACCACGTTCTGGGCCGCCCCGCTGACCGCGCTGGTGACCGCCTGGCCGGGGTTGGAGCCGGCCTTGCAGACGTTGCGGGCCACCGGGTTGGGGATGGAGTCGCAGCCCTGCTGGCCGGGGTCGGCGGGCTGGGTCGTCCGGGTCTGGCCGGGGTCGGTGGGCTGGGCCTGGGCCAGCGCGGCCGGCGCGGCCATCACCAGCAGGGCGGCGACGGCGACCAGCAGCAGGACCGCGCGGGCCCAGCTGCGCCTACGGTCCTGGTGCATAGGTGAACTCCTTGAACTCGTTGGCCTTGCTGACCAGCTCGCCGGCGGCGGTCGGGGGGGCGACGTCGGCGATGGGGACGGGTCCGTCGGTGGTGGTGCTGGCGACCTGCTTCCAGTCGTTGCCGGCCCAGCGCAGGTCCACGGTGGTCGTGCCCCAGCCCTCGCGGACCGGCGCCGACCCGGCGCTGCCGCCGACCGACCCGCCGACGCTGGTCACCCAGATGGCGACCCGGGCCGTCCCCTTGCCGTACTGCTCGACCCGCCAGCCGACCGGGGTGGCCCGCAGCAGCACCTGGGCGCCGTCGCCGACCGGGCCGCTCACGCCCAGGCCGGCGCGGATCGAGGCCACCGCCTGGTCGAAGGTCTTCTGCAGCCGGGCCTTGGCCTCGGGCGCGGCCAGGGTGTCGATGGCCGCCCGGCGCCTGGCGGTGTCGAGGATGAGGGTGCTCGACAGGGCCCGGGTGTAGTTGGCCGCCGCGGCCACGGCCCCCTGCTGGGTGTGGGCGTAGCCGACCCCGACCCCGTTGGCGACCCGCCGCGGCCCGGCGCCGGTGGCCGGCGCCGCCTCGGCCCGGGGGGCGGCGGCCGTGCCCGGGGTGGCGGCGGCCGTGGTCGGGGCCGGGGCGGCGGCCGCCGCGGTGGTCGCCGGGGCCGCCGCGCCGCCCTGGTCGCCGGTCATGGTGGCCCGCCCGACGATCAGGCCGCCCAGGAACAGGACGATGGCCCCCAGCACCATGGCGAGCAGGGTCGGCATGCCGCCGGCCACGAAGCGACGCTGCTCGGGGAGCCGGTGCAGCACCCGGGCCCGCTGGTCGCGCACGGCCACGGCCCTCACCTCCCGGCCCGTGCCAGGTTCAACCTCAAGGAGGCCCGGCACGCTCGCCGAGCCCCCGGGGTCGGGGACCTGGTCATGACATCCCTAGGCCGTCTGCCCGAGCGAGAAGGCCCAGTTGACCAGCGCCGCCGCCGCGCCGACGATGACGGCGCCGACCACCGAGTACAGGGTGGCCCGCTTGCCCACCGCGGCCTGGTGGTAGTTGGACGACAGCGACCCGACGCCCCACATGGCGCCGCCGATGATGATGCCCACCAGCGACAGCAGCAGGGCGAAGGCGCCGATCCCGTTGATCAGCTGCTGGACCGGTCCGGCGCCGGGGATGGCATTGAAGTCCGGGGTGAAGTTGACGTCTTGCGCGAGAAAGATGCTCATGCGCAACAGCATCGGTGGTTCCCTCCGATGGTCATGCCGTGAATCCATCGGCCACGGCGGCGGCTACCTCCAAGTACGCGCGTCTGGTAACGGGGGACGAACGTCCGACCCGCTGCTGGCTCACAGCAACCCCCGGTCGAGTTCTCGATCCCGGCCTTCAAGTGCTTATTTGGGAGGATCTGTCCACGTCCGATCAACAGATTACACGCATGTTCCCTGCCTACAAGGCTAGCGAACAGGGAAGATGGCTGCTCGACTCGCCGACCGTAGTTCACACGCTGGGCATCCCCTACGGAAGGGCTCAACAATCCCAAAAATACCATCGAACCAGCCAGGCGTGCCGAACCAGTCCCGCTGTGGCGGGCTACTGCGAGGGCCGCGGTTGCTTCGGCGGGGGCTCCTCGGGCTCTGATGGGTGGTCGTCGTCCCAGATGATGGTGATCAGGGGTGTGCTGATCCGCCGGGGCGGATGCGGCAGGTGCAGGACAAGCCAGATGACCGCCCCGTAGGTCGAGACGAGGACGACGAGCATCGCCAGCAGAACGGCCCACCAACGGGCACCGGCGAGCGCGGCGCCGATTCCGGATGCGGAGTTGGCGACCACGTTCGAGACGCGTTCCTTCACGGTGGGCTCCTTCGCGTGGCTGGTTCCTGGCCGGAACGCCCCCTGATACAGGCGTAGGTGATTGGTCCTTCCGGACTCGCTCACCGAGAGCCCTGTCAGTTGGCGCTTCCCGCCGCCGAGAACGCCGACGGCCTCCATCTCCCGAGCGTAGAACTCGTGGATGGAGGCCGTGGAACTCAGGCCCTCGGTCTAAGCTTCCGCACTAACTATGCTGTGAATCCATCGGCCACGGCAGCGGCTACCTCCAAGTAGGCGCGTCTGGTAACGGGGCGCAAACGGTCGATCTGGGTCTCGGCACCGGCGGAGAGGTGCGGGTCCCACGGGACCTGCACCACGGCCCGGCAGCGCCCCTGGAAGTGCTCTGCGACCTTGTCCAGCTCGACCAGGCCCTCCTCCTGTACCGCGTTGACGACGGCGATGGCGTTGCGGACCAGCTCGGCGTGGCCGTTCTCGTTCAGCCAGTCCAGCGTCGAGGCCGCCGTCCTGGCCGAGTCCAGGCTCGGCGACATCACGACCACGATCTGGTCGGCCAGCTGGAGGATTCCCTTTGTGGCCGATTCCAAGACACCGGTCCCGGTGTCCAGCAGGATCAGGTTGTAGTGGCGCTCCAGCAGGCCGATGGCCCGGCGGTACTCCTCCTCCCCCAGGGCGGTGGTGATGCGCGGGTCGTCGTCGGAGGCGACCACCTCCAGGCGGGTCGGGGCCTGGTTGGTATAGGAGCGGATGTCGGCGTAGCGGAGGATCTCCCGCTCGTCGGTGAGCAGGTTGGTGACGGTGGCCGCGGTCTCGCGGCGGACCCGGTAGCCGAGCGACCCGGCGTCGGGGTTGCCGTCCAGGGCCACCACCCGGTCGCCGCGCAGCGAGGCGAAGGTGTGGCCGAGCATGAGGGTGGTGGTGGTCTTGCCGACCCCGCCCTTGCGGCTGATGACGGCGATCGAGCGGCAGCCGGCCACCGGGGCCTTGGCCCGGGCGATCAGCTGGCGCTCGGCCACCTCGGCCGGGCTGGGGCCGAAGTTGATCCGCCCGCCGGTCAGCCACCAGACGAAGCGCCGCCAGCCGTCGCGGGGCGGGGCGGCCTGGCCGCGAAGGTAGCGCTCGGCGGTGAAGTCGGCGGCGGTCGCGGTCGAGCGGCCGCTGGCCGGCTTGGTCACCCCGGCGAGCCGGTCGGGACGGGCGCCCCGCTCGGCCTGGGGGGCGCGGTCGGCCCTGCCGTCGCCGCGGTCGCGGGGGCCCTCCGGCGGCGGCTGGCGCCGGTCGGGCGGTGGCGGCCCGGGCTCGGGCCGCTCGCGCTGGTCGACGGCGGTCCGCCGGTCGGCGGGTTGGGCCTGCTGGGCGGGCTGGGCCGGCTCGGCGGGTCGCGCCGGCTCGGCGGGCCCGGAACGGTCGGCCTGCCGGGGCTCGGTCTCCTGCCGGGGCTCGGTCTCCTGCCGGGGCTCGGTCTCCTGCCGGGGCTCGGTCTCCTGCCGGGGCTCGGTCTCCTGCCGGGGCTCGGTCTCCTGCCGGGGCTCGGTGGCCGGGCCGGCCTGCTCGGCGGGCGCGGGCGGCTGGCCCTCGGTGGTCGGAGCCGCCTCGTCGCCACGGCCCAGCGGGACCAGGGCCTCGTCGGAACCCCCGGTCCAGGCGGGCCTCTGCTGCTGGCTCAAAACGACCCCCGGTCGGTCTCCAGTTATCGTGCTGCTCGGATGCGTATTTGGGATGATCTGTCCACGTGTGGATTACCAACAGATTACACTGATGTGCAATGACACCAAGGCAGTCGACCAGCGGGAATCGGACCGTCGCCGGCCTGTCCCGCCCGGTGGACCGAGACAGCGTCTCCGGCCTATCCTGTCAACTGACTCGACCCCCCGAAAGTACCACCGATCGGCCTGGTGAATGGTCAAGCTCCTGTTCGGCGTCTTCGCCGTCGTCTTCCTGGTCCTGGCCCTCATGGCCCTGGGGCTGTCGACCGCGCTGATCGGGGGCGGGGCGCCCAGCCCCAGCGCCCAGCAGGACATCCCGCCCCAGCTGCTGCCCGTCTACCAGACGGCCGCCGACAGCTGTCCCGGGCTGCCCTGGCCGGTGCTGGCCGCCATCGGCAAGGTCGAGACCGACCACGGCCGCTCGACCGCCCCCGGCGTGCGCTCGGGGGCCAACTTCGCCGGCGCCGCCGGGCCCATGCAGATCGGCATCGGCGGCAAGGCCGGCAACACCTTCGCCGGCTACGCGATCGACGCCGACGGCGGCGGGGCCAGCGTCTACAGCCCGACCGACGCGATCTTCACTGCCGCCAACTACCTCTGCCAGAACGGGGCCGGCAGGGGCGCCGACGTGGCCGGGGCGATCTTCGCCTACAACCACGCCGACTGGTACGTGACCAAGGTCCTGGCCATCGCCTCGACCTACGCGGCCAGCCAGGGCCTGCCCCCGGGCGCCCCGGCCCAGGAGGTGGCCGCCGCGGCCGTGCAGTTCGCCTACAGCGAGCTCGGCAAGCCCTACAAGTGGGGCGCCACCGGCGAGCTGGGCTTCTACGACTGCTCGGGGCTGATGCTGCGCGCCTACCAGAAGGGCGGGCTGACCCTCCCGCGCACCTCCCGCCAGCAGTGGTACGCGGGCGCCCGGGTCTGGAACGTGGCCGACATGCTCCCCGGCGACCTGGTCTTCTACGCCTACAACACCGCCGACCCCGCGACCATCCACCACGTCGGCATCTACATCGGCGCCGGCAACATGATCGACGCCCCCTACACCGGCGCCAACGTCCGCATCACCCCGTTCATGCGCGGCGACTTCATCGGCGCCGTCCGCCCCACCGCCGCCCAGGCCCCGGCCGGCACGGCCACGGCCACGGCCACGACCGCCGCCGCCGGCTGACCGTCCGCCTACTCCCGGTCGCCGTGGGTGATCACCATGGCGGTGTGGGTGGCGTCCAGCGGCTCGGACAGGCAGACGTCGGCGGCCTCGCGCCAGCGGGCGAAGTGCTCGCTGTCGCGGTGGGCGGCGAAGGCCTCGGCGTCCCGGTAGACCTCGTAGAACAGGTAGTGGTCGGGGTCGTCGTTGTCCACGACGACGTCGAAGCGCAGGCAGCCGGGCTCGTCGCCGACCGAGCGGACGGCGTTGTCCTCGATCGCCTCCAGGAACCGGCCCCGCTGCTCGGGCTTGACCTTGGCCGATACGACCAGCACGTACATGCTCCCTCCTTGGGTTCAGGTGATCTCGTCCACGCACGCGGTCAGCTGGCGCAGGGTCCGCACCTCGAACACGCGGTCGCAGGCGGGAGCATAGGTCGCCATGATCGAGTCGGTGCTGTCCCAGTCGGCCTTCGGCTCGGGATTGAGCCAGTAGAGGCGGCGCGACCGCTCGGCCAGGTCCCGGAACGCCTCCAGGCCGGGGTCGTGGTAGTTGTTGCGGGCGTCGCCCATGACGATCAGGGTGCTGCGGCTGTCGACGTCGCCGCCGTAGCGCTCGGCGAAGCGCCGGAACACGTTGCCGTAGTCGGAGTGGCCGTCGTCGGCCACCACCTTGGCCCTGGCGAAGGCGCCGCGCAGGTCCATGCGGTGGCCGCCCTGGTCGAGGATGCCGGTGACCTCGTCCACCCCGTCGACGAAGACGAAGCTGCGCAGCTTGGCGAACTCCTGGTTCATGGCGTGCAGCAGCGACAGGGTGAACTTGGCGAACTCGATCACCGAGCCGGACACGTCGGCCAGCACGTACAGGTCGGGCTTGGAGGCGCGCACGGCCCGGAAGGCCGGGTCGACCGGGACCCCGCCCGAGGACAGCGAGCGGCGCACGGTGCGGCGGACATCGAGGCGGCCGTGGCGGCGCAGCCGGCGCCGCTGGGCCGCCCGGGAGGCCAGCTTGCGGGCCAGCGGCCGCACCGCCTGGCGCAGCTCGCGCAGCTGGCTGGCGTTGGCGGCCAGGAAGTCGACGTCGTCGAGCTGGCGCTCGCGGTACAGCTCGGCCAGCTGCTCGGCGCCGACGCTGACCGCCATGCGGTGGCGGAGCTGCTCGGCCAGCAGGCGCCGGAAGTCCTCGATCCGCCTGGCCAGCTCCTCGCGGCCGTGCCTGGCCGCGCCGTCGGGGTCGTCGCTGTCGCCGAGGGCCATGGCCAGCAGCCGGTACAGCTCGACCTGGCGCAGGATCCGGTACAGGTAGTAGCGCTCGGACGCCTCCGGCTGGGCCTCCAGGCCGCCGAAGCGGTCGACGGCCAGGCCGGCCAGGCTGCGCAGGGCCGCCTCGTCGCCGTGGCGCAGGGCCTCCAGCAGGGCCGCCAGCAGCTCCTCGGAGGGGTCCCCGGGGCTGTGGACGACCTCACCCTCCCCCTCCCCGGCTGGGGTACGCTCCCCCACCGGGGGACCCGGCTCGGCACCGGGTGGGTGGAGCACGGGGTCGTCGTCGGGGCCGCCGGGGCCGAAGCGGCCGGAGGCGGTCAGCGGGAAGCAGACGTCGAACAGGACGCCGAAGGCCTGCTGGTGCTCGGGGCGCTTGACCAGGGTGGCGAACAGGGCGGCGCGGAACTGGGAGCGGTCGGCCAGGTCCACGTGGGCCAGGCAGGCGAAGGCGTCCAGGACCTCGACCATGGACACCGGCACCCCGGCCTCGCGCAGCCGGTGGAAGAACTCCAGCAGCGAGGTCTCCAGCGACCGCGGCGGCCGCCACTCGCCGGTGCCTACAATCTCGTCCATGGCTGCCTTCCAGCCGACGCTCGCCCCACCCGGCCGTCTGGTCCGCCTCGGCGTCGTCCTCGACGCCCGGAGCCCGGGCGCGCGCCTGGCCGAGGTGGCGCGGATGTGCGACCGGGCCGGGATCGGCGCGATCTGGATGGACGATAGCGCCCCGCCAGGGACCTCACCAGCGACCGACCCCCGGCCCTCCGGGGACCTGGGCATGAGGCCCCCGGACCCCCTGGCCGGGCTGCGCGAGCTGGCCCCGGTGGTCGGCCGGGCCAGCCTTGGAGCCATGCTGGACGGCCGCCGGCCGGTGCCGGCCCTGGACGGGCTGCCACGGGAGCGGCTGGAGCTGACCCTGCTCGGCGACGCCCGGGCCGAGGTCGACCGGCTCCGCGCCGGCGTCGGCGGCGACCTGCCCCGGCCCCGGCTGGCCGTGGAGGTGGGCGACCCGGAGCGGCTGGACCGGGAGCGGCTGGCCTGGCTGGCCGGGGTGGCCGACGACGTGCTGGTGGCCGCGGCCGACGTCGACCGGGTGGCCGAGCAGGCCAGGGCGCTGCGGGAGGCGTTCGGGCTGGCCGGCCGCGACCCGGGCAGCCTCGGGGTGGCCGTCCGGCTGCCGGTCTCGATCGGGCGGACGGTGGCCGAGGCGGCGGCCCGCTGGAACGCCGAGCCGGCCTTCGCCAACCTGGGGCCGCCCACCCGGGCCGGGGTGTTCGGCACCCTGGAGCAGTGCCACGAGCGGGTCATCGCCCTGGCCCACGCCGGGGTCACCGACCTGCGCTGCGTGCTCCCCAACGCCCCCGACGTCCACGACGTGATCGCCCAGGCCACGGCCATGACCGTCGGCACCGTGGCCACGCTCTCGCCCGGCGCCCCGCGCTCGGAGCCCCCGCCCCCGCCCGAGGGCTGGGGCGGCCGCTCCCGGTTCCCGAGGCAGGCCCACTGATGTACGTTTATCCTTGCAGCGCGATGTTGTTGCGCGCGCAACAGTCCCGACGGAGGGAGTGGTCTGGTTGGCCCGCTTCACGACCAGGTTCGGCTCGCTGAACGACTACGAGAAGGGCCGCGTCGAGGTGATCGACGACGAGCCGCACCACTACGCCTTCTCCAACGTCTTCGAGACCGCCTCGCGGTCCCGACCCTACGAGAAGGTCGCGGTCGGCAAGAACCGCCAGTACGTGCTGGAGGCGATCCGGGCCGAGGGCACCTCGGACTGGCGGACCTGCGCCCATGACGAGTTCGCCCTGGTCATGGACGGCGAGGTCCGGATCGAGCTGGCCAAGGTGAGCGACAGCCAGGCCCCCGACCCCGACTCCGATGGCTCGGTCACCCTCGACGGCGAGCCCGCCGGCCCACCCATGGGCGAGGTCACCGCCCGCCGCGGCCACATGACCCTGCTCCCCAAGGGGGCCGCCTACCGCTTCCACGCGGACACCCCCGGCGTGATCCTGATGCAGACCATCGAGGGCCCCGACACCATCTTCAAGTGGGCGGAGATCGTCCAGACCACCCCGTAGGGGGCAGGCAGGGAGGAAGACCATGGCGACCACCGAGGCCGAGCCCGCCGTCGAGATCCAGTCCGGAGAGCCCAACGAGGCCGGCTACCGCCCCTTCCAGCTGGGCGAGTTCAAGTTCCGCCGCGACGACTACTTCGTCTACATCGACTGGCCGACCGGCAGCCACGTGATGAGCGCCGACGCCTTCCTCAAGGCCCTCCAGCGGGACGTGGCCTGGGACTTCTTCTACGGCATCGTCAACTTCGACGGGGTCATCGGCACCGTCAACCACTACGGCACCGTCGACCTGTTCGCCGGCCGCTACAACGACGGCTACCGCAAGGCCGAGCTCGACCACCTCGAGAACATGCCCACCCCGGCCATCCGCGAGACCTTCAAGGCCATGCTGGACGACTGGACCAACGAGACCTTCGACCCCTTCGCCAGCCCGGACGAGACCGGCTCGGCCTTCGGCCCCAAGAACGGCGACAACCGCAGGGCCATCACCCGCCACCGGGTGGCGGCGGCCCGCATGGTCGGGGTCGAGGGCGACGAGCAGATCCGCAGCGACGAGAGCGGCTTCCCGGTCAACCGCCACTTCACCGACGTCCCCCAGGACGAGCCGGAGATCCGGGCCGAGCCGGGCTTCGAGGACGAGCTGGCCTCGTTCAACCTGTTCGCCTACCTGTCGCGCTCGGATGTCACCTGGAACCCGTCGGTGGTCTCGGTCTGCAAGGACAGCCTGTTCTGCCCCACCACCGAGGAGTACATCCTGCCGATCATCCACGGCAACGACCGGGTGGAGTGGTTCCTGCAGCTGTCGGACGAGATCTACTGGGACGTCGAGGACCGCGACTCCGGCCAGCTCCGCTCCAAGGTGGTCATGAAGCCGGGCGACGTCGCCGCCATGCCGGCCGACATCCGCCACCAGGGCTACGCCCCCAAGCGGTCGATGCTGCTGGTGTGGGAGAACGCCGCCGGCGACCTGCCCGAGCTGATCTCCTCCGGCAAGCTGCCCACCTACCCGGTCGAGCTCTAGCCGGCCGGCGCCATGGCCGGCGTGACCGGGCCGACCCGGCTGTTCATCGGGGGCGAGTTCGTCGACGCCGCCGACGGGGCCACCATCCCGGTCACCAGCCCGCACGACGGCAGCCACCTGGCCGAGGTGGCCGAGGCCAGGGCCGTCGACGTCGACCGGGCGGTGGCCGCCGCCCGGTCGGCGTTCCCGGCCTGGAGCGCCACCCCGGCCGCCGAGCGGGGCCGGCTGCTGCTGAAGCTGGCCGACGCCGTCGAGGAGCGGGCCGAGGAGCTGGCCCGGCTCGAGTCGACCGACACCGGCCACCCGATCCGCGACTCGTCCCGCCTGGACGTGCCCCGCACCGCCGCCACCTTCCGCTACTTCGGTGGCATGGCCGACAAGCTCGAAGGCAGCGTGATCCCGGTGGAGCGCGGGTTCCTCAACTACGTGGTCCGCGAGCCGGTGGGGGTGGTCGGCCAGATCGTGCCCTGGAACTTCCCGCTGATGTTCTGCAGCTGGAAGATGGGGCCGGCCCTGGCCGCCGGCAACACGGTGGTGATGAAGCCGGCCGAGCTGACCCCGCTCAGCTCGCTGCGCGTGGCCGAGCTCATGGCCGAGGTCGGCTTCCCGCCCGGGGTGGTCAACCTGGTGCCCGGCTACGGGCACGTCGCCGGGGCCGCCCTGGCCGCCCACCCGGACGTGCAGAAGGTGTCGTTCACCGGCTCCACCGAGGTCGGCCGGCGGATCGTGGAGGCCTCGGCCGGCAACCTCAAGCGCCTCCAGCTGGAGCTGGGCGGCAAGGGGGCCAACATCGTGTTCGCCGACGCCGACCTGGCCGCGGCGGTCAACGGGTCGGCCTTCGCGATCTTCCACAACCAGGGCCAGGCCTGCATCGCCGGCTCCCGGCTGCTGCTGGAGGCGCCGGTCGCCGAGGAGTTCTCCGCCCGGTTCCTGGAGCTGGCCCGGACCGTGCGGCTCGGCGACCCGCTCGACCCCGCGACCGAGATGGGCCCGCTCACCTCTCCCGAGCACCGCGACCGGGTGCTGGCCTATGTGAAGGTGGCCCGCGACGAGGGCGGGGAGGTCCTGTGCGGCGGGCGCGCTCCCGAGGACCCGGCGCTGGCCAGGGGCTGCTACGTGGAGCCGACGGTGGTCAGGGCCGACCCGGCGGCGCGGGTCAACCGCGAGGAGGTGTTCGGCCCGTTCGTGACCGTGACCACCTTCTCCGGCGAGGACGAGGCCCTGGAGCTGGCCAACTCGGTCGATTACGGGCTCGGGGGCGGGCTGTGGACCCGTGACCTGGCCAGGGCCCACCGGGTGGCGCGGGCCATCCGTTCGGGCATGGTCTGGGTCAACAGCTACAAGCGGGTCAGCCCGGGCTCGCCGTTCGGCGGGGTGGGCGACTCCGGCTACGGCCGCGAGATGGGCTTCGAGGCCATGCACGGCTACACCGATCCCAAGTCCGTCTGGGTCAACGTCGACGCGGACCTGCCCGTCTGGTACCCGCGCTGATGCCGGACCCGGCGGGTCTCCGCCGCCTTGACTTCCCTGAATCGTTCGGCTATCAGTCGGGCGCCATGCCCCCCTACCCGTCCTTCGTGTACGACGCGTTGCCCGGCCGGGTGGTGTTCGGCGTCGGGTCGGTGGAGCACCTGGGCGAGGAGGTCGACCGGCTCGGGGCCCGGCGGGTGCTGGCCATCGCCGGCAAGCGGGCCATCGACGGCCTGGTGGAACGGCTCGGCGGCCGCTGGGTGGCCAGCTTCACCGACGTCCAGCAGCACGTCCCGGTCGAGGCGGCCGCCCGGGCGGTGGCCGCCGCCGCCGCGGCCGACGCCGACTGCCTGGTCGCCATGGGCGGCGGGTCGGCCACCGGCATGGCCAAGGCGGTCGCGCTCGAGCGCCCGACCCCGATCGTGGCCGTGCCCACCACCTACGCCGGCTCCGAGGTGACCCCGATCTACGGGCTGACCGGCCCCGAGGGCAAGCGCACCGGCCGCGACCCGCGGGTCCTGCCCAGGACGGTGGTGTACGACCCGGCCCTCACCACCGGCCTGCCGGCCGAGGTGACCGGGCCCAGCGGCATGAACGCCCTCGCCCACTGCGTCGAGGCCCTGTACGCCCCCGGCGCCAACCCGGTCACCTCGCTGCTGGCCGAGGAGGGGGCCAAGCTGCTCCACCGGGGCCTGCCCCGGGCGGTGCCCGACCCGGCCGACCTGGCCGCCCGCTCCGACGCCCTGCTCGGCGCCTGGCTGGCCGGGGCCGCGCTGGCCACCGCCGGGGTCGGCATCCACCACCAGCTCTGCCACCTGCTCGGCGGCGCCTACCGCCTGCCACACGCCGAGCTGCACGCGGTCGTGCTCCCCCACGCGGTCCACTTCGTCGCCCCGGCGGCCCAGCCCCAGCTGGCCCGGCTGGCCGCCGGCCTCGAGGTCGAGGACGTCGCCGGCGGCATCTGGGACCTGGGCCGGCGGCTGGGCACGCCGGCCAGCCTGGCCGAGCTCGGCCTGGCCGAGACCGAGCTGGACCGGGCGGCCGCCCAGGCCGTGGCCAAGGTCGTCCAGACCCCGCGCCGGGCCGGGGTGACCGAGCTGCGGGCCCTGCTGGAGGCCGCCTGGCAGGGCCGCCGACCGCCACCGACCTGACGGCCGCGCACCGGGACGAAGGTGGGGCATCCCAGAAGAGGTGCAACGTGAACGGCAACCTGGACCGCCGCCGGTTCGTGCAGCTCGCCGCCCTGTCCGGCGCGGCCGCGCTGGCCGGCTGCGGCACCTCCGGGAGCCTCGGCGACCGCCAGCCGATCAAGCTCGGCTACGTCTCCCCGGCCAGCGGCCCCCTGGCCGCCTACGGCGAGGCCGACAGCTTCGTCGTCGCGGGCGCCAGGCGGGCGTTCAGGGACGGCCTGCGGATCGGCGGACGCTCCCACCCGGTGGAGATCCTGGTCAGGGACAGCCAGTCCAACCCCGACCGGGCCGGCGAGGTGGCCAGGGACCTGATCGCCCACGACCAGGTCACCATGATGCTGGTCTCCTCCACCCCCGAGACCACCAACCCGGTGGCCGACGCCTGCGAGCAGGCCGGGACGCCCTGCATCTCCACGGCCACCCCCTACCAGCCCTGGTACCTGGCCCGCGACCCGGCCCCCGACGCCCGCAACCCCCGGCCCTACCGGTGGACCTGGCACTTCTTCTGGGGGCTGGAGGACGTCATCGCGGTGTTCGCCGACATGTGGGGGCAGGTGGAGAGCAACCAGGTCCTCGGCGGCCTCTGGCCCGACGACGGCGACGGCCGGGCCTGGAGCGCCGGCTTCCCCAAGGTCCTGCGCGCCCAGGGCTACGAGATCGTCGACCCGGGCCGCTACCCGGACGAGCAGGACAGCTTCGCCGGCGAGATCGACGAGTTCAAGGCCCACGGCGTCCAGATCATCACCGGGGTGCTGCTGCCGCCCGACTTCGCCACCTTCTGGCGGCAGGCGGCGGAGCGCGACTACCGGCCCAGGATCGCCTCGGTCGGCAAGGCGCTGCTCTTCCCGGCCTTCATCGAGGCCCTGGGCAGCGCCGACGGCGTCTCCAGCGAGGTCTGGTGGAGCCCCGGGCACCCGTTCCGGTCGTCGCTGACCGGGGCCAGCGCCGGCCAGCTGGCCGCCGACTACCAGAGCCAGACGGGCCGGCAGTGGATCCAGCCCATCGGCTTCGTGCACGCCCTGTTCGAGGTGGCGGCGTCGGTGCTGGAGCGGGCCGGCAACGTCGCCGACAAGCAGGCCCTGGTCGACGCCATCAAGGCGACCAGCATCGACACCGTCGTCGGCCCGGTCGACTGGACCAGCAACCAGGCCGACTTCCCCAACGTGTCCAGGACCCCGCTGGTCGGCGGCCAGTGGCGCCGGGGCAGCACCTGGCCGTTCGAGCTGGAGATCGTGTCCAACAACGTCCATCCCGAGATCCCGGCCACCGGCACCTTGCAGCCGATCACCTGACGGAGGAACGCCGATGGCCCACCGGTTCGCCGACGTCGACGAGGTCACCCGGCGCCTGGCCAAG
>Ga0307296_10001047_pt1 | contig 13636 bp, 9 predicted proteins | sample ER_DNA_153_FD_194467 | JGI IMG/M metagenome (GOLD analysis project Ga0307296, IMG submission 194467) | Bulk soil microbial communities from the East River watershed near Crested Butte, Colorado, United States - ER_DNA_153 | ecosystem: Environmental > Terrestrial > Soil > Floodplain | place: USA... | reverse complement strand
TGTCTGATCTGTGGATAGCTGTGGATAAACAGCAAATCACGTTTCAGTGGTTGTGCTGCGAAACGACCTCAAGCAGTGGCATTTAGCCGGTGCTTTTGACGGCTGTGCGGGGAAACGACCCCTTGAGAGCCGGACGCAGAAAGCGGAGGCTACTTCCGACCCTGCATCTTGACGGCCTGGATGGACGCGGCAGCGGCCTCGGGGTCAAGGTAGCGGCCGCCGACCTCGACCGGCTTCAGGTCGTCGTCGAATTCGTAGACCAGCGGAATGCCAGTCGGGATATTGAGGCCGACGACGGTTTCATCGCTCATCTGGTCCATGTGCTTAACCAGCGCCCGTATTGAGTTGCCGTGAGCGGCGATCAGAGTCACCTTGTCGGCCCGCAAATCGGGCACGATCTGGTCGTACCAATACGGCAGGGCGCGGATCAGCACATCCTTCAGGCACTCGGTACGGGGCCGCGCCTCACTTGGCAGCTCGGCGTAGCGCGGGTCGTTGAAGTTCGCGTATTGATCATCGTTGTCGATGGGCGGCGGCGGAATGTCGTACGAGCGCCGCCACAGCATGAACTGCTCTTCACCGAATTCTTCGAGGGTGGCCGCCTTGTCCTTGCCCTGCAGCGCGCCGTAGTGGCGCTCATTCAGACGCCAAGAACGCTTGGTCTCGATCCAGAGCCGATCAGCAATGTCGAGCGAGATCTGTGCAGTCCGAATCGCCCTGCGCAGCACCGAGGTGTGCACTACGTCGGGCAGCAAATTGCTTTCAACGAGCAGCTCACCGCCGCGGGTCACCTCGGCCTCGCCCTTGGCGTTGAGATCAACATCGACCCACCCGGTGAACAGGTTCTTGGCGTTCCACTCACTCTCGCCGTGCCGTAAGAGGATCAAGGTTCCCGTCATGGCAGCGAGCCTAGTGGTCAACCCACCCCGCTCGCCTCATCCAGATCAGCTTTTCGGACGCTCGCCCGGGTCCAGATGAGTGAAGGCGGCAAGGTTGGCTGTCGACTCTCCGCGTGAGCGTCGCCAAGCCCACTCCTTCCGGATGCTCTCGGCGAATCCCAACTCCAAGATCACATTGAAACTGTCGTCCGCAGCCTCCGCCACGGCACCAAGGAGCCGATCGACCTCCACTCGAGTGACAAGTCCGACCGGCATCCGACCCGTCAAGTAAATGTCGCCGAGCGCATCCAACGCGAAGCTGATGCCATGCAGTTTGAGGTTGCGCTCCAGCAGCCAGCGATAGACGCCGACATGGTTCTCATCGGGATTGCGGGCAACGAAAGCTCGGACGTGCAACGCGTGCTGTCCTACCTCGAGGGCACATTCGGTGACCAGCTTGCGGGTGCCAGGCAGTCTCACCGAGAACAGGCCGGGCGCAGCTTCGCTCCAGTCAAGATCAAGCTCGGACAACTCTGCCCGAATCTCACTGATTGCGCTGTCGCGAGGCTCGCTCACGTCTGTTGCACGAACCAGCGCACTTGATAGCCATCTAGGGTCAGCGGTCCGTCCGTCAACGGCGCCTCCTCGGTGAGCGCATCCCAGGCCCAGTTTCCGAGCGGAATCACCCAGCGGGGCAGCTTCTGCGACTCGGTCGTCATGTTGTACACACCCACCATCGTCTGAGTCTGGAACCGTCTCAGCAACACCAGAACCGCCGGGTTCACCGGATCGAGAATCTCGCTTTCAACCGAGGCGTCCAGACTCGGCAGCGAAGACCGCACGGCGATGACGTGCCGCAGGCCGTGCCAGATCCGATGTTCCACGGTGGCTTCCATGTGTCGACGGTCGACAAAGTCCCACGGCATGGGCGGGCGATGGACCCACCGGTTGTCATCGGCATGATCGGGGTCTTCCACGAAATCGTCGTAGTTCCGCAGACCCAGCTCATCGCCCATGTAAATCAGCGGCAACCCTCCGAATCCGAGGACCATGCTGTAGGCAAGCAGATAGCGACGAACCGCCAGATCGAGATGGACCTGGTCGCCGCTGTTCAACGCCGCCTCAATACCAGCAAGCGATGCTGCCGTTCCGCTGATCCGGCGGTCGCCGGTCTCCAGATTCTCCTGGAACACCAGGCCGCGGGCATCACTCATGGGATAGAGCCCGGCGTAGTAATCAGCAAGGAACCGCCGATGCTCGTAGCCGTTCAGACCAACCGAGGCTGCATCTTCATCATCGATCGCCCAGCCGATGTCGTCGTGACAGCGCAGGTACGTGCCCCAGACCGTGCTTGGTGGCTTTGCTGGGAATCGGTTCATGGCCGCGCAAAACAGCCGGGTGTCCTTGGCGGCCAGCGCTGACCAGATTTGCACCATCAAGGAGTTCTGGTACGCCATGTCGCTGACCTTGCCGGCATGCTTGCCTACTCCGAGATACGGCGCCAGGTCCGTCGGGCCGACGATCGCCTCTGCCTTGAAGATCAACGCTGGAGCTGCGATCCGAGCCACCGTACGCAGTGCCTGGGTGATCGCGTGCACCTCGGGTTGGTTCTGGCAATTGGTGCCCATCCGCTTGTAAATGAAGGCAATCGCATCTAGGCGTAGACACTCCACACCAAGATTGGCAAGCCACAAGATCACATCAGCGAACTCATAGAAAACGTCTGGGTTGTGCCAATTGAGATCCCATTGCCAGCTGTTGAAGGTTGTCCAGACCCAGGAGGCCGACTCCTCGTCATAGGTGAAGTTTCCGGGCGCGAAATCTGGAAAAACCTCTGGCAGCGTCCGCTCGTACGCGTCGGGCAGCTCTCGGTCGGCGAACATATGGAAGTAGTTGCGGTAAAACGGATCTCCGGCCCGGGCATTCACCGCCCACTGGTGCTCGGCGGCTACGTGATTCAGCACAAGATCAAGAGTGAGTGAGATTCCCCGTGTGCGCAGTACGGTGGCCAGTTCGCGAAGATCATCAATGCTGCCTAGGTCGGGGCGTACTGCCCGATAGTCCATAACCGCGTACCCGCCGTCGCTTTGGCCTGCCCGAGGCCTGAGCAACGGCATCAGATGCAGATAAGTCACACCAAGTTCGGCGAGATAGTCCACCCGGTCCGCGACACCTTTCAGATCACCGGCGAACAGGTCCGCGTAAGTGGCGTACCCCAACATCTGGGGATGCTGAAACCACTGCGGATCGGCATGGCGTCGTAGATCAAGCAGCCGCAGATCTGCCGGCCGCTGCTGAAAGTTCTGCGCGGCGATCTCCACCAGCCGATTGGCCATCTCAGGCGCATGGTCGGGATAGGCACCGGTGAGACCGGTCAATAGGTCCGGCCAATAGCGTTGCAGTCGAGTCGCAAAGACAACTTGATCATGAGGCGGCTCGCCTTCCAGCAGCGGCGCCAGGTCCGGAATAGTCATCGACGTGCAGGCTATTCGGCGGGACGCGAGCGTCCCGCGCGGGGGTCCAAGGGAGGTCGCCCCTTGCCATAGGTGGATCAGGTTTGGATCAGGGCGTAGAGGTAGTACGCAGCTCCTTACGGCCCGACTTCAGCTGCTTGCGGAACTCCTCCATGAAGGCCTCACGCAGCTGCTCATTGTCGACGACAGTGCCTGCCGTGCCGAGCTTGCCCTTGATCACCCGCTGACACAGCGTCAGCCATGCCTGCCCCATGGCGTAGGTGAACGTCGAAGCGACCCCGGCACCGATCACGCCGCCGACGACAGTTCCGGCGCCGGGCACCATCTTGAGCAGACCCGTAAAGGTGGCACGTCCGATCTGTGTCGCGGCCGTCGTAGAAGCAATCGCCATCAGCGCAGCGCGCTCGAACTTGATCTTGTAGATCTGAGCAATGCGGGCCATCATGCCGAGCTGGATTGGCACCAGCAATGCGGCGTCGGAGAAAGGGATCGGGCTGGCAGCAGCAGCTGCCGCGCTGGCTGCGGCACCGGCTATGTACTTCTGCGCCTCCTGCGCTTTCCGGACTTGATCGATTTCTTGCGCCGCGATAAGAGCTCCATGAACACCTTCGGGCGCAACGCGAAAGGTGGCATCGAGGAGTTCCTTGAGCCCGTAAGCCGGCTGCCCTGCGAACTCATCTGCCTTCGCGTACGTCATGAACGGCCGCCCTGAAACGATCGGCAGCCGTTTTGCCATGATCTGCTCGGCGAGCAAAACCGCGTCTGGATGGACATAGCCACCCCGCATAGGCACCTGGGTCAGCACTAGGATGACCGGCAGCCCCATTTCGTCGAGCCTGCGGACGAAGTCCGCCTCAGCCTCCTCGAAGCGCCGATCCATGCCACGGATGCAATACCAGGCAACGTGAATCTGCTCCGATAGTGGCAGTTGGCGCATCTGGCTCATCGCTTTGTCGAGCTCGGACAAGATTTGCTTATTGTCCTTGCCGACCTCAAGACCTTGGGTGTCGACAATGCCCAGGTGGCCGATCTTGTCTAAGTAAAGATGACTGCCGCGGGTCACCGGCTCTCCGATGCCGGTACGCGCGACCTCTTCCCCAAAGATGGCGTTGATTAGGGTCGATTTGCCGACGCCGGTCTTGCCGAAGATAGCCAGATTGAACCGTCCGATTGCTGCGTTCTGCTTCTCATACTCGGTCCGGAACGAATCTCGAAACCAGTCTGTGCTTCCCGCCATAGGCCCAAGGGTACGGGGGACCGAAGTCTTACGGACAGTCAAAGGATCTGGCACACCGGCGAAAAGCAGAGCAAAATTTGGTCTGTGGGGGCGGATGTGGCGTGTGGGGGTGATCACCAGCACGCTGCGACCCTGCTTACTGAGGGCATTGCCAGCTCAGATCTTGGCTATTACACCCGGGCAATCACACTGTTCGGTGAGGCCATGAGTGCATTGCATTCTGCCGTCCCGAACAAGGGCACAGATCTCGCGTTCTCAGAATGTTCGACCGAACACGACCGACTGTCGGCACGAATTCTGTTGGGTCTGAGCTATCCGACTCACGAGATGGGCCAAATCCGGGAAAGTATTCGGCTCCTCGTGCAGGCAGAGCGGCTCGCCCATCGTCGATCTCTCGGTCAGCTGACGGTCATCACGCGAGCCCAACATGGCCTTTTATTGCTTCGCGAAGGCCGAATCACAGATGCGATCCAGCAACTGGATGGGGCGGTTCAGCTGCTTGATGATGCCGAGCCAGCTGACCAATGCAAGATCTTGATCAATCGTGGCGAAGCGCATGATCAGCTGGGACATATTCGGTCCGCCATCGAAGACTTCAGCCGTGCTTTTGTCTTAAGTCGACGATACGGGCTTCCCGAACTCGAGTTCGCGGCCCGTCACAACCTCGGCTATATGCATTATCTAACCGGTAATTTGCCTCGATCACTTGAATTGATGCCGACGGTCGAGCAGGCGGCTTCTGATCACTACAAAGGTGTTGTCGGTATTGACCGATCGAGGGTGCTGCTGAGCGCTGGTCTGGTGGCAGATGCCGACCGGACGCTTCTGGAGGCTGCCGCGGCACTCGAGCGGACCGAGCTGGTCGCTTTGCTGGCGGAGGCAGAACTGACTCGGGCAGACGTCGCCTTGCTGGCTGGTAATTACACGCTTGCTCAGAAAATCAGCCGCACCGCAGTAGCAAGGTTGCTGCGAGGCAATAATCGACGAGCGATCGCTCTGGGGGAACTGGTCATTCTTCGCGCGGATGCTGAGGCTGGTCTGCGTGGCGACAAGCTGGTGCGTACCGCCGACCGGCTCACCACCATACTCAGCCAGTTAGGCCTGCGCGACCAGGCGAAACTCGCGCGCCTGATTGCGATCGAGTACGCCGGACCCAGCCGCCGAGCCAAGCCGCGACCACTGCCAACTGTCTCCTCGGCACAGCCGCTGGACCTTCGGTTGTACGCCCGTCTGGTGAAAACCAAGTTGGCTTATGGCCGGGGTGACCGGGCTGCAGCGCAACGACAGGCGCGCGCCGGAATGGCCGAGTTGATGAAGCATCAGGCTCAGTTCGGCAGTCTGGACCTACAGACTTCCAGCGCCGCACACGGCGTTACGCTCGCAGCGCTCGCGATCACTGAGGAGATCGCATCCGGTCGGCCAGCGGCTGTGCTCGCGTGGTTGGAAAGGGCGCGAGCGATCTCCAGCCGTGTAACTCCCGTACGACCTCCTGAAGACAAGGTCACGGCGGAGCTGCTGACTCAACTTCGCTGGGTGATGACCCAGCTTGATCATGAAGGCGATGAAAGTGAGAGCCGGGAACAGTTGTGCAGGCGCCGCCAGGCCTTGCAGCGTCAGATTCGGGCTCGCTCCTGGAGTGTTCGCGGCTCCGACTCGGTCGATCGCACACCGAAGATTGGCGACGTGCGGGAAGCGTTGGACGGCGCAGCGCTCCTGACCATGTTCGGTATCGACGATGACATCCATGGCATTGTGCTGACTCGCCGCGGCTGCTGGATGCAGCGGTTGACCACGATGGCCGAGGCAGAACGATTGTGCCGACGGATTACGGCTGATCTTGATGTATTAGCCCTTAGTCACGTGCCGGAGCCGTTGCGGACCTCGGCACGTAACTCTTTGGCCAGAGACCTGCGAATACTCGATCAGCTCTTGCTCACTCCATTGAATCTGCCCGTTGCGCCCACTGTGGTTGTGCCGCCGGGCCGGCTCGCGGCCCTGCCATGGGCCGGTCTGCCAAGTCTGACCGGTCAGCCACTGACCATCGCCCACTCCGCTACCGCTTGGCTACAAGCCCACGCACGATTCCGCAACAGGTCAGGTCCGGTGGTGGCAGTTGCTGGTCCGCGCCTCGGGCGGGCCGATCAGGAGGTAACCGACGTGGCCCAGCACTGGCCGGGGTGTGAGACGCTGACCGGCGCGGAGGTAACGGGCGAGGCCTTTCTCAGCGCCATCGACGGCGCTCAGCTGGTGCACGTGGCCGCTCACGGCCGGCACGAGCGTGAGAGCCCATTGTTCTCCTCGATCAATCTGGTCGACGGGCCTGTGGTCGGCTACGACCTCGATCGGATAGCCGAACCGCCGCAGCAGGTGGTGCTTTCTGCCTGCGAGCTGGGACAAGCCACAGTACGGCCGGGCGATGAGGCGCTGGGATTGACCCGTGCGCTCCTTCACAGCGGGACCTCAACGATCATCTCCGGCGTAGCCAAGGTTTCCGACGAAGGGGCTGCCGATCTGATGGTGGACTACCACCGCCGACTTGCCGCTGGGGCCGCTCCGGCGTACGCGCTTGCCGATGCCTTGCAAGCCACTACCGAACCGATACCGTTCGGCTGCTTCGGCGCTGGGTGGTAGGGAACTTCACAAGGGCCACTACACTCGCGGGGTTGCCCTCAGCCCTCAGCCGCGTCCGAGAAAGTGTTTCTGCGTGCCCATCCGTTCTGATTTGCGGAACGTTGCGATTGTCGCTCATGTCGATCATGGCAAGACGACGCTTGTCGACGCCATGCTCTGGCAATCGGGCGCGTTTCGTGTCGGTCAGGCCGTTCAAAAGCGCGTGATGGACTCGATGGATCTAGAGCGGGAGAAGGGCATCACCATCCTGGCCAAGAACACCGCCGTACGTCACCGTGTGCCCGACGGTGCCACTGTCACGATCAACATCATCGATACGCCGGGTCACGCCGATTTCGGCGGCGAGGTAGAGCGTGGTCTGGAGATGGTCGACGGGGTGCTGCTCCTGGTGGACGCGTCTGAAGGCCCGCTCCCCCAGACCCGCTTTGTCCTACGAAAAGCGCTGGCAAAGAAGCTGCCGATCATCCTGGTGATCAACAAGGTCGACCGGCAGGATGCGCGAATCCCCGAAGTGGTGGAGGCGACTTACGACCTCTTCCTAGACCTGCTGGACGATGACAGCACCGACGCACTCGACTTCCCGGTGGTGTACGCCTCCGCCCGAGCCGGGCGCGCGTCCCTGACGGCGCCACAGAACGGCGAAATGCCCGACAGTGAAGATCTCGGACCTCTGTTTGCCACGATCCTGGAGCACATCCCGGCTCCCAGCTACGTCGAGGGAGCGACGCTGCAGGCACATGTCACCAATCTCGACGCATCGCCTTACCTCGGCCGGCTGGCGCTATGCCGGGTGGTCGCTGGAACGTTGCGGCGTAACCAGAATGTCGCCTGGTGCCGCGCGGACGGCAGTATTCGTACCGTCAAACTGTCCGAGCTGTTGATCACCAACGCATTGGCCCGGGAACCTGCTGAGTCGGCGGGACCTGGCGACATCGTAGCCATCGCGGGGATTCCTGATATCACGATTGGAGAGACGCTCTCTGATCCGGCAGATCCCAGGCCGCTGCCCCTGATCACAGTCGACGAGCCGTCGATTTCGATGACCATCGGCATCAATACCTCTCCGCTTGCCGGCCGCGCCGGCAAGAGCCTCACTGCCCGCCTGCTGAAGGCCCGGCTGGATGCCGAGTTGGTGGGCAATGTCTCGCTCCGGGTCTTTCCCACCGAACGCCCCGATAGCTGGGAGGTGCAGGGCCGTGGCGAACTGCAGCTGGCAATCCTGGTTGAGATGATGCGCCGCGAATCTTTCGAGCTGACCGTCGGAAAACCCCAGGTGGTGACCCGCACCGTCGACGGCAAGATCTATGAGCCGGTCGAGCGGCTGACCATTGACGTCCCCGAAGACTTCGTCGGTGTGGTTACCCAGCTGCTCGGACTACGCCGCGGCAGGCTGGAGCAGTTGGTCAACCACGGCAGCGGCTGGGTTCGGATGGAATACCTCGTGCCCGCCCGCGGACTGATTGGTTTCCGTACCGAGTTCTTGACCGAGACCCGTGGCACCGGACTGATGCACCACGTTTTCGAGGGGTACGAGCCCTGGGCCGGTGATATTCGTAGTCGGCTCACCGGCTCCCTAGTGGCCGACCGGCCTGGCCACATCACCTCGTACGCCCTGTTCAGCCTGCAGGAGCGCGGCACTTTGTTCGTCACTCCGGGCATTGAGGTATATGAGGGCATGATCATCGGGGAGAACGCTCGCGCCGAGGACATGGATGTCAACCCCACAAGAGAGAAGAAGCTCAGCAATGTCCGCTCCTCCACTGGGGAAGAGCTCGAGCGGCTCGTGCCTCCGCAGCTTATGAGTTTGGAGCAGGCGCTGGAGTTCTGCCGCACTGATGAGTGCCTGGAGGTGACTCCGGAGGCGATTCGTATGCGGAAGGTCGTGCTGTCCGCCGCTCACCGGGCCCGAGCCCGCGCTCGCGCCAAGCAAAGCTAAGGCGACATGGAATCAGGCGACGTCCGTACCTGAAACCGATCACCAGGGACGCGACAACATGGCTGACCTCTGCGACAATCACTCTGTTAGCGCAGGTAACTGCGACAGGCTGCCTGCGAGGCGCCGATAGGAACGGCTATGGCCGCGGTGACAGTCGCCGCCGTGCAAGCGGCGTACATACTGATGGACCAGCGCGCCTGCCTGGACAAGGCGGTCACGCTACTGCACCGAGCAGCCGACGCCGGCGCAAGGATCGTGGTGTTTCCCGAGGTGTACATTCCGGGAACACCCATCTGGATCGACTCCAGACCGATTTGGGACGGCGACGAGGACTGGTACGCGATGCTGGTCGATCAGGCCGTCGTGGTGCCCCCGCCCCATAACTGAAGCGCTTGGGGCCGCCGCTCGCGCCGCTGGCCCCTATGTGATGATCGGCGTGCAGGAACGCGAGCCCCACGGGACCACTATGTACAACACGACCCTTTACTTCGGCTCCGACGGTGACCTACTCGGCAAGCACCGCAAGTTGATGCCTACTGGCTCGGAGCGCACCGTGTGGGGCATGGGCGACGGCTCCACATTGCCAATCATCGAAACGCCGCACGGCAGGCTATCCGGGTTGACCTGCTGGGAGAACTTCATGCCCTTGGCCCGCTACTACCTCTACAGCCAAGGCGTGGATATCTGGGCGGCCCCAACCCTCGCGGCCAGCGACGGCTGGATCGCCGCCATGCGACACATCGCTCTGGAAGGCCGCTGCTATGTCATCGGCGTCAACCCTTGTCTCCATGTCGACCAGATCCCGGTCGACTTTCCTCATCGCGACCGCCTTTGGGCCAACGATCACGACAACGAAGGCTGGGTAGAACCCGGCAATAGCGTGATCATCCATCCCACCGGCAAGGTCTTGGCGGGGCCGGCTCGGCACGAGGAGACCATCCTGTACGCCGATGTCGAGTTGGCCGCGGTGCGTGCCGCCCGCCGGCTCTTCGACCCAGTCGGCCACTACAGCCGCCCGGACATCTTCCAACTCCGGGTGGATACCCGCTCCCGACCTGCGGTCGTCCTAGATCACACGTCGGACAACCAGACGCCCGTCGAGCCGACCGCGAAGCCGGCACTTCGAACCCGTGATGAGGGGTAGCCAGCCACTGAGGATGCGGGTTGATTGCAGTCTGACGGGCAGTCGGCGAAGCGGCGGCCTGTCATAGTGCTCAATTTGTAACCAATCACCGAGCGCTTCGACACAAGTCGATCACGACCGCGTCGTCGACCTCCACTCCGGCGGCTGTATCGGTGAAGATATTCCCGTCGCTTTGTAGCCATCGGTTCCTTCCCCACCGGAGGCGCGACACAAGTCGTCGGCCGTAGTGAGATCGGGGGGAGGATTTTGATGAAGCAGACTCCGCTTCCTGATCGACAGCTCACGTCAGGTCTGGCAGCTGCGCCGACTGAGGCAACATCAATGAAGAGTCAGCTTTCCACTCGATCTTCGACCACATCTACTTCGGTGTTCGGTTGGCGGCTGGAGCTGTAGGAGGTCTGGGTCGGCCCGGGGGGAGGCGACCCCACGCCCCACCCTCTTGTCCGCGGGGGGCGCGAGCAAGAGGGTGGGGCGCGAGGGTCGAAGGGTTAGCCAGCTGGTCCCTTTGCGGGAGCCCTTCTTAGCAGAGTCCCGCCGAGTCTCGGAGGCATTGGCCGTCCTCCTCGCGGACTCCACGCTGACTTGCGCGCGTCGGCGGAGATTTCCTTCTGGGCCAGAAGTCTCTACGTCATCCCACCTGGTTCTTGCTTCGTCATCTTCAGCACCTGCCCGTTGGTTGCAGTCCTTTCGTTCTCCTTGACGAAGGAGGTGTACACATCGACAAGGACCCGCTTCTGGCGCTCGGTGATCGCTGAATCTGCTAGCACGGCCATCTCGACCGAAGTTGCGGGATGGTCATCGGGATCGAGAATTCCAGCTCGGACGTACAGCGTCTCCGCCGAAACTCGCAGCGCCTTGGCCAACTGCTGCAGAACCTCCGCCGACGGCTTGCGGAGCCCTCGCTCGATCTGGCTGAGGTACGGATTGGATATCCCGGCCTGCGCAGCAAGCTGACGCAGCGACAGTTGAGCGGCTCGGCGCTGGCCGGCAATGAACTCACCCAGCGAACCGAGCCGGTCCATCTTGTGGGTTCGAATCTTCACCATGCCAACCAGTGTGCTTGCAATTGCAAGCAGGTGCAAGCTGACAGCTGGCGAATCGTGTGCAGTCGGCGTTTAGCGGCCTAGAACGGCTTGCGGCACCGAGGCAGTGATCAGTGTGCCGTCAGGCCGTCGATCGACGGTTTTGGATGGGAGCGGATCGTCGATGCATGGGCCGTGGTGTGCCAGCGGCACGCGTATTGGGTTGCCAGCCGAGACCGTGAAGCGTTCGCCGCGCACGTCCAGCTCGGCACTATCGCCTTCGACGACATTAAAGGCAATCGCACCACTCGTTACATCAACTTTCACGCGGGTGCCACGAAGCGTGACCTGGAACGTCAGACCGGCCCATGATTCTGGTAGCCGGGGGTCGAAGGTAACCACGCCGTTGTAATCCCGCATGCCGCCAAACCCGAAGGCCAGCATGTCCCAGACTCCGGCGGTCGAGGCCACATGCACACCGTCGCTGGTGTTGCCGTGCAGATCGGCTAGGTCGACAAATGCCGCGTTGTAAAAGTAGCGAAGCGCAAGATCACGGTAACCGACTTCGGCTGCAATGATCGATTGCACAATGCCGGACAGTGTGGAATCACCAGTGGTGATGGGGTCGTAATACTCGAAGTTGTTTCGCTTCTGCTCATTGCTGAAATGATCACCTTGCAGGAACATCGCCAGCACCACGTCGGCTTGCTTGAGCACCTGGAATCGATAGATCACGAGCGGGTGATAATGAAGCATCAACGGCCGCTTCTCCGGCGGTGTGTTCGGGAGGTCCCAGATTTCCCGATCAAGGAAGTGGGCGTCCTGGGGATTGATCCCGGTGACTTTGTCGTAGGGGATCGACAGTGAGTCCGCACAAGCAGCCCACTCGTCGATTTCGGAGTCAGCGAGTTCGAGCCGTTCAACCACCCGCTGATACGCCCGAGGCAGCTCGCGCTTCAGCTGACGAAGGAGCTCGGCCGCCTTAGCCAGGTTGAACCGAGCCATGACATTGGTGAAGAGATTGTCGTTGACCACCGTGGTGTATTCGTCCGGGCCCGTCACTCCGTGAATGTGAAAACTGCGGCTTCCACTGCCGTTCTCACGCCAGAAGCCGAGGTCGGCCCACAGTCGGGCAGTCTCGACCAGGATGTCGACACCCTCCTTATTCATGAAGTCTTGATCACCGCTCGCGGCGACGTACTTGCAAAGGGCGTAGGCAATATCGGCGTCGATGTGATACTGCGCTGTCCCTGCCGCATAATAGGCCGATGCCTCTTCGCCGTTGACCGTACGCCACGGGAAGAGCGCGCCATTTTGGGCAAGCTCCTCTGCGCGGCGGCGGGCCGCACCCAGCATGTTGTAACGGAACCGCAGTTCGCTCCGCGCCATCTGCGGCGAGGTGTAGGTGAGGAAGGGAAGTACGAAAATCTCGGTGTCCCAGAAGTAGTGCCCGCTGTAACCCGTACCGGTCACGCCCTTGGCGGGGACTCCTGACTGCTCGGCGCGTGCGGCGGCTTGCGCTGTCTGGAACAGATTCCAGCGAATGGCCTGCTGCAAGGCCGGCTGACCATGCACGACGACATCGGATCGCTCCCAGAACTTGTCCAGCCACTCCCGCTGAGCGGCGAATTCCGGTTCCACACCGCGCTCCAGCACCCGATCAAGGGTTCGGCGGCAGCGGTCAACGAGCTCCCGAGAAGGTACTCCTCGCGAAGTGTGGTAGGAGACAACCTTGGTGACCTTGATCGGCTCGCCTTGCTTGGCCTGCACTCGGTAGACCATCTTGCCGGTGTCTTCATCCGCGCTAGTGAAAGTGCGATAGTCATTGTCGGTGATGATCTGATGATCAACTCCGACGGCGAGGGTCATCTTGGAGTTGGCGCAGCGGTAGCCGAGGATGATTCGCTGATCTTGCCACCAGTGGCTTTGCGGTTCGAGTACCCGGGACTCGAAGGGCGCCCCTTTCCGCGGATCCAGCCCGGTGCCCATGGCAGCTGACCGCACGTGGTACTCGTCGCGACCATCTTGGCGGTTCAAAGTTTGCGAGGAGATCACCACCGGAGCCTCGGCATCCAGCATGGTGACTTCCATCGTCATGATCGCTAAGTGCCGTTGAGTGAACGAGACCATCCGTGTGGAGGACACTTTGACGCGCTTGCCCCCCGGCGTCCGCCAGACGATGTCGCGGCGCAGCACGCCGTCCCGAAAGTCCAGCGTCCGCTCGTACGCCTCAAGATCAGCCACCGACAGCAACATCGGCTCGTCATCGACATACAGCTTGATCGTTTTGTTGTCCGGGACGTTGACGATCGTC